>Ga0185299_10003565_pt1 | contig 20299 bp, 20 predicted proteins | sample PaiPotPPA55metaG_FD_128002 | JGI IMG/M metagenome (GOLD analysis project Ga0185299, IMG submission 128002) | Iron sulfur acid spring bacterial and archeal communities from Banff, Canada, to study Microbial Dark Matter (Phase II) - Paint Pots PPA... ... | reverse complement strand
AGGAACGGCGGCTGCCGCCTCTTCGTTATTGACGGTGACGCGCACCAGCTCCGACCCGGCGCGGGCTAGGGCGGCACACTGCTGGACGGTCGAAGGGATGTCCGCAGTATCGGTGTTGGTCATGGACTGCACCACAATCGGTGCATCCGAGCCAACGCGCACGCCGCCGACGACGGCGGCTACGGTCTTTCTGCGTGGAACCATGGCCATGGGAGCTTCTATTTTAGCATCATGGCCGCAGCGGCGTAATCATCGAGGTAACCGGCCTTCGTCGTGGCTCGCCGCTGTGGATTTCTCACGAAAAATAAATCTTCGCTGCGACTGGTGGAACGGGACGACAGGGTAGATCAACCCGGATTACAGATCAATTTTTTTTCGCGCGATCCGCTGGAAAGCCGCGTCCAGTGCGGGTTTCGCAAAAGTGGACTTTGCAAAATCTGGTTTTCAAAGAACTTAGATACCAAAATCTTGATAACAGACGACTTAGGGACGCGACTTTTGGCCTCTCCCGACCGTCACGGCCTCGACCATGATCGCGCAGTTCTGAATTGCGGCACAAGGTCAGATGTCACAAGCGGGCTGTGGAAATCGGAGGAGCATGGGACGAGTCAATTGACTGAGCCGCCAAAACTGCGGCCCGATAAACCTGGGCCGCCGGACAGCCGAGGGTGGCTGTCCCCACACGAGTGGAAATCGCTACGGCAGCCGGTCCATCAGCCCCGGCAAGGTCTTCATCAGGTCGTTGTAGATGACCATGACGGCGAACAGCACGAGGAAAACGAAGGCGGCCTGGTAGACGCGCTCCTTGATGCGCAGGCTGACGTCGCGCCGCATGAGACCTTCGATCAAGAGGAACAGGATGACGCCGCCATCGAGAATGGGGATGGGCAGCAGGTTAATGATGCCGAGGTTCAGGCTGATGCCTGCCGTCAGCTCCAGCAGCGGGGTCCAGCCCTTTTGCTGCGCCGCGTAGCCGGCATCCTGAGCGATGCCGATGGGGCCGGAAACGGCGCGCAGCGACACCTTCCGCTGCACAATCTTCTTGGCCAGCTCCAGAATGAGCAGCGAGTATTTCTTGTTTTGCTCCAGCGAAAGAGTCAAGGCCTGGGCGAAGGGCAACTTCGTGACTTTGGTCTCGCTCTTGTTGAGGAATCCCAGCCGGTATCTCTGCTCTTTCGGGTCTTCCGTCTTCGCCAGCACCGGGGTCAGGCGAAAATCCAGAGTCTGATTGCCACGAAGCACCGTGAGATCCACGGGCGTGTCCTTGGTCTGCTGCAGGCGCTCGATCATCGCTTCGATGGAAACCAGCGGCTTGCCATCCAAAGCAACAATTCGGTCGTCTTGCTTTAGGCCGGCCTTGGCAGCGGGCGTGCCAGGCTCAGTCTGGCCGACGATGACAGGATCCTCGGGAAACCATCCCGCCGAACCCACCTCCGATGAAGTTACCGGCTGAGGCACAATGGTCTTCTGGAAGGTCTGATCTCCGCGCTTAACGGTGATGGTCAGCGGCTGGTTAGGACTCAGCCACACGCGCGGCTGCAGTTGTTCCCAGGTCGGGTTGTCGATACCGTCGACCTTTACGATCCGGTCGCCTGGCAGCAGCCCAGCTTTCTCCGCGGGAGATCCGTGCTTTACACCTTCGATGACCGCCGGTTGGTCGAGAAAAACCGCGTACTCGTAATGCACCATGTAGACCGCGGTGAGCAGGAAAATGGCCAGCAGAATATTCATCGCGGGGCCGGCAATCGCGATCAGGAATCGGTGCCAGCGGGAGTGCGACATGAACTCGGCCGGGTCGCCGGTGCGCTCGTCCATGGGATTCTCGCCGCTCATCTTCACGTAGCCGCCCAGAGGAATCGCGCTGATGCGGTAATCCGTGTCACCTTTGCGGAAGCCGAGCAGGCGCTTGCCGAATCCGATGGAGAAAACCTCTACCCGGACGCCGAGCAGCTTGGCCACGGCATAGTGGCCGAACTCGTGGATCAAAATCATGAAGCCCAGAACGACAGCGACGGCGGCGATGGCGATAAAGAAGTCAGACATAAATGAAGTAAACAGCTCCCTCGTTAGATTCAGCTACTACACCACAGATGTTGCCCGCGGTTGCGCGGTTTTCTTACTGACTCTCAAAACCCGCTCTTGAGCATATCGGCGGGCATCGGTATCGGCTTCAAGCACCTTCGCGATGGACTCCAGCTTCTCAGTTTTAGATGCTGAAACCGCATCTTCGATAATCCTGGGAATGTCATCAAAACTAATTCTGCCTTCGAGAAAGGCGGCTACTGCGATTTCATCGGCTGCGTTCAGCGCCACCGTCTTTGCCCCGCCCGCCTCGGCCGCTTCGTACGCGAGACGCAGACAAGGAAATTTATTCATATCCGGAGGGCAAAAGTCCAGATGTCGCAAGTTTCCCATGGGGAACCGCATCTCCGATTGAACCCGCTCGGGATACGTCAAAGCATACAGAATCGGCAGCCGCATGTCAGTCACCGAAAACTGAGCCAGTATGCTGCCATCGACAAACTCCACCATGGAGTGAATCGTCGACTGCGGATGCACCAGGACTTCCACCTTCGCCGGCGGAATATGAAACAACCTGCACGCTTCGATCACTTCGAAGCCCTTATTCATTAGAGTCGCCGAGTCGATGGTGATGCGCTTGCCCATCTTCCAAGTGGGATGATTCAGCGCCTGCTCAACCGTGATGGAGCTGAACTCCGAGCGCGGCGTATTCAGAAACGGCCCGCCTGAGGCCGTCAGCCAGATGCGCTCCACTTCCTCGATCCGTCCGCCGCGCAAGCACTGGTGAACCGCGTTGTGCTCGCTGTCGATGGGCAGCAGCGGCTTGCCCTGACGGCGCGCCTCGGCCGTGATCAGTTCGCCCGCCGCAACCAAACACTCCTTATTGGCCACGCCGACTGTCTTTCCCGCCTTTACCGCTTCATAGGTGGCCTCAAGCCCGGCCACGCCGACTATGGCGCTCACCACGAAGTCGGCCTCGGGATGCGTGGCAACCTTCACCGTGCCTGCCGCTCCATACACGACCTCGATCTCGCTCAGCCCCGTCTGCTTCAGACGCGCGCGCAGCACGTCAGCATCGGGTTCGGCCGCGATCGAAACCATGCGGGGCCGCCAGCGCCGCGCCTGCTCGAACGCCGCCTCCAGGTTGCTGCCCGCAGCCAGCGCAACGATCTGAAAGCGCTCGGGATAAGACTCGGCCACGCTCAGTGTACTGCGGCCGATCGAGCCGGTCGATCCCAGAATGGCGATGCGTTTCATCATTTGGTGGCCGTCAAACCCACAGCGTAGTGGTCAATCCAATCTCGTTGTTCCGCTGTTTCCGGAATAGGCATGCCGCGCACCGCCGAGACCGATGCTATGGCAGCCCCCGGGCTCATCCCTCTTTTCACAAGCAGACAAGCTGCCACCAATCCGCTGCGCCCAATTCCCTGGCGGCAGTGAATGAGCACATTCTTGCCCGTCGACAGAGAGCGGCTGACTCTCTCCAAAACATCGGCCAGCTTCGACTCCGATCTCGGAGCCTGGCGATCTGGAATCGGAAACGAGGTGAACTCCATTTCTTGCGTTCTAACTTCGCCCGCTTCGTCGTGGAGATCAAAGTTCTTTTCCTCGTCGGGTGTAAGCAGCGAAAGCACAGCATTTACGTTCGCTCGCTTCCAGTTGGCGACATCATCCTTCAGCCAGTCTCCTCCGCGCGGACGAGGGCCTACGGCTAACCTCCCGGGCCACGGTCCGTCGAGCCAATAGATTTCTTTCCGCATCTCTTAATCTTGATCCTTCACCACCATGTCCCGAGGGAGACTGTCAACGTCCACGCCCCGCTGGCGAACGTAGATTCGATGATGTCCATCCAGTATAGTTCCATCCGGCCGTGTTTTCAGGCAACCTTGCAATCCAGGCAATAGCGAGGTGCGCAAGGTTTCAGTCGAAAGCCGTTCCATCTGTTCAAGTTTGGCTATGTTCAGGGAACCGTCTGAGTGAAGAAAAATCAGGGGAGGCTGCTTTGGCGAGCCCGCCATTTCTTTCACACACGACTACTGCATCACGCGCCAAGCCGCATAGTACCACAGCACGGGCGCGGCAAAGAGCAGGGCATCGATGCGGTCGAGCATGCCGCCGTGGCCGGGAAGGATCGTGCCCGAGTCCTTCACGCCGGCTCCACGCTTGATCAGCGATTCCACCAGATCGCCCAGCTGCGCGGCGATGTTCAGCGCAACCGTCAGCAGGATAATCGGCCACAGTTCAGGCTTCTCCAGTCCAAACAAGCCGTCGCGGCGCTCGATCAGTCTCAGGCGCAGTAGAAACGAACTGATCTGTAGAGCATAAGTGAAGAGCAGGCTTCCAACCAGCAGGCTCGCCACCAGCGAGGCCGCCGCGCCTTCCCAGGTTTTTTTCGGACTGATGCGCGGCGCCATCAGGTGCCGTCCCACAGAGCGGCCTACGAAGTAGGCGAAAATATCTCCTGCCCACACAACGAGCAGAAGATAGAGCAGCCAGAACGCTCCTGCCCACTGCTGGCGCAACTGCACCAGCATGGCCATGGGCAGTGCAATGTAGGCGAACGCGAACACCGAGGCCGCCGCGGCCGGATACGCGCCGCGCATCTGTGCACGCCGCATGGTGATGGTCAGAAAGAAGAATGGAGCGAGAGCACAGGCAAATCCCAACCCAAGGACGAACTTCAGCGCGGAGAGTTGCGGAGTCTCTCCGACAGCACTCGCCGCCAGCAACAGAAACAGCAGACCCACGAAAATGTAGGTCGGCAGCCGCTGCGGCTGCACGCCATGGGATTCCGTTAGCTTTAAGAACTCCTGAACCGTGACCAGCGCCACCGCAGCAGCGAAGACGGCCAGCACCGGCACAGATGCGCGCAGTACCAGCAACATCACAATCGGAATCAGGACCACCGCAGTCGCGATGCGCTTCAGCAAGTAAGCTTTGATCCTTACAAACTCTTGTCATTCCGAGCCGCTTGCAGCCGCGGAACGCGGCGAAAGCGAGTCGAGAGCCTGCCCTGAGCGAAGTCGAAGGGAACCCGCCGTTTCTATCTATGCAATCGGACGCCGACTCTAATTGCGGGCTTTTGCCGGCTCCGCATGCGTCTCACCGTGGTTCAGCCCGCCGTAGCGCCGCTCCCGCTTCTGATACTCGGCAATGGCTTCCAGCAGATGCACGCCGCGGAAATCGGGCCATAACGTTGGCGTCACGTAAATCTCGGCGTAAGCCAACTGCCAAAGCAAAAAGTTGCTCAACCGCATCTCGCCCGAGGTGCGCACTACCAGATCCGGATCGGGCAGGTGCCGCGTGTAAAGATGCTTGCCTATCATTTCTTCATCAATATGAAGGTGCTCGACGCCGCCATTCTGCGCCGCCGCATTCACCATGGAGCGGAACGCGTCCACCAGTTCGCTGCGCGCGCTGTAGTTCAGCGCCAGCGTCAACACCGTTCCGGTATTGCGGGAGGTGCTCTCACGGGCCCACTCCATACGCTCCTGCACATCTTCCGGAAGTTGCTGCTGCCGTCCAATATATTCCAGCCGGATATTGTTCTCGTTCAGCGTAGGGACTTCCGCTTTCAGGTAGCGGCTCAGCAGCCCCATCAGGAAGTCGACTTCGCTCTTTGGCCGCTTCTTCCAATTCTCTTCCGAGAAAGCGTAGAGCGTAAGCGCGTGAATGCCCACGCGCGCCGCCGTCTCGACCGTCGAGCGCACGGCAGCGACTCCGGCGCGGTGCCCGGCCACGCGCGGCATGTGGCGCCGTCGAGCCCAGCGCCCGTTGCCGTCCATGATGATAGCGATGTGTCTTGGGAGCCGCGCCGGATCGAATTGCCGGTAAATTTCGGCTTCCTTGCGATCCAGCCCGGCGGGAACTTTGTGCTGCAAAGTGATCCCCTTCGGATAGAGGCTAACACGGCGGGGAAGGGGGTTGCAATTGAGGACTAAGATGACAAGCCAGTTGGAAACCGCTACCCTGCTGCGATGAAAGCCAGGGTCGGCGTCGTAATCGTAGTGGCGATCGGGCTGACGGTCATCGTCTCGATCATCCGCGGGGGCTTCGACGTAGAGCGCCCCAGCCTCGCGTATTGCCTGCTCATGATCATCGTTTTTTTCTCGCTAGTTTCGGCCGTGCGCTCGGGACTTGACAAAAACATACCGATGTCAACAACCAGCCGGATCATTCGGATCGTCGGTGGGTCTCTCTGGGCTTTGGCAATCCTCGGGGGGATGACGATTCAGGTGTGGAAGGCATTGCATCGCTAGAGGGTCCTGCTACTTCGCTTCCTCCGGCACTATCTTCAACTCCAGCTTCTCCGTATGCCGCAGAACCGTGAGCGAACAACTCGCGCCCGCGCGAATGTCAGCCAGGAGGCGATGCAGATCGTCCACGCCCGCGACGGCATGGCCTTCCAGCGCAACAATGACATCGCCATCGCGCAGCCCCGCCCGCTTCGCCGGACTGTTCTCTTCGACCGACAGAACCAGCGCTCCCGATTCCTTCGGCAGGTCATAGAAGCGCACCACGCGGCGATGCACCGGCACGGTCTGCGCCGAGACTCCGATGTAGCTGCGGCGGATGCGTCCATCCCGCAGCAGCCGGCTGGCCACGAACTTTGCGGTATTGATCCCGATGGCGAAACAAATCCCCTGCGCCGGCAGGATGGTCGCGGTGTTCACTCCCACGACCCTTCCCGCGGAATCGACCAGCGGTCCACCGGAGTTGCCCGGGTTCAGCGCAGCGTCTGTCTGGATAACGTCGTCGATCAGCCGCCCGGAATAGGACCGCAGCGAACGCCCCAGCGCGCTCACCACCCCCGCCGTCACCGTGGACTGGAACCCGTAAGGGCTGCCGAGCGCGACGACAAGTTGTCCCACGCGAAGCTGCTGCGAATCGCCTAGCGCAGCGGCGGTGAGCCCTGGCTCATCGACTCGCGCTTGATCTATGCGGATCACAGCAAGATCGCTCGCCGGATCGTCTCCGATAGCCGTCGCAGGCATGCGGCGTCCGTCAGCCAACGTTACCTCAATGCGGCGCGCATCGTGCACGACGTGGCTGTTGGTGAGAATCAGCCCATCGGGAGTGAATACAAAACCCGACCCTCCGCCACGCCGTTCGCGCGGTTCACCAGAACGCGTAGGGCCGGCAGCCTGATGCACTTCAATGTTCACCACAGACGGACTGACGCGCCCGACCGCGCCCGTAACCGCGCGAGAGTAGGCATCGAGCAGCAAGTCATCAGCAGCGGCGGAACCCGCGGCTGGCGCTCCTTCCCGCGCGGAATCCCCTGCCCATCCATTCGCTTCAGGTTGATTCACAGATGCGGGGTGGGCAGACAAAGAAAACCCATCCCCAACTTCATCGAGGTTCATGCTGCATAGATGTAAATCGATCTATTTGGGATTCGAGCGGACTTGCATCTCAGCCACTTTCCTTGGTAGGTTACATGTAACCAGAGGTGGAGAACATGCCAGCGCGAACTCACTCCCATCCGTCGCGAGATAAGGTTAGAGCGCACCGAAGTCGGCTGCGGCGCCAAGGGCTACGGCCTATCCAAATTTGGGTTCCGGATATGCGCTCGCCTGTTTTTGTCACGGAGGCGCACAGGCAGTCCCTCGCTGTTGCCAACAGCCCTCAATCTGGGGACGACCAAAACTTCATCGACGCTGTCTCTGATCTGGGCAGGGCATCAGGCTCGGAGAAATGAAGCGCGGCGAAATTTGGACTGTCGCAGGGGCCAAGGGCTACGCCGGAAAGCCCCGCCCCGTTGTGGTCCTTCAAGACAACCGTTTCGACGTGACAGATTCGATCACCATCTGCGCATTCACCACCGACCCGACCGACGCTCCGCTGCTTCGCCTCGTGGTCGAGCCAAGCGAAAGCAATGGGCTGCGCGCCCTTTGCCGACTGATGGTGGATAAGATCACGACCGTTCCGAAATCGAGGATCGGCGCGCGTATTGGCCGCCTTGCGGACGAGGATATGGTCCGATTGAATCGCGCCGTCTTGGTGTTTCTGGGCATCGCCGCGCCGAGGGATCAGGGCTAGTCGAAGAAAAAAGCCGGGACCAAGAACGGTCCCGGCATGCAGTTGGCTGGTCGCCCGGATAAAATTGTGCAGGGAGCAGCCGGGCTTCGCCCGGCGGACACCCGAAAGCCTGCCCTGAGCTTGCCGAAGGGGCGGCTGTCCCCATATAAACCCCTTCGCCTACGCGGTCCTTCGCGGCCGAATCGTCAAGTCCCGCACCTGCGTCAGGATGCTCGACATCTGCATCCCGTTCAGTTGCGACACGAACGGCAGGATCTCCGCGATGAACTGGTCCTTCATCAGTTCGCTGATTTCGTCCTGACGGTTCTTTTCTCCGCCACTAAGCAGTTCCGGCACGGTCACCTCCAGGGCTCGCGCCAGCCGTTCCAGGGACGACAGCGTAGGCGTGGCTTTCTCGTTCTCGATCTTGGAAACGTAAGTTCGCGGCACCGACATGCGTCCCGCCAGTTGCCGCTGGCTCAGTCCGCTCCGCAAACGCAGCGAGCGGATCGACGTTGCCAGGTTCAGGTGCCCGCGGCCGGTGCCGTGCATAGGCATCATCACCGGCAGCGCCATCACCACTGGCTCGGGCTCGGGTTCCTCGTCCAGGGACGAGTGGCAGCGCCGGCAATTGTTATTGACCGTACGGAATTGAACCAGCAGGCAGTGATCACAACGGACGACTTCCCTTGAATCTACCGGGGCAAGAGTCGTAGCCATCGGGTTGTGGGAGTGCCAGAGCCGGCTACTCCTTACTACTAACAGCGAAACCTCACAGTTGGGGAGAGGTTCCGGCCGCAGGGACAATCTGCGGTACAAGGCCTGTGGATGTCAAGGTTAAAATGCATAAAGCCGGAAATCTTCGCGGCGAAAACCAAAGTGAAGCGGCGAAACCCCGCAGAGGACAGGGCCAGAGCATGATTGATCGCGAGACCGCGTGGTGTTTACTAACTGAATTCACCAAGTCGGAAAGTTTGCGCAAGCACGCGCTGGCGGTTGAGGCTTGCATGCGCGCCTGTGCCCGGAAGTTTGCGGCTGGATCTGAAAATCTCACGCTTCGAGAATTTGGGTTGTCTGAAGAAGACCTGTGGGGCATCGTCGGACTGATCCACGACTTCGACTACGAGAAGTATCCCAGCCTCGAAGACCATCCCTACAAGGGCAACGAGATACTTAGGGAGCGGGGATGGCCCGAAACGATCACGCGCGCTATCATGTCGCACGCCGAATACACCGGCGTAACGCGCGATACGCCGATGGAAAAAGCTCTCTTCGCCTGCGACGAGCTTGCCGGATTTATCACCGCCGTCGCGCTGATCAAGCCAGGAAAATCGCTGGCCGAGGTGGACACAAAGTCAGTGCGAAAGCGGATGAAAGACAAAGCCTTCGCCCGCAAGGTGAATCGAGACGACATCGTCAACGGCGCCGCCGCTTTGGGCGTGGACCTCGACGAGCACATCGCTTTTTGCATAGAAGCGCTGCAGGAGATCGCAGACAAATTGGGCCTGGATGGAAGTGCGGCGAAGGTGATCGAATCACCTTAGAGCCCGTGGTGCAATTAAGATTCGTATCAGGGTACGCATTCATGCGTGCCGCAAATGCTCAATTATCAACGCGCCTTTAGGCGCTAGATTTCTGGATTGGAGTTTCGCTACGGACGGTCAAGGTAACACCGCATTCCCAGCCGCGATCGATTTCGGCCCCAAGCGAATCAATTCATAGCGCTCGGGCGGGACTGGCCCCACGGCAAAAGGCAGCGGACCCAAGTCCGAGGAGTAAAATCCTGCGCCGAGCTTCGCCTGGACAGTTGTAATTCCAAGAAGCATGGGGACCTCGATAGCCTCCCGCGAAGCCGCGGACTCCGGGCGCACTTCGAACAGCAATCGGTCTCCTGCCGTGGCGAGGAAGTCTCCCGGCTTATGCGGCGGGTCATTCACCACTACGGGACGCGCACCGAATGACTCCATATAATATTGGAATCCCCAGTGCCCCAGAAACCAAACCGTGCCCGGCTGATTCCGAGTCTTCTGCTCGATTAGCGCCGCCGCAGTCCGCGCCGAGTTTGCCAGCTCTGTGTCGGCCCAGGCAAGCCAGAGTGATACTGCGCCCGCTACTGCTAAGGGGATGGCCAACCTCGCGGGGCGCCAACGAATCGAGGTTGCCCACAGCGTATCCGCGCGCCGCGCGAGCAGGATGCCTGTGGCTGGAATTAATGGGAGCACGGAACGGGCGTTGATAGCCCAGTTCAAGAAGCCGGTAAAAATAAACGTTCCAAAGACCCAAAGCATCAGCAACAGCGAGTCGGCGTCTTTACGCTTCCGTGCGTCCGCAACGGCCAGCGCCATAACGGAGAATCCGGCGGCAATAAAGAGCGTCAACTGAATGCTCACCAGAAACCAGTGTTGATAAAAGTCGAACGGCCAAAGCATTTCACCGAGACCGATCCGGCCGTTACAAACGAGAAGCCCGGCGATCCCGCTCAGCACGCAGACTCCAAGAATTTTCCTGCGCGGCCAAATGACGGGAGCAAAGGTGAGCGCGGGCAGTGCGCATCCGCCGACAAAGCTCAGGTCTACCAACGCCTTGGCCAGCGAGGAACTTTGTCTCGTCTGCCGTACGCCGGCAGACATGTGAGCCGCTTCCGAAATCATGCGCAGCCCGTAGACCGCCTTCGTCCAGCGCTGGTATCCAGTTAGAGCCAGTATTGGAAATAACAAGTACCACGCCCAGTTTCCAAGGCGCCGCTGCCGAGCCAATGAATACGCCGCGAGCAGCGGGATTAAAGCCATCCCAAAGTACTTCGTCAGAGCGCACAAAGTGATCAGGAGGGCAGAGATGGCCAGATAGTGCGGCTTCTGTGGATCGAACCCCTCGATCCAGAAGATGATGGCCCACAGCCAGAGCGCCAGCATCATGGTGTCGCACATCACGCTATTGGCAGACACGAGAAACGCCGGCGCCACCAATGTGGCCGTGGCCGCCAGCAGCGGCGAGTTTGTAAACCGCCGAGCCAGGCGATATGTACCCAAGACCACGGCCAGCGCTGGCAAAAGAAAGGCAAAATGCAATGCTCGTTCCGACCATCCGACAATACGGGCCGCCGCGGCGATGTAGTAAGCCGCAAGCGGAGGATTCTTGGTTTCGTGCGCCATAGGCACGGCGTCGAGGAACCAGTTAACTTTGAATCCGTAGGGATCAAGCGGGTGCTGCGTAATCTGCCGCGCAACGTAAATGAACAAAGTGTCGTCGACATTGAAAGCCTTGCCGGAAAATGGCAGTAAGCAGGCGAGCACTGCCACGGAAAGCAGTGTGTAGTGAACGTACTGATGCTTAGGTTGGACGCTGGCGGTAGGCGATGCCATCAGGGAGTGCAGCAAGATTAGATGTCCAGAAATCCGGTGTCAATCTACGCTTCACTCAGAATGCCAGAGTTCATAGAGAAGCTTCTTAGCGAATAACTTCCGCCACTTTCCCACTGGCGATCAACTCCGCGATCCGCGCGAAGTCTTTGTACATGACGCGATCTTTCTCCATCGTAGGACACACCGACCGGATCGCGGCATGCGCCGCCTGTCCGCGCTTCGAGGTTTTCAGCGGAGCGAGGAAGTCGATGGCCTGGGCCACCGCCATGGCTTCGATCGCCAGCACATTGCGCGTATTTTCGACAATGCGTTTCAGCTTGGTCGCTGCCGTCATCCCCATGGAGACGTAATCTTCTTTGTTGCCCGAAGTCGTAATCGAATCGACAGATGCTGGATGCGCCAGCACCTTGTTCTCGCTGGCCAGCGCCGCGGCCGTGACCTGCGGCAGCATGAAACCTGAATTCAAACCCGCGCCTTGCGCCAGAAACGGCGGCAAACCCTCGCTGAGCGCGGGGTTCACCAGTCGCTCGATTCGCCGCTCGCTTATGCCAGCCAGCGAACTCAGCGCGATGCCCAGAAAATCCAAAACAAATGCCAGCGGCTGGCCGTGAAAATTTCCGCCCGAGATCACATCGCCTTTGAAAGTCTTGGCGTCGGTGATGAAGACCAGAGGATTATCCACCGCGGAGTTCGCCTCAGTCTCAAACACTTCGCGGCAGTGCGCCAGCGTGTCGCGCACCGCGCCATGCACTTGCGGGATGCAGCGCAGCGAGTAGGCGTCCTGCACCCGGCCGCACTCGCGGTGCGATTCGCGAATCTGGCTGCCTTCGAGCATCTTGCGCAGATTCGCCGCTGTCTTCATCTGTCCGTTGTGCGGACGCGCTTTGTGGATGCGCTCATCGAAGGCCGCGTCGGTGCCTTTCAGCGCGTCGCAGCAAAGACCGCCCAGCACGTCGGCGGAATCCACCAGCGTCTCCGCAGCCAGCAGCGCGAGCGTGCCCACAGCCAGCATGCCTTGCGTCCCGTTGATGAGCGAAATGGATTCCTTCGCTTCCAGCACCAGCGGCTTGACCTGTGCCCGCTTCAGCGCGTCGCCGCTGGGAATGCGCGCCCCCGCTGCATCAATGCATTCGCCTTCCCCGATCAACACCAGCGCCAGATGGGCCAGCGGAGCCAGATCGCCGCTCGCGCCCACGCTGCCCTGCGACGGAACGAACGGAGTAACGCCGCGGTTCAGCATTTCGCAGAGTGTATCGATGACCACCGCGCGCACGCCCGAATATCCCTTGGCAAGGGAATTGGCCCGCAAAAGCATCATAGCGCGGGCCTCCGCGACGGAGAGCGGTTCGCCGACGCCCGCCGCGTGCGAACGCACCAGGTTGACTTGCAACTCGCGAATCTGATCGCCGGCGATCCGCACCTCGCTCAGTTGGCCCACGCCGGTGGTGATCGCATAGGCAACTTTATCGCTTGCCACAATGTCTTCGACCACTGCACGCGCCCGATCGACGACCTCGCGAGCGTCGGCCGACAAAAGCACGGGACGACGCTGAGCAGCAACTTCGTGTACCTCTCCCAGCGTGAGATCGTTACCGTTAATGTGAAGTGCGTTCAAATAGTTTCCTGTTTCTGGCTTCGGGTTTGTAGTGACTAGATTGAGGTTTTCCCAATTGCCTCGCGAAACACCTTCATATACTTTTCCGGCAGCGCAGCAATCTTCATGGCCGCATCGGTGACGATGTGCGTGGTTTCGCCTTCCGCCAGGAGCGCGCCGTCTTCCGCGCGCCGCAATTCGTACCCAAAGTGGATCACCGATTCGCGCACGTTCAACAATCGTGTGCGCACCAGCACCTCATCGTCATAGCGCACCGGCGCGCGATAGCGGCATTTTGCCTCGGCTACGGCGATAAAGCAATTGTCCCGGCTCTCCATGTCGCGATAAGAAAATCCCAACTGCCTCAGCAATTCGACGCGGCCGACCTCGAACCAGATGAAATGGTTGGAATGGTACACCACACCCATTTGATCGGTCTCGGCGTAGCGCACGCGCAGGCGACTCTCATTGACCGCGTTCGGATGATTCGAATTCATTTGCCCGTCCACACCGGCTTGCGCTTTTCCAGAAATGACGTAATGCCTTCGCGGAAGTCGGCGGTGGTGCGGATCGCGGCATTCTCCCGCACCGCCGCTTCGATCTGCATATCCAGTTCAGGGCGCGCATGATCGTTCAGCAGTTTCTTGGTCGCACGCAGAGACGCCGGACTGTTCTCCATCAACTGTCCCGCCAATTCCCGCGCCCGTGCCATCAAGACTCCCGGCGCGACGATTTCGTTGACCAATCCCATGCGCGCCGCTTCCTCCGCGCCAATAATTCTTCCGGTAAGCAACAGATCGCGCGCGTTCTTCTCTCCAGTCTGGCGCAGCAAGAACGTGGAAACAATGGCGGGCACAAATCCAATGCGCACCTCGGTATATCCGAACTTGGCTTCTGGGACGGCGAGCGTGAAGTCGCACAGCAACGCCAGTCCGGTGCCGCCGGCGATCGCCGGGCCATTCACCGCCGCAATCGTGACCTTAGGAAATTCGTAGAGCGTACGGAACATGCGGACCATCGCCTGCGAATCTTGCAGGTTCTGCTCGGGCGTCCGGCCAATCAGGGCTTTCAGATTCTCCAGGTCCATGCCCGCGGAGAAAGCCTTGCCCGCGCCCGTCACGATCAGCACAATCGCGTCGGAGGCCTCCACTTCCTTCAGTGCGCGCAGCAGATCGTCAATCAGTTCGAAGCTGATGGCGTTACGCTTATCCGGACGGTTCAGCGTGATCATGGCGACGCCGCGTTCGTATGCGAGTTGAATCGTTTTGTAGCTCATATCTAAATTTATTCGTCGTCGACGGAATTCGTGTACCTCGCGCCCATCTCGGCCGTCGCGCGCAGCAGCGCGTCCAGTGGCTTCAGAGGCGGCAACTCCGCGCCACGCAGTTTCAAGGCCTCAATCACTTTCTCGGTGGCGATATTGCCGACCAACGCATCCTGCGCGAACGGGCAACCACCCAGGCCGCCCAACGCGGAATCAAAGCGGCGGCAGCCCGCGTCGTAGGCCGCAAGAATCTTTTCCCCGGCGTGTTCCGGCCGGCTGTGCAGGTGCGCTCCAATTTCCAGATAGCCGAACTTTTCATTGACCGCACCCAGCAGATCGCTGATCTGCTGCGGCGTAGCCATGCCAACCGTGTCGGCAAGCGAAATCATGCGCAGGTTGTCGACTTCCAGCAGCGAAATGGCTTCAATCACTTCCTCAACATTCCACAGATCACCGTACGGATTGCCAAACGCCATCGAAATATAGACAACAACATCGAGCGCGGCGGCGTCGGCTTTGTTCTGGATCTTTTCCAATTCATCGAGCGCGTCTTCGGCGGACTGATTCTGATTCTTTCGCAAAAAAGTCTCCGAGATCGAATACGGAAACCCCACAGTGTTTACCGCGTGCGTATCGATGGCTCGTTGGGCGCCTTTCTCATTGACCACGATGCCAATAATCTCAACATCGTCGGGCGGATCGAGTTCCTTCAACACTTCTTCCGAGTCCGACATTTGCGGCACAGCTTTTGGCGAGACGAACGAGACCGCATCAATATGCTTGAATCCCGCGCTGATCAAGGCTTGCAAGTATGCCCGCTTGATGTCAGGCGGAATTTGCCCCTTCAGCCCCTGCCAGGCATCGCGCGGACACTCGATCAGTTTGACGGAATCAGACATATTGAACGATTGCGCGAATAAGCCATTGAGCAAATTGCCAAAAAAAATGCGGAGCGGTGAGCAGGTCAATGCGCTCCATCACTCACTGAATCAATCTCCTACGTTTGCAGCACTCCCACCTTAAACTCCGGCACGTCCGGATTCAGCGCCGCGGCCTCCAGTGCCTGCGTTATGGCGTCGCGTGTTTCGACGGGATCGATGATCCTGTCAATCCACAAGCGCGCAGCCCCATAACGCGGGTCGGTCTGTTCGTCGTAGGTGCGCTTCACCGATTCGTACAGTTCTTTCTTGTCTTCATCACTGAGCTTTGTCCCACCGCGTTCCAGTTGCTTCACCTTGACCTCAACCAAGGTGCTAGCCGCCGCATCTCCGCTCATCACCGCGTAACGCGCCGTCGGCCACGCAAACACAAACCGCGGATCAAACGCCTTGCCGCACATCGCGTAATGTCCCGCGCCGAACGATCCTCCCACAATCACAGTGATCTTCGGCACCACGGAATTTGACACTGCGTTGACCATCTTCGCGCCCGCCTTTATGATGCCGCTCCACTCCGCGTCGCGCCCCACCATAAAGCCGTTTACATCGTGAAAGAAAATCAGCGGGATCAAGTTCTGATTGCAGTCCATGATGAAGCGCGCAGCTTTTTCCGCCGATTCCGTATAAATCACACCGCCAAACTCGATTCGCTTGTGGCCCTCATGGTCGGTTTGCTGAACGTGCAGTTTCTGATTGGCGACAATTCCCACGGCGAAGCCGCCGATGCGGCCATAGCCGCAGGTCAGTGTCTTGCCGTACTCCGCCTTGTATTCGTCGAACCGGCTTTCGTCGAGCACGCGAGCCAGAATTTCTTTGATGTCATAAGGGCGCGCCGGCGAAGAATCGTAAATGCCGTAAATTTCCTCGGCAGCCAGCGCCGGCTCAATCGGCTTCTTGCGGTCCCAGGGAGACTGCCGCCGGTATCCCCACTTCTCAATGATCGAGCGAATGCGCGCCAGGCAGGCTGTGTCATCCGGTTCGCGGAAATCCACCGTGCCGCTGATGCCCGCGTGCATGGCCGCCCCGCCCAGATCTTCCGCCGAAACTTTCTGTCCAATCGCCGCCTGCACCAGCGCCGGCCCAGCCAGAAACAAGCCGCTGCCGTCAGTCATCAGCACATGGTCGCACATCACCGGCAGGTATCCGCCGCCGGCCACGCACATCCCCATGATGGCTGCGATCTGCGGAATGCCCATGGCCGACATGACTGCATTGTTGCGGAAGACGCGGCCGAAATCGTCGGTGTCGGGAAACACATCTTCCTGCAGCGGCAGGAACACGCCCGCGGAATCCACCAGATAGATCGTGGGAATATGGTTCTCGATGGCGATGTTCTGCGCGCGAATCACTTTCTTCGACGTCATGGGAAAAAATGCTCCCGCCTTCACCGTCGCATCGTTCGCGATGATCATCACCAGCCGGGTTTGCACGCGAGCTAAACCGGTGATCACGCCCGCGGCCGGCGCGCCGCCCCATTCTTCATACATTCCATGAGCCGCATAAATTCCCAGCTCGAAGAAAGTTCCGGCGTCGACCAGCAGTTCAATGCGCTCGCGCGCGGTGAGCCGTCCTTTGCCATGCTGGTTTTCAATGCCCTTGGCGCCACCGCCCTCGGCGATCTTTTCGCTTTCGTTTCGCACCTGTGACATGAGATCGGCCAGAAACCGCATGTTGGCTTCGTATCGTGCCGAGGTGGGATCGACCTTCGTCGTCAGGACGTTGGACGCCTGAGATGCCTGAGACGAAGCAACGGCGGAATCTTCGCTGCGATCAGCCATGGTATGAATGCAGAGATCGGACTGACTACGGTATAACACTCCCGCAGCGACGCGCAACGGACGTTGACGGATGAGAACTTAAGTTGGGCTACTCCGAATCCTTTCCCCTGTCCGCCCCCCCGACACGAATGTGGCGCAGGCCTCCTCGCGCTCCGGGTTCCGGCGCCGGCGATAACAACTGAAGGTGATGAAGTGTGCTCGCCCGGTTTCGTGGAAGCGTTTCAATCCACACGGCATTCGAAAAAGATATTTCGCGGGTGCCCCAGCGTCTGTGATAGCTGAACATCGATTCAGGACGTTGCAAGAATATTCATATTATTCTGGCAACTCCGGTCGCAGTATGATGCGCTCGCTCCCTAAACGGGGCTGCTCGTGCTCTGGGCAGCCTTCAACGGTGTTGCCGCGACAAAGTTTTCGGTCGCCTCGGATACTTACATGACCGTCGTCGTCCCCACCGGCGCCACCACCGGCCCGGTCGTGGTGACCACACCAACAGGCAAGCTCACCAGCAAGGTCAACTTTAGGATCAGCAAGTAGGGAACGGTGGCTGGGCACGATCTGGCCCTAAGACTCCAGGGTTGTTTAGGTTAAGAGGCTTCCCAAATCGCGTACCTTATAAAGTACATCAGGGCGCCTGTCAAGCCTACTTTAGTAGGCATCCGACGTCCTCGAAAGTAGACATTTCTTCCACAGCCTAACCTCTTGATTCCATTGATCGGTCCAAAAGCCCGCTCGAAGAATCAATAACTTACGCAAAAGGTTTTTGCCATTTTGAAATGTTCCGGTTGGAACATTCAAGCGATTTGGAAGTCGCCGAAGCCCCAAGCCGAAAGCCCCATAGCCGAGCCCTACCTCCGCCGTTCCATCCACTGCGCCAGCCGGCAGCCGTCTTCTTCCAGCAGAAAGCTTCCCACGCCAAAACATTCCCCGAAGATGCGATGCGATTCCTCGTCGCGCGCCGCGCGCGAAATCCATTGCTTGCCCACCTGATACTGCGAGGCGGTAAACCATTTCTGCGGCAGCACTTCCACCAGCCCTGCCTGCAGGTAGAGAACGAAGAGCGCGAATGCCGGCTCGTCATTCGACATCGCCTTGTAGCTTGTAGGCACGATCAATTCGTCGACCGCCGCCAGTTCCGGAGACAACTCGATATTGTGCATGCCGGGGCTCAGCGTGAGCGGCAGTTCAAACTCCGCGATGGGCGCGGTCTTGGCGTAGATGCGGTCGGAAAATTGCTTGAACCACCCGGCAATCTCAGCCAGGTCGAACGCCTCAAGCTGATCCGGATCGAAAGCCGCGAGACGAATGTTGCGCCCCTCCGGGCACCAGATGCCAAGACACTGCGGCGAGACAAGAAACGGCCGGCAGTATGTATTCAATGCCAGCCGCGGCTTATCGGGTTCATGTTCCAGCGCCAGCGAGACCACATACGCAACTGGCCCTTGCTCGCCGTGATGAGTCCAAACAAAACGTTGCCCCGACAGCGACCGGAACTCAGGAAACGTCTTCCAGTACCAGGGCGCAGGACCAACGGTGCATTCAAGTTGCTGGCGGATGCTGGCTAAATTCGGAGGAGGCATTCGAAGAATTGAGCCATTGTGTGATCGGGTGATTAGGCAATTGAAAATCTTGGGTCGTTCAATCGCACTATGACCCGATGGCCCAATGGCTCAATCAGCTGGCACGCCCGCGCCCTTTACATTGGCGCGTATGAACTTCACGATGTCATCCATGGCGGTGCCCGGCTGGAAGATCGCGGCCACGCCGAGCTTTTTGAGCGCGTCGATGTCCTGATCCGGGATGATCCCGCCCACCAGTACGAGGACGTCATCCATCTTGTTCTGTTTAAGCAGGTCCATCACCCGGGGCACAATGGCGTTGTGCGCGCCGGAAAGGATCGACAGACCGATCACCTGGACATCTTCCTGCAGCGCGGCGCTGACAATCATCTCCGGAGTCTGGCGCAATCCTGTGTAAATTACTTCCATGCCGGCGTCGCGCAACGCGCGCGCGATCACCTTGGCGCCGCGATCATGCCCATCGAGCCCCGGCTTCGCCACCAGCACGCGGATCTTGAGATCAGCCATGGCATTCATTTAACCATACGGGGCGCAGGGGTGCACAGGGGTGCGCCTTGGTGGGGCCAAAGGCTCTTAACCGCAAACCGCGCAAAAGGGGTCGCGAAGGGGGCGAAGAACCAAAACGCTCCTGCTTGCGTTGTCTTATGCGCGTGACTAAAGAGTCTTGGTGTCGAGGCTTTGCCACAGATACCAGCAGGCTATGCTGCGATAAGGTTCCCAGCGCTTTGCGATTTTCTCCATCTGCTCCGGAGTCGGCAACTTGATTTTCTTCTTGCGGGCTTTCTTCGCAGCGGCAGATCGTTTCGCTGCGCGCCCGACGTTCCGTTGTACATCGAGATAGTGTTTGTACATCGCCATGCGCACGCCGAAATCGCCCGCCGGCAATACGTTCTCGCGCTTCAAAGTGAACATCAGGAACATCTGCGCGGTCCATACGCCGATGCCCTTCACCTGGGTGAGATGCTCGACGACTTCCGCATCCGGCAGGTCGGGCAGGCGCGCGAAGTCCAGCAATCCGCTCGAGGTTTTTGCAGCCAGGTCTTTCAAGTACGCTGACTTTTGTTTCGACAATCCCGCGGCGCGCATCTGTTCATCGCTGAGCTTGAGGATGCCTTCCGGGGTGAGAGGCTCGCCCGTCATCGCTGCGAAACGCTTGAAGATTGTTTCTGCCGCTTTGCCATTGAGTTGCTGGTAGACGATCGCCTCGGCCAGGCTGTGAAACTCTGGCGGCGAAAACTGCATGCGGCACGGCCCGATGCGCTCGATAATCGCCCGCATGACAGGGTCGGACTTCTTGAGGTGAGTGACCGCACTTCGCATGGGTATACATTTTTATCACAAGAGCGCAGCCTGTGGGCGAATAAAAACCGAATACAGATAAATTGGTCAGTTTCCCGATAGCCGACCATCCGGGAAACTTTGAAATTCGCTTCCGACACGAAAAGAATCTCAGCGATGGAGACAGCAGGTTGGTCCGGCCGAGTCAAACAAGGATTGTAGCGTGATTTTCCCGGGCGCCTCCCACGGTGGCGGCCATGATGGCTCCGTGCTCGGTAAAAGCGTATATGGTAAATAGCGGCGGCCACCGCGGCATGTTTGAGGTTGCAAATTGCACCTCAAAGATTCGTACTCTTTCGAGTTGAGTTGAAAAGTGAAGTCGGAAGGGAATCGTTCTTGATTGCGTGCGACTTGTTGGTTAAGCCGCTTGACGGTCACGCCGTAGAGCTGCGCCAGGTCGGC
>Ga0185299_10003564_pt1 | contig 20306 bp, 19 predicted proteins | sample PaiPotPPA55metaG_FD_128002 | JGI IMG/M metagenome (GOLD analysis project Ga0185299, IMG submission 128002) | Iron sulfur acid spring bacterial and archeal communities from Banff, Canada, to study Microbial Dark Matter (Phase II) - Paint Pots PPA... ... | reverse complement strand
TTTGCGCGGATGCTGAAGTTCCCATGCCGAGCAGAAGGGCCACTACAGCAAACGCCAAAAGCCATTTGCGAAAATCTGCCATTTCCTTCTCCTTGTGAAAAATTGAAATTGAATTGATGGAAGTTCTCTTTATCAACCTGAGCCTCGAGTTAACGCTCGTCATGAAGATTCTGAATCTCACCCGATCAAACCTGGCTCGAACCTGCCCCTTATGAGCCTGCCTGCCTTGCTTGTTCGAACTCTCTTCATCGTCTCCATCTAGCTCAACTTGTTCTTTAGACTTCTCGTATGTTTTGTGCTCGCGGGATTCATGCGTCAAAGATGAATGCCGCCGAACCGTTCGGACGCAGTCAAATCATTCATAACACTCTACGCGAATCAAGTCAAGCGTAAAGTATTGACATCACAAGCCCACTTAGTCCAAGTTACAACACGGCCCAGCGAACCATTAAATCATAAGAGCGGCTTGACTGGTCAATAGTTTACAGCCAACGGTTATAGACCGTCCTCGAATGGGGATCTCAAGGGTTTTATCGGCGAGCTGCGCGGCTCTAGGGTTAAGACCCGCGTTCGCTTAGGGTAAATCGCGCACTGAGACGAATGATCGTTGGGGCGGCGTTCATTGATCACTCTTTAATATCTTTGCGCAAGCTCTTAATCCGGCCCTTCAGCTCATCAGTCGCCTCGACCATCTGATTTGTGTCGTAGATTACATGCGGAGTGATGAAGATGATGAGTTCCGATCGTGTCGTGCTGTAAGACCGCGAACCGAACATCGCGCCGATAATCGGCAGCCGATTCAGGCCAGGGATTCCGCTGGTCCCGAAATTGTTTGTTTCAGAGATGGTGCCGCCGATGGCAATGGTATCTCCATCCTGGATCGTGAGCTGCGTTTGAACTTCCTTCTGATCGAAAGAGGGAGATTGAATGCTGCTACTCGTAGTAGCCGCCGGTGCACTGACTTGCTGGTCAATGATCAATGTAACGATACCGCTGGGAGTGACCCTGGCAACGATGTTCAATGTTACACCGGTGCTTTGTTGGGAAATCGAGTTCGCAAACAGAGAACTACCATTTGACTGGGCGCCGGTGACCGCTTGGGCAGTCAAAGTGGGTACGGACGTACCGACGGTGATCGAGGCGGGGATGCTATCGGTAGCGATCACCGCCGGCGCCGAGAGCTCCTTGGCTCGACTTTCCGACTCTTGTAACACCACCGCGGCCAGCAGTTCCCGGCTCTTTCCCACCAGAGTGGCAGCCTGAAGGCTGGTGGTCGCACCGGCTAAACTGCCCAGGAAGGTGTGCGGCGTTGTGCCGGTTATTTGCTGTAGCGTCGCCGACACACTGCTCGAGAAAGCATGCGTCAGATCCACGGAATAGATCTTGGCTTCGATCAATACTTGTCGCGGAGGCACATCCAGATCTTTGAGGAGCCTCAATATGCTTTCGTATTCCTGGGCCGAGGCCTGAATCAGCAGCGTGTTGTTCAATGGATTCGCAATGACGCGAGGTATGTGGCCGCCGGCTGTGAAATCGCCCACGGGGGCGTTGCCCAAATATTTTCCGGTGAGGTCGGTCGTGGCAGCAGCGGCCCCGATCGAGCCCGCCGAGGCAGCGGTCATCGGCCCGTTGGTACCAGCCGGAGGCCCCGTGTAACCGCCAGGAGCAGGATAGCCGCCGCCGGGATAGCCATTCCCATAAGCCCCGCTAAGCCCCCCGCCATATCCATTACCGTAGCCACCGCCGCCATATCCTCCGCCACCAAATCCACCGCCCCCGAAGCCACCGCCGCCAAACCCTCCGCCCCCAAATCCGCCCCCGCCGCCAATTCCCGCACCTCCGCGGCCGAAACCATTGTTGCCGGCGCACATGGCGATGTTTGAGGTCTGATATCCAAGTGGATTGGTCAGTTGTCCATAAAGGGCTTGGATCGAGCAGCTAATTGCCTGGGCGTCACCGTAGCGTACGCGGTACACATAATTGTTGATGGCCCCCACGGCGAGCTGGATGGGAACGTCGAGTTTATCGAGCCACTTTCCGACTTCATTAAATACGCCCGGGTTGGGGGCGACCGCGATAATCGAATTAATCCGGTCTATGGGTAGGAACTTAATCGGTGTTTTATCGGAAAGAGCGATGGACTTAACGATGTTCTCGAGTTCCTTGGTGATGTCGGATGGACGACCGTTCTTCACCTCGTAAACGTGCACGCGTTGGTTGGCCAGGACATCGCTGTCGAACATGCCCACCAGATCCATGGTGCGGCGCATGTTCCGGCGGCTGTCGAGGATCAGCAGCAGGTTGGCCGGAGCGTACTCGTACATGGATGCGTTTTCGCCGATGAAAGGCTGCAGCACCTTCACCAGCTCGCTGGAGGTAACGTACTTGAGGAAAACCAAATTCAGCATGGTCTGGTCGTCTTCCGGAATGCTGCTCGAATCGCCTTTATGCTCGGGGGGGATGGGCAGGTGCGAGATGTCGCCCAACGGCACGATACGGTAGAGCTCGCCTTGCTTGACCATTCCGTAACCGTTGATGCGCAGGATGGTCTCGAGCAGCGACCGGGTATCGATGTCCTTGGTGTCCCCATAAGTGTTAAGGATCACGCCGCCTTTCACTCTGGGATCGAGAATGTAATTCAGTTTGAGCTGGCGCGCCAGCAGATCAATAACTTCAGTTAATGACGCATTGTTGAGCGACAAGCCGCCATAAACGGTAGGCGAACCGGTTGGGACTGGCGCGGGCGTTTGCGCCGTGGCGGGTTGACCGGGCGGGGCTTGGGCAGGAATGGCGGGTTGGGCCGGCTGTTGTGCGGGCGTGGGGTCGGGAGCCCGCTGGTTGAATCCGGGCGGAAGAGTGGGCGGCGCCCCCGGCGGCGGTTGCTGCGCCAGCGCCAAGCCAGTGACCAGGAGGGCGACGAAAGCTTTCTTAAACCAGCGGGCCTGGGGCACTATTCTTTCTCCTGCTTGTCCCTGCTCTTGTCGTCGTTCTTGTTCTCCGGCGACGTCTTACCGGAATCCCTCGGGCTAGCGCCCTGCTTGGCCTGGTAGGTGGCCAGCAGCTCTTTCTCGTCGGCGTTCAAATCGGTTTTCTTGGAGACCCACTTCGATATTCCGAACGGGGTCCGGCGCTGAAACTCGACTCGATCGCCCAGATCCCGGACCACGCCGGCCAGCGGTTCCTCTTTCGCAACCTGTTCAGTGGGTTTGTCTTCCCATTTGGAAACTCCAAACGGGAACCGGCGGTAAAACCAGGTCTTCCCTTGCGGATCTGTATACCGGAAGAGATTGGGTTCCACCTCGGTAGCTCCCTTTGGGATCACCGATGACACAGGATCCGCGGCAGTGGTGGCTTTGGACGCGTCACTCTTGCCGGCGTCCTGGCTCTGCTTCTTATCCGCGTCCTTGGAGGGCTTAGTATCTTTGTCCTGCGCGAGCAACAATGCCGCGGCTGTCCAGGTGAGTATGATAATTTTCATGCTTTTTCCAATCGTTATTTAACTTGCTCCCATTGGCATCCCGCTCCGAACGGCGTTTGGCTCACGACTTTCTTATATCCATCCACTACAGTTCCCGAAGGCGACTTGTCTCCGGGCACGCATCCCTTTAGGCCGGCTCCCGTGTCGATCCCTGGTCCGGCAGTGCCGTTCGCCGACAATGGCTGGGCTGGCTTGGGCGCTCCGGCCGCCGCAGCGGGAGCCGGAGGTTCAGCCATTGTCAGCGGCGTCCGATCCAGAAGTTCGTCAATGCGCTTCTTGAACTGCTTGCCATTCCACTCGAAAACGACAAAACTGTTGTCGATGGAAGCGATTTTCCATTCGCCGATTTTTTCGCCGGGATGATAGCCTCTCTGCTGTCCGCCGGCTTTGTCGGAAAGCACAATAGTCGGTGGCACGCCACCCCACAACATCACCCCGCGCGCCACCGGAAAAGGCGGTGCGGGCTTCTCTGGCGGGGGTATGACAGGATCGAGGATAACGTTAGGATTGCGGTCTTTGGAGAACAGGTTCTGGGCCGCGACGGCGGCGTAAGAGGTCGCGGTCAAGGGCTGGACTGTCGGCATGGGCGCCAGAGCTCCGGTGGGGATCGGCTTGGCCCCCGAGTGCAGCAAGGTCTGCTCTCGCGCGTGAGCCCGAATCCGCTCTTGACGCAACTCGACGCCCAGCAGCGCCAGCACCGCGACCAAGCCCAAGTCGAGCAATCTTAGTTTCCGATTCAAAACTGGGACGTTCCTTTCTTCGGGGCCAAACGCTGGGCCACGATTCCAGAAACGGTCAGCCGTACCGGCATAGTCTTCTGCTTGGGGTGCGCCATTCCGAAACGGATCTCGTCGGTGGCGATGGTTTCCGGCTGCGCGCTCAGCGTTGCCAATAAATTGATCAGCTCATCAATGCGGCAATCGACGGTGACTGACACCGTAACTTGCCCATATGCATTTCCGTACGATCGCGGCTGTCCCAGCTCTACCTGGCGGATTTCGAGCGGTGGAGTTTGCGCTTTGGCTACGCGCCGCAGTACTTGTAATAGCTGCGCCTGCGCCTGATCGGCGGTATCGCCCGAAATCAGTCCCTTCTCGCGCTGGGCCAGTTCGGCTTGGGCCTGCTTCAGAACAACCTCCTTGGCCGGCAAAGCAGCGGCCCGGGTTCGCAGATTCGCCAGCCCTTTTTCGACGCGATCGACGCTCTCGACCGGCGCAGAGACTTTCACGCTACTGGACGACGAGCCGGCCATCCAATAAATGAATGCGAGCACTAATACCGAGCCCAGCACGATCAAGGCTCGTTTGTCGCGCTGCTGGACGGTCACGGAGTGACTCCCTGGCGCAGGGATCGAATGCTGAATAATTCTCCACTCGCGCTGCGCTGTAGAGGTAGCGCGAAGGATGATCCCCGGAATTGATGCGAGCTATCCAGCAGTTTAATCAACGCGGCAGCCTGCTCGGTCTCGCCCGCGATCGTGACCGAGTCTCGCGTGAGCTGCAGCGAGTTGAGCCAAGTGGGCGGGGCTAGCACCTGGGTCAGCTCATTCAGCGCGTCCATGTCTTCCTTCGTGTGGTGGCGGAAGTTGTCGAGCGTTTGAGCGCGATTGCGAGTGAGGGCGATCTCGCGATCGAAATCGGCGGCCTTCCTGGCCTGGGGATCCAGCTTCCGGATCTCCTGGTGCAGCAGGCCCAGATATTGCCGGTCCGCGTACTTGGGATACGCGACCACGGCTCCCAGCATCAGCAGCGCGAGGGTCGCCAGCGTAAGGGTCGGCACGTAGCGCATGCGGGAGCTGGACCGGCGCTCTTCGGCCGGCAGCAGATTCACGGCCAGCGCGCGCAAGGGACAAGCTCCGGCCAATGCTGTCGCGTACGACAAAGAGGCGCGCGAAACATCGTAATCCTCGGGCGCTGCGAGCGGCTTCGGAAGCGCATCGTGCAGGGCGGTGGGCTCGGTCTCGGGCGGCAATCGCAACTCCGCGACTGCCAGTATCCGGGCTTTCTGCGCGGTTCCATCGACGCGCGCCGAGAAGAGCGGCCGGGCCGGGCTTTCGCCGTAAACCTCCAGCTCGCCTTCGGTCTGCTCCACCGCTAGAAACCCGTCGGCGGCCGGCGTAGAGAGAACGCGGAGCGCGGAATAAATGGCGGGCGCGGAAAATGTGAAGGAGGCAACCTTCACGCCCGCCCCGGCGAATAGCGTGGTGTAGTGGCCGAGCACTGAGCGGCGCGTGATCCCGATCAGGATGGACGTGCTCTTTCCAACGCGCGCCCAGTCGAAAACGGCTTCCTCTTCCGAATAGGGATTTAGCGAATCGAGCTCGAAGCGAATGGCCGCGGCCAGATCCCGATCGACGACCCCAGGCAGCGCCAACTGACGGACCATCACCTCATCGCGTGGCAATAACACCGTGGCCGCCAAGTGCGTGAGCCCCACCTTTTTCAGGAAGCTGGCGTAATCGGCGCCCCATTCCGTCGCCGGCTGCTCGCGGAAGCGGTGAATGGTGAGCTCGCCCAGAACCTTGACGCCGGACGGGCGGACCCGAACCGCTGTGATCATGAGATCCTCGCGGCCGATCTCGATCCCGATACCGGCGCCGATCGCCAGCCATTTCTTGAAATCAGTAGCGGTCATTGGAGGGTAGCGGCGTTGTCGTACCAGCGCAGGATATGAAACGGAGGATTCCATTCCGGTCCGAGGAACTTCACCACGGCGGAAACGGTCCGCCGGAATTCGGAAAATTGCCCGTTGGCCATGCGCAATCGCGCGGTGGCACGCAAGGTCACGACCGGGCTGGGCACTAGCGATAAGCGTCCCATGCCGGGGCCGCCACTCGAGAATGGCGCGAGCTGTCCCATGTTGGTGATCGGCGTACGCCGTAGATTTACGATGGCCGCCGCAATGGCTGGATCGATTCCGACGGCCTGCATTACGGCCAGCTGGACTGTATTCACATCCAGCGAACCTGGAGATCCGTACACCGACACGCAGTCCCGCAGGCCAGCATGCGGCATCAAGCGTCCCTGCTCGCCTGGAGTGTAGCTTCCGTAAAACAAGTCCGGTGTAACTCCTCGAATCAAAAGCAACTCTTCAATCTCTTGAAAAGACGCGTGGCGAGCCCGAAAAGACGGAGCCAGTGATAAGTAGTATTGATCGAGCTCTGTAAAGGAGCCACCCGGGGTCGGTGTTCTCCAGTCCACGATGCCTTGGACGACGGTTCCGGCTTGGTCGGCCGGGACGCCCAAGGCCAGTAGTAAACCCATCAACTCGTTCGGCCGGGCGTTGTTGACATTCAGCTTGGACGCCTCGGGAATGATTTCAGCGGTCGCCGCACCGGTGGGAAAGTTGAATTGCAGCACCGGCATGGGGCTTTGGAAGTACTTGGGCGTGCCATCCGGATTTCGATAGCCAGCCCCCCACTGGATGTAAAGAATAGCCCGATCGATGGCGCCGGAGGCCAGGTAGTAGGCGCGCAAAGAGTCGACTTCAGTGGAAGTTCGCTCGGTTTCGGCTCGCACGGTGTTGGCGACTGAGAAGGCGATGGCGGAAAGGGCGGCAGAGAGCCAGAGGACCGCCAGCAGCGCGCTGCCTTTGTTAGTTGTCATACGGCTCCAACGGCAGCCGCGTCACCCGTATTGGAATGGTGAGCGACACCGGTACGAGGCGCGATGAATCCGGAACCAAAGGAGCCATTTCCACGCGCACAGCGCTCGGGAGGACCGGCTTGACCCAGTGCAGCAGCCAACGCTCGAGTTCGGGCGGAGGGAGAAGATCCCGATAGCTGAAGCGGCAGTAGGCCAGCTTATCGGCCAGCACAAAAGAACCTGCGCCCACTTGGATCGGCAGGAATAGCGGCGCGGGCGTTCCGGTCAGCGGATCGGGGACCATGCCCGCGCAAAGCGAGCCCGTTGCGCGTGGACCGGTGTACCAACGTTCGTTGACCACCAGCCGTACGCCTAAGCCATTTTCGCCGGGGATGACTTGGTATTCGAGAATCATCGGCATTCCACGCGCGCCTTGCTGCAGGGAATAGGTGGAAGCCAGTCGCATCGACTGCGCCTCGCCTTGAAAGAAGGCGATCCGGTTCGGCGGGCCTTCTGCTCGCGCCTGGCAGTCGGCTGTGACCGGCATAACCGAGCTGATTTCCTCTTCCAAAATGCGCTCGATGCTGGCCACGCGCCGGTTGGACATGAGCTTGGAATCGGCCTTATTCATCGCGCTTAACCCCACTCGCAGCGACATCACGATGCCGGTGGAAAGCAGGCCCATCAGCGTCATGGCGATAAGCAGTTCCATGAGCGTCACACCACTTTCAGGCTTCTGGCTCCTGACGACGTCTGGCTTCTTCACCTGCCCACCCCGGCCGCTACATCTGCCGGCGTCATGACCGATCGCCGGAAGCCTTCGACCTGGAAGCTGCGCCGCTGCTCTCCGTACATCCACCAGATCTCCAATTCGATGCGTTCGAGAAATGGCGCTCCGACGCCTGCTCCTGGCGTCATCTCGAAAGGCGTGATGCGCGCGCGCCAGCCCATTGGCAGCCCAGCAGTGACTTCCGGGCCCCAGGTTCCTCCGAAGAATGCAAGCTTCGGCGCTTTGGTCGCGATCGTCAGCTCGTCCATTTTCTGGTGCGCCAAGAGCGTGGCCCGATCGTAATCAGTAAGGCGCGAAGCGCTGCGCAGCGAAGTGGAGAGCGCCGATAGGAGCCCGGTAACGGCCAAGGCCATGATGAGCGTGGCCACCAGGACCTCGAGCAGGGTGAATCCTCGTCTGGTCATTGTTCGGCGTGCTCGACTCATTGCTCGGCCGGCTCCACCCGCTCCACTTGCGGAACTCCGGTCATGGGGTCCACTCGCACGATCTTTTCGACATTCCTACGATTAATCAGCACCACGCCAAAACGCGGTACGGTGCCGCCTGGGTACAGGAAAAAACTGCGGGGCGCGTCCGGATTCTGAGGCAACTCGGGAAGAACGTGGGTGATCGACACGCCAGCCGGCATTTCGAGCCGGCGCGTGAATCCGGCATCAGTGGAGCGCATTGACAGCGTGTTCTCCGGTTTAGAAATGGTGATCTCCACCACCTGCTGGCGCCGTTCCGCGCGGCTCAGGCCGGTGTTGAAGAAACTCACAACGCTATTGGTCGCGGCGTTCAACCGCAGCGAGTCGACGCCCGAACTCATGGCGGGAAAACTGATGCCGACTAGTAAGGCAATCAGCGCCACGACCACTACCAGCTCGACCAGCGTTACGCCCGATTCGTTTTTTCCAGCTAACTCAGTTCTTCCAGCTGACGATGTCGGCATTCATCCCATCTCCGCCGGGCTGGCCGTCGGCGCCGTAACAAGTGATATCGGGCTCGTCACCGTGTTCTCCAGGAAAACGATAGACGTAAGGATGGCCCCACGGATCGTTATCGATCTCCTTGTCGGTGTAAGGGCCCTGCCAGTTGTTGACGTTCTCCGGCTTCACGCGTAGAGCCTGCAGGCCTTGCTCGGTGGTCGGGTAGCTACTCGTGTCGAGCTTGTACGAGCCCAAGGCCGTCATAAAAGCATTGATCTGCGCGCGGGCGGCCGTCTTGCGCGCCTTGTCGGCTTGTCCCATCATTCTCGGCAGCACCAGCGCCGCGAACAGCGCGATGATGACTACCACGACCATCATTTCGATCAGCGTCACACCGGCCTGTCGCCGGTTTGTCTTCTTCATGGCATCACCGCCCTTCCTTGCTACTACACGGCTACGTCGTTCATGCTGACAATGGCCAGCATAATACTCAAAATCAGAACGCCCACGATCAGCCCCATAGCAAGGATGATCAGCGGCTCGAACAAAGATGTAAAGCGCCGGATGGCCGTGCGCGTATCAGCGTCGTAAATGTCGGCCATCCGGACGAACATGGTGTCCAGCCGGCCCGTTTCTTCGCCGACGCTCAACAGATGCGCGGCCAGCGGAGGAAACTGACCCGCGCGGCGCATAGGTGCCGCAATACCTTCACCGCGCTTTACTCCCAGCGCCACTGCCTCCAGCGAGCCCGAAATTCTGCGGTTGCTCAATGTTGCGCCCGCTATCGCAATGGATTGCACCAGCGGAACACTATTGGCGACGAGCGTGCCCATCGCTCGCGCGAAACGGGCCGTCTCGGCCTTCCGGAGAGCGCCACCGAGCACCGGAATGCGCAGCCGCAAAGAGTCCCACCACAATCTTCCGGGCCGGGTTCGCACATAGGCATACAGCCCCACTGCCAAGGCGATCAGCGTTATAAGCAGGATCAGGCCATAGGACTGCAGGAATTTGCTGCCTTCCAGTAGCATTTTAGTCGGCAGCGGCATTTCGATGCGCGATTGTTCGAAGACGGAGGCAAATCGAGGGACAACGAAATTCATGAGAACCAGGATCGATCCGGCGCCCACCAGCATCAGCAGACAGGGATAAGCCATCGACGACACGATGTAGCCGCGCAGATCGTCGCGTGTGCGCTCGAACTCAGACAGGCGCTCAAACACGGCCGCCAGCGATCCACTGGCTTCGCCCGCTCGGCACATGTTGATGTAGAGGTCCGAAAAATAGTCGGGGTGGGTTGCCAGGCTATCGGCCAGCGATCGGCCGCCCTTCAACACTCGCAAGACATCTTGGACCAACAGCCGGAAGCTGGATCGCTCGGTCAGTTCGCTGGTAATGGAAAGGGCCCGATCAAGCGGCACGCCAGCGTTGAGTAGCGTGGAAAGTTCCTGGGTGAAAAACAGAACATCACGGCGCTTGGCCCCGGAAAAGCCCGGCAGCTTCAACTCGAACGATTTTTTCGGTTCAGTGCCGACGAAGACCGGCGTCAGGCCCTGCCGGCGCAATTCCTGCGCGACCCAGCGTTCGGTTTCGGCATGGATGGTGCCGGACCGGAGCTGGCCATCGGAAGCCACGGCTCTGAAGTGAAAGTTAGTCATCACATGTTGGCAGGCCGGAGAGCTGCCCCACCAGGCTAGAATTCTTGCGTGACACGCATCACCTCATCCGCCGTCGTCACACCCTGGGACACCTTCAGCCAGCCGTCTTCGCGCAAATTACGCATCCCGTTGCGGCGCGCTTCATTGGTGATGGCCACCGCGTCGTCGTTATGCATAATCAGCTTGCGGATCTCGTCGTTCAGCTCCATCATCTCGAAGATGCCCATGCGGCCCGTATATCCCGATCCGAAGCAATGATCGCAGCCACGGCCGCGGTAGGTCTTGACCGTCTCGCCGTCGGGCGCAATACGCGTGCCATCCGCCGCCTTGCAGCTGGGGCAAATCACGCGCACCAGCCGCTGCGCCAGCACCGCTACCAAAGACGAAGTAATCAGGTAATTCTCGACGCCCATGTCGGTCAAGCGGGTGATGGCGCTGGGCGCGTCGTTGGTATGCAAGGTAGAGTAAACGAAATGACCGGTCAGCGACGAACGGATCGCGACGTCGGCGGTCTCGCGGTCGCGAATCTCGCCCACCATGATGACATCCGGGTCCTGCCGCACGATGTGGCGAAGGCCGGACGCAAAGGTCAACCCGATCTGCGTATTCACATGGATCTGGTTGATCCCGTCCATCTGGTATTCCACCGGGTCTTCGATGGTGATGATCTTCTTGTCGGCCTGATTGATCCTCTTGAGCGCCGAATAAAGCGTGGTCGATTTCCCGCTGCCGGTGGGCCCCGTAACCAGGAAGATCCCGTGCGGCAACGACGTGTAGTGCTCCATCCGGCTGAGCATGTGCTGGTCGAAACCCAGCCGTCCGAGGTCGTAGAAATCGCCCGCCGAGCGGTCCAGTAATCGCATCACGACGCTCTCGCCGTATAGCGTCGGCAGGGTCGAGACGCGCAAATCCACTTCGCGCCCCAGGGTCTTGATCTTAATGCGGCCGTCCTGCGGAAGCCGGCGCTCCGCGATGTTGAGCTTGGCCATCAGCTTCACACGCGAGATCATCGCGGCCTTCATTTCGCGGGGCGGCGGCTCCTGGTTATAAAGCACGCCGTCGATACGGTAGCGGATGCGAAACTCTTTCTCGAACGGCTCCAGGTGAATATCACTGGAGCGCTTCTCGACCGCTTGAGCGATGATGGCGTTTACCAACCGGATGACCGGCGCCTCGCTCGCCATGTCGCGCAAGTGTTCCAGGTCTTCGGCGGCGTCGGCGTTGTCGGGATCGATTCCAGTTTCCCCGCGCGCCGAATCGCCGTAATATTTGTCTATCGCGTCCAGGATCTCCTGCTCGGCGGCGAGCACGGTGCTGACCTTCAGTCCCGTGCAACTGCGAACTGCTGCCACTGTCTCGACATCCAGCGGATCGGCCATCGCCAGCACGACGGTGTGATCCTCGCGGCCAACTGGGAGGCAGCGGAACTGCCGCAGGAACCGCGGCGAGAGCGCGTCGGTTTCCGTCGATACAGCGGGCGGACCTTCAATGGACACCAGCGGCACACCCAATTGGTCGGAGAGCGCCGCCAGAACATCGCGCATGGCGACGAACCCAAGGTCCACCAGCGTCTTGCCGATCTTGTCGCCCCGCTCCTTCTGCAGCTCGAGCGCGCGGGTGAGGTCTTCTTCGGTGATAAGCTTGCGCTCAATGAGGATCTCGCCGAGCCGCATGCTCAGAACTCGTCGAATGCGATGGCGCCTTTGTCGGCCGTTCCAGCCTTGGCCTGGAGCAACAGCTTCTTGGGTGCGTGCATCACGATTTGGGCAGGCAGCCCCTCGCGATTCTCCCACGTCCAATAGAAAAGAGAGACGCCTAAGGCGACCTGCTCATCGGCGGGAACCGAGTCGAGTGATGCCGCGGAATCAACCAACATATCCCTCATCGAATTCCTGAGAGCCGCGATGCGCTGCACCTTCTTGTCGTGAGTGCGCTTGATTTCATCGGAGCTGACAGTGGGATGGAACGGCGTGATTCCGGCGGCGGGAGCCAGATTGATCTCGCTCATGAATACCGCGCCGTATCCATTGATGTAACCGCCCTGCACGCCCAGGACCTCCACCGGATCGGGGGAGAAGAGCTTCTGGAGCTTACCATCGACGCTCTTCTCCATGGCCTCGATCATGGTGCGAGTCACCTTGGGCTTGTCCGCCATTGATCCCGCTGGGAGGGCGCACAGCAACAGGCTTACTATGATCGCGGTGTTCATTGTCCGGCCCTCGCGTCGTTGAGGGCGATCTCCCAACGGCTCATCTTTTGCTCATAATATTTGGCGGCCTGCTGGACAGTCGCCAGATCGGCTTGGCGCCGGGATTCGAAGCGCCTTTCGGTAGCATCCAATACCTTCGCGAACTCAGTCGCCTGCTTGGCTTGGGCATCGCTAACGGACTTTGCGACAACGGCATCCAGACGAGCGTTCACTTCCCGTTCGATGCGCTGCTCGATCTGCGCAGTGTCAACAGACGGCGCTGCCGGCGACGCGCCAGCGGGCCTCGCGAAACCCTGCACGGTAAAACCATGCACCAGGATCGCCGCCGCCAGAATCACGGCCGATGCGAAGCCCATCGCCGGACCCGAGCGCCAGATGGTCTGGTACCAGCGCGGCTCGAAAACCTTATCCGATACGAAGGAAATCCTGCGCGGAACCTCTTCCTCTTCGAGCGCCAGCAGCGCGGTCTGCGTCAGGTTCAGGCGCTCCAGCTCTTCGCTGCAACTCCCGCACGCGCGGACATGATCTTCAAGCGCCGTTTTGTCGCGCGAAGCCAGTTCGCCCAGGAAATAAGCTTTCAAATCTTCCAACGAGCAATTCATTCAGCACCTCCCATCTTTACGGGAGCCAATGTTTGTTTCAGGAGATCGAGCGCGGTATAGAGGCGGGATTTCACGGTCGAAACCGGGCACGAAAGGATCTCCGCCATCTCTTCGAACTTGAATCCTTGATAGACCTTCAGCAGCACCGCTTCACGCTGGTCGTCCGATAACCGGGCCAGAGCCCCCTGCACCGCCAGGGTCAGCTCCATCGGGAACATTCGCCCGCTCGATTCGCCACCGGTCTTCGGTTCGACGGCCAACTCGCCTTCCGGACGATTCTTGCGCAGCAGCGAATAAGCCTCGTTGTGCGCAATGCGGAACAGCCAGCCCGGAAACTTAGCCGGATCTTCCAGCTTTTTCAAGTTTTGATAGGCCTTCAAGAACACATCCTGACTCAGATCGAGAGCGTCTTCCCGATGTCCCACCAGTCGCAGCAAGTAATTGAACACACGCTTCTCCCAGCGAGACACCAGAACGTTGTAGGCGTCCACGTTCCCGCGTCGCGCTTTGGCGATCAGGTCGCGGTCCTCAACCTCCCGAAATATCAAATTTCGGCTCCGTCCCCAGAGACGCGCTCCGGCGCTAAAAAGACGATGGGCAACTCAGGTCCTTTGCCTATATCTTCGCACCATGCCCCGCAATACCCGCTCAGTCATGCTCCCAAACGGCTGATCGGTCGTGAGATAGGTCCAGGTGGCGCCCCGTTGCGAAGGATCGACACCTTGCTCCTGGGCGTCTGCCAGACGCTTGGGAATCTCCTCGCCGATCCGGATTTCGAGCTGTTGGAATAGGGAATCCACTGCGGTTAAATATTCGTACAACGGCTGCCGCCCGCCATAGGAAAGCCATTGCACTCCCTCGCGCAAATCCGTGATCGACGCCAGATATTCCGCCCATAAATCATCGATGGTAGCGAGCGAAACCAGCTGCTCCAGTTCCGAGGCACTAGGCGTGGCGCCGGTTAAGACGTCTTGGCGCCGGCGGCCGATCTTCTGCCGCTGGCCCTCGATCACGCTTTCATACTTGTGCAGAAACTGGCGGATGTCGAGATTCTGCCCCTCCGCCACGCGTTGAACTGACTCGATATCTTCGAGACTGTGCAGCGGCGAGGCGTATTTAACGAACAAATCATCCTGGGCAGAAACGAAGAATCGCGAGCTGCCCGGATCGCCTTGCCGCCCCGCTCGCCCACGAAGCTGATTGTCGATCCGCCGGCTCTCGTGCCGATTGGTACCTATGACATGCAGGCCACCAAGTTCCGCCACGCCGGCTTCCAGCTTGATATCGGTGCCGCGCCCGGCCATGTTGGTCGAGATTGTCACAGCGTTGCGCTCACCGGCCCGCGCGATCATGGCTGCTTCGTGCTCTTCGTGCCGCGCATTCAAGACCTGGTGCACTATATCGCGGATGCGCGCGCTGAGCCCCTCCGATTCTTCGACGCTCCGGGTTCCCACCAAGACCGGACGGCCGGTGGCGTGAGCGGCTCGGATTTCGTCGACTACCCACGCTTCTTTTTCCCTTTTGGAGTTGAAGAGTTCGTCCGGATAATCGATCCGTATGACGGGCCGGTTGGTCGGAATCACTTCGACATCGAGACCATAGATCATGCGGAACTCTTCCGCCTGGCTCGCTGCCGTTCCGGTCATGCCGCAAATCTTGGGATAAAGCCCGATCAGGTTCTGCAATGTAACGGAGCCGAGAATCCGCCCCTGGGTCTTGAGTAGCAAGCCTTCCTTGGCTTCGATGGCGGTGTGCAATCCCGCCGGCCAGCGGCGATTCTGAGCGATGCGGCCCTTGAACTCATCTACCGATTCGATCGCGCCGTCCTTCACCAAGTAGTCGACGTCGCGATGCAGTAGGGCGTGCGCGTGTATGGAATCCTGAACAGCTGTCAACAGCCCTAGGTTCTCTTCTGCGAATAGATTTGTGCAGCCGAAGGACGTTTCAACCGCCCGAATTCCTGCGTCCGTCAGCGCAATATTCCTGGCGTACTCGTCCAGCGTATAATGTTTCACGCGCCGGAAAAACTTCGTCAGGCGATCCACGCGATAAGCCAGCGGCTCCTGCTCTTCCTTGCCGCCCGCGATCACCAGCGGAATGCGGGCCTCGTCGATGAGGATCGAATCCGCCTCATCGATTACGGCCACGGCGAAAGGCCGATGAACCTGCTCCTGGGGATACATCGCCAATCCGTCGCGTAAGTGATCGAACCCGATTTCGTTGGGTGTGGCATAGGTGATGTCGCAGGCGTAAGCTTTGCGCCGCTCTTCGGTCGATATACCTTGCTGGACGTAGCCAACCGAGAGCCCGAGAAATTCGTAAATGGGACCCATCCATTGGGCATCGCGGCGAGCGAGGTAATCGTTCACGGTCATGACGTGGACGCCCTGCCGGGCCATCGCATACCAGACGATCGCGGGAACAGCGGCGAGCGTCTTGCCCTCGCCAGTCTGCATCTCGGCGATTTTGCCCGAGGCCAACGCCAGCGCGCCCTGGAGTTGAACATCGAACATGTCGAGCTGGAGCACCCGCGCGGCTACAACGGCAGTGACCGCGACAACTTCGACGATCTCTGTCGCGCGGCGGCCCGCTTCTTTCAATTCGTCGTCGCTCAATGCGGCCAGCTCCGTGCGCCGTTGATTTATAAGTGGAATTTTTGACTCGGCACGCGCCGGTCCAGGAAATAAACGTCGCCAAAAATGCGACATGATGATGCCCTCCTTTCTCTCTTCGGACTTGACTTAGCCGAGAGACGGTGGAGGACGCTGATAAAGAGACTTGGAAAAAAGCCAGGTACAGGATCGCGACTCACGCTGAAACGCAACCGCATTCCGCATGCGCGGATGCGACCCGCGCCTTTCGATGGACACGCGCTGCTCGGCGCGTGTGCGCGCAACCCAGATAATCGGGCATGTTTCGGCGATTCGCCGCGTGCGCGCAATGGGCATAGCCTGGGCTGCGCACAGCGCCATAAGCGCCGCCAACAGCCACGAGGTTGTCCGCTTGTTCACTGGTTTCAGTATAAGGCTTCCTTACCTGTCCAAAAGCCGATCAGTAAGGGATGAATGGCCCGGCGAAAACTGTTCGGCGGCCGCCCGCAAATAGGGACGAAATGCCTCGGCCCAATAGGCCGCATAACCTCGTTCGCGGATATCACGCAACGTGTGGCTGTAATGTTCGAGCACGCTGCCGGCAAAAAGCTGACCGGTACGCCAAACGGCACGGTTCGCCGCGCGAGCCAGCTTTAACAATGTCTCCGGCGTCCGTGCAATCGCCGACACCGCCATGATCGACGAAAGTTGGAAGACCGACCGGTTCTGCGCAGCGGCTTCCAGTTTCAGCTCGTCCCAGTGGCGCCGTACGATCTCGGCCGAAGGCAGGTTGCGCGGCGGGATCTTCGAGATGCTCTGCCGAAACGCTGCCCATTCCTTCCGCAAACCCGCGACATCCATGGGCGGCGCGTTGAACAGATCGGCCGCCTGCCCGCTGGTCTGCTCGAGACCATCCAAAAGCTGATCGATGTTCTCGAATTTCGCATCGCGATCCAGCAGTCCTTCTTGCTTCAAAGCTTCCGAGATTTCCTGCACGATCTGCCGGCCGGCGCCCGAGATATCCGCCAGCGCGGCCATAATCCACACCGGCGAGGCTCGAAACGCGAGCAAACCCGCCAGTTCGATGCCGTGACCGGCCGTCCGCCGCAGTAGAAAATTGTTCGCCAGCGCGCCTTCCGATGGATAGACATCCTGGACCTGCCCGACTTGCTCGATCATGAACCGCAACGCGACGTCCACCATCATCTGATAGCTCTTGGTACGGCGCACCGTAGCCGGCACAGTCACATCGCCCAGTTCGCGGATCAGTCCTCCGGCGAGCGCTGCCGCGGAACGCACCACTCGCTCCGGCAAAGAGACCAGGTAGCGCGTCACTCGAGCGCGACCCTCGCTTCGTGTGCTCTTCGAAACAAGCCGCATCTTCGCTCCTGAGTCCTCCCTATCGCGCTACAATTTACAGCATCCCATGGCCGACATCGTGATTCGCCCCAGCATGAAATTCATTCGAGCCGGATACGTAATCACGTTTCTGGTGGTCGCGGCCGCCGCATTCCTCACCTACCAGCATCTGCAGCCGCCCTCTTACCCAACTTGGCTGCCCGCGCTCTGGCTGATTCTGTTCATCTGGCCGGTAAAGCGGCACATCCAGCGGCAGGCGGTAAAACTCACCATCGCCGGCGATAAGCTTCGCTACGAAACCGGAATGGCATCCAAGTCGACGCGCCTCATCCAACTTCCCAAAGTGCAAGATGTCCGCGTCGTGCAGTCCGTTATGCAGCGGATGCTCGGCGTGGGTGACATCTCGATCGAAACCGCGGGCGAAAACAGCCGGCTAATGGTTCACAACCTCGATCAGCCGCAGCAGTTGGCCGAGCAGCTCACCGACTTGGCCGGACACGCTTCCAGCACCGGATTACATTGAAGCCTATCTAGGCCAAATCAGGTCAATGTCCACCGCTGCTCCAGGAAACTGGCTGGGCCGCAATTGGCCTTCTCTCAACACCGCTACCGTGTTGAGCCGTCCCTCTTTGAGCAGCATTACTTCGATGGTCTGGGCCTCCGGGGAAACCACCCAGACTTCGGGAACGCCCAGGCTCGCGTAGTCGCTGAGTTTCTCGGTTCGCTCAGCCCGTGTGTTAGCGGGAGACAGGACCTCTACAACCAGTTCCGGCGCGGAGTGAATGTATCCATCCTGTTCTACGACATTTTTTCGAATGAAGACGGCAATATCAGGAACACGGGTCGTTACTGGATCTCGCCGGATTACCAGTCCGAACGTACTCACACGAACCTGAACGGTCTTGCGGTCCAATTGCGCTTTCAATAGATCGCTCAAGTTCTCGACCACATCGGCGTGGATAATCTTGTTCGGCGGCATCTTTCGGATCTCTCCCTGGACGACTTCCTCGATGCCTTCCGCCTCCGGCATTTTGAGCCACTCCTCGTAAGTGAGCACTTTGGGAGTTGTTGCCATTCCAGCTCTCTCTTCTTAGTGTACGATGAGGCGCCGCATAAGGCCGCTGCGCTCAGACAGGGGCGATATCCGGAATGTTCCGTTAAGAACCTAACATTTCAATCACTTCGCAGCGCTCGACAAATTCCTTTGGTACTCTGTTACTAAGTCTCGGTTGAGCGCGATGCAATCCTTGCTCAGGTTCGCTTTAGTACTTATTGCCTTACCGCTTCACGGCGGCTGGACGTTCGCCGGTCCCTACGGAGGGAGTGCGCGCTCGCTCGCTATTGATCCTAATAATGGAAACACGCTATTGGTTGGCGCACGCGATTCGCTCTTGCTGCGCTCCGATGACGGCGGTCAAACGTGGCGGCCGCTCCCTTTCCCTCCCACTGCCCGCGGCGTCTTCAACTCGGTAATCATTCACCCCTCTGAATCGGGACACTTCTACGCTGGACTGGACGCCGGTGATTCGCGTGACTCGGGAGTTTACGAAAGCAAAGAAGGCGGTGAGCAATGGCGTGCGCTATCAGGAATTGGCGGCCGCCGGATCTATTCCTTGGCGATCTCGCCATCCGACCCGCGGGTGCTAGCGGCCGGAACATCCCAGGGCGTTTTCCTGAGCGCCGATGGCGGAGAATCCTGGCAAAGAATCTCGCGCGAGAATGATTCGGAAATGCAGGACATCACCGCGCTGGCCTTCGATCCCGCCAAGTCGGAAATCATCTACGCCGGCACACCGCACCTGCCCTGGAAGACGGTGGATGCCGGCGCCACGTGGCGTTCGATCCACGACGGGCTGATCGACGACTCTGATATCTTTTCGATCCACGTAAATCCGGAGCGGCCGGAGATGGTCTTTGCCAGCGCCTGTAGCGGGATCTATCGCAGCGACAACGCCGGCGATTCGTGGCGTAAGCTCATCGGGATCCCCGGCACGCACCGCCGTACGCATATCCTCGCCCAAGACCCGCGTGCATCCGGGACTATCTACGCCGGCACTACGCTGGGCCTGTTCAAATCCTCAGACGAGGGGCGTACCTGGAGGCATTTGACCTTTGAACAGGTCAACGGGATGGTCTTCGATCCAGGTGATCCGCGCACGCTTTACTTAGCCACGGAATATGCTGGCGTTCTGAAGAGTAGTGACGGCGGTGAAAAGGTTCATGCCGTCAATGCCGGGTTCGCAAATCACAATCTCACGCAAATCACAGGCGACGGCCAACATCTTTACGCCAGCAGCCCCTATGAGGGATTGTACGGCGGAGTCTTCGTAAGTAACGATGGGGGATTGCATTGGACTCTGCAGGCTAACGAACACGCGCTGCTCGGCCGCAACCTCAACAGTCTGACTGCGGCGCCTGCTCCTAATGTGTTGTTTGCCGCGGCAGAAGATGCAGTGTTGCGATCGGCGGACGGCGGAAGAACCTGGCTTCCCCTCGCCGCTCAGCCCCGAATCGCGGCCACATCAGCCGACCGGTCGACCGGGCGCATCCGCATTTATTCGCTACAGACCGTACAGGCTGACAAGTTTATCCTGCTAGCTGGGACGCAAGCCGGCCTTTTTCGGAGCCTGAATTCCGGAGCTAGTTGGACTCTAGTGAAAGATGCCGCGCTCGAGGGCCGCCCGGTCTTATCGATTTATGTGCCGTCTCAAGGTACGTCGCGTCTGGCCGCTCGAACCACGGGAGGCCTCTTCATTTCTGGGGACATTGGCCTCAGCTGGCGCCCCGCGTCGCTTCCCGATAGCAGCTATTATCTGTATGACCTGGCGCTGCCCGCGAATGCGGACGGTCCGATTCTCGCCGCGACCTCGCGCGGCATCCTGCAATCTGTGGACGACGGCAGCCATTGGAGAGCCATCGACGATGGTGTCCCGGAAGCCACTGTCGACTCAGTTCGATTCCATCCCATGCAAACTGGGGAAGCATTCCTGGTTCAGTATGGAAAAATCTATCAATCTTTAGACGGCGGGAGCTCCTGGAAACTTTTCCCCAGCGATGGGCTGGAGCAATCCTCCGTTCGAATGCTGTGGTTCGCGCGCGATCTTCCCGCGCGGATTTTTGCGTTGAGCGC
>Ga0185299_10003563_pt1 | contig 20317 bp, 17 predicted proteins | sample PaiPotPPA55metaG_FD_128002 | JGI IMG/M metagenome (GOLD analysis project Ga0185299, IMG submission 128002) | Iron sulfur acid spring bacterial and archeal communities from Banff, Canada, to study Microbial Dark Matter (Phase II) - Paint Pots PPA... ... | reverse complement strand
AAAACAAACTGGCTACACTCTGTGGTCATAAGGCTGTTCTCCTTCTTGGCAGGATTTCTTTCTGAACAAAAGAGTTATGCCATGAAGCGACAGCCTTTTTCTATTTATTATGAGAAATTCAGGCTAGGCCACAGGCAATAGGTTAGAGGATCGAGGGGACTTACCTCTCATAGGCAGAATCATGATCCGGATGGAGCGAAACAAAGCGCAGAAACTCTCCGTCCCGAAACGCAAGCGCGCGTATCTTCTGACTCAAACGCAGTGAGTGCACCTTTGCCTCGTTCGGCGCTTTCAGATGCTCTATTGCCTCCCAATGAGATCCCTTATGGCGATAGAATTCGGTCCACTCCAACTCCCGTAGCCGTCGTAGCGATGCGATTACTTGTTTCAGTTCGGCTGCTTCCAGGCGAAACAGCACCTCCTGGAATTCCGGGTTGTTGAGGTCCAGACGAATCTTGCTATGGGCGGCGGGCACGCTGACGCGGGACCTTTCTTGCCTTCGTTTTCAACAACGCATCCAGGTCTGTTTCGGCAGGTTTTGTCTTTGCCGCCCAATCCAAACCGCGCTCAATCCTGGAGCGATCTGGCTCCGCCAGGGTCCAGAGCTGGCTTTCAGGTACCATGGCTACCGCCGTGAGCACGATGCGTCCATCCTTGAATCGTTCCAGCCGCAACGTCTTTCCCGCGAAACGCTTTCCGAGGGATATCTGGCCACTGCGGCCTACGGTCTTGACTTCCGTCTGGAGGGAATCCGCTTTGGTGTTCATGCCATCATGCTATCATGCCGTCATGCGATGCGCAAGCGCCACCGGCGAATCGGAATGAAAGAGTGACGAGACGCTCTAGAGCCAACACATTGACCCAGGGCGAATGTACCAAACAATTCGAGCGGCAATCTCACTTTGCTCGAAAAGCCGTCGAATCGTGCTCTGCAGAACTAAATACCTTAAAAATAAGAAGGCAAGGGATTCGGCTCGTTGAAACTTGCGCTCAACGGCGACGTGGCGAGCAAGAACCATTGTACGTGGAAAGGGATGCGGGGACTTCCAATGCCTTTGCCAGAGCGGCTAAAGGAGTGTGGGAACTTTCCTATTCGTGAATCACCTTTTGGATGCCCTGGACCGTGTGCCGTGACCAGAATACTGCACACTCACTTGGAGTATTTCTCTTGGCTAACCAGAATCATGCGGTAGATCTTTCGAAGTTCTTTCGCATCGCCTGCCGGAAGAATCGCGTTAATCGCGACCATCAGTTCTTCTGGACTTTCTTCCAAGCCTTCGGAAAAAAAGAACTCTCCGACGTCAACTTGAAGAGCATCAGCGATCGTCTGGATCATCTCGAAGGGCGGCGTTTCAATGCCACCGGTTTCCAGGCGACTGATGTAGCCCCCTTCCTTGTCAGACTTGCCTATTCGTTTTTCCAGTTCCTGCTGCGTTAAACCTCCAAGTTTCCGCAACATTGCAAGTCTTATCCGAAAGCGCTCGGAGATGCTTAGGTTCATTGAGAAACAAAAATACGAGAAAAAGCCTGCAGGCTATAGGTCGGCAAACGTTGAATATTGCTTGCCATATTCTACGTTATATATAGAATTGAGCTATCTATGCGTCCGTGTAACGCATCGGCCGATGTCCAAACCATTGCCGCTAGTAATAGCGCGAGGATTCGATTCGTGTGGCCAGCTGAATCAAGGTCAAGCGAATCAATTTACACAGGCGGGTCATGGTCCTTAAGGTTGGGCTCATGAGACCACGCTCCAACAGGCTGATTGTCGTGCGGTCGAATCCGCTTTCCAGCGCAAGCCTTTCCTGTGAAAGCCCAACTTTTTTGCGCTGTGCTCGCAAGACCTCCCCGAAAGCCCTTTCCGGACCAGAGCGAGGCTGAACTTGCTTTTTATTCACCCGCATCACGCAGGTTATTTTGTTTTGATGACGAGTATATTCCCACGGAGAATACTCGTCATTACGCAAAGGTGGGGCTAGTGTCTAGCTCCTTCCCAGCCAGCCGCTTTCCCGCCCTGCCTCTCGGCAAAGAGAAAGAGGCGGTCGGCCCCATATATAAGGACACACGCGCTTCCACCGAAGAGCCTTCCGACGAAGTGCTAATTGCTCAAATTTGCGTCGATGATTCCGACGCGCTCGGACTCCTGTTCGACCGCTACGCGCGCCTGGTCTGGACCATTGCGCGAAGAATTCTTCAGAACAACGAAGAAGCGGACGATCTGCTGCAAGACGTGTTCCTGTTGGTTCGCCGCAGAGCTTCGGTTTTCGACCCTTCCAAGGGAAGCGTACGATCGCTACTGGTACAAATGTGCTACCAGCGCGCGTTTTCGAGACGACGCGATTTGGCGCGTCAGAATTTCTACAGTGCGGTAGAGATCGACGAAAATACCGCCGTCGCGAAGCGAACTTCCGGTGCGTCGCTCTATGATGGAAGCATAGAAGCGTGTCTCGGCAAAACCGCGATCAGGAGAGCTCGCGAAGATCTGTCGCTTGAGCAACGAGAGACGCTACGTCTGTGTTTCTACGAGGGGCACACCCTCGAGGAGATTGCGGTGCGGCTGGGCCAGTCCTACGCAAGCGTTCGTCATCACTATTACCGCGGACTTGCCAAACTGCGGAAGCATGCCAAGCGAGGTGGGAAAAAAAGATAGGAACGAGAGACAAAGCAAGCCCATCGCCGCAGAAGAGGCATAGCGATGTCTCACAAGAGACGCAGAAGAAAAGGCCAGAGGCGAGAACGAGTGCCCAGGGCCAGGGCCGGACTTGCCCTGTACGACGCTATAAGCGGTCAAGCCAGAACCGGGGAGCGGTCCCGATCGCCATCATTATCTATAGGGTGTCCGCAATTGCGGACGGATTTCGAACACGGTAGAGACGAGTGTAGAAGAGTAGTATAGGGTACGTCACGAATCGCGAGAACCTTGGTCGCTTTGGCATACCTCGCAGAGCGAGTCTATCGAAATTCTTCGGTCGAGATGAATCAGGTGCGAGTTCAAAAGCCACAATGTTAGAAGGGAAGGGAAGTCGGGACGAGCGGCGCCTTGGCTCACAGCACGAGGAGTTCCTCGAACTCTGCGCTCTCGCGGCTTCGGGAAGCCTCGGCGAAGCGGAAGGTAAAAAATTGCGAGAACATCTCGTCGCCTGCTCCGAATGCCGGGAGGCGATGAAGGAATTCCATGCGGTCGTGGATGAGGTGATTCCCGAATTTGCGCCGGAACTCACCGGGGAGCCTGCCTTCGATCCGTGTTTCTCCCAGGAAAAAGCCGAAGCTTCCTTCCGGAAGCGTCTTACCGACGAAAAAGAACGAGAACGCGATCAAGTGGGAGCGGACGCATCGGTCTCGCCAGTGGCCGTGAGCCAGAGCAGCGGCATTCGACGTCATTTTGAAGGGTACGACCTCTGGCTTCCGATGGCGGCAAGCGCTCTCCTGTGTGCGACGCTCGGGATTCTCAGCTACCGTACGGGAAGAAACCACGGCATCGAATGGGCGCGGCTCGAAGAGCGAGACAAGCCGGCGGCGCAAGCGGTTTCGGCGGATGCGCATGCCGCGAGTCAGCCGAATGCGGAATTGCAAGATAGAGAATTGATTGCGCGTGATGCCGCCCTCGCCGGTTTGCGGCGCGAAATCGCCCAGAAATCAAGCGAACTGGAGAGGTTGAAAGCCCTGACATCGGCGCAACAGCTTGCCCTGCGCACGAGCGCCGACGACAAAAACGGGGTTAGCGAGGAGCGCGATCGGTTGTTCCGGCAGGTTTCCGCGGCAGAAGCGAAGCTGCAGGATACCCAAGAGCGCCTTAACCGTCTCGAACGGGAACGGTCGGAGTACGTGATCCACACGGCGAGCCTCGAGACCAGGATCGCCGAGCTTTCAAATTCCTTGGAGGAACGGGAACGCTTAACGACCCAACAACAGGATCTACTTGCGAAAGACCGCGACATCCGCGATCTGATCGGCGCGCGCGACCTCTACATCACGGAAATCTTCGACGTGGCGCGCAACGGGGACACCCGGAAGGCCGCCGGACGAGTGTTCTTTACGAAAGGGAAATCTCTGATCTTCTACGCCTACGATTTGAACGAGAGCCCGGGCGTAAAGGACGCCAGCACCTTCGAAGCCTGGGGACAGCGGGGATCCGACTGGAGACAGGCCTCGAAGCTGGGCATTTTCTACGAAGACAACGCCTCGAAAAAACGCTGGGTTGTGAAGTCGAACGACCGGAGGACGCTCGACCAGATCGACGCCGTGTTCATCACCGTGGAGCCGAATGGCGGAAGCCAACGCCCCACGGGAAAACCCCTTCTCTTTGCCTACCTCAAAGTAGCCCCGAATCACCCGTAATCAGAAAAGAAAGCTGATCTTCGCGGTTTCTCTCTATTCTCTGCGACGTGGTGTCCGCAATTGCGGACACTTTCAAACCAAGACGGGAGATTCCTGCGGACTAAAACATAATGTCGCGAGAAGGCGGCGCGTCTTTCGGCACGCTCTCTAATTTGTTGGTACACACCGAAGGGCAACGGGGTTAACGCTGCAAAATTTCGGTCGTAAAAGGAGTTTTCGTGCGCGTGATCCTCGTGGCTATGTTTGCAGTGCTCTGGTGTCCTTCGGCGTTTGCGCAATCTCCCACCGGTTCGATCGGTGGGATCGTCTTCGACCCGGACGCGAAGACAATTCCGGGCGCGGAAATCATCGTCGTCAATGACTTGACGCGGGTGCAGTACGAGACGAAAACCAACGACCTGGGGATTTACGCCGTGCCGAATCTCCCGCCAGGTTCCTATCGCGTTCAAGCGTCCAAAATAGGTTTCAAGACGCTCATCAAGCCGGACATAATTCTGAACGTACAGGATGCCATCACCGTCAATTTCACACTCCCGATCGGAGCGACTTCGGTCACGATCACGGTGGAAGGCGGTGCGCCGATGATCAACACCACGGACGCCAGCGTCAGCACGGTCATTGACCGCCAGTTCGCCGAAAACATTCCGATGAACGGGAGAAGTTTTCAAACGTTGATCTATTTGACTCCTGGCGTCGTGGCTACGCCCAGTAATTCCGGCGATAGCGGGCAATTCAGCGTGAATGGCCAGCGATCCGCGGCGAACTACTGGACCGTGGATGGAGTAAGCGGAAACATCGGAGTAGGTGCGACGGAAATTGGCGGCGGAAACGGCCTCGGAGGATCGCTCGGGTCGTTCGGCGCCATGGGTGGAACGAACAGTTTGGTTTCCGTGGATGCATTGCAGGAGTTTCGGATACAGACATCGACCTTCGCTCCGGAATTCGGGCGGACCCCAGGCGGCCAAATCTCCATCGTCACTCGTTCGGGAACCAATCAGTGGCACGGCGCGGCGTTCGACTACCTGCGAAACGACGCGCTCGACGCCAGCAATTGGTTTAACGGTTATACCAATAACCCACCGCTGCCGAAGGCTGAGGAGCGCCAAAACGATTTCGGCGGAACCTTGAGCGGTCCCCTTCTGAAGAACAGGACCTTCTTCTTCTTTTCCTACGAGGGATTACGCCTGCGCTTACCGCAGACCATGCTGACAACGGTTCCGGATTTGGTGGCGCGGGAAAACGCGGCGGCCTCGATGCAATCGTACTTGAATGCCTTCCCGTTGCCGAACAAGAACGGAGCGGACGATCCGGCGACGGGCGTTGCACAATTCAATGCGAGCTATTCGGATCCGGCAACTCTCGACGCGTACAGCTTACGAATCGACCACAGACTGAGCGATCGGTGGACCTTTTTCGGGCGCTACAACTATTCTCCCTCGGAGTTCGACATACGCAGCGGCGGGGGAAGTTCGGCACTCAACATTGTGCGCACGTCCCGAATCACGACGCAGACGGCAACGGTCGGAGCGGACTGGTCCATCTCTCCCACGACGACCAACGACTTGCGATTCAACTACAGCCGAACCAACGCCAAGACCACTTCCCACATGGACGACTTCGGAGGCGCCGTTCCCATCGCAGAACTTCCCCTTCCAAGCCCGCACACCGCCGAAAATAGTCTTTTTTCTATGAGTATTTTCGGCCTGACCACGGGCGCGAATATTCAGACAGGGTTGCTGGCACAGATCGTCCAGAGACAGGTGAATGTCGTGGATAGCCTGTCGTTGCAACGAGGCTCGCACGGTCTGAAGTTCGGAGTGGATTATCGTCGTTTATCGCCGATTCTTTCTCCGCGTGGCTATCAACAGGTGGCGGTGTTTTTGAGCGTGCCGTCGGCGGAAACGGGAGCGGCGTTGACGGGGAACGTCACCTCGTTCGCGGACGCCACGTTGCTGTTTCGCAATCTCGGCCTCTATGCGCAGGACGCGTGGCGCATTGCGCCCCGGCTCACGATGACCTACGGCCTGCGGTGGGACACCGACTTTGCGCCGTCGTCGCTCGATGGCCCGAGCATTCCGAGCGTAACCGGGTACAGTCTGACGGATTTGTCGCAGCTCACGATCGCACCCAGCGGAACACCGGCCTTCAAGACGACGTACCGAAACTTTGCGCCGCGCCTGGGGGTTGCCTACCAAATCTTCGGGAGCCAGGACTGGCAGACGGTTCTCCGCGGGGGATTTGGAGTATTTTACGATCTCGCGAGTTCCGAACTGGGAAACGCCCTCGCCAGCGGAGCGCCTCCGTTTGGCGCTCGCGTCCTGCTTCCCGGAAAGCCTTTTCCGTATTCGTCTACGCAAATTGCAGCGCCTGCGATTCCAAGTTCGGGGACTCTCTCGCGATTAAACGGGTTCAACCCGAACTTGAAGCTGCCCTACACGCTCGAATGGAATGTTGCCCTCGAGCAGTCGTTGGGTAAGGACCAAGTCTTGTCCGCCAGCTACATTGGCGCGTCGGGGAGGCGTCTGCTGCAGTCGACCGTCTTGCTCCATCCTCCTTCAAATCCGAACGTTGGCGACGCAACTCTGGTCGACAACACAGCGTCGTCCAAATACCACGCGCTCCAGATTCAATTCCGACGTCGCCTATCGCGCGGGCTTCAGGCGCTGACGTCCTACACCTTTGCGCATTCGATCGACGACGCCTCAGCCGGTTCCGGCTTTGTGCTGTCGGACTTGGGCGTGCCGGGTAACAGCAAACAAAATCGGGGCGACTCCGACTTCGACATTCGGCATGCCTTCACAGCGGGGCTTACCTATGACATTCCTTCCCCGAAGCGAAACTTCGTCGCGAAGGCGCTCTTCGGGAGTTGGTCCACAGACAATCTCCTCCTGGCGCGGTCGAGCCCTCCAGTTTCGTTGACGGATGTGAATTTCTTCGGACTGAACGACGGTCTCGACGTGGCGGTGCGGCCCGATGTTGTTCCGGGCCGGCCCCTGTATCTCTATGGACGGCAGTTTCCTGGCGGAAAGGCGCTCAACCCAGTGGCGTTTACCGATCCTCCGGTCGATCCCGCGACAGGTAATCCGGCGCGGCAAGGGAATTTGGGACGGAACGCGCTGCGAGGTTTCGGAGCGTCGCAGTGGGACTTTGCCGTGCACCGCGAGTTCCCGATCCATGAGTCAGTCAAACTTCAATTCCGCGCGGAGATGTTCAACGTGCTAAACCATCCGAACTTCGGTCCTCCGAATAATCAATTCGGCGAAGGCGGATTCGGACTCTCGACGCAGATGCTTGCGCAGAGTCTTTCGAACCAAAACAACATCGGCGGCGGCGCGTTCGATCAGTTATATCAAATTGGCGGTCCTCGCTCGATTCAACTCGCCTTGAAGTTGATTTTCTAGCGTCATGCTCTCGCTCGTCGGTGCCCCGATCGCGGCTTCCGGCGAACGTCGGTAGTAAGCCCCGATTTCCGCGGATGAGGATGGTGTGTCGAAACGTGAACAAGCGGGAGGTGGAACGTGCTGGTTAGAAGGACGGCACAGCTTGTTTGGCTGGCGATCTGCGGGGCATCGTTGCCGGTCTCGCTGTCGGGGCAGGTTCCGCAGCCTCTGCCTGTCGATGATGTCCTTCACTTACGCCGTTCGAGCGGGCCTATTCCGTTCGAATTCTCGCCGGATGGAAAGTGGCTCGCGTACACCGTTTGCGAAGAGCGTAACGGTCGTCCTGCCGACGATTACAGTTTCTTGCGAACGGGCGTGCCCTGGAACGGGTTCGGTTGCGACGTGTATGTGATTTCGCGTGTCACCGATACAACGAGAAACGTGACGGGCGGTCACGGCAACAATTGGATGCCTGCCTGGTCCCCGGACGGACGCTACCTCGCGTTTCTCTCGGACCGGAGCCAGGGACAAGCGAGGGTCTGGCTCTGGGACCGGGAGCGGGATGAGATTCGGCAAGTTTCGGATCTTCCGCTGCGCATGGAACAACCGGTGGCATGGACACGGGACAACCAGCACGTAGTCGTCACAACCGTGCCGATAGGCGTGTGTCTCGAAGACTATCTCGGCAAGGTCATCTACGGAGAGGGCCAGGCTCAAGGAAGTGTTGCCGGAACCGCAACAAAACCCTCCGTTGTCCAATATCGATCTCGTGGGGGTTTGTCCGGAACTGGCCGAGACGTCAGATCCGACAGCTTGAGTCTCGATGGGGCGATGCGGGACTTGGTGGTGGTGAATATTGCCAGCCCTAAAACGAGAGCGCTTGTCACCGGAACGAGGATCGGTTTCTTCGTACTCTCGAAAGACGATTCCTCGGTTGCCTATTCGAGCCCGCGGCGGCTCGAGCGGGCAGGATCGCAACAAGTCCTATATGACTTCGGCGTTGCGACGCTGGCTACTGGTACGAACCGCGTTGTCGCGTCGGGAATTCGACTTTCCTTTGCGGGGAGATTTTCTCTTTCTCTGGACGGCTCCGAACTCGCCTATCGCACCGGCGGAGCGGAACGGGGCGCGATGAACATGCATGTGATCGATCTCGCGAGCGGAGCGGACCGCGAGATGACGCACTTTGAGAGCGGCAAGGCCGAGGCTTCCGCGCCAAAGAATCCTGTCTGGCCATCCTCGTTAACCCCGCTTTGGGGAACGCGCGACGACGAACTGTACTGCATCGTGGGCGGGAGCCTCTGGCGGATGTCGTCGCGCAGGGACTCGGCATCGGAACTCGCACGCATCGACGGAAAGAAAGTTACCAAGCTCATCGCCGGATCGTCCGGGTCGCTCTGGACCACCGACCAAGGCAGGTCGACCGTCGTCTTCACGCACGACGACGGAACGAAGCAGGAGGGACTGTACAAGATCGATTTGCGGAACGGGGAAGCTACGAGGTTGCTCGAACGCGATGAGTGCTACACGTGCACGGAAGCACTCGAAGGACATTTCGCTGCGGGAACGGACGACGGAAATCTTCTCGTCTACATTGCCGAGGCCGCGGGGCATGCAGCGGAGATTAGGCTGAGCGGTATGGGTTTCGAAGAGCCACGGCAACTCACGCGTTTGAATCCGAAACTCGATCAATACCAGATGGGCGCCGCAAAGTTGATCGACTGGCTGGATGACGACGGGAAGCGATTGAGCGGCGCCCTGCTCCTTCCCTCCAGCTACCGGAAAGGGAAGCGTTATCCACTCGTTGTATTTGTCTACGGGGGCGTGAACCTGTCGGACACCGTGAACCACTTCGGCGGGCCAATGTCCGAGCTGCCGTATTACAACCTGCAGCTGCTGGCGACTCGCGGTTATGCCGTCCTTGTGCCCGACGCTCCGCAGCGGGAGGGCACACCGATGCTCGATTTAGCCAAGACGATTCTTCCGGCCGTCAACAAGACGATCGAACTGGGAGTGGCCGATCCGGAACGGCTTGGAGTAATGGGGCAGAGTTATGGGGGTTACAGCACTCTGTGTCTACTCGTAGAGACGAACCGGTTCAAGGCGGCGGTCGAGTCGGATGGGACGGCTGATCTCGTCGGACATTACGGCCAGATGGACAGCGACGGTACTGCGTTCGGGACTTCGGTCGAAGAGACGGGCCAGGGCTTGATGGGAGGAACCCCGTGGGAGCGTCGCGAACGTTACATCGAGAATTCTCCCGTGTTTTATTTCGATCGGATGACGACCCCGCTTCTCGTCGTACATGGCGCCCGAGACACGACAGTGTCCGCTTTTCTCGGGGACCAAATCTTCGTCAGTCTCCGCCGTCTAGGAAGGGAAGTAGAATACGCGAAATATGAAGGCGAGGGGCACACCGTCGCGAGCGACGCCAATCGGCGAGACGTGTGCAACCGCGTGATCGGATGGTTCGACGCACATCTGAAAGGGGAATCGGAGGAAGCCGCAACTTCCCCATGACGAAGAAGAGCCGGAGCGCTCCGGTCCGGATCGCTCCGGCTCGCTCCTACTCATCGGCCTCATACGCTGCCGACGTCGGGTGGGTGCTCGACGAATTGCAACTGTCGTGCGTCGAGTCGTTCTTGCTGCCCGTGCATTGGATCACGGCGATCGTGGATGCCAATGCAACGATTTGTGGCGTCTCGTATTTCACGGTTGTTCACCTCCTTTCGTCCTTGGCACGCTCTTCGGAGCGGGCCGGATTCCTCTTACGCAATGCGGTAAACGGGGAAATTTCTCTCGGTCGCCGTTGCGGCGCTTCGAATCTGACGGCGGGAGACCATGCGAGGCTCGATGGCGAGTAGTGGGAATGTTCGGCCAAGTGACGCAGCCAGGCCTCGAGGTTGAGCATGCGCGCGACAGCCGCAACGTTGATCTCTTGTCCTCTCTGTACTTGCGCGAGAGCGTCGGCCAAACCTTTAGGGCTCACGATTCCGAGGTAGACACTCACCATCTCCCGGGCCATCTCCACAAGCCGAGGCATTGCTTCGGTTAGCGCGACGAGCGTACCCCGCACCAGAAAGGCCTTGCGCTTGCGATCGAGAATTTCCCCGGGAACGATGCCACACAAGGCACGTCGCATGAGAGAACGTCGCATGTGCGGGCGCACGAGCTGATCTCGCGGGATCGCGTAGAGAAACTCCAAAAGGTTTCGGTCAAGGTACGGATAGCGCATTTCATACAAAGGTCGGAGTGAAATGGCCGCACAAGAGAGTTGCCGGCGCAAGACGTCCAAGGTGTTGAGGTTTTCCTGAAAGCTCGGACGGGGCCCAAAGAGCCTCCATCGAACGTTGTATCCGCCGAGGGCTCGGCGCTGCCTGCGAAGAAATTCCCCATTGAGCCAAGGGGTCTGGTTCCTCGGTTCCGATGAACCGTTTACCCTGTCGGTCAGGAAATGGCGAATGGTTTGTCCAGCGAGGTGAAAAGCGGGCTGCCGCTTGCTAACCGCCCATGACTGGAGCTGCCGGGTGAAGAGAGTGAGCCGGCCCCTCGCCAATAGATCTCCCAGCTCAGGAATGGGGGTAGGCACGCCCCCCAGCACTTCGTCGCCGCCAATGCCTGAGAGCAGGATCCGATTTCCGTTCCTGTCGAGGCAAGCTGCGAACTCTTGGACAGCGCGCGTGGGACGGCCTCCTGAACCTGGAAGACAGGCAAGGCGCGCGTTGTCGTATTCGAAGGCAGCTCGCGGTACTGCCGCAACGTCAATGTGGAATCCCGTTCTGCCACGATGCTCTTCGATTTTGCGAAAGTAGGGGCGTTCATTCCAGTTGGGCTCAGAATCGTCGTAATAGGAGATCGTATCGAGCCGGAGTGTCGCGGCTCGGCCTTCGGCGAGGAGTTTGTCGGCGACGCACACGATGGAGGAAGAGTCCATTCCGCCGCTCAGCTCGGCAAGCACGGGATGGTCCGAGTGCAAGCGGTGCCGGGCGGACTCTTCGAAGAGAGATCGGAAATGTTCTTCGTATTGTTCGTCGGTCGCGTACTGTACGGATTTTCGAGGGTCGAAATTCCAAAAACGTTGCGTCGAAACGGTTCCATTCCGGAAGAGGACATAGCAAGAAGGTGGTACGGCGCTTAATCCCACGAACGGCGTCCGGTGAGCGGCGGGAAAAGAGGAGAGCCAGCCTGCGATGTACTCTTCATCGATCTGCAGAGAACGTTCGAGCGAAAGTACCAGCGGATCGAGCACAGTGCACCAGGTTACGCGGTGCTTTTGCGCGGAATAGTAGAGGTGTCGAATCCCGAGAAAATCTCTGGCGAGCAACAACGAGTGGTCGTGCGGATTCCAGACGGACAACGCCCAATCGCCGACGAGTTTGGCCAAACTGTCGATCCCTGCGCGACGGAAAAGGGCTTCGACCAGATCGACGTCGGGAGCGTTCTCCGGAAAACCGGATCCAACCTGCCCGAGAAGTTCCGCGCGATTGTCAAGGCGGCCGTCCCAGGTGAAAACACTACCGCTCGCTGAAACGAAGGGTTGGGTTTCCCGGAGGGACTCTGGCGTAGAGTGAAACGGCAGATAGCGGATGGAGACATCGCGATCGGCGAAACGAATACGTGCCGTCGGCGTCGTACGGGGCGAGGATTGCGCCGCTGCGGTGGAGGTAATCGGGATCGCCGGGCGACCCGTCGAGATTCCAGCTACCAAATTGAACGCTCATGACTGCCTAACTCTTTCTGCGATGCCCTTCGTTCAACAACGGTCGAGCACCCGATAAATTTCCGGTGCATACGGTTTGTCATTCACCACTTGCCCATCGACCTCGACCCAAGCGTGCGCTTTGAACGGGACTTGTTGCGCACCTATCACCATCCGCGCGGGAACTCCATGAACTTTGAGCAGGCAGGCCGTTGCCGCAGAGCGCTGCAGGCAGAGCACACGCTTCGGATACCACACGCAAATCCAATCGATCGCGCGGCACATCCGTTCGGTCTCTCGCGCGGAAGGTATCGCCGGCGCGCAACGACAGCTCCGTACCTGTTGGTAGAGCAGCGCAAAGTTGTCGCGATTCACGTAGTATTCGAAACGAAGAATCTGCCAAAGGGATTGCAGCAAGAGTCGCGTCATGATGCGCCTGACGTGCGAAGGCCCAGCCGATGACAGAGAAAGCACACGCGGTCTGTGAGGGCCTCGATGCGTTCGCTGAGAGGCAGAACCGGGGAATGGCCACGGAACTTGCTGTAGGAAAGAAGGACAGGGCTGTCGGACGCAGTGGCGGCTTGCAGCCGTGCCATCATTTTTCGTGCGTGCAGGCTGTTGCAATTCTGATCAGCGTCGCCGGAAACGATCAGCGTCGCGGGATAAGCGGTTCCGTCACGGACCGCGTGGTAAGGCGAGTAGTTCGCCAGGGCTTCGAAGTCGTGCGGATCTTCGGCGGTTCCGAATTCCTCTTTCCACACGTGCGCGCCGTCAAAGTGGTGAAAGCGCAGCATGTCGGTGAGCGGTGCGAGGCAGAGAACTGCGGCGAACAGATCGGGCCGCTGAGTCATCGCGACGGCGACCAGTAATCCGGAGTTGGAGCCACCAAAGATGGCGAGTTTCCGCGAAGTCATCCGGCTGGTCTCGATCAGCCATTGGGCGGCGGAAAGAAAATCGTCGAAGGCCACTTGCCGGTTTCTTCGTTTAGCAGCGTTGTGCCAGTTCACTCCGAATTCCGATCCGCCGCGAATGCGGGGCAGAGCGAAGACACAATTCCGCTCGACGAGCGTGGCGACAAGGACGCTGAATTGCGGCGTGGCCGAGATTCCGTATCCACCATAGGAAGTCATGACGCCCGGGTGAGTTCCATTGGCGAGGGCCTCTCGGGCTCCAAAGAGGAACATGGGTACCGCGGTTCCGTCCTTGGACGGGAATGTGATGGAAGTGTGCGTGTAAGAGGCTGCATCGAAGGATACTGGCCGCCTCGACCAAAGGGTCGATTGGCCGGACGCTACCGAAAAGCGGTGAATCTCGATTGGCCGAGCGAAGGATTCGCGTTCGATAAAGATTTCGTCTTCGTCGGGATTGGCGGCGACGATGCGAACGGTCTCGTCCGAAATGTCGGGCACCTGTCCAACACGCTTGCCAAAGAGGTCAAAGATTTCGATGTGCGAGTGTGCGCCGCGCGCATACGAGATGAGAATGCGATTTCGGGTCAGCAGCCAGTTGCGAATGGGAGCATCGATCTCTGGAACCACGTTAAAGAAGAGTGGGTTCTCATTTCTTCGCGCCTGTACGTCGACAATGCGGAAGTTCGGAGCCTTTTCATCGATTGCGGCCAAGATCCGTCCGGGAAGAAACCGAGGCGCGAAATTGTATTCGGCGTTTTGCAGAATGGGGATGGGCGGCCCCGAACTGCCCATCGCCCAGACGTAGAAATCGATGTAAGTCTTGTCGAGAAAACGATAGACCAAAAAGCCCAGCTGACTGCGGCCAGCAACGACATGCAAGCGCGTCCCTTCGTCCTCTCCCGCAAAGAAGAGTTGGCGGTCGAGACTGGGCATTGTGCCGAGCGTGTGCTGGAACGCCGCGCGACGGAAGGGGAGTTGCGTGTCTGCGGGTTCGTGTGCGTAGTAAAAACTCTTGCCGTCGGGAGCAAACGCAAAGCCCCGCAGGTGGCCGTGAGGAAGTACATCCGGAAGGATTCGGCGGTTGTGAATGCTCAGGATTTCAAACCGGCCCATGCGTTCGCCGCCTTGCTTCACTTCGTAGAGGAGCAGGGAGCCATCCCGCGAGACTTGGAGAGGCTTCACCGCTGTGTAGTTTCCGGTGCCACGTTCAGCGGGGTCGACCAGAAGTTGGTCCGGGCCATCTACTCCATTGCGGAAATAGATCGAGGGTTGCTCCTGTCCTGGCAGACGCTTGCGAAAGAAGTACCGCGTTCCGGCCTTCAAAAGGGAATCGAAGGATTCGACATCCAACAGCTCCCGTACGCGCTCGCGCATGCGTTCACGTCCTGGAATCGCGTCGAGGTAGCTGCGCGCATAGGTCGTTTGCGCTTCGATCCACGCTCGCGTCTCGGGTGAATTCTGATCCTCAAGCCAGCGGTACGGGTCCGTCACAGGAACACCGTGCAAAACATCGGTGACGGGTTCGACGGGTGAAAGGGGAATGCTCACGGGACACATAGTGCCCTCCTTTCGTTGAGCGCATCGGCTTCACGTTTCATCCGCCGTGTGAGGCTGCGCAGGTAAGGAGCAATGGCGCGACGTGCGCTTTCAGAACTTGGTCTCGAACTGTCGGCGGCCGCCGAAGCGGACGCGAAAGCCGCGAGCAGTGGTGTGTGCCGCAGTGCGGCGTCGATCGCCGCGGGTGGGAGAAGTGGGCGCCACTCCTTGGTGTACGAGGAGAGGAGCGTCCGCTCGGCCTCTGCGTCCGTCCGATGCCGTTTCTTCCAGTGTTGCCACAGATATTCGAAACTGAAAAAGGGGGGGCCGACAGCGGCTTCGGCCCAATCGAGGAATACGCAACGGGTTTCGCCAACCATGATATTTCCCGGATTGAGATCGAGGTGTCCGAGAACATTGGGCATGTCGACTCCTGCCAGGCACTCCAGCGAAACTTCGATCTGGCCTCGGAGCGAACGGAGCGCATCCCGGGAAAGTGGCGCAGGACTTGGCGCGGTCTGCTGGTCCATCAATTCCTCGGCCAGATCAAAAAATGGTCCGAGGAAACCCGCGATCGCGTGAATCCGCACGTCCCTGCAACCGGCATCGATGAGGTGTAGAGCGCGGCCGAACGTTGCAATCTGCAGGCGCGCGAATCGGGAAGCGGCTCGTTGCCAGTTTTGATGCGAAGAATCCGCAGCGAGCTGCGTGCCTTCGGCTTCGGCGCTGAGCCAGGCGTTCCATTCGGGCCGCGAACCAAGGAGACGCGGAAGGAATTCGGGGACGGTTGCGACCAGTGCGCGGGTGATGGGATATTCTTGAAGATTCGGATGTCCTACGGCCTTGAACCACAGAGCGGGACCGTTCGTCTCGAAGCGGATCAGGCTGAACGTAGGACTTGCGTTCAGCTGGCGGAAGCTGCCGTTCAAGCGAAGCCCAAAGCGGTTCGCTTCCGCTCCGACCCATTCGGTGACTGTCCGGAACCAACCCGTTCGTCCAAACGGTTCCTGAAGTTGGCCGCTGTGATGCCAGCCGAGGGTTCCAAGCGCGCGTTCGATTGCGGCATAGTTTGAGGGATCGTCGAAATCCGCCTGGGCGAGCGACGCGACGGCGCGCCATTCCACTCCATCCGGGAGTGTTTCGGAGGGTGGACAGGCTTCGAGAACGGCTGTCGATGCAGCACAGTCCGAAGCATCTTCGGCAGGCAGTGTGAAGAGGCAATACCCTCTGAGGTTCCAACGACTTTCAATCGCTTCCGTGAGTTCTTCGGCTACCCTCGTGTGCGTGGGAATAGTCAGAAATGGAAGACGAACACGCTCGGAGGAGGACTCGACGAGCAGATCCGTTGCGTCCTTACGGGTAAGGAGAACGCGGAAGAGATCGAACTGACTCGAACTACGCATGCGTTTGTTCCCTCATGCAGCTGCGTGCGGTTCCGTTTGCTGAAGTTCGATGAGGTGATGACTTCGCAATCGTGTGAGAAATTCTTCAAGGTCACGGACCACGGTGGCGCGGTCGGCGCCGAATTCGCTCGAGACTTGGTCGGCGATCTGGAATTCCGTGAGCCCGGAGCCGAGAAGTTCGAGGATCCGGGAACCGACACGATTGAGACGGAACATCTGTCCTCCGCGAATGTCGAGGACGACGGCACCGTCCAAGCCATGAGTTGAGCGAACTTCATCCGAAAGTTTCATCACGGAATACTCCGTGCCGAACTGCTGTTAACGAGATGCGCCGAGCGTCGCAGAAAGCGGGAACGCAATCCACTTCTTCCGGAAAATGTTCGTGAACCTGTTCTACGGACGAAGAATTCGCAGCGTTTTCAAGCGCATAGATGCTCGTAAATAACGAAAGCCGGCGATACGGTGCGTTCGCCTTTCTGCTCTAGTTCCAGGGAAGAGAATCAGACCGATTCTCCCGAGGCGTACGGTTCAGGGTGGGGAGAGGAGGGAGCGCGCGACACCCACGATCTGCCCCACAACGTCGGCGTCGATGTGGCGCCGAACAGGCTGCCGTTCGGTTAAATCCTGCGGATAGGCGAACACCACCAACCGGCTGCCTTCGATCGCGCAACTGGCCGCGAGATAGGAGCCGGCACGGTCCTGCAGTAGGTACAGCGGTTGATTCCAGAGAGGCATCCCCGACAACGTGCGCGGCTTCTTGCTTCGACGATTGACGAGAACTAAAACGGCGCCTCGAAGCGCGGGATGCAACGAGTTCGCTTGTCCGCCCACCCAGAAAACGTCGCGCAGGGAGATGTGCGAGAGGCCGGATAAAGCGGGCAGCGCGCTCCCGAGAAACAGCGGCAAATCGCCAAACTGCTTTTGCATGCTTTCGAAAAAGTCGTCGGGCCGTTCCTCCTTGCTTCGACGAACGCGATTTATGGACGCGCGAGCTCCCGATGAAACTTTCGTGGGGCTGAGGATCGCGTTCTTACCGAAGCTGTCGAGCGCAATTCCGAACGAGCGGAGCAACGTTCGGAAGGCCTCGGAATAGACGATCGAAAGAGTGAAGAGTTTATGGATGTGCCGCGGCAGCTTGTCGCCCGCTTCGTAATCGGAAAGCGTGCCGGCGGAAGCGAAGTAGCGATCGTCGCCGAGGGTCTTGGCGATCTCTCGGCTCAGCGCCGAGGCCGAGCGGAAGGAGAGTCCGGCGCGAAGGCGAGCCTTCTTCAGCAATACGCTTGGCCGCTCCCGACCGGTGGGCAGCTCGATTGCGGTCCGTTTCGAGGGCTCGCAAAGGTCGGATGGAATTTCAATGTCCGTCCGGGCGGGTGCGGCTCGCTTGCCCGCAGCCGGTCGGAAACGCAGTTCGACATCCAGCACGCCGAGAATTTGCGCTTCGGTTCCCAGCTTGAATTCGAGGCCCGCCGACCGCGCGTCGGAAGCGACGAGCGCGATGCGATTCGATCCCACAACGCCAAGCCGTCCGCAGTTGAGTCCACGGCCGTGTTCGATGAGGAAAAGATGCCGCGAGAGCGCGCCGGACGCTCTGGGCAAGAGGGAACCGACGAGGCGCGGGTCGGCGCGAACGATACTACCGGGAACGAGGTCCGGAAACGCGAGTGCGTCTTCTGCCCCAATCTTCGCGTAGAGGAAATCGCCGCGCGTTCGTCCCACGAGAGAAGCAGCGGGGTGCGACCCGGATCCCTCGAGCAACTGGCTCAAAGGCGCAACGGCCGGCAACGTTGCCCCCGGCCGGCGATAGCGGAGCAAGGGAAGTAGGTCTTGCGGGTCAACGAGGTCTTTGTCGATTAGACCCGTCCGCGGGCGAGGGAGAACGGCTTGCAGCCGTGGGATGTCGCCCGGCGAAAATCCAAATACCGCAAGCCAATCCCATAGGCGATAACCGGTCAGTTCCGAGAGTACCAGTAGTTGCTGGAACGTGGGACTCAGGCCGGAACGCAATTGAGAATAGAAGTTGCGGCGAATGTGATAGGCCGCCTGATGCGGATACCGCGCTCGCGTGAGCGCGGCGACTCGGTATAGCGTGAATCCTTTCGCCCGGAGAATGTTACGGACAGCCTCCACAGCCGCTTCGCGTTTGCGCGGGGCATGAAACGGATAAGAGCCGGCATTGCGCTCGTCGGGAATCATAGAGTGCGAACGGATGTCGCCCGTGGCGGCGAGCGGTTTTCGGCAAAGCGGGAGCAAGCTTGGGGGAGCGGAGTTTCGAAGTGGTGGGATTTCTAAAAGTGTCCGCAGTTGAGGACACGAGCTCTTGGTTTGCGGCTTTCCCCGGCATGAGAGACAAATAATTTACGATATCTTTGTCGACAATTACCGGGTACAACAGTACGATGCGAGTGCCATGACCCGTTCCGAGGCCATTGTGCGTGCGGGTGCGAAGTTACGAGCAATACGGGCGCGTCTCGGCCTCAGCGTGCGCGATGTAGAGAAGCTCAGCATCGAGCTAGCCAAGAACCGGCACAACCCGTACCTGTCGTTTTCAAGAACCTGGATCACGGATGTCGAAAATGGGCGATTCGTTCCGGGAAGTTTCAAAATGGCCAGCCTGGCCGAGATTTACGGGATGGACCTGGCTGAGATTCATAAACTGTACGGGGTCCCTCCCGGCGGCGATATCACGAAGGAGCGTCCGGTTTTCCGGCCACCGAAGACGCATTTGCTAGCGCCAGGCGAGCAACCTTCCGAAGGTGGAACTGCCCCCGAAGACCCTTCGGCCGAGATGCGCATCGAGGAAACCAATCTTCTGGTCGGCATCGTGGATATTTGGGGCAGCGTGCCGGTGCCGCTGCTTCGCCGGTTTGGCCTCCGGCAGTCCTTGTACGGATACATCGGCACCGAAGATACGAGCATGGCGCCCTTGCTGCCGCCGGGCTCGTTCGTGCAAATCGACGCCAAGCAGAATCGCATCCGCAAAGGCCCGTTCAAGAAGAGGTCGAGCGACTCGCACTTCGCAAGGCCGATCTACTTTCTGGATATCCGCACTGGTTATGCCTGTGCGTGGTGCGAACTGAAGGACGGCGTACTTACGCTGGTTCCACATCCGGACTCCGGCGTAGAGACGCGAACCTTCCGCTATCCGAGCGAAGTCTCGGTCGTGGGACGGGTGACCGCGGTTACGATGAGCATCGAAGAGGAGCGTTTTGTGCCGCTCGAAGAAGCGAAAAAAGGGCCTACGAATCCGAAGAAATAGAGGAGCATTGAAACGCACCCGCAGCGGCCATATTCGATTTCTATTGCTGTCAGCGCGATGTGCAGGAAGTTGTTGTCCGGAAGGCTACTTTGCATTCGCTGGTGTGACAGCTTCCTAGCGGTGCCGCCCACGAAAGGTGGGACGCCCAAAGTTTATCGGCCACCGCGCCTACGGGCAGAACAAAATTGAGCGAGGTTGCTACCCAGATCCAATACTTGGTGGTGGCGCTGCCACCGCGAATGGACGTCAGAGCCCAAGCTGCGAGCCCGACCATTGAGGCATACAGAAGGTGAATTTCGAAGTAATACAACGCGCGGGTGATGTGCTCATGCATGGCGTTTTCCTCCGCCGCCACTGCTGTTCTTGCTCACTGGCGCCGCGCTTTGAAGACCCTTCAAGTCTTTCAGCGTGATCTCGCCCGTCTCGAGCAGGTTCGAGACGAGCAGGCGCGGGGACCCGCCGAATAAATCCAGGAGATCTCGAACCAGCCCGCTTCGGTACTCGCTCTGCTCGATTGCCGGCTCGAATAATTGCGCATTACCAATTTTTTTAACTTTGCGCAGAGCGCCTTTCTGCTCAAGTCTATAGACGAGCGTCTGAACGGTTGTATAAGCAACCCGTTCATCCTCGGGCAGACTGTCAAGGATCTCGCGGACCGAGCACGTGCCTAGCTAAAGCCTGTTGCAAAACCCCAGGCCTAACCCCTTGATTGCCGTGAGCAGCCGGAAAGGAAACGTGGCAGATCTCAAGCCACGGAGCCTATTGGCTCTGCGAAATCCGAAGAGAAAGTAAGA
>Ga0185299_10003561_pt1 | contig 20326 bp, 19 predicted proteins | sample PaiPotPPA55metaG_FD_128002 | JGI IMG/M metagenome (GOLD analysis project Ga0185299, IMG submission 128002) | Iron sulfur acid spring bacterial and archeal communities from Banff, Canada, to study Microbial Dark Matter (Phase II) - Paint Pots PPA... ... | reverse complement strand
AAACGCGGACGGCAGGAACACGGAAACCAGCACTAGTGTAATGCCGACAATAGGCCCAAGCAGTTCATGCATTGCATCGATAGCGGCCTGCTTCGGCGTCTTGCCACGCTCGATATGCTCGGTGATACCTTCGACCACGACGATGGCGTCGTCGACCACGATCCCGATCGCCAGCACGATCGCGAACAGCGTCAGCAGGTTGATCGAGAAGCCGAGCATGTAGATCACGCCGAACGTGCCAATGATCGTCACGGGGATGGTCGTGGCGGGGACCAGCATCGCGCGCCAGTTCTGCAGGAACAGCAGGATTACAGCAAGCACGAGTAGGGCGGCTTCAAACAGCGTCATATAAACGTCGTCGACGGATTGCCGAACGAAGGAGGTGGTGTCGAACGGCAGCGAATAGCTGATGCCTTTAGGCATCGTGGCGCCGAGTTGAGCCATTGCCGCACGCACGGCGTTACCCACTTCCAGTGCATTTGCTTCGGGTAACTGATAGATGGCAATGCCCGCCGCGGATTTGCCGTCAAGTTTGAAGAACTGGCCATAACTCGATGACCCGAGTTCCGCGCGGCCAACGTCCCGGACGCGAACAAAGCGGCCACCGCCGCTGGGGTCGGCCTTGATGATGATGTCGTCGAATTCGTGCGGGTCGGAGAGCGCACCGCGCACGGTGACGGTCAACTGGAATGCTTGTCCACCCGCATTGGGCTCGGAGCCGAGCTGCCCGGCACTGACCTCCTTGTTCTGGCTTTGGATCGCCTGCATCACGTCGGCGGCGGTGAGATCGCGCTGGCTCAACTGGCGTGGATCGAGCCATACCCGCATGCTGTATTGACCGGTGCCGAACACGCTGACATCGCCCACGCCGGGAATGCGTGCGAGCGTATCGCGCAGGGAAATGGTTGCGTAGTTGCCGAGGAAGAGCGAGTCGTACCTGGGGTCGGGCGATTGCAGCGTGTAGAGCTGCAGGATCGCGGTCGAGCGTTTCCTGACTGTCACACCCTGTTGCTGAACCGCTTGCGGCAGCAGGGCGGTCGCAGCCGATACGCGGTTCTGCACCAGCACCTGCGCTTTGTCGACATCGGTGCCTACCGCGAAGGTTACCGTGAGCGTATAGGTGCCGTCGTTGGTGCTGGTCGACTGCATGTAGATCGCGTCTTCCACGCCGTTCACCTGCGTCTCGATCGGCAAGGCCACGCGATCGATCACCGTTGCCGCGCTCGCGCCGGGGAAACGCGCAACGACCTGCACGGTCGGCGGCGTGATCGGCGGATACTGCGCGATCGGCAAATTGATCAGTGCGACGCCACCGAGCAACATCACAATCAGCGCAATGACATTGGCCAGCACCGGCCGCTCGACGAAGAAGCGGATCATGACTGTCCTTGCGTGTTTGCGGTCTGTACCTTGCGTCCGGGAGCGACCGACAAAGCACCGCCGGTGACGACCTGATCGGACGGCGCGAGGCCTGACGTCACCGCGCGCAACGGCCCATACAGTCCGGCCGTTTCGATCAGGCGCTTCTCGAGCGTGTTGTTCGCGTCGACCACCGTCACCGACGCACCGGCCTGATCGCGCGTGATCGATGTTTCGGGTACAAGCAACACGTCCTGCGGCGCGCCTGCGGGAATCTGCACGGTGACGGACATGCCGGGAATCAGATGAGCATCTTCGTTACTGACGGTGGCCCGGAGCTTGAGCGCGCCACTTGCAGAGTCGACATGGGTATCGACGAAATCGAGCGGGATGTCGTCACCCGTTTTGTCGCCGGGCAGGGACACATGCACGGTGCGTTTGCCGGGTTTGAATAGACCGATTCGGTTCGCATCGCGTTCGTTGAGCGTGAACTCGACGTAAGCGGGCTGGATGCGATCGAGCGTTGCAAGCTTCGACGAGTCCGAAGTTCCCACGATGTTGCCGACATCGACCGTACGCGCACCGATGCGCCCCGCGAACGGCGCGCGAATCTCGGTATAACCAAGGTTGATGCGTGACATGTCGAGTTTGGCCGTCGACTGATCGCGGGTCGCCTGCGCCTTTTGCAGAGTCGATTGTGAGGTCGCGTTGTCGCCGGTCAGCTCCTTCTGGCGCGTGAGTTCCTGGTTGGCGTTATCGAGCGTTGCCTGATCGTAGGCAAGCTGCGCGCGATACACATCCGGTTCGATCTGGAACAACAACTGGCCCTTCTTTACGCGTGAGCCGTCAACGAAGCCGATCGATCTCAGCACCCCCGTCACGCGTGCGACCAGCGTGACCGTAGCCGATGGCGCGACTGAGCCGGGCACTTCCATCTGTTCGGTCACCTGACGCGGCACCGGCCGCATGACGGTGACCGTCGGCGGCGGTTGTGCCGTGGCAGTCTCTCCCCGATCGTGACATCCGGCGAGCAGCAGCATGACCACGAGCGCAAGGATCGCGTTATTTTTTAGTTTCATCGGCGTCTTCCACTTTGCGTGCGAGCGGCGAGTAGTCCGGCGGTGCGATCAGCCGCCCCCAGTTCGTGCGTTTTTCCATTTCCGCGATTGTTCCGTCGTTCACGACTTGCCGGCCTTCGGCGACCTGCCAGCCGCCGCCGAGCGCGCGATACAGCGATACCGCAGCCAGCGCCAACTGCCCCTGGTTCTGTGCGAGCGCGTCGCGGTCGTGCAGCATCGAACGCGATGTGTTGAGCACGGAATCGAACCCCACGGAGCCGGCGCGGTACTGCACATTGGCAAGCTGCAACGCCCGTTGCGACGCATCGGCGGCACGTTGAGCCGAGCCAAGCGAGGCGCTGGTCGTGCGCAGCGTCGCGATCGCATCTTCCACTTCACGCTGCGCCTGCAGCACCGTGTTCTGGTAATCGAATAACGCTTCCTGGAAGGTGGCGTCCTGGATTCGCACGGCGTTTTGCAACTGCCCGCGATCGAGAATCGGCAACGTCACGCCGGCGGAAAACAGCGTGACGGTCTTGCTGCCCCATTCGAGCGGTCCAAGCGAATGCTGGTCACCGGACGACATCCCGAACAGTCCGGTCAGTGAAAACGATGGATACAGTTTGGACTTGGCGACACCGATCAGCGCCGACTGTGAAGCGGCCGTCAGCGCGGCTTGCCTGACATCGGGGCGGCGACGCAGCAGGTCCCGGGGGATACCGGTATCGATACCGGAAGGCGCAGCAGGAATCGACGATGCCGAGCCGAGCAGGGCGTCGACGGAATCGGGCGTTTGTGCGAGCAATACCGCGAGCGTGTCGCGGTCCTGCGCGCGCGCTTTTTCGAGCGGCGGAACCTGACCTTCCGTTTCGCCCAGCAGCGCCTGCGCCTGTTCCACATCGAGCATGCTGGAAGCGCCGCGCTTGTATTGGGATTGGGTAATGCCGAGCGTCTGCTGCACCGCGGCAAGGTTCTGCTTCGCGACTTGCGTTCGCAATTCGACCGCACGTAAGTCGATATACGCATTCGCGACATCGGCGAACAGGGAGACGAGCGCGTTGTCGTATGCCGCTTCAGAGACCCTCAGCCGCGCATGATCCGACTCGATCTGGCGACGATATTTCCCCCAGAAATCCAGCTCCCAACTTGCCGTCGCGCGGAAGTGTTCGGTCCAGATGTGTTCTGGCGGAAATGGGCCGACGCCAGTGTTGTCGAGTCGCGCCGCACCCGCGGATAAACTGCCTTGTTGCAGGACCAGATTGCGCGCGCTGATCGCGAGTTGCGCGCGGGCCTCGAAGATATGCAGGCCGGCCACTTGCAGGGACAGGTTATGTTCGTAAGCACGTTGTTCGAGCGCGGCGAGGACCGGATCGTCGAAGGTCTTCCACCATGCAGCTTGCGCATCCGGCGAGGACTGCGCCTGCGATGGCAGACTTTCGAACCATTGGTTCTCCAAGCTCGCTTCCGGCTGGTGAAAGTCGGGGCCGACTGTCATGCAACCGGCGAGCGTCAGGATGAGCGCCACGCTGGCTGCAGCAGATAGGCAAAGCGGGCGATCCGCAGTCGTTTTCATCGCGCCTCTTTAGCGGGGCAAAACGGTCTTCGGTTCAACAGACAATTACCATCGTATGCACGGATCAAGAAGTTTCCATTGGAAACTGCGCAACCGTCAGTGCGATGTCGCGCGCTGCTGCATAAATTGCTCGATCTGGGGCAAGGTGATGTAACCCGCTTTCTGCGTATCGATCTGATCGAAATTCTGCGCGACCATTGGCATGCCTTGCGCGGCCTGCGCTTTGGTCAGCTTGCCGTCGTGTGTTGTGTTGGCGGCGGCAAAGCGCGCCTGCAGTTGCTGCATGGCGCGCTCCATGCGTTGCGAGCTGGCCATGGGTTGCGGTGTGGCTTGCGCCATGGCGGCAGTGCTGCCGAGGGAGACGGCGATAGACAGGACGAGGATGGAAAGGGCTTTTTTCATGGGGTTCTCCAGAGAGTGATGGGTTCGTTTGCCATCGGTCGCCGGTGCTTGGCGTTTGCCGTTTGATGCCGACCCGACCGATGGCAGACCGAAGCTTATCGGCCGGCACCGGAAAAAGGATGACAAACGGGCTACGAATCATGTCGCCGTATGTCATGTGTCCGGGTCACGAATGAAGCATCTGCCTCATACAAAAATGGTTTGCTTTGGTGTCTGGAAACCGGCGATCCGTGACATCGAATGAAATATGTTTTGACGTGGCTTTCAGGCGTACTTTGCGTATCTTTCGGTGGTCGGCGCCACGAGCGCTTCAACGGATTCGCAAGGCTCTCACGCAATGCGAACCACACGGCGGAACGGCTTCCAAAGCGAAGACGACACCTGCCGATAGCATCGAAGGGAATCCAAATGAACATTCGTCTTATCAGTGCATCTGCTGCCGCCGCTCTCGGCCTCGCGCTCTCCACCGGCGCCGAAGCAAGAACAATTGTTGTCTACGCTGTACCCGCCGTGGTTTATGCACCGCCCCCGCGGCCTGTCTATTACACGGTCCCGGTCCAGCCGACCTATGTCACGGTGGTGCGTCCGGCTCCGGTCGTTGTGGCACCCGCACCGACCGTGTATGTGCCCGCGCCGAAGCCGGCGCCCGTGGTCTACGTGCCCATGCAGGGCAGCTACGCTGCTGTGCCTGCCGCGAACGTCAGCTACGCACAACCTGTCGTCGCGGTTCCCGTTGCCGGGATGCCCTGAGCTAGTGTTGTTCGCGTATCGCGGTGAAGGCCGCGCGCAAGCGCTCGGCTTTCTTGTCGAGCAGCGCAGGCACCTGATCCAGACGCACCGGCTCTGTTCCCGCGTCACCGGGAGGAGGCGGATTGTTGATGGCAAAGAGCGCGATGTCTCTGTCAGGAGCAACGCCCATGGCCTGCACGGTCAACGTAGTGAGCGATATCTTGCTGACGCCGGCCACGCGTTTCGCTCCGTTGATCGCAGCGCCGACTGGCGTGAGGTCGCGCAAACGCAGCGACCGCTTGGTCAGTCTGACATCGGTTAGTGCGAGTTGCAGGATCATGGAATCGGGCTGCGGCGTGTCGACCACGTTGGCGCTTTTCAGCACGTTCTCGCGCAACGCATTGCTGAAGGCATTGGTCAGTTCGGCCATCTGACCGGGCTCGATGCCCTTGTACGGAGAGTCCGGTGCGAGAAAGATTTCGATCGGTGCGATATACACGCTATGCAACATGGCGCGCCGCGCATCGTAGTCGGCAGCGATGTAGCCAGTGGTGCCGGGGAATTGCATGATCGGCGTGAGCGGCACGCTTGCGGGTATGAGATTCTCGGCGTTGGCGATGCTGCAGACAAGGCTGGTTGCAACGCTGATCCACAGTAGCAACGATCTGGATCGTCCATTCATGATGCGCCCCTTCTTCGGACCGGCTTAAGCAAGCAATGCGGCGCGTGGCTTCTTGACGACTGATTGATCGACTGAATGCTCGACGAGCTAGCTGCCGGGACCGGCAAGCCATATATAAGCGGAGCGTGGGAGCAAGGGCAGGGTGACGCTGCCGTCGGCTGTGACAACGAGATCGGAACCTGCCGTGCCAACCGCGAACTTGTTCTTTAATACCGATGCGGGCGCGAGGCCAGTGGCAAAGTTCGCCGACATCGTGACGGTATCTGAAGTATTAATGACAACGATCGCCGTTGAGCCAGTATAGGACATTTTGTAGGCCAGAATTCCGGGCGTCGACATGTTCTGCTGCAGGATGGTAGGGGCACCGTGAGTGAAGACTTTGTTCTGCGTGCGTAGCGCGGCAAGCTGGGCAATGAAGCCATAGAGCGGCGCGGCGGCGTTGAAATGATCGGTGCCTCCGGAGCCGAAGCCGGCCGCAAACATTGATCCACGTGCTTCCGTGAAGCCCTGCTCGGTGCCGTAGTAAATCACCGGAATGCCGGGCAACGTCATGATCAGGACCAGACCTTGTTGCAGAGCAGCCATCGTTCCCGTCGCGAGAAAACGCCCGACGTCGTGATTGTCGAGGAAAGTCGGCATCAGGTAGGGACGCTTGAAGACCTGCATCATGTCTTGAATACGATAAGCGAGCTCGCCGGTCGGATGCCCGGATATCAGTACATCCTGCAGCGTGCCCCAAAGCGGGTAGTTGAGCATGGCCGGCAGGATGTCGTTGCCGCTGGCATCGCTCATATACGTCTCGATCTGTTTCGATTCCGTATCCTCATATGCTTTGTCGGTCACGTAACCTTCACCGAAAGCATGGAACGCTTGCCGTCCAGTGGACTGCGCGACTTGCAGGATGCCCGGTGCCTGCGGATCGGTCGAATACATGAAGTCGCTGAAGAACGCCTGCGGTACATAAAACGCCGTGTCGATGCGAAACGCATCCACGCCCACGGTCTTGATCCAGTAGCCATAGCTGCTGCGCAGCGCGCTACGCACGACTGTGTTTTCGGTGTTCAGGTCATCGAGACCGTAGAGCTGATAGTTGAGCAGTTGATTCGGATCGTTGAAGTCGCTGATGTCGGGCGTCCAGTGATAGATCGCCGCCGCGCGTTGTACCGGATCGGTCGGATCGTCTTCGTTGAACGGCGCTTGAGACGGTGCGGTCACGGGTACCGATCCGGTATTGCGAGTCCAGTAGCGGGCGGGATCGTTGGGGTCCCAGCTGCCGACATACGCGAAAAAGTCCCCAGTGTGATTCACGACAATGTCCTGGATCAGGTACATGCCGGAGGTATGCAGGTCGCTCGACATGGACTGGTAGTCCGCGAGCGAACCCATATGACGATCGATCTGGACGAAGTTTTCGGCCCAGTAGCCGTGATACCCGCCGTAGTTGACCAGCGGGTCCCACCACTGGTTAGCCACGGGCGGCGTAAGCCACACTGAAGTTGCACCAAGTCCCTTGATATAAGCGATTTTCTGATCAATACCGCGGATATCGCCGCCACTGTATTTGGCGTTGTTGGTGGGATCGAACTCACCGGCGTGCTGATCGTCGTTGCTTGGGTCGCCGTCGTTGAAGCGATCCGTCAGCACGAAATAGACAATTTGTTCCTGCCAGTTCGGCGAGGGGACGTTAAGGACCAGCGGTGGATGCGAGTTGTCGTCTGAGGAATTGCAGCTCACCAGTAGCAGCGCGAAGACGAATGCTAATGCAACGGAGCGTCTTGATCCCCTTGCGAGACTCTTCATGGTGCGCTCCGTTAACGAATTCGTATGACGCGAGCTGTTGTTTCGACGTTTCTTCCGGCTCCTAAGTTATAGACCATGCTGTTGATGTCGCAGCGGTGATTGGAGCGTTGTGAGGCGAAGGATACGTTCGTTCAAGCGTGGTTGCGGCACCATCGAAGAGGCTTGGCTGGTTTGCATCTGCATCAGGCGAATGGTGTGGGCGTTTGTCCCTTTGGAGTCGATCCATGTGTGTTGATCCGATGTGTTCCTTGTCACGGCGGCGCGTGTTGTTCGCCGGTTTTGCGTCTGCGACCGTGGCCGCTTTTTCGCCGCATGACGCGCGTGCCGATCAATCGTCCGCGGGACTGGGTCCCAACGCGATTGCACCCTCGGAGGCGCTTTCCCGCTTGCTGCAAGGCAACAACCGTTATGTCGCTAATGCTCCATCAAACAAGGACTATTCTGCCGGTCGGGCCGCGCGCGTCACGGCGCAATATCCGATTGCTGCGATCCTCGGTTGCGCAGATTCGCGCGTCTCTCCGGAGCTGGCGTTCGACCAGGGTCCGGGCGACCTGTTCGTCGTGCGGGTTGCGGGCAATTTCGTCAACGACGATGGACTGGCGAGCCTTGAATACGGGGTGAAGTTCCTGGGCGTACCATTAATCATGGTGCTTGGACATACAGGCTGCGGCGCGGTCTCCGCGACGGTCAAGGCGATTCGGGAACACGTTGTGTTGCCGGGGCATTTGCCCGAACTCGTCCAGGCGATCAGGCCGGCGCTGGAGATCGCCAGGGCGCATGGGCACGGCGATCTGGTGGCGGACACGACTATCGAAAATGTGCGGCTGAACGCCAACCGCTTGAGGGTCTCGAAGCCATTGATCGGAGAGTACGTGAGGGCGGGCAAGGTGCAGGTCGTAGGAGCGATCTACGATCTTGCCTCGGGAAAGGTCGGGTTCGTTGATTGAGTTCATCGCTTCATTCGCCTGATCCGTTGCCAAGCGGAGGATCCTATGAAAGGAAGCCAGCTTACGGTCTATGCCGCAACACAGGGTCATCGCAAGCATCACGTGACGGTGGTCGACTGGATTCTAGAAGAGGTCAGGAAGGTCGGCATTGTCGGGGCGACAGTCGTCGAGGTGAGCGAAACCATCGATATGCACGGCAAGTATCACGCCGCGCGGTTTTTCGAACTGGCCGATCAACCGGTCGCGGTGACGGTCGTTGCGGAGGACGTGCGGATCGACGCGTTGCTCGGGCGTCTCAGGCAGGGTGGGGCAAACCTGTTTTATACACGTGGTTTGATCGAGTACGAGGTGCTGGGAGAGACGTGAAAAGATCGCCTGCGGTGAGTCGTAGTAGCGCCGTTTCGCTTGCTGCATTGCGCGAACGCGACGACATTCGAGAGCTGATCTAAAATTAAGCGAGGTGCGATTTCTCGTCGGCGCCATGCGGTCTATATGTTGTCATCTGCCTCGATAGTGGTATGCACGAAAGTCTATAAGGATGGCGTTCCGTCAGTACATGGGACGTTATGCGGAGGTCGGTATGAACGGCTATCAACTGACGTTCTACACTGAGCAGAACCGCAAATGCGGTCATCTGACGTTTTGTGAATGGATTTTGCAGGAGGTTCGCAAGCGCGGTATCCGAGGGGCGACGGTCATCAGCGCAGCGGAAGGTATTGGCCACGCCGGCGCTCATCACGCGGCGCATATTCTTAAGCTCGCGGACCAGCCGGTGCAGGTTATTCTGGCCGTGACCGAGAGCGAAGCCAACGAGATCCTGGAGGCTGTGCGAGTGCAAAACGTGCATGTCTTCTACACGCGCGCGCCTATCGAATTTGGTCTGTTGGGTGAGGAACAGCCGCCGAAGAAGGCGAGAACGTTCTTCCGATTTCATCGGTCGATGGGTAGTAAGTTGGGGTGAAAGTGGGCACCATTTCAAGCGAGAACCGTTGAGGACGCTGTGCTTGGCATCTGCGTTACGCGTGTCGATGTTATGTCTGATCGAAGCCAGTTCGCGAATTTGTGCATTGGCTCCGATGCTTGCAGAGTTCTGAATGAAGCCCGTTGATCCAAGGGTTGACAAGCATATGCCAGAGCAATTATCTCTACCGGGATTAGACGCGCGGCCTGCGCCATGGCCGGTTGACCTGCATCATCTGTTCTTCGCGGTCTTGCCGGACCCGGACACCGCTATGCGTATCGAGCGGCGTGCACAGCGTCTGCGTATTGAACATGACTTGAAACGCAGGCTGCTTCCGACGGGACACTTTCACGTCACATTGCATTCCATCGACACGTATCCGTATTTCCCTCAGCGTATCGCCTCGACGTTGGAAGCCGTGGCGGCAACCATCCGGATGCCGCCCTTCGACATTACTTTCGACCTCGCGCGTAGTTTTCACCGGACGGACCACGACCGGCCATTTGTCCTGCTTGGAAGCGACGGTGCCGCGGCATTGAAGGAGTTCCATGAGGCTCTTGGTACGATCTTGAAGAAGGCCGGATTTAAATGCAATCCGACGTTGAACTTCACACCACACCTGACCTTGCTTTACGACAAGCGGGAGGTCGATGAACGAGCTATCGAGCCCGTCCGTTGGACCGTTCGCGAGTTCGTTCTCGTGGACAGCCTGGTTGGTCAGACGAAGCACGTGCAGCTTGCACGGTGGCCGCTTTTAACGCGGTCGTCGATTTGACGGAACGCGGTCAACTTACGTTGAAATGCACTCGTACGTCCTGGTGACTTTCCACAGCATGGCCGCCTTGCATCGCGGGGAAAAAGCGCCATTTCCGCAGCGCTTCCAGCAGTAGCGCGTTCAGGCGCGGGTTCTGCGTCGGCTTCGAAAGTTCTACTTCGATCGTTCCATCCGAGTGGATATCGAAGCGCGCGACGGCGACCGCCTGATATGCGTCTTCGCGAAGATCGTCGGGCAGAGCAGGCATGGGTTGACTGATAACACGTGCCGTGGAACCCGCCGATGGGGCAGTTTTATCGCCTGCTGATGCCGATGCCGATGCCGATGCCGATGCCGATGCCGATGCCGAGGATGATGTCGTTGCCACAACAGCCGTAGACGTTGCTGCGGGGCTCGCTTCCGGCTGCACTGGTGTCGCCGGGCTTTCCTCCTTTGCAACCGCATGTTCCGTGACCGGCCGCCGGGTTTCGTGCGATGGCGCCAACCGAGCCGGCGCTGGATCTCGTCGAGCGTGAGCTTGTGCGGAGACGGCAGGAGCGCTAAGCGAAGGAGCAGCAGCATGCGCAGGTGCGGGGGGCGCGGCCAACTCGACAAGGCGCATCTCAATCACCGTTTGCTCCGGTGCAGCCGCGTTCGGCGAAGGCCGCAAGAGCGGGTTCACGATCTGGGTCAACAGCGCTGCCCACAGGACAAATGCAATCAGAAGGGCAATGCCAAATCTGATTCGCGGCTCATCGGCCAGACCTTCCCGCCGCCGCATCCCGTCACTCACGATGTATCGCGATCAAGAAATGCTCGGCGCCGGCGCGTCGCGCAGCCAGCATGGCTTGAACGACGGCCCCTTGTGCCGCGCCATCATCGGCTGCAATTACCACGTTCCGGTCCGGCTTGAGAAGCCGCCTGACTCCGGCTTCCACCTGATCGAGATGCACCGGTTGACGATCCAGGAAGATGGAGTTCGTGCGATCGACCGCCAGCGTCAGCGGCTGATCCTCCGACATGTGCTGCGCCTGTCCCGATGGCAGATCGACCCGGACGGCATCAAGCCGCTGCATGGCCAGTGACGCCAGCATGAAGGTGGCGAGCAGGAAAAACATCACGTCGATCATCGGAATGATCTCGATGCGTCCGCGCTTCGATGCCCGCGAGCGTTTGAACTTCATCGACCGTCTCCGGCCGGCTTTCCGGCGCTTTCTCCCTTGAGCCGAATCTCGTTGAGACGCTCGTTGGCGTGCACTTCGAGGTCATCGATCAGGCGTTCAAGGCGTCGCGAGAAATAATTGAATGCGAAGAGCGAGAACAATGCGACGACCAGGCCGATAGCGGTGGCCACCAGCGATTGCGCGACGCCGCCGGTCACACCGCCTGGATTGACCAGGCCGTTGCCGCCGAAAAGCTGGAACGAATGCATCATCCCGACAATGGTCCCCAGCAACCCGAGCAAGGGCGCCGCCGTGACAATCGTCTCCAATACCCAGAAGCCGCGGCTCATGTCCCGTTCGATACGCGTAGCAAGAGATTGCGCACGGGCTTCAACTAACCACAGTGGCGTCCCGGCTTGCACCATCACTGTCTCGTCGAGACGCCTGAACGCGTGCTGCGCTGGCAGCGTATCGAGGTCCGCTCCCGGCTGGCTTGCAAACCGCACGAACATATATGCGCGATCGATGACGATAGCGATCGCCAGCACCGCGAGCAGCGTGAGCGGGTACACCACCCAGCCACCCACCTGCGCAGCAGCAGTAATACCTGCCCAATCCTGCATGATCAAAAGCCTTTCCTTTAGTTATCCAATCGATTAAAAATTCTTCGTGATGCCGGCATACATGGCGAGATGCGGACCATATTGCGGTGCGCCCACGCCAATGCCCGAGCCATCACGCAATTCATACACGCGGTTAAACGCGTTGATGAGCAGCAGGCGCGCATCGAACTTGCCGATCAGCGGTTCGTTGAAGTTGAAGTGATGGATGACGCCCAGATTCACCTGCGTATAGACCGGCAAGCGGTCTGTGTTCGCGAAGCCGCTGCGCAACCCGCTCCCGACAATGCCGTCGAATGTGAAGGTGGTCCTGCCCAACTGGTATGCGCCGCCGAACGAAGCGGTCACGCGCTGGTCGTGATCGAGGAACACATAGTGGTTGCTGATGAAAGCGAGTTGATCAGCGCTGAAATTGAACTGCGCCGAGTTGATGTCCTTGCCCTGTGCGCGGCTGTAAGCAACGTTGACGTACGCCGAGACATTGCCCTGTTTATAGTTGCCGGTAAATTCAACGCCGTAATCACGGCCGTATTTATAGTTGAACGGCGTGAAGATCAATGCAGTGCCAAATTGCCCTTCGTCGAGCAGGTTTGTCGATTTCTTGTAGTAGGCGTCGACGCCGACCGTTATCGTCGAGGTCAGCCGTTGCGTTATGCCGAGATCGAAATAGTGGCTGCGTTCCGGCTGCACGGGGTCGTTCCTGGTTGACGACGACTGCGCGGTCGTGCCGGCGAAGCGCGCGATATCCTCGCCCGACACCAGCTCGAAAGCAGGTGGCGTGAAATAACGCGAATAACCGGCGTGAACCGTCGTAGAAGGTGTCAATGCATAGACGAGTCCCACGCGCGGGCTTAGCTGGCTCGCGCTCACGTACTCGTCCATCTTGTCGTAGCGCAGGCCGTAGTTGATCGTGAGTTTGTCGGTGAGTTTCCACTCATCCTGGATGTAAGCGCTGTACAGATAACCCGTCTTGCTGCTCGAATCAGGCACGTTGAACGGCTGATCGGAGGTCTGATTGCCGTTGGTATCGGCGGGGAAAACGCTCACGTTGTTGTTGAAAATCGCATGTTCCTGCTGGAACGAAATGCCCGCACGCAGCGTGTGTTTACCGTTGAGCCGGTAGGTCGTATCCGCTTGCACGCCGTTGGCGGTGTCGCTATGGAAGTCGCTTGCCGCCACGCCGTTGAACAGCAGATCGCCCACCGGGTCCGGATTGAATTGGGTGCGCGAGTAGCGCGTAAAGAGCGCGACCTGATAATCCAGCGCGCCGCCGTTGGTACCCTGCAGCGCGACGACTGCGAACTGATTGAGTTCGGATTGTGTCTCGTTGAGCTTGCTCGAATCGAACGTGGTGTTGCCGTTCAATGTAAAGGAGGTAGGCAGGCCCGGTGTGTTGGGAATTTCAAACTGGTTGCTGCTCGTGCCGAACATCAGGCTTACGCGCGTAAGCGGATTGATGATGTAGGACATGAGGCCAAACGCGTCGCCCTGACGCGTGTGGTCGTGGATCGGGCTTGCGCTCGAAGTCGGATTCTCGATGCCGAGATTGTTCTCGCCAAGCGAGCCGCTGAAATAGTAGCTCAACGGTCCCTTGCTGCCGAAGACATCGGCGCTGGTCTTGATGGTCTGGTGACTGCCGCCGAATACATCAATGGAGCCGCCGTCGCCTTGGTCGCCGCTCTTCGTATGAATATCGACGATACCCGCCGTCCGGTCGCCATACTGCGCAGGCAACGCGCCTGTGAGCAGATTGAGCTGATCGATGATGCGCGTGTCCAGCGACTGGCCGAAACCGCTGATCGGCTCCGGAATGATGATGCCGTTGATACGGTATTGCAGGTTCGCGTGTTCGCCGCGCACGTGCAACTGGCCGTACGAATCGCTCGCTACACCGGGCGCTTGCAGCAACACCTGATTGAGCGGCGTGTCCTGGCCGGCGGGGAGGGTATCGATATCTGCCTGGCTGAAGCGATACACGCTGCTGCCCGTTTCAGGCAGCAGGCCGTTGCGCGCGCGATCGAGCCGCTTCGCGTTGACCTGCACATCGAGTGCGTCGCTTTTGCTGAGCGTGACCGATACGGAAGCATCCGCGCCGTCGCTCGCCGTCGCGATACTGGAGCCGCTCGCATAGCCCGGCACGGCTACGACGACTGCGTAAGTGCCCGGTGCGACATGGTGGACGGAGAAGTGCCCGCTAGCGTCCGTGCTGGTGGCTCCCACGGACGCGCCGCTGGCATCTTGCAGCGCAACGCTGGCATTGGCGACGGGTTTGCCCGAACTGTCGGTGACGGAGCCTGACACGGCGCCATCCGAACCTGCGGCATAGGCGTGTCCGGGCGCGATCTGAGCGAAAAGCAATAGAGCAGCGTGAGCGAAGAGCGTGCGATTTTTCATCGATTATTTTTCTGGATGGATTGTGTTGGATGTGTGCGGTCAGATGCATTCCCATCGATGCAACGCGCCGGCGCCTGGCGGTTCAGGAAACTCGATCTGCCTTCAGAAAGAACGTAGTCCTAACGTACTGTGAACAGGCTCTTCGGGCAGACACGACAAGCCGCGCGGCCAAGGTCGGGTCGCGGAACGCCAATAGGACAAAAATTTCTACAAGTTACGAATGCAATGTTATAACATTCGCGACCAATTATGCGAGAACTTTTTGGACGGACAACAATGAACAAGCTGCCGGTGACTGTTTTGTCGGGCTTTCTGGGCGCAGGAAAAACCACCTTGCTCAATCACATCCTGAACAATCGGGAGGGCAGGCGCGTCGCGGTGATTGTCAATGACATGAGCGAGGTCAATATCGACGCCGCGCTGGTTCGCGACGGTGGGGCAGAGCTGGCGCGCACGGACGAAAAGCTGGTGGAGATGAGCAACGGCTGCATCTGCTGCACGCTGCGCGAAGACCTCTTACTCGAGGTTACCCGTCTTGCGAAAGAAGGGCGCTTCGACTATCTCGTGATCGAATCGACCGGTGTTTCCGAGCCGTTGCCGGTGGCCGAAACCTTTACATTCGCCGATGAGCAAGGCCAAAGCCTGTCCGATGTCGCGCGCCTCGACACCATGGTGACGGTGGTGGACGCTTTCAATTTCCTTAAGGACTACAGTTCAGCCGATAGCCTGCATTCGCGAGGGGAATCGATGGGCGAGGAAGATACGCGCACGGTCGTCGACTTGCTAGTCGAGCAGGTCGAATTCTGTGATGTGATCGTTCTGAATAAAGTGGATCTTGTCGGCGAGGCCGACCGCCGTCGCCTGATGACGATCCTGAACGGGCTGAATCCGCGGGCCAGGATTGAGATCGCGGAGTTTGGAAAGCTCGGCCTGGACAAGGTGCTCAATACCAATCTCTTCGACTTCGATGAAGCGTCCAAGGCGCCCGGTTGGCTCAAGGAATTGCGTGGCGAACACACGCCCGAGACCGAGGAATACGGCATCACGCATTTCGTTTATCGTGCGCGCAGGCCGTTTCATCCAGAGCGTTTCTGGCAGCTTATCGGGAGCGAATGGCCGGGCGTGGTGCGCTCGAAAGGGTTCTTCTGGCTTGCGAGCCGGCCGACCCATGTAGGGTCATGGTCGCAGGCGGGTGGCGTGTGCCGGCACGGAGCGATGCGAATGTGGTGGGCAGCCGTACCGAAAGCCTACTGGCCGGAAGATGCCGAGTCGCTGAAATCGATCGATGACGACTGGGACCCTCAGGTCGGCGACGCGCGGCAGGAGCTGGTGCTGATCGGTATCGATATGGACGAGGTGGGATTACGTGGACGTCTGGATGCGTGCCTGCTCACTGACGCGGAAATGAGCAAGGGGCCGGAAGCTTGGCATCAATTCACGGACCCTTTTCCTGCATGGGGTAGCGATGATCAAGGCACGGAACAGGCCTTGGCGTCGCTAAGCTAACAGCTTCAACTTCCGCACGATGGCAGTTCCGCCACTTGCAGCACTTCGCCCGTCGCTCCCCGTTCGACGAACGCCACTACGCCAGCGTGCTTATCCTCCGGCGTGTAGTCGCCGGAGATTAGCGCGCGGCCATCGACTATCCGCACCGGCCCGATCCAGCGACGCACCACGCGGTCGTGATGCAGCGTCGCACCGCTGTTTTCACCGCCTTTCACCGCGCTGGCGAGCTGGTTTTCATACACTGCGGCATACGCGACCGCGTCGTCGGGAAGGTTCTTGCGAGCCACGAACGCAGCGTTGAATGCGACATGGCCGGGCGCGGAGGGATGTCCATCGATACGGATATCGGCGAGGGGTGCTTCGCTATTCAACTGCTGAATCCGCGACTCGAAGCTCGCGCCGTTCGACCAGCTGCGCAACTCGCGGCCGCCCACGAAGATCTCCGGCGTGTAGACGACGTGCCCGCCGCCGGTGGAGGTCAGTTGTTGCTGCCGCGTGGTGAATGCGGGTTGTGCAAAGCGATCCTTCCACGCCCAGCTATCCCAGTAGTCCACATGCAACTCCAGCGGCACGATGGTGCTGGTCTTGCGGGCACGATCGAGTTCGCTCAGCCAGTTATCGGCAGGCGGGCAACTGTTGCAACCCTCGCTCGTATAGAGTTCGACAAGTGCAGCGCGATGCTCAGGGCTGGACGCGCTGCATGCGTTGGCAGAAGCGGCGCTGGCAGTGGCGGCGGAAAAGGAGACGAGAATCGCGGCAAGAGACAGAATCGATGAAGCGCGCATGACGGACTCCGAAGGTGAAAGGAAAGACGCCGTACGAACGTGGTCCTGTTCGCGATCGTCAGGGTTGGCGAGCCCCTGCAGTTTGAGTCAGGCCAGCGAATACCCTATTAAGAAGTCACCTAACCTGAAAGCTATTTCGACGATCCGTAGGAACGGGTTACAGCGAGCGTGAAATTCCCTTCATGTGTTCCTGATGACTCGATTAGACAATCTGATCCGAACGGAACACTCGCATAAAACGCATATCACCCTGCCTGAATCAGAGGGGAGAGCCCAAGCCCTATGCGCGCCGCTCAAGCGCGTGGAGAATGCACCCATGATCGCCTCGTGCGTGTAACCACATCGGTCGATGAGCCGAACTACCGACATCATCGTGATCGCATTCGAGGGTGCATCCAATGCTCGTGCTTGCCGCGTATTAGCTGGACCAGGCAGCACAACTTAACTCGCGTACGACAGCACCGCCCAAGCCGCCAGAACCACCGTATATACAGCCGCAGTTCCCGACAGCATCAGGAGAACGCCATGACCCCGGATATCGCTGCACCCAATGAAGCCGGGCAGTTGCTGCCATTCCGCGAGTCGGTGCTGGCGATGCTTGGCGTATCGTTCGTCGCGATGCTGGTCGCCCTCGATCAGACGATTGTGGGGACCGCGCTACCGCGGATTGTCGCCGATCTCAAGGGATTCGATCTCTACGCGTGGGTCGCCACGTCATACATGCTGACATCGGTCATCACGATTCCGATCTTCGGGCGCTTAGGCGACCTGTTCGGCCGCAAGCCGTTTTTGATGGCCGCGATCGCACTATTTACGGTCGCGTCAGTGCTGTGCGGTTTGGCCTCCAACATGCTGTTCCTCGTGATCGCGCGTGGCCTGCAGGGGATCGGCGGCGGCATCCTGGTGGGGACGATGTTCGCCACCGTCGCCGATCTTTTCCCCGACCCGAAGCTCCGTCTGCGCTGGCTGGTCTTCGTCAGTTCGGCGTTTGCATTGGCGAATATCGTCGGCCCGACGCTCGGTGGCATGCTGACCCAATACGGCGGCTGGCGGCTGGTGTTTTTCGTCAACCTGCCGGTGGGCATCGTCTCGTTGCTGTTCGTGCGTGCTTTCCTGCCGCACCTTCGACGGCCGCGCTCGGCCCTCCCGGTGAAACTGGACTGGCTCGGGGCGCTCGTGCTGGCTTCGACATTCGGCGTGTTGCAACTATTCATCGAGTCGGCTCCGGCCAATGGCATCACGCCAACCACGCTGGTGCTCGGCGTGCTTACGGTGGCCGGCTTCGCGGTGCTGTTGTTCTGGGAAAAACGCATGGCTTACCCGATCGTTCCCGTCGACATGCTGCTCGATCGAAAGCTCATGGCCTTGTTTGCGATGGCCGTACTCGGCGGTTTCTCGCTCTTCTCGCTGGTTTTCTACGTGCCCTTGCTGTTCCAAGGCGGCTTCGCGATGTCGCCGCATGACTCCGGCATGCTGATCACGCCGCTGCTGCTCGGCACGACCGTGGGCAGCGTGATCAATAACCGGATCGTCACGCGCATCAGGCGTGCGAATGGGGTGATGTATATCGGCTTTGCGCTGTTTGCATGCGCGGCGCTTTGTCTCGTCGCGATCACGGGGACCGTGCCTCATCTCGTGTGGATGGCGTGCATGGGCTTCAGCGGTGTCGGGCTCGGTCTGGTCGTGTCGAACCTCACGCTCTTTTCGCAGCAGCTTGTCGCCCGCGATCATCTTGGCGCGGCGACGGCCTTGCTTCAATCGCTGCGAATGTTCGGCGGCATGCTCGGCACGGCGATGACCGGCGCCTTGCTCGGCCGCCTCTATACGAGCGGCGTGCACCGGTCGCTGGATACGTATCAGGCAACGCAGTGGTTCAAGTCATTCGCGAGCCCCGGATTGCTGATCGATCGTGCGGAACAGGCGGCGCTCATCGGCCGTCTGATCACGGCGGGTCATGCCGGCGACGCGATGATGCAGTCGGCGCGCGGTGCGCTGATCGAATCGATTCATGTGGGACTCGGACTTGCTGCCGCAGCGGCGATCGTGGGGCTTTGCCTTGCGTGGTTCGTGCCGCCGGTGCGGGTTGATCGGCTGGATACCGGGGCACGGAGCCGCTAAAGCGTCAGCTTGATCGGCATGACGAGTTGATCACCACCGCAGCACCCTGGGGCCGAGCAAACCGCCGAGGACCGTGGGCACCAACATGCCAAGCACGTACCACACGCCCCAGAACGGCACGGTCATCTCTACGCAATAGAGCGTATAGACCAGCACCGCTTGCGCGCCGCTCAGCAGGCCCGCCGCTGCGCCCGCAATGACCGGCCGAGTCGGTGCCAGCCCCTTCATGGCCCAGAACACGGCGATGAACGTAGGCGCCGACAGAATCACGATATTCATCGTACAGACTTGCCAGGTTTTACCGAGCACGAGCTGAAGCCGCAATGTCGGCGGAGCCGCGACGATGACAGCAAGGGCCGTCAGCCAGATCAGCACGAGCGGAATGGCAAGCGCGACCCAGGCCATCGCTGTGTCGGCGCCGGGGCGTGAAAGACGCATCGCGATGAAAAGCGACGCGCCTACGACAGCAAGCGGGAACGCAACCTTCAACCAGAAGAGGGGGGTTGTCAGCATTTGCGGCATGTCGCCACGCACGCCGTAGATGGCGACGACCATGCAGGCGGCGCCGGTCAATCCGAAGAATAGCGCTGCTGTGAAGCGTCGCGCGATGACATGCGGGTCGGTCGGCACGATGCCGGTGGCAAGCATCGATACGAACTCGCTGGTTTTCATGACCACTCCGCTGATTAGAAACGACAGCGCTGCCGGTCCTACGTCCTACGTGCCAAGCAGCGTCATGCGCTAGCGCATGATTTCTATTCGTTTCCGGCAGTGGCCGGGTTACGCCCGCGTGATAATTTTTATGATTTGCTCCGCTTACCAGCGCAGGAATCGTGGTCCGAGCAACGCGCCGATCAGTGTGGCAAGCGTCATCCCGAGCATGTACCAGACGGCCCAGAACGCAACGCTCATCTCCGGGCAGTGGAAGCAATAGGCCATCGTCGCGATGGTCCCGGCCAGCATGCCGCCTGCCGCACCGGCGAGCCGCAGCCGGGTGGGTGCGAGTCCACGAATTGCCCAGAACACGGCGACAAACGCAGGCACTGACAGCAACAGGATATTGAACGGGCAGGTACGCCACGTGGAGCCCATGACGAGCGGCATGCGAGCATCGGGGGAGGCGAGACACAAGACGGCCACCGCTGCGCTCCACACCACGAGCACGGGCACCGCGGGCAGCGCCCAGAACTTGCCGATGGTCGTCCCGGGTCGCGACAACCGCACTGCCAGGAACAGTGCCGTCGCGGCGAGCGTTGTCGGGAACGCGAACTTGGCCCAGAAGATGGGGGTGCGCGACACCATGGCGATGTCCGGCCGTACGCCGAAAATCACCGCCATCAGCACGAGCGCGCCCAGCCCGCCCAGCACGATTGCACGCATGAAGCGGCGCGCGGGAACGCGGGAGTCGACGGGCGCCACGCCAGTCGATAGAAGTGAAATCAGGTCCTCGGTTTTCATGCGGTGCCTCGAATCTT
>Ga0185299_10003560_pt1 | contig 20332 bp, 16 predicted proteins | sample PaiPotPPA55metaG_FD_128002 | JGI IMG/M metagenome (GOLD analysis project Ga0185299, IMG submission 128002) | Iron sulfur acid spring bacterial and archeal communities from Banff, Canada, to study Microbial Dark Matter (Phase II) - Paint Pots PPA... ... | reverse complement strand
GTACGTCTACCTCGGCGCTTATGAGAAGCAGGATTATGACGAACTGACCAGGATCATGCCCGTTGGTGGTGTGTTCTTCGATGTTGGAGCACACATCGGAATCTACACGCTAGCGATGGCTCGTGCTGCAGGTCCCACTGGTTCCGTGCAGTCCTTTGAGCCGAATCCCCCAACTTTTGAGCGTCTCCGCCACCATGTCCTGCAAAACGAGCTGACTAACGTGTGCCTCAATCAAACGGCTGTAGGTTCGGCGGAAGGATGCGCCACACTCAATGCGCCGATGAAAGAGAACAGTGCCGCAGCAAGCCTGCTCGGCACGAATATGCCGGCAAGATTTGAAGCCCGGCCTACCGAGGTACAAGTCACTTCCCTTGACGCATACTGTCGCAGGCATACCTTCGATAGGGTGGACGTCATCAAGATTGATTGCCAGGGTTACGAGCTCCAAGTACTCGAAGGCGCGTCCAACGTATTACAGACGTTCCGGCCCCGCCTGCTCCTGGAGTATGATGTCGACTGGCTGCTTGCGGCCGGCTGGTCGGGAAGGCAGTTGTGCTCGATGCTGAAGGCAGCGGGGTATGTGTCCTTGAGAATGTATCGCGGTCGGCTGGTGCCGTTTACGGCGGAAGACAGACCCGGAGCATTGGTTAATATTCATGCTATTCCGACTGAGAAACAACCCTTGACTCTCAGCTGAGCGGGTTGTCTTATTTCATGTTTTCAGGTTACACACGCGATTTGAAATTTATGGCATTTCTCACTGGAAGCATCGCCAACACCATCCTCAACCGCTACTGCTGGGCCAAACCCGGCTCTGCCAGCACCCTCCGCTGTGATGGCAAGAGCAAACTGGAAAAGCTCTTTGGCCCATCCATTTGGGAAGAGTTTGCAGCCCAAACCGTCATCGACTTTGGCTGCGAATTCGGCAATGAATGTCGGGAAATCCAAGCTCATGGAGCCAAGCGTGTTATCGGTCTGGACATCCGCCCTCATGTCCTCGAAATTGCGAGGGAGCACTCTATTGGAATCGAATACGCTGAAACCACCGCCGAGAAGGCCGATGTCATTCTGAGTCTTGACAGCTTTGAGCATTACCCCGATCCAGCTGCCGTCCTAAAAACGATGGATGAACTGCTTGCCCTGAATGGCCACGTGGTCGTTAGCTTCGGCCCAATCTGGAAACACCCCCTCGGCGGTCATAATTTTTCCGTCTTCCCGTGGGCGCATCTACTGTTCTCGGAAGCGGCACTGATCAGTTGGAGGAATCAGTTCATCACGAGGCCCATATCCCGATTCAGCGAAGTGGATGAGGGACTGAACGGCATGACCATCAAGAAGTTTATTCGGTTTGTCGAATCTAGTCCGCTAAAGTTCAAGGAGCTGACCATCAAGCCCATCCGCAAGACCCAATGGCTGCACAATCGGCTCACCCGCGAGTTCCTCACTTCCGTGATCCAGTGCAGGTTGGAACATCGCGAGCGTATTGTTCTCGGGGGGCCTAGCCAGGAATGTCCGATCAGCTAGAACTTCACGGTTGTAGTAGCGTACTTTGTTGAGCGAATGAGCCATCAGCAGAAATCCGCAAATTCTTGCCAGTATTGAACGTCACCCTTCATGTGTTGTGGAGCGCAGGAACGGGGCAGCAGTGGCCGAGAAAATCCTTGCTTGGCTGACTGCGCACGGCGCGCTCGAATGGAAAAGAAAGGAAACAGGGGAGCCAGAGTTTGATCGCGACGAAACGTGAGCATACGATTCGGCTGTAGGGTTGCGATCGTCCGTGCGTCCGGAGAATTTGCTGAAGCTGTTACATGAAATGAGCAATTTCACGTTTAGGGAATCGCTTATGCACACCAATAAGACGGTATTTTCGGTAATCGGGGTGGATCCAGTCAAGATGAGCTCGTCCGAGATCTGGTTCCGTGAATTGTCTGAACAACTCGGGTCCCGTGGCTTTCAAAGCGTCCTATGCTATCTGAAGTCGCCGCCAGAACAGATCCGCAAATTTCTGCAATTGCCGAACGTAAAGCTCGAAGTACTCCAGAACTCTCATCAGCTCAAATGGCAACCGACGATGGGATTACATCACCTGCTGAGACGGTATAAACCAAGCATAGTGCATTGCCACTACACTGGATTTGTAAGCCTATACCCATGGCTATCCAAATTGCATTCTGCGGAAAAGTATTTTTTCACTGATCAAACCTCCCGGCCTGAGGGCTACGTCATGCGTGCAGCGCCTATGTGGAAGCGCGCGATAATATCCTTGATTAACTATCCTCTGACCGGCGTGCAATGTGTGAGTAACTATGGGTACGAATGCAATGTGGCGTCGCGTCTGCTCCCCCGGAGCCGTTACACGGTCATCTACAACGCAGTGGACGTTTGTCGGGCACGGAGAGGACTGCGAGCGGCCGAAGCGTTCCGCAAAAGGTATTCGGTTCCTGACCAACGGGCAGTCGTGGTGCAGGTTAGCTGGATCATCCCGGAAAAGGGCATCCACGACCTCCTTCGGGCCGCTTGCTTGGTCTTATCCCAAATTCCCGATGTACAGTTTGTGATCGTAGGCGACGGACCGCGTCGAATGGAGTATCAGGAGCTCGCGGCGGAGCTTCGAATTTCTGAACACGTCACTTGGACTGGCGTCGTGCGGGACCCCCTTTCAGAGGGCGTCTATTCCGCAGCCGATGTAGTGTGTCAGATGTCACGCTGGGAGGAAGTCTTTGGGCAGGTCATTGCTGAAGCCATGGCCAGCGGGAAACCTGTAGTAGGTACGCGGGTCGGCGGCATCCCCGAGCTTATAGACGATGGCGAAACTGGTTTCTTAGTGGAACGCGGCGATATCCATGCAATGGCCGAGAGGATCCTTTATCTGTTAAACGACCCCGGGCAGCGAATGAAAATGGGAAACAAGGGGCTGGAGGCCACCGAGGCTAAGTTCGATCACAGAAAGAATGTGAGCAAGCTGATTGAGCTGTACAGGTTGCCCGGGCCCGATCCCGCCACTCCGGGGAGTGGACGCTCAGTTGGGGAAGGGCCTGTCTCCGCGTCAATACGGTGATCGAGTCATTCCATTCATGAACTCGGGAGGAATTTCAACATGCGACTAAGTGTTTTCGGGTTGGGGTACGTTGGATCGGTTACGGCAGCATGTATGGCCAGCCTCGGGCACCATGTCATCGGAGTGGACATAAACCCGCTAAAGACCGAAGCGTTAAGCGCCGGGCGCAGTCCCATTGTAGAAGCGCGTGTAGACGAATTGGTCGCCAAGGCCAACCAAGCTGGCCGGCTCAGCGCTACTTCTGACGCCGGTGCAGCAATCGCCGAGTCGGAACTCTCTTTCGTTTGCGTCGCGACGCCCAGTCTGCGCAATGGCAAACTAGATTTGACCAGCTTAAAACAGGTGTGTCGCGAAATCGGTGAGGTACTCCGACATAAACCAATGTCTCACACGATTGTCGTGCGCAGTACGGTTCTGCCAGGAACCGCGGACTCTGTTCTGATTCCCGCCTTGGAGGAGGCGAGTTGTAAACAAGCAGGGAGGGACTTCATCTTGTGCATGAATCCGGAGTTCATGCGCGAGGGTAGCGCCGTCTCCGATTTCTTTAATCCGCCATTCACCGTCATCGGCTCTCTGCACCCAAACCACGCTCGCCCTTTGCGGGATCTCTATTCCTTTGCCCCAGGAGAAATTGTTGAAACGTCGCTCACCGCCGCGGAGATGGTTAAGTATGTGTGCAATGCATTCCATGCCTTGAAGATCAGCTTCGCGAACGAGATCGGCACCCTATGTCAATGCCTTGGTGTCGATCCAACAACTGTTTTTGACATCTTTATGCGTGACACAAAGCTAAACATATCCAACGCCTATCTCACACCTGGTTTCGCCTTCGGCGGTTCTTGTCTCCCCAAAGATCTTCGCGCTCTCACCTATCGCGCTAAAGAACTCGATCTGCATTTGCCCTTGCTGGAGTCGATATTGTCTAGTAACGCTGAGCACATCGAGCGTTCCGTAAACGCCGTTTTGAATACCGGCAAGAGAAAGATTGGCGTGCTCGGCCTGAGTTTCAAAGCAGGAACCGACGATCTGCGAGAGAGCCCTTCAGTGCAGCTGATTAAACGCTTGTTAGGTGAGGGCTGTCAGATCAAGATTTGGGATGAAAAGGTCTCATTGGGTCGCTTGATGGGTTCCAATCGTCAGTTCATTGAGGCGGTAATCCCACACATTGGTTCTCTGTTGTGCGATGACATCAAGGATGTGGTCGCCGAGTCCGAACTCGTATTACTTAGTACCATGACGGTTGAAAAGGAACACATTACTTCTCTGCTCCGTCCTGACCAAACGATGATTGACTTGATGCGGCTGGGAGAACCTCAAGCTGCTGCTACAGCTGTTGCCATTAAGCGATCATTCTCTGACCTCCTAGTTTAAAAAATTCCAACATTAGCGCAGAGCACCACCCGGGCCTAATGTCACACGAGACCACGCGATTGAAAATTCTTTGGGTCAAAGCAGGAGGATTGGTCCCACCCGATATGGGCGGCAAGATTCGGAGCTACCACATTCTTCGTGAGCTGGCCAAACGGCATTCAGTGACCTTTTTCAGCTTCTATGCTGAACATCCCGACGACATTCATCAACAGTTAACACAGTTTTTCGAAAGGGTGGTCTGCATCCCATTGCGCATTCCGATTCCTCGGAGTCGGGAAGAAGTTTTCCATTTTGCCCGCCACATGTTTTCACCCTTGCCTTATTCGATCGGGAAGCATTCTCAGCCGGAGGTTGTGGCCGCCCTTCGCAATCTGCTTGCGACCCAGTCGTATGATGTGATTGTCTGCGACTTCGTTGTTGCTGGCGGAGTAATCCCATGGTCCATTAACTGTCCCAAAATCTTGTTCACGCACAACGTAGAGGCTCTGATCTGGCATCGCCACTTTCAGACGTCGTCTAATTTCATTTGGAAGGCAGTTGCGTGGACCGAGTACCGGAAAATGTTGCGTTATGAGCGCTTCTGTTTGGAAAACGCCCAACACGTGTTGACAGTTTCTGACAACGATAGGGATATCTTTGCCAGGTTGATAGATAAGAGTCGGATCACTGTAATTCCGACCGGGGTGGATCCGGAATATTTTCGGCCGCTTGGCGAAGATGGCCAACCGAATGAACTAGTGTTCGCCGGCGCTATGGACTGGATGGCAAATGAGGATGCGATGCTATACTTCACGCGAGAAATACTGCCCCTGATTCGAAAAGAGATTCCACATGTCATGCTCACAGTGGTAGGAAGGTCCCCTTCTCGACGGTTGCATGCTTTGGCGAAGGCTGATAAGCACATCCGAGTGACGGGGCGTGTTGAAGACATACGCCCTTATGTCGGGGCGGCATCCGTGTATATCGCACCTCTTCGCGTTGGGAGTGGTACCCGGCTAAAAATCTTCGAGGCCATGGCCATGGGCAAGGCGATTGTGTCCACCGCGATTGGCGCAGAAGGTTTGCCAGTAACGGATGGCACTGACATCCTAATTGCGGAGACTCCCCAAAACTTTGCCAGTAACGTAGTCTCGCTCTTGAGACAACCAGAGCAGCGCAAGCGCTTGGGTTTGTCGGCACGGCAGCTTGTGGAACAGAGATATAGTTGGACGATAGTATCCGAACTGGTCGAGGCAGTTCTTGGTAGAATTGCTCGTGAGTACAGAGGTAAGCTCGCTTCCCGCGCAGTGCATGGAACCCGATCCTGTGTTCCATTGAAGTGATCCAATCCCGCGTTGTGGCTGGAACCAATTGAGTAGGTGGAAAAGTTCAGTTTGTAGCGTGGCACTTGCCGGAACCCCTCCTCAGGTTCTTGTGTCCGGCACTCAGGCGCTTCCGGTGACACTGCGGCCCGGCAAAACAGCTTTGTGTTTACAAATTTTGACGATCTTCTCATTCGATCAGTTCTTTGGCGAGCCTGCTCAAAAACATGTTTGCCAGCGAGGTGAACGTAGTCAGCCGCCCATAAACCCCATTTGAGGCCAAACTTTGTGGCGCTTGTGGTCGCGGTTCGAATTGGCGTTGACAACAGGAAGGAAACGAATATGTCGAAAGTAGAGTGCACAGCAGCTTGGTCTCTGACCATTGTCATACTTGTACCAGAAACCCCAAGATTGAGGAAACTCGCTTAGGGTGCGAGGAGAACCGGCTTGGAGTTGGAAGTAATTCCTCCTACCCGATGGGAATATATTTTCCCCAGCTGGGAACGGCTGTTGGAAGCCTCGGTCGAGCCTACGGTCTTTCTGAGTCCGTTTTGGATCGCTTCTTGGTGGCGCCATTTCAGCGAAGGCAAACAGCCTTGCATGCTGGCCGCTTGGGAAGCTGGGCGCCTTTGTGGGCTCGCCCCATTCTACCTTCAGCGTATATCCCTGCCAGGTGTCAAGCGAGGAGCATCTGCACTCCGTTTCATGGGTGACGAGGGGGTCGGATCCGAGTACCTAGGACTGCTCGTCCTTCCTGGACTCGAGGAGGAATTTCTCCTAGCAGTATCGGAGTGGGTGCGAGGGCAGTGGGCGATGGCCGACCTCCATGGCTTACGAGAAGGTGGATCGCTTTCCTCGAAAATCGCGAAGATCTTAGGAGCTTCAGCGCCGGGACGTGTGTACCAGGAACGCCGCTCCTGTTCCCTAATTCGACTACCGGGTGACTACGAATCTTATCTCGCCTCGCTGTCCCAGAAGTTTAGGGGTACCATCCGCTACCGGACCAATAAGCTCACGAAGAACTTTCACGTGAATTTGCTTTGGACCACACGGGAAGAAGAAATCGAGCCGCATCTAGAACGTTTCTTCGCCATGCACCAAGCTCGTTGGTCAGCAGAAGGGAGTCCGGGGTCATTCTACAGTCCCCGAAAGCGCGCCTTCTACCGAGATGTTTTAGTCGATCTCCTCCAGCGCAGATGGCTTCGTTTTTACCATCTGGAAGTCGATGGGGTTATTCGGGCCTCACAATTCGGTTTTGCCTTCGGCGGGGTGTTGCATTCCTTGCAGGAGGCTTTCGACCACGAATTCCATCCAAGCGGCGTTGGAGGAGTGGGTGTTGTTCTGAGAGCTATGGCTATCAAGGAATCCATAGGCGAGGGACTGCATGGGTACGATTTCTTGGGGGGCGTGGAAGACTTCAAAACTCGTTGGAACACCATCACCCATTACGTTCAACGAGTTCGGATCGGCGCGGCAGGCCTGGAAGGCGCAGCAGCTTACGCGCTCTCTGCGGGTGTCTTGAAAACCAAGGACTGGGCAAGAGAACGAGTTCCGCATTGGCTACTGAATGCACGAAGGCGCGTGCGGAATCGGAGCCATTCCGGCATGCACAGGACGTTGCCTTAAGGGCCCAGGAGAAGCAGTCGTGATCCGAGCCACACAGAAAATAGAAGACTTCTTCAGGCGCCGCTACGGGAAGGAGGCTATGTTCCTGCCTTCGGGAAGACTCGGCCTCTATCTAGCTTTTCGAGAGTGGTTACGGCCTGGGCAACGGCTGCTTATGTCTCCAGTCAACGACGATGTCGTTTTTTTCACTGTCCTCGCAGCCGGGCTAATTCCGGTTATAGGTCCGTTGGACCCCCGAACGGGCAATCTTGACCCCGACTCGGTGGGTCAAGCCGCCTGGAGAAATATCAGCGCAGTGTTGACCACCAACCTTTACGGAATCCCGGATCAAATGCAACGCCTCGCAGAGATCTGCCGCCAGCAGGACATCTTGCTCATCGAAGATGCCTGTCAGGCACTAGACTCCCACTTTGGTGGCCGGCGCGTTGGTGAGTTTTCGTCAATCGCAGCGTTCAGTCTCACCAAGCACATTCAGGGGGTTGGGGGGGTATTGGCATTCTCAGAGACAGAGCGACGACCATCGCTTCTCCACCGCGCGCAAGCAGAAACGCTGCACCGATCTCGACCGGCTATACTGCGGGACGCAGTTAGACCTGTTTTCCGGTCTCTGGCCGAAACCACAGGCACTTTGAAGGCTTTGCGGCGAGAGAAACACCGCTTCTTCCCAGCTAAGAAGGAGCGGCCTCTGCATCGAATGGAGTACATCCTCGAACAGGTACTTGAAGCGAGCCGGGCGGGGCCGGGACTTGAGAGATTCGATCGATGGGTCGGCATCGATAATGTCAACTATCGGACGATGCTTCCCGATCGCGCTGTAGACTCCACGCTGCTTCAACTGCAACACTTCGATGAGAACCGGCGGCTGCGAATCGAGGGAGCTCGGCGACTACTTGCACTGGGCCTTACTCCACCAGATGTGCCTGTACCTGAAGGCAGCGCCTTATTTCGCGTTCCCCTTTTCGTTAGGAACCGCGAGGGAGTCCGGCGAACTTTTGCGGAGCGACATTTTAGCTTGGATTACATTTACGACCCACCATTGGATGTTTACGCCGTACCCCAGCTGGCAGAAAAGATTCCTTCCTCAGTCGAGGCACAGCGTTGGAGTCGTGATGTACTGCCCGTGGATCCCATGCGTGCGAATCAATTCCTCGACTTGGTGAGAGAAATGCCTCCCCTCGAATCCGGCTTGCCGCAAACGACATCAGCAGCATAGATCGGCTCTTTTAGTCGATTCGGCAACACGGCTGCCTGGTGCCGGGAGGGCACTTCTCCAACAACGCGGTATTGCTCCACGGTTCAGCGACTTAGAGCCACGTCATGCGTGTCAACGATTCTTCTATGCAGAGTGATAACAGGCCAGTGAACGCTGACCCAGAACTAATTCTCAAATCGGTGGCGCAGCAGTTGTTTCACCGGCTTGGCGGAGTCCGCCTCGTACGCCGAATAAACCGGCACGCAGCTCGTATTCTGATGTATCACAGGTTCAATAATCCGGCGCAGTTGAACAAGCAGTGCATTTTCCTAAAACGATGCTACGAACCGCTCTCCATGCGTCGGCTGTCCGAATGCCTGCAATCCGGGGAGCCGTTTCCTCCTAATTCAGTGGCCATCACGGTCGACGATGGCTATCGCGAGTTCCTGAGGGTTGCGTTTCCAGTATTTGCCGAGCACGGTATTCCAGTAACTGTTTTTCTCGTCAGTGATTTTCTTGATCGGAAGACGTGGTTATGGCCCGACCTCTTGAAGTACGCATTCGCGCGCACAAAGCGCATCAGAGCCAATTTTGATTGCCCGGACGGCAGCAGTTTTTCCGCCCTGCTGGATTCTCCGCTTCTTCGAGTCCAGGGCGCCCGAAAAGCGATTGAGGCAGCTAAGAGATTCGCCAACAATGACAGATTACTTTTCATGTGTAGTCTCAGTGAACATCTAGGAGTAAGGATTCCTCAAGAAATGCCAGAGGAGTTTCAACCTCTGAGCTGGGACGAAGTGCGGAGCCTGGCTCGGGACGGGGTGGAGTTTGGCGCTCATACCAAAACACATCCGATTCTCTCCAAAATCTCGGACGACCGCGAGCTTCGTGATGAAATTGCAGGCTCAAAGAGACGAATCGAGGAAGAGATAAATGCTCCAATCCTCTATTTTGGTTATCCAAACGGCCGACCGGCCGATATTAGCGATGCCGCACTCGCGGCGGTTCGAGGTGCAAACTTTGCAACCGCGGTTACCGCCGAATCGGGCCTCATTCCAAAGGGCACCGACAGGTTCCTACTGCGCCGGATTGGCGTCAGCCCGGAAATTCCGGAGTACGATTTCCGCCAACGGGTTGCTGGCTTCCGCATATCAGCCGCAACAGATGAAGATCTGAATTTAACGCCAACTTTGGCAGCACGAAAATGTCAAGAAAAAGGTCTTTAGAAAGAAAATTCATTCAGATCGGCAATTATCCCCCGCCGATGTGCGGCTGGGCGGTCCAAACGTTGCTGCTGAACCAGGAGCTCCGACGGCGAGGGCACATTTCCGAGGTGCTCAACATCAATGAGAGTCGGAAGAAGAAATCTTCCGAGTACGTTGATGTGCAAAATGGCCTCGATTTCTTGTGGAAGCTGTTACGCTTTTCGGCTCGGGGATTTCACATTCACGCCCATGTCAATGCGGAGTCGCCCAAGTTGTACTTGCTCGACCTCGTTGCGCTCCTCTGGGCAAGAATCATCGGACGTCCTGGGGTCCTCACTTTCCATGGCGGGCTTCCACAAAATTTTTTTCCCAAAGTCCGACCGCGCTCGATGCGTTGGGCTTTCCAATTGATATTTCATACGGCTGGGCGTCTGACCTGCGATAGCGAGGAAATCAAGCAAGCCATCGTCGCTTATGGAATCAACCCTGAGAAGATTGCCGCCATCCCCTGCTTTTCCGCTGAACTGCTCGAGTTTCAGTCTAGGTCTCTACCTCGTGAAACGGAAGAATTTCTTGAGTCGCATCGGCCGATATTCTTGTGCTACGTGTCGTTCCGACCTGAATATCGTCTTCCGGTTTTGCGGGATGCCATGCGGCGGTTCCGCCAGGAATATCGTGACGCAGGTTTCATCTGGTTGGGTTTTCCCGAGAAGGAAATGCTGGCGGCTCGGTCTTATGTTGCGGATTGGGCAGAAAGGGAAAAAAAGGGACTCTTGCTTCTAGGGAATCTTCCGCACGATGATTTCCTCACGCTTCTCTCACAGTGCTCTGCATATCTGCGCACACCTGCTTGTGATGGCGTAAGCTCTTCGGTTCTCGAATCTCTCGCTCTAGAAATTCCCGTAGTGGCGAGCGAAAATGGGCGTCGTCCGTCGGGGGTGCTCACCTATGTTGAAGATGATCCCGCAGATTTGTGCGACAAACTCGAGCACTTGATTACAAATTACGCGGATATAAAGCGCCACACCCACTTGCACTCTCCCGCCAACAACACTGCCCGCATGGCAGATTGGATTTTGGAACAAGTGACGCCGATCCCAACGCATGTCAGCTAGTTCTAGGAAGTACATAGACCGCTTAGCCCGAATGACCTGGGACGAGTTTCGTGTGCGGGCGGGCCAGGAATTTGCCAAGCGATTGGATACATTGTCTTTTGGCCGACTGCAGCACAGACTCGAATATGAGATGGAGCCCTCCGGGACGTTTTTCTTTTCCGCCAAGGAACTAGGGACGAATATCGATTTTCTTCTTTGTCGGATGCCCGAAACTGTACAGGCGACCATCGCGCGAGCAGAGCGGATTTGCCGACACCAATTCGATTTGCTGGGCTATGAGGGACTAGACTATGGCCCAGCGATCGACTGGCATCTGGACGCGGTGAACGGTAAGAGTGCTCCGCTTAGGCCATGGTTCAAGATTAATTATTTGGATTACTCCGAGGTTGGCGATGTAAAGGTCACTTGGGAGCTCAATCGCCATCAGCACATGGTGACCCTGGCCAAGGCCTATTGCTTTACCCGCGATGGAAGATTTGCTGAGGAAATAATTCGCCAGTGGTATTCATGGCGGCAGCAGAACCCATATCCCATTGGGGTGAATTGGGCTAGCAGTCTCGAAGTGGCATTTCGCAGCCTATCGTGGTTATGGATCCTTCATTTGTTGCAGAACTGTACGCTGGTTTCGTCCGGGTTCACGTCTGACGTGCACCAAGCTTTGATGCTGAGCGGTCGCCACATTGAAAGATATCTTTCGACTTACTTCTCACCGAACACCCATCTGTTGGGTGAAGGTGTAGCACTTTTCTTTCTCGGTGTGCTGTGCAACAGCAAGTCAACCGCGCGATGGAAGCGGCGCGGGTGGAATATCGTTCTCGCCCAAGCGGATCGTCAGATACAGTCTGATGGCGTGCACTTTGAGCAGTCCATGTATTATCACGTATATGCCTTGGATCTATTTCTGCACGCCCGGATTCTAGCGGCTACGAATGGAATTCCCATACCTCCGAGATTCGATCGCGTCCTGGCACAGATGCTTGACGTGCTTTGTCTCCTGGGCCGCACGAGTACGCCCCCAAGGTTAGGTGATGACGACGGAGGCCGTCTCTTCGACCCCCGCCGCAACCGAGTCGAGCACCTCCTCGATCCGCTATCTACCGGAACAGCATTGTTCGCCCGTTCGGATTTCAAAGCCATCCAACCAGACTTGATGGAGGAAACGGTTTGGCTGCTTGGCTCGGAGAAAGCATCAAGATTCGACACCACCCCCGTTTCGACGCCGCTGCTCGAGTCTGTTGCGCTCCGCTCAAGCGGACTATACCTGATGATATCCCCGAGCAAACCGACATCCCGGTTAGCCATCGACGCCGGACCTCATGGTGCGGAAGGTGGCGGACACGGTCATGCCGATGCACTTAGCATTCAACTCGCGGTCGGAGGCCGTGACGTACTCGTGGACCCGGGAACGTTTGTTTATGTGAGTGCTGGTGCCGAACGGCAAGTGTTTCGCGGCACTGCATCTCACAATACTCTTCAGGTTGACGGTATAGATCAGGCCGAATCTGCCGGGCCTTTTCCCTGGCGGCATCTTCCCGAGGTGTGCGTCGAAAACTGGACCATGGGCAGTTCCTTCGACCTTCTCGTCGCAAGCCACGACGGCTATACCCGCTTGGCGGATCCGGTCGTACACCGCCGCTACGTCTTTGGCTTGAAATCCAAGTTCTGGCTTGTGCTGGACACGCTTGACGGCCAAAAAAATCACCGTGCTGATGTGTTCTGGCATTTGGCATCGGATCTTCACTGGCAGCTACAGGCAAATTCCGTGCTGGCAACCTGGGAACAAGGAGGACTGGCCCTTTTGTTTGCCGACACGCCTGGTTGGTCGCCTTGCATCCAGGAAGGTTGGTGTTCTCCGGTTTATGGGATCCGAAAGAAAACCGACGTGCTCGTCTTTCGTCATGAAGCTGAGTTGCCGAATGATTTTGTCACCCTTTTGCTCCCGTTCGCAGACTCCACTCAAAATATCGGACTTCTTGCGCGCATTCATCAGCAATCGGCAAACAATCGGTTGCGCGTATACCGATACGACAACTCATCGGCATCGCATTTCTTTTTTTTCTCCACGCACAAACCTTGGCGGTGGCGAGAATTGAGCAGTGATGCCGAGTTCCTTTACTACTCGATTTCGACATCGGGCCAAAAGAGATTGATCGCCTGCAGGGCAACTTACGTGAAGGTCGCAGAAGAGCCGGTAATTTCCTGTTCGCACACTCTCTCGCGTCTCGAATGGTCAATGGAAAATGGTGACACCGTCTTTTCCTGTTCCGAGGAGAGCGCTATTTTTTCCACTTCTTGGGACCATTTAACCCGCCTGGAGCGCTGGGCTGCAGAAGAGGCGACAGTTTAGGACCACTATGTGCGGAATTTGCGGCGTGTTCAACTTCGATCGGCGGCGCCAGGTCCAGCGTTCATGGCTGGACAACATGAACCGGCAGATGGTGCACCGCGGACCGGATGACGATGGATTCTTTGTCTCGGAGAACGTCGGTTTGGCTATGCGCCGCTTGAGTATTATTGATCTCAAGACCGGGCATCAGCCACTCAGCAATGAGGACGGGACCATCTGGCTCGTGTACAACGGCGAGATCTACAATTATAAAGATCTGCGTAGTAGCCTGCTCAAGCGCGGCCACACCTTCCGTACCAATAGTGATAGCGAGGTCGTCATCCACCTTTACGAAGAGTATGGCCGGGGTTGTGTTGAACACTTAAGGGGTATGTTTGCTTTCGTAATCTGGGACGCGGGACAGCGACGCTTGTTCGCAGTCCGGGACCGTCTCGGTATCAAGCCGTTCTATTTTCGCCTGACCGATCGAGAGTTCATCTTCGCTTCTGAGATCAAATCACTGCTCGAATTTCCTGCGGTCAAAAGAGATCTAAACCGAGGCGCTCTCTCGGAATATCTTGCCTTCGGTTATCTCAGTGGCCAGGACACGCTCTTTAATGGAATCAAGAGCCTGCCTGCGGGGAATTGGCTAGAAGTCGACGAATCCGGCAATGCATTGCTTCGGGAATATTGGGACTTGCACTTCGAGGTGGAAGAAGATCACCCCGAGAAGTTCTACGTCGAAACTTACGGAACTCTGTTCGAGGAATGCATTGCCTCACATCTGATGAGCGATGTGCCCCTGGGTGTTTTCCTGAGTGGCGGCCTCGACTCCAGCGCGGTAGCCGCCGTGACAGCGAAGCTCTGTCGTGAACCACTCCAGACTTTTTCCGTTGGCTACGAGGAAGCTCGCTTCACGGAACTGCCATACGCCCGTGCGGTCGCTAAACATATCGGTTCTCAACACCACGAAGTGGTGGTTCGCTGTGAAGATTTCTTTGCCGCCTTGCCCCGGCTCATCTGGCATGAAGACAAGCCGATTACTTGGCCCTCTAGCATTGCGTTGTATTTTGTGGCCCGGCTAGCCCGTGAACATGTCAAGGTGGTCCTAACCGGAGAAGGGAGTGACGAAACTCTGGCTGGCTATTCGCGCTATAACTGGACCCTGTGGAACGCCCGCTTCGATTCTATTTATCGGCGGGTTTTGCCTCCGTCGCTCCGTTCCTTGGCACGCGACTTCATCTCGAGCACTGCATTACTGGATGCAAATAAGCGCCGCAAACTGCAACATACGTTTCTGGGTCGGAACGGGGATTCCTGGAATTCTTTGTACTTTGATAACTTTCTCTGCTCGTTTGCACAACAGGAGCAGGAGGAGATGTTGCTTGAGCCAGGCAGTAGTCCTCCCCGCGATCTGTATACCAACTCTGCGTCTTTCTGGGAGCGCGGTCCCGGTGATTTGGTCAGTCGAATGCTGTATACGGACATCAAAACCTATTTGGTCGAGTTGCTCATGAAGCAAGACCGCATGAGCATGGCAGCTTCGGTGGAGAGTCGGGTACCATTCCTTGACCACGTCTTGGTGGAGTGCGCCGCCCGAATCCCATCTCGCCACCTCATCAACAAACTGAAGGGAAAACAGATTCTGAAATCTACCGTCGGTGATCTGCTACCTGCCTCGGTCATCGATCGTCGCAAGATGGGATTTCCTACACCCTGGTCCGCGTGGCTCGCCGGACCCAAGGCAGAATGGATTGAGCAACTCTTGACCGAGCCCCGCAGCTTGGCGCGAGGTCTCTTCAAGCCACAAGCTGTGCGCCAGATCCTGGGCGAACACAAAACCGGCCGACGCGATCGCACGGATCAGGTGTGGAAGTTGCTAAACCTTGAATTATGGCACAGGGTGTTTGTGGACGCCGACGCCGATTATCTTGCCCAGATTGACCCGGTGTCTGTTCCTATCCGGAGCTAATAAAATGTAACACTATAGACTGGCTGGTACTAACAGATGAGCGCATTCTTATCATCGATCGAGGTCGGCGCGATTCGACTCTGGAATCGCTTCTGGCCATTTAGTTTGGGCAAGGAAGTGCCAAATCGGTTGCTAGCTCGAGCCGCCAACCTCGGCATAGTGCGGCCCATATGGTTCGAGTTTCGGCCAGGGCTTTGGATGCAACTCGACATCCGGGAGCTCGTTCAAGAGACTCTCTTGCTCGAGGGCATTTGGGAACCCAAGACTACTCGGTATCTTTGTGCTTCACTCGGCGCCGGTGCGGTTTTCCTGGATATTGGCGCAAATGCAGGGTATTTCTCGTTGCTTGCATCGCGCTGTGTCGGCGAATCCGGGAAGGTTTTGGCTGTCGAACCAAACCCAGCCATGGCCAAACAGTTGAGCCAGAATAAAGAGCGTAATGGTCTGACCAATATAGCTATTGCGGAAGTGGCCTGTTCCGACTCCATTGAGGTCCGCAACCTATACGTCGGCAATGCCTATAACACCGGGAACAGCTCTCTCTCGCGCCATAATTTGGCGTGGACGAAATCCGTAGGGGTCAGCTGTACGACGGCAGATCTGCTAATCAAGAATTACAATTTCCAAAATATAGATTTAGTGAAAGTTGATGTGGAGGGTGCTGAACTACAAGTTCTTCGAGGGATGACTACCATTCTGAGGCGCTTGCGGCCGAGAATCATTATAGAGTTGGTTCCTTCGCTGCTCGAAGGCTTTTCGACAACGGTTGGTGCAATTAACGAATATCTAGTAGCTTTTCACTACCGTACTTTTTCGCTCGAGGAGCACTCAAACTACCTTTGCGTTCCCGAGGAATGTTTGATGTCAGATCCTTTTGCGTCGGCAAAACTCGATGCAGCGCTAGTTTCTTCCTATCACTGAAGATAGAAATATTCACAATGTGCGGCATAGCAGGCATAGTCGGGGGCGTGGACGATTGCTCAGCAATTGTGACAAAGATGCTGCGGACTCAGACTCACCGTGGGCCTGACGGCTCAGGGATGGTCGCATTCGAGGGCGGAGCTGCCGGTGCTGTGAGGCTCGCGCTCGTAGATCTTAGCGACCGAGGACAACAGCCGATCTGGTCACCAGACAAGCGGGTAGCGATCCTCTTCAACGGTGAAATGTATAACCATGCAGAACAACGATCGCGCCTCGTCGCACGCGGATACCACTTTAGTTCGTCAACCGACACGGAAGTCGTGTTGGCGTTGTACCTCGAACATGGCATTGAGTTTGTTGATCACATGCGAGGAATGTTCGCTCTAGCCATTCTGGATTGGCGCGAAAGTGTTGCGGGTGGGCGTCCTGCGCTCGTGTTGGCGAGGGATCCGTTTGGGATCAAGCCCTTGTATATTTCACGGCCGAATAGCTCTGGGAGTACTTTTGTATTCGCCTCGGAAATACGTTCTTTGTTGGCCTCAGGCCTCATCCCAAGGGAAATCGACAAGAAAGGTCTAATGGATTACCTTGCCGTCGGTTTTGTCCTGCAGCCGCGCACGATAATAGTTGGAGTTGAAATGTTGGAGCGTGGATCGATCCTACGCGTGTCGCCCACCGGCTCGATTGGATCAAGAAGATTCTGGAAAATGCCTCCGTACCAGCCGTTACGCGAGACGTTCGAGGAATCCGCAGAACGTCTGAGGGCAGTTCTTGACGAGGGTATTTCGCTGCACGCTAAGGCCGACGCTCCCGTGGGAGCGTTCCTAAGTGGGGGCGTCGATTCGGCTGGTGTGGTTGGACTCATGGTCAAGAAGAATCCGAACCTGAGGACTTACTCGCTTCAGTTAACCGATTTTCCTCAGTCCGACGAATCGGCCCAAGCCCATGCTTTTGCTCGTTCGCTGGGATGTCTATCCACGCTAGTAGAAGTCGGCGGGCGTGACATCGTTGACTTGGTGCCACGTTTCGCAGCGGAAATTGACCAACCATCGGTTGACGGGCTGAATACGTGGCTCGTGTCACGGGCGGCGGCAAGAGACGTGAAAGGTGTGCTCTCGGGCCTTGGAGGGGATGAATGGTTCGCTGGCTATCCAGCGACCCGCAACCTGGCGAACTACGCATTTGGGTCAGGAAGAATCTACCCGATCGCAGGCAAGCTGGCGTCGGCCCTTCGTCGTCGTCGGCCCAGAAGCTACCTTGGCCGCAAGCTGGAGGGCTTGGCCCTTAAGGGAGAGCCCGTCAGCGCCTGGCTCGATTGTCGCCAGATCTTTGGGTACGAGCTAGCGGCAGAGCTCGTGAATGAAGGCGTGGCGAATCAGTCCCCCCTCCAAGATATTGAGCAAATTCTCTTAAGTACCAACCCGGATTGGTCGCGCGAATCGCCGATCGGACTCTCATGCCTCCTCGACGTCGACGTCTACATGCGATGCCAGCTCCTTCGAGATTCAGATGCAACAAGTATGGCCAATTCCTTGGAACTGCGCGTCCCCCTAGTCGATATTCGTGTGGCAGAGTTTTCGCGCTCCTGCGCCGATTCTTTCAAGCTGTATAGCGGCGGCGGCAATGGCAACGAATACGGGAAAAGCGGAGCGAAACGAGTTTTGATTGAAGCTTTGCGAGATGTTCTGCCCGCCGACATTGCGTACCGGCACAAACGCGGTTTTTCGATTCCCTACAAACATTGGCTGCAAAATCATCTCGCCGGACTGGCAAGCGAGACCTGTTCCCGAAAGGCGATTGCTGACCGGGGGCTCTTGGATCCGGATCTGGCCAGCACGCTGGCGTACGATCGCTCGGCCCGACGGTGGTCAAACTGGCCGCTGGCTTGGTCGTTGATGATTCTCGAGTTGTGGTGCAGAGCCGTGCTCGACGAGTGTGGGACCCGAGCTGGAGGCCCAATCCTTGGGGCCATCGCGTCAATCTAAAGACTATCCTTACCATGCCTTTGGTGAACACAGCTTTTGAAAGCGCCGATGCTCTGCATCAGCGCCAGATGAAATCACCTGTGACAACAATGCGAGGGCAAGTCGTGGCCATGCTACTGGACTGCACGGCTCGAACCTGGGGCAGCAGGGAAGAGATGCATCTACGGTTTTGCCGAGCCCTGATCTCACGTGGCGTGCGACCAGTGCTGGTTTTTTCTGAAGACCTTCCCCAGGAATTGCGAAACAAATATGCGGCCTATGGTGTCAAGGTTGCTACATCGGTTAATTATGATAAAGGTATACTCAATTACTATCGCGAGATGGGAAAGATAGTTAAAACCCATTCTGTAACAGCAGTTCACATCGCATTTTTTAACTACTTCAGTCTGATGCCGTGGTTAGCTCGGCTCAGAGGCGTACGCCATATCATATATCACGAGAGAAATCCTGGAGTGATACGCGCAAAGGCTTGGAAGAAGCGCCTGCTTCAACTCCGTGGTCGATTGGCTACGATGCCCGTTACGCGAGTCGCGGCAATCTCACGTTTCATTAAGCAGCAATTAGTCGAAGTTGGTGTGCCGGAGCGAAAGATATCATTGGTCTACAACGGGGTCGATGCGCAACGGTATTCACCAGACCCCAGGGCAAAGGGGCAATTGATCAATGTCTTTTCCATTCGGCCAGAAGAAACAACTCTGGCCACACTATCGTATTTGAAACCCCACAAGAACATAGATATCGTCATAGAATCCTGTCGGCAACTAACCAAGCGGGGCGTCGCGGTCAGGCTGTTTGTGATCGGCGAGGGAAAGATGCGGGACGAGTGGGAGGTTCTAGGCCAAAAATTAGGTGTCGCAGATCGGATCCATTGGTTAGGCCACATTGTCGATCCGGTTCCTATATTACAGGGCTGCGATGCCTTTCTGATGGTCTCGCAGGGAGAAGGCTTTGGCCTAGCGCTCGCAGAGGCGATGGCCTGCGGGACACCGGTAGTGGCAGCCCGAAGCGGGGCCCTAAGCGAAATTGTGGAAGATGGAAAAAGCGGTCTTTTGGTACCTCCGCGTGATGCCGTGGCGTTAGCTGATGCGATCGAGAAGCTTGCCAAGGATGAGAACCTGCGCTGTCAAATGGCGCGATGCGGAATGGAGCGTGTGCGCCGCCATTTTACGGTGGATGCTTCGATCGAGTCGATGATAAACCTCTACGAGTCCATATGGCGTTGACATCAATGCGGGCTTGGGCTCGCTCGGCGGCCGGATGTCTTCCACTCATAGAATCGTGCGGGCGACGATTGCTTAGCATTTTGCTCATCTCCTTCACGAGCCTAGGGGTTCTCCTCACGATCGTGACGGCTACGCCGCTCGATTCCTGGTGGGGAAGAGCATTAGCAGGTTCTTGGGACGATTCGCGGGGAGACGTCCTGATCGTATTGGGTGGTTCTTCCACCAACGACGGAGTTATCGGAGAGAATTCCTACTGGCGGAGCGTGTACGCCGTGACCGCTTACCGCGAAGGCGGATTTAATCAGATCATATTAGCTGGTGGCGGTCGGGCGGGAACTCCGATAGCGGTGTCCATGGGCACGTTTCTGGAGTCCCAAGGTGTGCCTCGCAAATTTATCTTGCTGGAAACAAGATCGACCAGCACGCGGGAGAATGCACTATACACAAAAACGCTACTCTCAAGGAGCACGGGACACGTGCTCCTGACGAGTGATTTTCATATGTTTCGGGCACGGCGTACCTTTCAAAAAGTGGGTCTAGATGTCCTGCCGCGACCGATTCCCGATGTCCTTAAGCGCGGATCAACGTGGAAGGGGCGGTGGCCAGCGTTTCTCGACTTGAGTACGGAGACCATCAAGATCGCATACTACTATGCACGAGGCTGGATATGAGACTTTTGGGGGATTTTTGAAATGCACTCGGCTACGCAACAACTTGAAGATGTCACGCAGAGAAAGGCCAGAGTCGAATTTCGCCATTACGTTCTGTTTCAAGTCTTATTCACTCTAGCTTTTCTCGTGCTCGTTTTCGGCGGAGTTGAGTTTCTTGCACGCATCCGGCAATACCAAAGATTTGGCCCTAAGAGTCTCCATCCTCTGGCCCTGCGCGACCAGTTTACCGGGTATCGCTTAAACCCCGCCTATGGCCGGGTGGACCGACAGCATGACGCGCAAGGGTTCCGCCGGGACAGGGATGTCTCATTGGAAAAACCACCTAATACCGTACGAATTTTCATAATTGGCGGTTCGACTGCGTACGGG
>Ga0185299_10003559_pt1 | contig 20344 bp, 16 predicted proteins | sample PaiPotPPA55metaG_FD_128002 | JGI IMG/M metagenome (GOLD analysis project Ga0185299, IMG submission 128002) | Iron sulfur acid spring bacterial and archeal communities from Banff, Canada, to study Microbial Dark Matter (Phase II) - Paint Pots PPA... ... | reverse complement strand
TTTCTTTTCGAGGCCGCTCTCCGCCAGCAACTCCACTAGCCCAGGCTCGCGCAAGCGGCGGCCCAGCTTTGCGGCGGCTGCTTCATATTCCTGCACGTTCAGAAGAAATTTTGTCAGGCCCGCGCCTTCCAGCGAGACGCCTTCCTTCGCCTTGACCACATGGTCTTCGGTAGCGCGCTTCATCAGTTCATGCGCGAAATCGCTTTCATCGCGGATGTAGCGCTCGGTTTTGCCGCGCTTGACGCGATAGAGCGGCGGCTGCGCGATATAAACGTGGCCCCGCTCGATTAGCTCCTTCATGTGGCGGAAGAAAAAAGTGAGCAGCAATGTGCGAATGTGGCTGCCATCGACGTCAGCGTCGGTCATGAGAATAATTTTGTGATAGCGCAGCTTACCCGCGTCGAAATCGTCTTTGCCGATGCCGGTGCCGAGCGCCGTGATGATGGCGCGAATTTCTTCGTGGCCGAGCATCTTGTCGTAGCGCGCTTTTTCCACGTTAAGGATTTTGCCTTTGAGTGGCAGGATGGCCTGATATTTGCGGTCACGGCCCATTTTTGCGGAGCCACCGGCCGATTCACCCTCGACGACGAACAATTCGCAGCGAGAGGGATCGCGCTCCTGGCAATCGGCGAGTTTTCCGGGCAGGCCGCTCGAGTCCATCGCGGATTTCCGGCGGGTGAGTTCGCGGGCTTTGCGGGCAGCTTCGCGCGCGCGCGCGGCTTCAATGCACTTGCCAATGATGCGGCGAGCCACGGTGGAGTGCTTGTCGAACCAATCGCCCAAACGCTCGTTAACGAGCTGCTCTACGTCGCCCTTGATATCGCTATTCAGCTTGCCCTTGGTCTGCCCTTCAAACTGTGGCTGCGGCAGGCGCACGCTGATGACCGCGACGAGACCTTCGCGAACGTCGTCACCGCTGATGCTGACTTCGTCTTTCTGCTCTTTCAGCATGCCGGCGGAGGAAGCGAAGTTATTAATGGAACGTGTCAGCGCGGAACGAAAGCCGGAAAGATGCGTGCCGCCGTCGACCGTGTTGATCGTATTGGCAAAAGCGAAAACGTTTTCGCCGTACGTGTCGTTGTATTGCAGTGCGATTTCGATTTCAACGTTGCCGCGCTTCCCTTCCATGTAGATCGGCGAATCGTGCAGAGTGGTCTTCCCGCGATTCAGGTGCTTGACGAATTCGCCGATGCCGCCAGTGAAACGAAACTCCGTGGATTTTTCCGTGCGCTCGTCGGTGAGAGTAATCTTCAGGCCTTTGTTCAAAAACGCGAGTTCGCGGAGCCGCTGCGCCAGGGTGTCAAAGCTGAAACTCGTTTTATCGAAAATCGAAGGATCGGGATGGAACGTGACTTTCGTTCCGGTTTTTCGCGTCTTGCCGGTTTGCTTCAGCTTGGAAGTAGGCTTACCCTTTTCGTAGGTTTGCTCCCACACGCCGCCGTCGCGCGAAATTTCCAGTTCCAGCCAATCAGCAAGCGCGTTCACGACGGAAACACCGACGCCGTGCAAGCCGCCAGAAACTTTGTACGTGTCGCTGTCGAATTTTCCGCCGGCGTGTAGCACCGTGAGGACAACTTCGGCAGCTGGACGCTTTTCAGTGGCATGCATATCCACCGGAATGCCGCGGCCATTGTCGACCACGGTGACCGAATCGTCCGCGTGCACGGTCACGTTAATCTCGTCCGCGTAACCACCCATCGCTTCGTCGACCGAGTTGTCGACCACTTCCCACACGAGATGGTGCAATCCCATTTCGCCAGTGGAGCCGATGTACATAGCAGGACGCAGACGCACGGCTTCGAGGCCGCCGAGCACTTTAATGGATTTGGCGTCGTACTGATGGCCTGGAGCTTTTCCGACGACCGTCTCTTTACTCTTATCCTCTTTGTCGCCCATTCATTCTCCTGACAAACACTTGCTTAAGGCTTGCGCCGAGCATCAACACATTTGCGTTCAGACGCGTAGCGCGCATGTCGCTCTACAAATTCGTATCGAGGGAAGGCGTGGATGCGAACTTCTTCTCCGTGCGTCGCCTTACCCTTTGGCCCCGGCCGCGTGTGACCGGAACTCGTAGGGTTTCTGCTCCATCCCGTCTCGCGCAGCGAGACGTGGCGAAGACTTGGTACCCAACGAACTTGTTGCGAGTTCGCCAGGCTTTCGTTCCAAGGACGCGGCGCAAGGCTCCTGGCGCAGAGCCGAAAAACTGCCGACGCATTCACTTGGCGGACGTGTCCCAGACTGCGGGGACGGGCCGATTGAGAGGAACCGAACAGCGATTTGATACTCGGAAATTATACGTGATCTGAGAGGTTTTCTCAAGTCTCATGCGGCGCACGGAAATCACGTAAGTTACGTATTTCCAGTTACTTTGGAGGAAGTAAATCTGTCTCCCAACGTGGAATTTACAAACCTCGATTACCTGACTGGCACCTCGAGCTTGACTCGCGCAATTCGCGGTTTTCCCGGCGGATGATCTCACGAAAAAGAATCGTTGCAGCCGTCTCCGACGGAACATGATCAAGCACCCGCGCAATCTGTTTCTCTACCCAGAGCTCTGTCTCTCTGGTTTCCTTCGCGTCCTTCACGGCCTGGGTCGCCACCCGGCTCAGGCGATCTTTTGCCTTCAAACCAGGCCAGGGGAGCTTTTCATGGTTTGGCGCAGCGCTTATTCGGTATCGTTGCGCGGTTCTTTTTTTCCTCATCATCTCGCCCTCACCAAAAGAATAGCGGCGTTGCGCTGTGGAAATGGCTTCTCTGTGCCTGCTTTTGCTTTCGCGCGCTCCGCGCGGGATGTTCTAGTTTAGAACATTATCCGGTTTTGCAAAAGGTACCCTCTCGGTGTGAAAAAGCGGATGGGCAAAAATATTATTGGGAGGCGCGTCGCTGAGGCGCGGCGGGATTGCAGACCTGCGCTAACCCAAGATGCTCTTTCCGGAAAACTTGCTCAACTAGGGATTCAGCTCGATCGCGCTGCGATAGCCAAAATCGAGAACAATCAGCGTCATGTGTTCGACTACGAACTTAATGCCCTCTCACGTGCTTTGGGTGTCCATGTTAATTGGCTGCTCGGGAACGAAACAACATGAGAGACGCCACCTCGCAATTACGCACCGCAACGCGGCGGGCCAAATCGGACGTGGCGAACAAACTGGTGAGTATGTTCCTTCACGAGTTGAGTCGTAGGATCAGCCAGAAATGGCCGATCAGAGTTGATAGCGAACAATACGGGGAGCTTGTCAGAAAACTGTTTGATAACCGTTGTCCATATTGCTCGTGCGACCTGACGCAGACAGTGGCTGTGATTGAGCATTTGGACGGTATGAATCGTTATCGGGCAGGTCTTCATGTTCCTGGCAACGTCTTGATAGCTTGCAGGAAATGCAACAGTGAAAAGCGCCGGGACGATTCGCTTAAACGACTTTCGCTTGCGAAATCCGGGTGGGAATCGTTCTTATCTCATGAAGGTAGCGGTTGTGGCGGGCCCTGCTTTACCTGTCGATATTGGAGGACTATCTGGGAAGACGATGCAGAACGGAGAGCGCGATTGACTGAAAACTTAGAACGAATTCGTAATTTTCGTCGCGGATTTTCAGAACTTGAGCAGGTTCTCCCTTCCCTAGCGGACGCGCTCCCAGTCTTGTTAACCAAGCTTTATTCTGACTGCCAGAGCTTCGCCGAAACGGAGATCAAGTCCCTCCTGGAAAGGTTTGAACAGATTTCAGACGCACGGGTTTAGCCAAATTACAGTTTCGCTCAGATGCGCATGGGCATGATGATGTAACGGTAGCGGTAGCTTTCGTCAGCGAGCGGGCGCATCTGGCCGGCGGACTGCTCGTCTTTTAGCTCGATGCTGACGGGACCATCGGCAGCTGCGGAAAGAAAATCGAGCATGTAGGTGGAATTAAAACCGATGGCGATGGGATCGCCTTTGTATTCCTTGTCGATATTTTCCTTGGCTTCACCGTACTCCGGGCTGGAAGCGGAGATCTCGATGCCTTCCTTCGAGACAGCCAGCTTCACAGCATGCGAGCGCTGATCCGCGAGCTGAGAGACGCGGCGCACGGCATCCGTGAGTTCGCCACGCTCTATTACGACGGTCTTGGTGTTTTCGCGTGGGAGCACCGCTTCATAATTTGGGAACTGGCCGGTTAGTATGCGCGAGATCAGCAAACGATGCCCGACCTGGAAAAAGAGATTGCTTTCGTCCTTGGCGAAATCGATCTGCGCGTCGGACCCCGCCGCGGCGGCCAGCTTTTCGACTTCGTCCATGGCTTTTTTGGGGATCAACACTTTCACTTCGCCATTGAGTCCGGCAAGCTTCTGATCGGTCTCCGCAAGCGCCAAACGGTGCCCGTCCGTGGCAACCATGGCCAGCGAGTCCGGCTTCAAGATGAGCAGGCCGCCATTCAGCGTGTAGCGCGACTCTTCCATGGAAATCGCAAACTTTGTCTTCGCGATAAGACTTTCCATGACGGGCGCGGAAATTTTCACCAAGGTGTGCGGCATCGCCGGCAGGGCGGGGAAATTTTCCTTGGCCATGCCGACCAGCTTGTATTTCTTGCGGTCGCTGACTATTTCCACCCAATGATTTTCCAGTAGCCTGACTTTTATTTCGCCTTCCGGAAGCAAGCGCACGAGCTCGAGCAATTTTTTGGCGGGGATCGTTCCGGCGCCTTCTTTTTTCACTTTGGCTTCGCAAGAGGTACGAATGCTGAGCTCGAGATCGGTGGCCGTGATGTTGAGGCGGCTGTCTTTGGCTTCGACCAAAAGATTAGAGAGGATGGGAATGGTGGTCTTGCGCTCGACCACACCTTGCGTGGTGCTGAGCTCATTCAACAGCGCGGACTTTGAGACGCTGAATTCCATCGCTTGATAATCCTCACGAACGGTTGCGGGTGCTGTCATTGTTACCTTGCGACCGCGCAGCGGTCAATGGCGTTCTCGACTGCTGCCGTACTCTACTCGTTTTTCGAGGAAGTAGAAAGTCCCAACGGTGATTTCTGTCTGTGGAAATGAGTGGAGATCATGATTCAGTGTAGGTGCATCATTCGCGTATAGCTCTCGTCGCTGAGGTGCTGACTCTACTGCAACGATTTTTATCAACAACAAAAACCATCATCACACATTCAACACGCTTAGTTCTTCAGAACGGTTTTTATAAAACGATGGACCCTTGTTGTTGTGATGATCGCTGTGGATTAGTGGAAAGCGTTCCAACTAACTTGCTGCGCGTCGGATACGAGGAGCGTCCTCCGGTGGCGACTTGTGTAAACAGAGGAAAAACGGACTCTGCCATCCGCGCATCGCGAGTAGCGCGCTTTTCATCCAACGTCTTCAACAGAAATTGCAAACGATTCCCAGATGATGTTCACAGGCCAATTTAGCGGTCGTGAGTTCGATCAGACATGGTGATTCTGCGCGCGGAGTTGGCACGTGCAACGCGGCAGACGATTCGTAGGAAGACACGCGCCCGCGATGCCAGCGCTACCAATGCCGTCGGCGCGGACCGTGAATCTGGCTATGTTCGGTTGGCTGCGGATTTAATTACTGCAGGGCGTCCATTAGGCGAGTGATTACGCGATTGAGATCTTTGTCGGACCGGCGCAACTCTTCAATCTTATTAATGGAGTGAAGCACGGTCGTGTGATGTTTGCCGCCGAATTGACGGCCAATCTCCGGTAGCGACGCGGTAGTGAGCTGCTTGACAATGTACATCGCAACTTGGCGCGGGAAAGCAATGGCCCGTGTGTTACTGCGAACCTTCAGATCCTGCTCGCGCAAATTGAAATGTTCGCTGACGCGCTTTTGAATCAAGTCAATCGTGACGCGCTTTTCCTGCGAAGCGATGATATTGCGCAGCACCTGTTGCGCGGTGGCGAGTGAAACCGTAGCGCCAGTGAGCGAAGCGTAAGCCATCAGGCGGGTCAGCGCGCCTTCCAGTTCGCGCACGTTGGACTTGATGGCGCGGGCGATGTATTCAGCTACGTCGTCGGGCAAAGGAAAGCGGTCATTCTCGGCTTTCTTCTGCAAAATGGCGATCTTGGTTTCGAGATCAGGCGGCTGAATATCCGCGATAAGCCCCCACTCGAAACGCGAGCGCAACCGCTCTTCAATCGAATTGATATCTTTCGGCAGGCAGTCGGACGAAATCACGATTTGCTTCTGCTGCTCGTAGAGCGCGTTAAACGTGTGGAAGAACTCTTCCTGGGTGCGCTCTTTGCCGGCGATGAATTGAATATCGTCCACCAGCAACACGTCCACCGTGTGAAAACGATCGCGGAAAGTGATCATGCGGTCGAAGCGCAGCGAATTAATGACTTCGATGGTGAACTTTTCGGCGCTCACGTAGCACAGGCGCATGGCCGGATTGCGCTTCTTGATCGTGTGCCCGATGGCGTGCATCAAGTGCGTCTTGCCCATACCCACGCCGCCGTAAAGGAACAGTGGGTTGTACGCCTTGGAAGGCTGCTCGGCCACCGCGCGGGATGCTGCGTGCGCAAATTCGTTGGACTTGCCAACCACGAAGCTGTCAAACGTGTAGCGCACGTTGAGCTGGTGGTCGTTCGTCTCGAAATCCAGCCTGGACTGCTTTGGAGGTGCCGCAGCCGGAGCCGGCGCGGCCTCTTCTTCCGTGCAGACGTACTGAACCTTTGAGTTGGGCGTGCCGAGTTGGTGGAAAACGGCTTTGACGATGTCGCCGTAGGTCCGGGTAAGCACCTGCCGGAAGACCGTGCTGGGAATCTGAACGTAGAGAGTGTCGCCATCCGCGCGGTTCAAGCGGGTAGGCTGAAACCAGGTAGTGTAGGTATTAATGCTGACCCTGGACTTCACGAGTTCCAGGAACTTGTCCCATGCGTTGACTGGTTCGCGCTCACGCGCCGTATTGGCTGCAGCTGTCATTAGAGAAAAAGACGCACCTTAGGCTATTTCCACAGATGTGAAAAAGTTGTGGAAAGCAAAATTCAGTATACCGCTCTATCGTTTGTTCGGAACTTCGGGGTCTTCCCGCGCCGAGCTTCCCAATTGCCCCTGAAGCCTCGCGCGTTGCTGCGAAATTCTCGGCCCTCTCCCGTACTGCTATCAGACAGCGCGGGATTGTCGCCGATTGAAGCGCACGGGGCAAGCGAAAAGTGCGCGAGGACGTCAACGGGTGTTCACACCTCGTGCACAGTTTTTCCACAAGCCCAAAAATCGCGTGCGCGACGTGCGATGCGCTGATTCAAAAGGGAATTTCGCAGAAAATTTACAGAGTGGACGCCGCTCCAAACGAAAAGGCGCTCGCGGTACCTGAGGAAAACTCGAACTATTGCGAAGTTTTTTTATCAGGGCGCTCGAATACGTAGAGGCCCAAAGGGTCGCTGCCAATCATCAAACGATCTTTTTGCACGAGAACGATATTCGGTTCGAGTCGCGCGCCTTCCGGGGTGTAGAGCTTGTATCCACCGCGGCGCGTGCCTTCTTTATCGAAACGAAAGAGTTCGTTACCCACCGCCATCCAGACATCGCCAGATTCGCGGTCCACGCCTATAGCGTTCAGGACGCGCTTGAAAATCGGCGCGCCGCTTTTTTTCTCCTGGCGGCGGATTTCGCGCCGGATAGCCTGGGCCTCCGGCGCAGCCTCAAGCGCGGTGTATTGCATGTCCTGGCCGGCGTAGCCGAAGCGGTCATATTCGCGCACGGTCGGCTCCGGCGTATAGGCGAACCCATAGAAAAGATGACCTTTGGCGTCCGCAGCTAGCTGGCCAATATTCAGGAAGCGATTGAGATCGGTCCGATCGCTGATTTCCTCAGGATCGCCAAACTCCCGCACGTCCCGCCCATTCTTATCGAAGACCATCACCAAGTGAGGCTCGCGCAAGGTCGCGACGGCCACTTCGCCGTCGGGCAGCGCGGCCACTGATAGTGGGGCTTTCACCTGAGCCATGCGCGCGTTTCCGTTGGCATCCCATATTTTTACGGCGTTCGCCTCGCGGTCTGCGACATAGACCGTGCCAGAGGCATCCACGTCCATGCTTTCGCCGAAGCGAATGGCCCGAAGCTCCGCCGATTGCGGTCCAGCAGTTCCGGGGTAGTCGGGAATGTTCTTCCTGAGCTTGCCGTCCTTGCCAAAGACGGTTACGTAGGCGGCGGGTGATGTCAGTACGTACGTATTGCCATCTGCGTCGATTCGGACCGAGCGCAATCCCGGCCCGATCGTGCTCAGAATGCGGGCTTTAGCGGTAAGCTCGCCTTCGTCTTGAGCGAAACTAGGGGTTGCCAGGCACGCGAGCACACACAAAGCCGCTGGGATTTTCACGCAACTGCCGCCTTTTCTGCACCAAGGATGATGACTACTCAGACGCCACGCGGTCTCGCGAGGTTGCGCGACCGATAAATCACCGTTCAATCGATATGCAATCGCAGCCGCTCGATGGAGCGAGCGCGGAGCCGCCCCGCCGCATTGCGTTCCCCGGCGTCATCGGTTTCGATCAGCACGCAATTCATTTGCACGTCGCCGGAGGCAACCTCAAAGCGCGCGGGAAGTCCGTCGAGGAAGCGCTTGATAATCCCGTCGCGGTCCATCCCTATCACGCCGCCGTGCGGCCCGGTCATGCCCACATCCGTGATGTAGGCGGTCCCCTGGGGCAGAACGTGCTCGTCCGCCGTCGCTACGTGGGTGTGCGTGCCCACCACGGCCGTGACGCGACCGTCCAAATACCAGCCCATAGCCACCTTCTCGCTGGTCGTCTCCGCATGCATATCGACGAAGACGAACGCCACGTCCGCCGGCAGTTTGGCAAGCTCCGCATCGGCCTTCCTGAAAGGATCGTCAATAGGAGTCAGAAACACGCGACCCTGCAGGTTCAGGACGGCATACTTAACGCCGTTCTTCGCCACCCCAACGTAAGTACCGGTCCCCGGCACGCCCTCTGGAAAATTGCCCGGCCGCAACAATCTCGGCTGGTGTGGCAGGTACTCCAGGATTTCCTTGCGGTCCCAACTGTGATTGCCGCCGGTGAGAACCTCGATACCCATGCTCAGCAACTCATCCGCGAGCCGCGGCGTAATTCCGAAGCCGGACGCCGAATTTTCGCCATTGGCGATCACCAGATCGATCTGCCTTTGCGAGACGATGTCCGCCAGCCGGTCCTGCACGATTTGCCGGCCGGGCGAACCGACGATGTCGCCGATAAAAAGTACGCGCATGTAGAAAGTTGTCGCCGTTAAACAAAAAAAGAGCGGACTGCTCGGCCGTGGGGACTAGGCCATGAACCTCTGAATTAAGTGGGCGCCACGAGCCAACCGTTAGGCTTTCCTGCCCCGCTCGCTTCCCGAAATTTTCGGAACGCCAGCGGGACAGGCCGTGCACACAGGATGACTATCCGCAGCTCCTCAGAGATTCGCCATTGGTTCAAATGGCTTTCGTACCCGCACCTGCTTCGAAGTACCGCTCCGGCCCATATTCTAACAGGATGCCAGCAGGAAATGCCCGCGCTCGCCTCTGAGCGACAACTACATCCAGCAAAATGGCGTCCAAGAAAATAGCCTCCCACAAAAGGATCTGTACAAAAATGGAACGGCAACCGGCCGCGGGAGGGTAGAATCGCGAGCAGGAGACATACCGATGTCGCGCATCACACCATTGCTGGTGAGCCTGCTTTTATTGCTGCTCTGGCTAGAAACGCCCGCTCCGAAGGTTCCAGGCTCGCAGGGCGCTGCACCGCCACAGCTAGGCCAGGTGAATTTCCCCACGAGCTGCGCCCCGGAAGCGCAGCCGTCGATAGAAACCGCCGTCGCCCTGTTGCATTCGTTTCAGTACAAGCAAGCCGACCAGACCTTCAGCGATGCCGCCAAGCGCGACCCGAAGTGCGCGCTCGCCTACTGGGGCAAGGCAATGACCCATTACGAGCAGCTCTGGGAATTTCCCTCCGAGAAGTCGTTGAAACATGGCGCGGAGGAGATTCAGCGCGCACAAGCGGCCGGCGCGTCCACTGAACGCGAACGCGGCTACATCGCCGCCGCCGCCGCGTTTTACCTTGCCGATCCGAAATTGAGCGAGACACAGCGCGTCCAGGCGTACTCGGCAGCTCTCGCGCAATTACAAAAGAATTCACCTGATGACGTGAACGCCGCAGCGTTTCACGCGCTGTCTCTAGTCGCGTTGGCGGAGCAGCAAAAGGTGGAGCCGCAAGCGAACCGCGAGGCCGCCATCGCTATCCTCGAGCCGCTTTGCCGCAAGGCACCGAATAATCCAGGTCCTGCGCATTACTTGATCCATGCAACGGATACGCCGGAATTGGCCCCGCAAGGGCTCGAAGCAGCTCGCGCCTATTCCAAAATCGCTCCGGATTCTTCTCACGCGCTGCACATGCCCTCGCACATCTTCGTCCGCCTGGGCCTGTGGCAAGAATCCATATCATCAAATATCGCCGCCTCCGCCTCCGCCGCCAAAGCTACCCAGGAACATCGCTCCGCGCCGCACTACCAATTCCATGCGCTCGACTTTCTGAATTATTCCTACTTGCAAAGCGGACAAGAATCCAAGGCCCGCGACATGGTGAAAGAGTTGGAGAATGTGCCCGGCGCAGACGATGAATCGGTTGCCGAGCATCAAGCGTGGTTCGCCGCACGCAACGTATTCGAGTCGCACCGCTGGAAGGAAGCCGAAGCGTTGCCCATTCCGCAAGTCCCCCGCGAGTCGCAAGAGTCAACTTACCAAGTTCGCGCGATAGCCGCCGCCCATTTGGGCGATGTCGCCGCGGCGCGCCAAAACCTTGCAAAATTTGTCGAGATCAGCGCGGAAGAGCGGGGCAAATCACGCCATCACGGAAACAAAACTCCCGACAAGAGTGTCGAGCAAATGGAAGTGGAAGCGTGGGTCGCGTTGGCCGAACGCAAATCCGACCAAGCGCTGAAGACGCTGCGCTCCGCCGCGGAACGCGAAGATGCCGACGGGTTGGACTCGCTGGCCATGCCCGCGCGCGAAATGCTGGCCGACATGCTGCTGGAGCTCAAGCGCCCGTCCGAAGCCCTCACCGAATACAAAGCCGCGCTGAAGAATTCCCCCAATCGCTTCGATTCACTCTACGGAGCCGGGCACGCCGCCCAATTGGCCGGCGACGCCGCGGCTGCCAACGCCTATTACGCAAAGCTAATGGAGATTTCCGCGCAATCAGCCGATCGCGCCGAGCTCAGCCAAGCCAAGTCTTACCTGAACCGCGCGTCGACCGGCAACTGATGCGGTCCACGCTCCGCTAGCGAAACGTTCCGTGATTTAGATCTGGAAGAGTAACTGCCATTTTGGTATACTGTTGTCGTTCAGTACTGCGCCTCTTTTGGCCCGAAACGTCCCCTACAACCAAAATCTCTAGTGTGGGTCAACCGCAGGTCTGCCAGCGAAGACCACCCGCGAAGCCAGAAGAAAGCCGCGCCGCGGAATTTAGACTGATTAGGCACGACCGCGACCTGCAGGCGCCCGAAAAGTCGAAGGCGGACCTACGTCGGTCCGCCTCGGGATTTAAGGAATTCATACAACTAGAAGTGGAAGCCCAACTCTGCGGTATACGCCCGCGGCGATACGAAATGCGTTCCGCTGAACGTGGACAGGAAGTTGTATACCGCCGTCTTGTTGGTTAGGTTGATCACCGTGAACCGCAAGCTCCACCTGTATCGGTCCGCTTGGAAAAGATTATCGTCGCCCACGGCCACATCGAATAGGTTCCGCGGTTTGACGCGCGTGGGGTTGCGGTCTTGGTTAAACGTGGGCCCTGCAATATTGAGCAGTTTCGCGCCACTCGTCGTCGGGTTGGGCCCGCAGCTACTGGGCGTCAGAGCTGTCGTTAGCGTCGCGCTATGGGTGACCCCGCCGGCATCGACGCAAAAGAGCCCGATGGCCGTCTGTTGGTCGGCGTCCAGGAAGCTCGACGCATCTGCGAAATTATCGAGGGCGGGGTTGCTGGCCACTAACCCGCTGTCATAACGCCAATTGAATCCGATCCAGGGGAGTTTTAGCCAGGGTTGATACTGGAAGTGAGTTGTCTGATTGAACGCCTGGTCGTGATCGATGCGGAAAACCTGTCCGCCTGTGATGGTGGCGCCGAGGCCGGCAATCTGCGGAGGGAAATACCGCGCCCGGACGTGGGCTAACACGGCAAATGCCGTAAAGCCGTGGTAATTCGGTATGCTCACACGAACCGAAGGTCCATCGATTTTTGAGCTCTTCCAGGATATAGGGAAGAAGATAGGAGTATTCGCAAATGTGCTGAAGTCAAAAGCGTTATGCGTGAACTTCCACAGATAATCCGCGTCCACAACCACCCACTTCCCAAACGCCTGCTGGAACCCGGCGTTGAACTGATTGCGCTGCCCGGAGCGAATCGGCGCCTGCAAGCTGGACCCGCCGATAACGTCCACGACCACCGGGTTTGTTGCTCCCAGGCTGGCAAGAATCAAGTTCTCGTTGAACGGCGTCTCTAAGACGCGCGAGTAGGATACCCGCAGTACGCTGTTTGTCTTTTTAATGTTGTAAGCGACGCCCAGCCGTGGCTCCGGTTGCCAGTCGTGCACAATCCCACGATACAGGTCAACGCGAAGTCCTAGATTGAACGCCCAATTCCCTTCGGTAATTGTGTCTTGGGCATAAAGTCCGAGCTCCTTGACGTCCGTGTGCCCACGAAACGGAAACAGGGTACCGCCGCGCGTGAGGTCGAACGGGAGCAGGTCGGTGCATGGGGCGGCTAACGCGACGCTGTTTACGAAGCAAGGATTACCATTCGCACCTACCTGTGACGGAAGAAAGTTCGGATTTGTAATTCCGAAATTAAAATTTTCCGTCAGAAACGTGTGCTGAAATGTGGCGCCCACCTTAATGTTGTTCGCTCCTTTGACATAAGACAGGTCGGAGCGAAGGCCTGCATTCGTCAGCGTCCGGTGTTGGTTGAGGGTGGCCGAGGAACCGCCAGGAATGAGGCCAGTCCCGTCTGCGAAAACGTTCCGGCTCGGGTAATAATCGAAAACGTCACGCCGTACGAACGCCCCCAACGTGAAAAGCGTGGTCGGGCTGATTAGCCTGGTCCATACCGGCGCAATGTTAAACGTGCTGATCTTCGCGTGTTGATCCTGTGCTGGCAGCGGATTTCCAGTGACAGGATCGTTGATGCCAATGTTGAGGTTATCGATGGTGTTCGGTGTCTGGAACCAGGACCGCGTGTACTGGAAATTCGTGTGGATCGTGTCTGCGCCCGTGACCTGGTAATCCACCCGGTCAAACACATTCTCCTCATTGCCCTTGTCGTGAAGGGCAAAATGTTCCGGCGGATCCAAGAAGCGGCTGGTGTTCAAACCGTTTGCCGCGATGAAGTTACCCCACTTCTTCCCTCCGTAGGCCAAACGGAAGCCGCCGCTGACTGAACCGAAGCTGCCGTAAGACGTAAAGATGGAGCCTGTCGGGGTGGTCACCCCAAGCCCGGAGCGCGTCGTCACCTTAATAATTAAACTTGTCTTGTCTCCATATTCCGCCGGCGGGCCACCCGATACAGCCTCAATCGACTGAATCGAGTCCAACGGAATCTGATTTGAAAACACTTTGCTCTGTTGGTCGGTGATCGGCTGCCCGTCCACGTTAAAAGAGTTCTCTGCATGGTCACCCAGGCCGTGAAACAGCCCGTTTGAATCCGCAACGACACCCGGCGACGCCAACGTAACCAGGGAACTCACCGCCGACGATTGGCTCTCGAGCGGCAGCCGTTCGGTCAAGCTGGTGTCCACATCGGTGTGAAAGCTGGGATCGTTCTCCACCAAGTCCGGACCACTGGCTTGCACGGTCACGCTGGTCTCTGCCGACCCGACTTTCAAGCTAATTTGCACGTTCGACGGAACCACGGAGCGAACATCCACATCTTGTGCCGAAGATGCGAAGCCGCCTGCGGTAACCGTCAGATGATAAGGATTAAACGGGATATTGCTGAAGCGAAACGTGCCCTCGCTATCCGTCGTTGCCTCCCGGTGGAAGCCGGTGACCGGGTTGGAAATTTCAACTTTGGCGCTCGGTACTGAGGCTCCCGATTGATCCTTAACCACCCCGTCGATCGAGCCCGAATTCCCCAACTGCGCGCGCGCAGGCACAGCAAGAAGCAACAAACTCAGACTTAATAGCAGAAGTCCATAACTGCGAACTCTGTGTAACATTTTTCCTCCGGCCCGAAAATGGGATGTGCGTTGATTGGTATTGGATAGAAACCGCTTGCAAAGGCGGCTGCGCGAGCATTGAGTGGTGCTCACGCGAGGGACAGCCACATCAGCCGTAAATCGGGATTAAGCGGAAGGAGGACCGCGAGAAGCGCGATGCAGCGCGAAGGGGTCTAAAGGCGAAACATTATCGGGAAGAACAGCATGCCAGGCGACCTCCCGCGCATGCGGGATCAGATCGAGAGCAGCAGCCGCCAGCGCCGGCATGTGCAGCGCTTGACAGACAGGGCATACGCTTTCCGGTCCGCCGCTATGGTGGTGGACGAACACGCCGCCACCAGCGAAATACAACAGCGCAACGCAGCCTAAAATGGCTAACGCCCGTTTGCCCGTAATGAACTTAAGAAAGTCCATCTGTCTAAGGTTGCACACGCTAGTGTAGCAGCTTAGACGGACAACAAGGCCTCTTGGTTGCTCATCCTACCGTTAGAGCCCATGCTTGACCCTGCAACCGTTCTTCCCTAAGCTCCGTCCTACTAACCACATGCATGACGGCAATTGCGTCCCCTATCCGTTTTGTGCATTTCCAATTTATTCCGAAGGGCGGTGCCATGCACAGACTTGCGCTCGTGTTCTCTCTTCTAGTTTGCGCGGCTTCGGCTGCATATGGCCAACAAGCGGCAGAAGCGCGCCCGCCCGAAGCGCAGGCTTCTCGTGCGCTCCCCGCAGATGCGCGGATCAATGCGCTGGAGCAGCAGGTGCGCACGCTGGCGGAGCAGGTGGCACTGCTGCAAGGCGAGATGAAGGCTCTACGAGAGGCAAAATCAACGAGCGGAACACCGGACGGACATATCTTGTTAGCGTCGGCGCGCGTCCAGCCCGCAACGGAAAGCAGCAGCTCCGTTCCGGCCGAACCGCAGCCTTCCCAATTACCACAGACGCAAACTACCGGCGGTACCCAACTTCAAACATACGGCGGTGCGACTTCTAACGCCAAGCTGCTCAACCCGGACATTAGCCTGATCGGCGATTTCATTGGAACCGCGGGACACAACGCGGTTTTTCCTTCGCCTTCCATGCAACTCCACGAGTCGGAGATCGGCATGCAGGCGATTATCGACCCCTATGCCCGCGCCGATGCTTTTTTTTCCTTCGGCGAGACGGGTGTCAACGTCGAGGAAGGCTACGTGACGTTCACTTCTCTTCCCGCGGGACTTCTGCTCAAGGTCGGCAAGATGCGAGCGGATTTTGGCAAGGTCAATACGATTCATAACCACGCGCTGCCGTACATTGACCGCCCCCTGGTGACAAATAATTTGGTGGGTGGGGAAGACGGGATTGATGACGCCGGCATGTCGCTTTCGCGCTTCATAGCCGCCCCGAAAGGGTGGTTCATGGAAGGAACCGCACAGGTTTACCGGGGAGATTCGGACAGTGTTTTCAATGCCTATCGGCGCCAAGACCTGGCTGTGGTTGGCCATCTGCGCGGCTATCGCGATCTTAGCGAGTCCACCAATCTCGATCTCGGCGTGTCTTATGCGCGGGGAAACAGCGGAGGCCTTTTTACAGCGCCAAATCCGTCCGCTTTCTTCACCAACCTCTATGGCGCGGACGCCACACTGCGGTGGAAGCCCCTGCGCCGCGCGGTTTATAAGAATTTGCTTTTCCGCACCGAGCTTTTCTGGAGTGCTCGCGACCAATTGTCCGCGCTCAATGTTTTCGAGACGCAGCATGCCTTCGGCATGTACTCCTCGGCCGAATATCGTCTGAATCGCCGCTGGACAGTGGGCGGACGCTTCGACCGCAGCGGTCGCGCGACGAATGCCAATCTGACGGACACCGGCTTTTCCGGCATACTTACGTATTGGCCCAGCGAGTTCAGCCAGATCCGTGGGCAATATCGCTATGGCCATCTTGCAATCGCTAATCCTGGCGATTTTACGAATGCCAACGAGTTTCTGTTTCAGTTTCTGTTCGTGATGGGCGCGCACGGAGCGCACCCGTTCTAATTTTCGTAACCAGTTTTCGTGAACAGGGGAGAAAAGAAACGCTATGCATAGATGTAGCTTTAGTACGCGCCTGATGGCGGTTTTCATGGCGACGGCGCTTTCATTGGCGCTACTCGGGCCCAAGCCCGCACGTGCGGCCGGCAAGCTCCAGATCATGACCGCCACGACGGACCTCGCCTCGCTAGCCCAGGAAGTCGGCGGGGACAAAGTGGACGTGGAATCGATTGCGCGCGGCTACCAAGACCCGCACTTCGTAGATGCCAAACCGAGCTTCCTGCTGAAATTAAAGCGCGCCGATCTCCTGATCGTGGTGGGACTCGAGTTGGAAATTGGCTGGTTGCCGCCTTTGATCACACAATCGACCAATCCGAAGATTCAGGTGGGCGCGCCCGGCTATTTCGATGCCTCGCGCTTCGCGACGATTCTGGAAATTCCCTCAGGGCAAGTGACCCGCGCGGAAGGCGACGTGCACCCGCTGGGGAATCCGCACTATTGGCTGGATCCCGAAAATGGCTTGCGCATCGCGAAGGGTATTACGGATAAGCTTAGCGAAATGCGTCCAGGTGATGCGGCGTACTTCGCACAACGCTACACCGACTTCGAGGGGCGCCTGAAGCAGGCGGATCAGCGCTGGCTTCAAGAGATGAAGCCGTATGAAGGCCGCAAAATTGTCACCTATCATCGTTCCTGGCCCAACTTTGCGGAGCACTTCCACTTGAACGTGGTCGGTTACGTCGAGCCGCGCCCGGGCATTCCGCCCAGCCCGCAGCACACCGTTGAGTTGATACAGCAGATGAAGCGCGACAACGTAAAGGTGATTGTCGTGGAGCCCTATTTCGATTTGAAAACGCCCAATGCGATCGGGCGGGAAACGGGGGCGCGGGTGCTCGTTCTGCCGCCATCGGTGGGGGGCGAAAAAGAAATCACCGACTACTTTAAGCTGTTTGACTACGACATCACCAAGCTGAAGCAGGGTTTTGACGCGACGCACTAACTTTAGGAGCCGTATCGATGGAGATTTTTCTTTTTCTGCTTGCGCCGTTCGTGGCCAGCCTGATTTTGACAGGCATTCACGCCTATCTCGGCGTGCACGTGGTGGAGCGTGGAGTAATTTTCGTTGACCTGGCGCTGGCGCAGATAGCCGCCCTGGGCGCGACAGTGGCCATCGTCGTAGGTATGGACCCACACGGGCGAGGTTCGTACTGGATCAGCCTGGGCTTTACGTTTTTGGGTGCCGCAATTTTTGCGTTTGCGCGGACCCGCCGCGGGCACATCCCGCAGGAAGCTTTCATTGGTATCGCGTACTCCGTGGCCTCGGCGATGGCCATTTTGTTGATGAGCAAAGCGACTGGCGAAACCGAGCACCTCAAGGACATGCTGGTCGGGAATATTCTGGCGGTGTCCTGGCCAGAAGTGCGTAAGACGGCGATTCTGTACGCGGTGGTCGGCGTCTTCCACTATGTGTTTCGCAAGAAGTTTCTGCTGATTTCCATGAATCATGAAAAGGCAGAGACGCTGGGCGTCAGCGTGCGGTTCTGGGACTTTTTGTTCTACGCATCTTTTGGCTTTGTCGTGACTTCGTCAGTGGCCATTGCCGGTGTGCTGCTTGTCTTTTGCTATTTGATTGTGCCCAGTGTGGGCGCCATGCTCTTCGCGGATCGTATTGGCCCCCGTCTGGCAATTGGATGGACGATGGGAACGCTGGTTTCCGCCCTCGGTTGCTACCTAAGCGTGCAATTGGATACGCCGACGGGAGCGACGATTGTGGTCACGTTTGGAGGAGTCCTGGTTGTAATGTTCCTCCTGCACCTGGTACTGCATCATCGTAAAGAGACAGAATTGGTGGGAGCACACGCCGCGCAAAGAGAACTCCACCAAGAAGGCGTCGCGAGCCCTCCGTCGTAACGTAGAGAGGCTTGATGGTTTAGGCTACTCAGCGCAATTACTGACGGGCATTGCGTCGGGCACGGCCGAGAGAGCCGATGTGGTGAGGACGGCCTGCTTGGTTTCCAAGTCGAAAATTTGGTACTCGCCGGGCCAAAACGAGAGAAGCTCCTCTACGCGTGTTTTCGCGGCACTCAGTTCCGGCGCACCTTCCAGCCAGAACGCAGCTTTCTCGCTTTCCCTTCTAACGATGTCATACCGGCGACTTGTATCCATTTGGCTCCTCAGTGTCCTCTGTACTTCATCACTTCATCTACTTCCTTCAAATTCCTTCAAATTTTTCTGCCTATTTCAAATTGCTACCAGAGCGTGTCCGATCCCCCGATCTTGGATGCGGCGCAGTTCTGCGACGATTTCTCCAGCTCCTTATTAGTAGTCGCGCGCGCTGCCGGACTTGCGACTACCGTTCCGCTGCTGACCATGCGGCCGCTGCGTTGACTAAAAATGACGTACTGCCCCGGCGCTTCCGCGGCCAGCTCTATGAGCCGGCCCTTGGCAGTCTCCAGGTCGCGGACTGCTTCAACCCAGACTTCCCCGGCCGCGTCGCGTTTAAAAATGTCGTAAGATGGTGAAGGCATGATCCGAACCCCGTGGCTAGCATAGCGAGGCGCCAAAATCGTGCAATTAGGTAAAGACCGGATATGCGGCACGGGCTTTCTTTGGCATGGGGCTGTGAATCTCAAGTCAATCCTGTATTGCATTGGTTGCAGAACGGCGTAACTTCCCGAATACGTGCGGCGAAGCGAGGATCGCAGCGTTTGTGACCAACATCTTTGTGGTGGATGACAATCAACTCATGCGCCAGCAAGCACTTAGGCTGCTGGAGCAGCAAGATTCCTGGCAAGTCTCGGGCGAAGCTGTGAATGGTAAGGACGCCGTTAGCAAGTATCGCGACTTGTTGCCGGACGTTACCGTAATGGATTTCGAGATGCCGGAAATGAATGGGCTGGATGCCGCCCGCGAAATATTAAAGGAACATCCGAAGGCCGCAATTTTGATGTTGTCGGTGCACCTGCCGGGACAGTTGGCTGTGGAGGCGCGAAAAGTCGGAATCAAGGGCGCCTGCCCTAAGTCTGAGATGTGGTGCTTGCCGGACGCTATTCGGGCTCTGCTGCGCGGCGAGACTTACTTTCCTCATTGAAACGTCTCCACACAAAAACTTTCTTCTTACGAGAATCTTGCCTCGATAATTTATTGCGGAGTGGTCCTGTTTCCCTTAACCAGAGTTTCCGCTGAGCCGGAATTCCTCGCGGCGAATGTGGTAAAATAAAAGTTCCCAAGATGCCCCAGGGAGCGATTAGCGCATGAAATTTGGAGTAGTTGTCTTTCCGGGCTCCAACTGCGATCACGACGCGTTTTACGCCATCAGCAACATCCTGAAAAAACCTGTCGAGTTCATCTGGCACCAATCGCAGGACCTTGCCAATTGCGACGCAATTATTCTCCCAGGCGGCTTTGCGTATGGGGATTATCTTCGCACCGGAGCCATCGCGCGGTTTTCGCCCGTGATGAAGTCCGTCGAAAAATTCGCCAAGTCCGGTGGCATGGTTCTCGGCATCTGCAACGGTTTTCAGATTCTTCTCGAAGCGGGCCTGCTTCCCGGCGCCGTGATGCGCAATTCGGGTCTCCGCTACATTTGCCGCCACGTGTTCATCCGCGTCGAGCAGACCGATACGCCCTTCACCAACGCCGCTTCGCAAGGCCAAGTCCTGAAAATCCCGATCGCCCATAATGACGGCAACTACAACGCCGACGAAGCCACGCTCGCTGACCTCGAAAAAAATCGCCAGATCCTTTTCCGTTATACAACTCCAGACGGCGCGAATGACGCCGCAGGCAATCCCAATGGCTCGCTCCACAACATTGCGGGAATCAGCAATCGCGAGCGAAACGTTGCGGGTCTGATGCCGCATCCGGAGCGCGCTGTGGAGTCTGCTCTGGACTCCGCCGACGGTTTGGTCATTTTCCGGTCGATGGTGGAAGCGCTGGTGGGCGCGGCGAAGGCGACTGCTTGAAATTTTTGAAACAGGCGAATTCTCTGTCAGGGGCGCAGCACGCGCCCCGTTGAGTCTAGACGCAAAGATGGCCACCGCACCTACTGAAATCAAAGTCACACCGGAAATCGCGGCGGAGCACGGCCTTACCGCGCAAGAGTATGCGCGAGTGAAGGAGATCCTCGGTCGCGACCCTAACATCACGGAGTTAGGGATTTTCTCGGTGATGTG
>Ga0185299_10003557_pt1 | contig 20352 bp, 16 predicted proteins | sample PaiPotPPA55metaG_FD_128002 | JGI IMG/M metagenome (GOLD analysis project Ga0185299, IMG submission 128002) | Iron sulfur acid spring bacterial and archeal communities from Banff, Canada, to study Microbial Dark Matter (Phase II) - Paint Pots PPA... ... | reverse complement strand
CGCGGAACCCAGTCACAATTCGCGAAGGAATGCGCAAAGAGCGCAGCATCACCGCCATCGAACTGGCGAAATACTCGCAGTGACCTTTCTTCCTCTCGAACAGGAAATTGGCGAGTGGATCCCGCGAAAGACTGCGGGGCAGCTCCAGCGTGTATCTGAAGTGTGTTGATAGATACTGCTCTACGGCGGTTGCCTTTTCAAAGTTGCTGGGAGCCGGCGCGGCAATTTCCTCCGCCAGCTTCGAAATACGAATATCGAGCGGCGGCAGTTTCAGGTACCCGTCCATGGCGCCGGGGGCGGTGTTCGCCGCCAGACGAAGCTCGTCGCTGTCGATCACGGGCAATTGCGACTCGGCCTCGTAGCGATTAATTGGACGCTCGGCATCGAGGTCGTAGACAGCGCCCCCGGCGTCCATACTCACCTGCCGGAAATTTCCGGTGAGACTCTGCGGCCGCTCCGCCAGAAAAAAGACGTTGGTTCCCAGCGGCTCCATGAGGACGCGATAATGAATGGATCGGCCTGCGTTCGCCGATCCGCCACGCGGGCCCGTCAAACGCGCCAGCCGATAGAAGCCATCTCCGGCTGGTCGCACCTGGGTTTGCTCATACGAATTCGACCAGGTTCTGCCGTCAAAATTGCTCACCGCAATCCCACGCCACTTCAAGTCGTAACTGCCTAGCAGATCGTTCTGGATCTCGATGTGCATGACGACAGCACTGGACTGCTGAATCTGGCCAATGCGGCCGAGTTGCACGCGATCCGTGAAGCCGGTAGAGACATCGCTCGTCGGAGTGTAGGCGCTCAGGTAGTGTGACGAAACGCGGGGCAGCAGGAAGAAGATCAGGAAACTCCCGGCCAAAATCATCAGCAAGAGCACCGGAGCGATCGCCAGCAGCCCGTAGGCCATGCGCCGGACTGGAGGGATAACGCCGGGAGAGGCAACGCGAGGATCTTGTGCGTGCGTTAGTTCGGCGGCGATGGAATGCCGCATCTCCATCAGCACAAACGTGATGATCGCAACCAGCAGGAAGGCGGCAAAAGAAAACAGGAACATAGTGCCGACGGTAAGCACGGCGGCCGCGAGCACCATCAGAAACGAAAGGACCGCAAGCATGTAATGGTCGCGCGTTCGCTGCAACGAGAATAGCCGGACGACCATCGCGAACAGGACAAGGTGAACCGTCGCTGTGAGAAAACTACGGGAAAGAAAGAAGTAGTCGGCGAGGTAGATGGCGACGTAAATCAGCGTCAGGACAGTGGTCCAGCGTTCCGGGATGGCAAACTCGTGCCCCGTTAGAAGTTGATATCCGCGGAGCGCCAGCGCCAGCCCCACCATAACTACCGCCGGCAGATCCAGCCCTCCGGTCGAAGCTAGAGCGCCGAAGCCACTGAGCACGAGCAGATAGAGCGCAACGTTAAAGTAGCGCTCGATGGCCTTGGCCATGGTGATTCCACCCGGGTTCAAAGAGGCTTCAGTCACGACAAGCTTCTATTGTTGGCGAAACCGGTGCGGAAGGGAAGTGTCCGCGGTAACAATGGACGGCGCATGGTGAATTCACGAGATAGCCCTAAGTTTGCGGAAAAAGTAGTCTCGCCCACCGCAGTCTTACCGCAGCGGCTAAAGAGTTTGCTGAAAAACTCGGCTTTCGATGTCCCGCCCCTAAAGGGGCTTCTGATTTCGAAGAGCTTACGGCATCGCTAAAGCGATGCCCTGATACGAAGCGTGAGTTTTTCAGCAAACTGTAAAGCCGACATTGGAAATGCGCCCTATCGCAGCGGTGAACCGCTGCGCCACCCAGGAACAAAGGCAAAATCGACTTTTTCTGCAAGCTGCTAGATGGTCGCCTTTGCAGGAGCCGCACACGGCGCTAACATTACCGACTGTTCTGCGGCGCGGGATTCGCGGATCTCGAAGATGGACTCCAGTTGGGTGACTCGCAATACTTCGTGGACTTGCTCGGTTGGATTCAGCAGGCTGAGATAAATACCGGAAGCCTGCAACGAAACCAAACAGCCGATTCCGGCAGCGTCGATGGCATCAACTCCAGTCAGATCGAGGGTCACATTACGACGCTCTTGCCGCACAGCCGCGCACAAAATGGCAGTCTCATCGCCTCGCACAATTCTGCCCTGACATTGCAGAACCACTCCGTCATCCGAGTCTTTGACAGTCACAGTAAGCATGGTTGGATTCTCCAGAAACTGGCCCGGGGCTGCGTGTCTTCCCCGCGAGTAGCCATTTATTATAGGCGAACAAAAAACGAAATGCAATGCAAAAAGTAGCAGACGCACGACTCAGTGAGAGGGTTCTGCTCAAGACTTCGGGTCCGCAGCGGGCGGTCCAAATGAACCGCAACGACCTCGCATACCTTCGCGGAACTTCTCGCGCTCCTCCGGGGTCATGTGCTCCCAACGCTCCTTCATGCGGTAACGCCAGTACATGTGCCTGCCCGGTCCACCACGAAATCCGCCGAAGAGTATCTTGCTCAGAAGCAAGAGGCCCACCGCCTGCCAGAAGTTGATCAGATGCAAGCCGAACAGAGGCGGCATCAACGAATTCCACAGGCTCATCACCACAAGACCAAGCACCGCGACGAGTACTATGGCAAACAGCGCGATCTTCAGTCCTTTTAACAACCAATTCCTTTTCATTTCTCTTGCCCTCCTGATTTCGTAAATTCGTCATAAACTTCCCGCAACCGCTCGCGCAAATGAATCACCGCATAGTGCTTGCGTGAAAGCAGAGTATTCACGCTCAGGCCGGTTTCAACCGCGAGGTCTTTGAAGCTGCGGCCCTCGATTTCATGGGCGAGGAATACCTCGCGCTGCTCTTCGGGGAGTTCCTCCAAAGCATCCTCAAGCTCCGCCAGCAACACAGTTCGGGCGTAGGCCGCCTCCGGTCCGGCATCGCGGGACGGGAGCAAGTCCTCCAATGTGAGAGACTCTCCCTCCTCGGCTACCACCGGATCGTTCGTTGACGACTCGGGCTTCCGCTTGCGAAACAGGTCTGTGATTCGATTACGCGCGACGCGGAACAGCCACGCGCCGACCTGCTCGATGGGCTTCATCAGGCGGTACGTTTCTACGAGTTCGTAGAAGACCTCTTGCAGGATGTCTTCCGCGTCGCTCGGGTCGGCGACACGTCTGCGGATAAAGTTGCGGAGCCGAGTCTTGTCCCGATCAATCGCCTCAGAGATCCGCTCGTCTTGATCCGCCATCATCCACTGTTTTCTCAGCGCCTCGTCCATCTACTCATGTAGACGAACGAGCGAGACAAATATTTTAGAGGATTTTAGGTGGGGGCCTGTGGCCTCGGGATGCCCTTCGCATTGGGAAGCGGGCGTGGTTAAAGGCGGCCGAGGTGACGGCAGCAATCTGTTTTTGTGTTTACAATACCTGCCCATGGACTATCTTCTGAAAACTGAACCGACTGTGTACTCATTTGCGGATCTTGAGCGGGAGAAGACGACGATCTGGGATGGGGTCACGAATCCGGCGGCGGTGAAGCATCTCCGCGAGATGAAGCCGGGGGAGCGGCTGGTGATTTACCACACCGGAGACGAGAAGAGCGCGGTGGGTACGGCGTCGGTGGTAGCGGTGGATCCAAGCGATCCCAAGACTCCGAAAGTGACGATCAAAGTTGGGAAGGCGATCGCGAAACCGAAGACGCTAGCGGAAATTAAGGCGCGAGCGGCGTTTGCGGAGTCTCCGCTGGTGCGGCAGGGACGATTGAGCGTGGTGCCGCTGACGGCGGCGCAGTATGCGTGGCTGGTGGGGGAGTGAGGTGGCGCGAGCTAAACCCTGCCGAGCTTCGCTCGGCTTGGACGGGCGAGGGCGCCCGTCCCCACACGAACAACTCGGCTCACGTCCGCACCACCCGTTCGTTGCAATCGGATTCCGGGCATGCGTAGGTCACGTGATTGCGCTGGCGGTCGAGGCTGATGATGAACATGGGGCGTCCGTGACGGTCGCAGGTGGGCTGGTTGGGGGTTAGGACGGGTGCATCTCCACGCTTGGGCGTGGTGTAGCCGACGCGCTCACCGAAGCAGCGGTGGCAGAACTTGTCAGTGCAGCGAAAGAATTCTATCGAATAGTCGGCGTTGTAGGGAGCCAGGGCAGGCTCCATGGTGCGGTAGTGCTGGTCGCAGAGAGGCAGGATGTCCATCCGCATGCGGAAGCGAGTTTAGCACTGAAGACATTGAATCATTGAGTCATTGAAGCATTTAGTCATTGAGTTGAAGCATTGAATCGTGGAAATGTTGAGTCAATGAGTAAATGACTCAATGATTCAATGTCTAAATGATTTCAGCCGATGTAGCGCAGTGCGTCGACGATGCCGAGGTTCGAGGCGCGGTAGGAGGGAATGAGGCCGCTGACCAACCCGACGACGGCCGCGACCAGCATAACGACAAGCGCGGTGGCTGCGGTCATGTGCATCGAGACCGGCAACCCAATGCCGGGGCGGGACATCGCTTTGATGACCAGCGTTCCCAGCGCGACGCCGACCGATCCTCCCATAAGAGAAATGGCGATCGATTCGCTCAAGAGCAACTTGAGGATGTTTTCGCGGGTGAAGCCAAGCGTGCGGAGGACGGCGACTTCGCGGGTGCGTTCGCGGATCGACATAGCCATGGTGTTGGCGCAGACCAGCAACGTGGTGAAGACAACGGCTCCGCAAATGCTGAGGATGAATACTTTGACGCTGCCAAGAGTGGCGATGAAATCGAGCTTGAACGCCTGCTCGCTCTCGCTCTTGGTGGGAACCGGAGTCGCGTGGAACATGTCGTCAATGGCATGGGCCGCTCGTGGCATGTTTTCAGGAGTATCGACACGAGTAAAGTAAAAGCCGGCGGAGTCTTTGAACCAGCTCACCGATTCTTCGAGATATTTTGCATGGAAATAGAGCGCGCTGTTGGGCGGGTCGATGGTGTAGATGCCGCGCAGGGTGAGGTCTAGATTCGTGGGGAAGATGCTGCCCTGCAGGATGATGTGGTCGCCGATTTTCCAGTTGTGTTTCCTGGCGAGTTCAATGTCGACAACGCAGCCCGCGCGGTCGCGCTTCCAGGCGGCGAGCTGATCGGCGGGCATGACTTTGTCGGCGGCTACGTCGAAGTATTCGTCGGGATCGGTGGCGAACTGAGCGAAATAGTTTTCCGGCTTGTCGTCCTTATACTTGCCCCCGAACCAGGTCATGGGGACGACATGCACAACGCCGGGAACGGTACGGATCTTGTCGCGATAATAGATAGGAAGGAAGTTGGCAAGCGAGACCTTGTGACGGGTCATGATGCGAAGCGCGGAGTCAGGCGCTCCCTTGTCGATGTAGAAGCTGCGCCAGACACAGAGCATGATGCAGAGCAGGAGGAGAGAGAAAGCGATGCTGGCGACCGTCAGCAGACTGCGGCGCTTGTTGCGAAAGGCGGACTTAGCGACGAAATGCGAGAGGGTCATGGGGACGGAAATATCTTACACCGCGACCTCCTCCTGCTGTAGAGACAGGGCTCGCCCCGTCTCATGCTGCGGTCGGAGACGCGGCAAGCCGCGTCTCTACGGGAAATCATCGGCGCGGTTGGACGGGCGAGGCGCCCGTCCCTCCATCGAATGACTTGTCGCGCGGTCACTCTTGGATCATGAGAAAGTTTTGCGTAACTCGCGCCGCAGAATCTTGCCTGATGGCGTACGCGGGACGACCTCCACAAATCGAATCTCGCGCGGCTGCTTGTGCCGGGAGAGACGGTCGGCGACGAAGTCGCGGAGTTCTTTGTCAAGAGTGTCAGAGGGCACAAAGCCTTCACGCAGGACGACGAAGGCACAGGGGATTTCTCCCGCCTCGATATCAGGTTTCGCGACTACGCCGCAATCGCGGATGGCGGGATGTTCAAGTAGAAGAGATTCGACTTCGGCGGGGGCGACGGGGAACCCTTTGTATTTGATCATCTCTTTGCTGCGGTCGAGGACGTAGTAGAAGCCGTCGGCATCGCAGCGCACGATGTCGCCGGAGAAGTACCAGCCATCGCGTAGAGCAGCGGCGGTGGCTTGCGGCTCCTTCCAGTATCCGAGCATGATCTGCGGGCCGCGCATGACGAGTTCGCCGGGCTCGCCAGGCGCGACCTCATTCCCGTCAAGATCAACGATGCGACAATCCGTGAGAGCCAGTGGCTGTCCGATGGAAGCGGGGCGGCTCATTTCCGGTGGAGCGATGTAGCCAACGTGAGTGACGGGCGAGGCTTCGGTCATGCCGTATCCCTGGGCGACGCTAATGCCGGTGAGATTGGTCATGCGTCGGGCGAGTTCGGGAGCGAGCGGCGCGGCGCCGCACTTGATCCAGCGTACTTTGTGATTCTTTGGGAAGACGCCAGCTTCGGCGGCTTGGCAGAACGCATTGATGGCGGGCGGGACCACGGGCATCATGGTGACGCCCTCCTGAATCAGAAGAGCGCACAACTTTTGCGTGTCGAAGCGCGGCATCAGAACGAGTGTCGAGCCGAGCGTGAGCGAAAGAGTCAGCGCCACGGTGAGTCCGTAGATGTGGTAAAGGGGCAGGAAGCAGAGCATGACATCATCGGGTGTGAGCATCGCGGCATTCGGGCCGAGGATCTGATGGACATTCGCGACCAGATTGTAGTGCGAGAGCATGACGCCCTTGGGCAGTCCGGTAGTGCCGCTGGAGTAGGGAAGGGCGGCTATAGTTTCTTGCGAGGTCTGGACAGCGTCCGGGAATTTGGCGGACGTGGGCCGCAGCAGACTCGGGAAATCTTCGCAGCCTGCGCTCTGACCTTGCATGTTGAAGTTGCGCGTGCTGAAGACGCGACGCAGGCCAGGAAGTCCTGCGAGGTTCACGTTTTCGAGAAGGGGAGCGTCGGTGATGAGGAAAGCGGCGCCAGAGTTTTCCAGTTGATAACGGACCTCGCGCTCGCGGTAGGAGGGATTGAGGAGTGTGGGGATACCTCCGGCGAGCGTGGCGGCGTGATAGGTGATGGCGAATTCCCAGGAGTTGGGAAGGAAGATCGCAACCACTTCTCCGGGGGCGAGTCCGGCGGAGATGAGGCCACGGGCAAGGGATTCGACAAGGCTGCCATATTCGGCGAAAGTGAAACGGCGATTGCAGGAAGTGTCAATCAGCGCTGTCTTGCTGGCGTTCTGGCGGCAACTCTGGAGGACAACATCGTGGACAAAACGCCCGGTGGGATCGGCGTAGAGCTGGGTGCGAAGCATTGGGGGTGATTGTAATGGGGGAGTGCGGAAGTTGAAAGTAGACGGACGGCGGAAGTGAAGTATGAACCGGCGCCAATTGAACCTTTTACCACAGGGAACACGGGGAACACAGGGGACTGCCGAGCGAAGCTCAAGCGCTCAGTTTGCGTAGGAATTCCTGTTCATCCATGCGGTACTTAAAAGCTTTGCGGCCGTTGATGAAGACTACGGGGACCTCGTCGGTATAGAGGCGCCGGATTTCGGCGTCGGAGTCCACGTCGATTTCCCGCCAGGTGAAGCCGCCACGCTTGTGCAGCTTGACGATGCTCTCCTTGACGATTTCGCAGAGATGACATCCTTTGCGGGAATAGACGATAACTTCCCGAGGCTTCGTCATGCGAGGCAGTTTATCAGTTTGGGTGCAGGGTTTCCAACACACGGAGTACGAGACCGAGTGCCAGACAAAGACGGCGTAGAATTCCGAGATGGCCACCGTGGGAAAAGCACTTTCTGGAAGGACGATGCTGGTGACGGGAGCGGCGAAACGGCTGGGGCGAGCGATTGCTTTGGCCGCGGCCAAAAACGGCGCGGACGTGGCGATAACTTATCGGGAGTCGGGGCGCGAGGCGCGGGCCGTGGTCGGCGAGTTGGCGCAGCATGGCGTGGAGGCGCTGGCGGTGCGGTGCGATGTCACGGATGAGAAAAGTGTCCGGGAGATGGTGAAAGAAGTGGCGAGGGAACTGCGCGGAATCGACGTGCTGGTGAATAATGCCGCGAATTACGAAACCGTCGAGTTTGAGAAGATTACCGTGGCGCAGTGGGATGCGATTTTTGCTTCGAACACGCGCGGACCGTTTCTCGTGTCGCGTGAGGCATTGCCGCATTTGAGAAAGCGCAGAGGGCGCATCGTGAATATGGGTTCGCTCGGCGGGCTGCGTCCGTGGGCGACGCATGCGCATTATTGTTCCTCGAAGGCGGCGCTTCACATGTTGACCAAAGTGATGGCCAAGGCGCTGGCGCCGGAGATTGCGGTGAATGCAGTGGCTCCGGGGATGATCGACTTGGGAGAAAAATCGGCGGCCTCATTCATGAAAAAGACGGCGAAGCAGACGCCCATGCTCCGGAGCGGGACGGCAGCGGACATTGCCGCGGCGGTGATGTTCTTTGCTGCGGCTCCGCAGTTTATTACCGGTCAGGTGCTGGCGGTGGATGGCGGCCTGGGACTGTAGCGACGGGATTTGTTTCCTGGCGTCGGTTCGCGTATCGTTCGTTGTCGATTCGTTTTCGAACTTGCACATACCTATGACACGATCCCTCGGCGCGAGCTCTCTTTTTTTAACACTCTTTCTTACTTTGCTTCTGGCAGTCTCTTTTGCCGTTGCCCAGGATCGGCCGGAGGAGGGCGGTCGTGAGCTCCAGGTTTGGACTGGTGGCGGGCGCTCGGTTCCGGGCGGGACCAAGGATACCAGCGTGTGGAACGCTGGAGTTCGCTATGGGTGGATCCTGACCGCTCCGCATGGGCCGGGCTTTCTCAATGGACGATTCGAAGTTGCGGTGGAAGCGGTGCCGGCGTTTGTCGTGTTTCAGCCTGCTAACACTGCGTACGGAGCGGGAGTGAATCCTCTGGGGCTGAAATGGATTTTCGCCACCCGCGGACATGTCGCTCCGTACATCGAGTTGAATGGAGGGACGCTGTTTACGACGCATGAAGTGCCGGCGGGAACGTCGACGATAAACTTCACGTCGGGCGCGGCGTTCGGGATGCATTTTCTGGGGGAGCACTGTTGGTCGGTTGATGTACGGTACATGCATATTTCGAATGCGGGGCTAACGTCGCCGAATCCGGGAGTAAATACGGTGCAGGTGCGCTTGGGATTTGGGAAGTTCTTCGGGAAGAGGTAGTTTCATCTCGCATGTTTCCACAGTTCCATCGTTTCGGGTCGTCAGAGTCTTGGCCCTTTGGACCTTGGGCAGTTCTTTTATTTCTTCTACTGTTGTGTCCCATCGAGGTTGGAACCATGCGGCAATGCATTGTTTTGTTTTCTTGTCTTTTAGTCCTCAGTAGCTGTCAAAAAGAGAGATCGACTTCATCGAAAGCGGCCGATGTGGTGATCCGCAATGCGCACGTTTACACGGTCGACGTGCAGCGGCCCTGGGCGCAGGCGGTCGCGATCAAGGCAGATCGCATTGCCTGGGCCGGTGATGAGAGCGCAGCGGCACTGTACATCGGACCGTCCACCAAGATCGTGGACGCGGGTGGGCGATTGCTGTTGCCCGGATTCATTGACAGCCATTTTCACGTGCTGCTGGGGGGAAATCCCGATGTGTTGCGGATCGAGAACGCGAATTCTTTGGCGGAGATTCAGCGCCAGGTTAGGGAATTCGCGCGGAAACGTCCAGAACTCACTTGGATCGAAGTAGAAGGCTGGAACTATTCCGCGTTTCCGAATGGAACGCTGCCCACCTGGAAAGATTTGCAGGGGCTGACGGGAGGGCGTCCCGCGTTTCTGGTGGCCTATGACTACCACACCATCTGGATGAATCGCGAGGCGCTGCGGGAGTTTAGCATCACTCGGAAAACCGAGAAGGTGATCTTCGCCGAGAAGTTGGAGAAAGATTTGGAGACGGGTGAGCCGACGGGGATCGTGACCGGGTTTGGAAGCACGGGACTGTCAGAGGATGCAGAGACGGAGTTACGCAAACATCTGCCATCGCATGCGGCAGAGGCGACTAGTCGTGACGTGGCCAGCAATGTGGCGGCGGCCGTCAAGGCCGGGATCACGACCGTGGTGGATCCCCAATCGTACCTGGAAGACCTGGACGTTTATTCACGGTTGCGCAGCGAGGGAAAACTCCCAGCGCGGCTGCAGGTAGCGTTGTTTCACCGGCGCGGGACGACGGACGCGACACTGAAGCTGTTCGATGATGCGCGGCACAAGTACAACGATGACTGGCTCCGGGTGTCGGCGGTGAAGCTGTACATCGACGATGTGATCGAGCCGCACACCGCGGCACTCCTCGAACCATATGCGGATCGGCCGCAAACTCGTGGCGATTTGGACTATCCGCCGGAGGAATTTAAGGAAGTTGTGGCGCGGCTGGATCGGATGAAGTTTCAGGTGTTCATTCATTCGATCGGGGATCGGGGAATTCGCACCGCGCTTGACGCGATCGAGTACGCGGAAAAGCAGAGCGGTCCGCGGGACCGGCGGCATGAAATGATCCACCTCGAGTGCTTGAATGAAAAAGACATTCCGCGCTTCAAACAGTTGGGGGTAACTGCCTGCATGCAACCTCGGCATTGTGCGCCCGATATCACGGGACAGTGGGCGAAAGCGGTGGGTCCGGCGCGCTGGAAGTATGCTTGGGCGTTCCGCAGCTTACGAGATTCGGGAGCGACCCTGGCGTTTGCGTCCGACTGGAATGTGGCGGAGATGGAGCCGCTCATCGGGATCTACACGGCACTAACCCGCAAAGGACTCGACGGAAAACCTGAAGGCGGGTGGGTGCCGGAGCAGACGATCGATCTGGAAACCGCGATTCGCGGGTACACGATCAATGGCGCATATGCAAATTTCGTGGAGTCGAACCGGGGGTCGGTTACTCCGGGAAAGTATGCCGATCTGGTGATGGTGTCGGATGACCTGTTCAAGATACCGGCGGACAAGATCAAGGATGCGAAGGTGATTTGGACGATGGTGGGCGGCAAGGAAGTTTGGAAGGCGCAATGAGCCTTGCCCGCCGCAGCAAGAATTCATCTCATAAATCGCTCAGGTAAGGGCGCGGCTTCACAGCTTTGCGGAAAACTCACGAATCTGTGGATCACCGTGGAACGGCGGCCCTTCCGGGCGCGGGCTTCAGCCCCAGAGGGCCCCCAGTTTACTCCTTACAGCTCTTTACGAAATAGCTTCAAATCCAAAGCTAACGCTGACGAGATAGCTCAGCCGAGGTCTGTCTCGGTTCGGCGCGACGTCCGCAGCACGGCCCCGGCGGAATCGGCGCCCCGTGGGGGCAAGTGAGCGGGTGGTTGAGGAAGGTGCAAATTTTGTCAGTGGCTTCGGGCGAGAGTATGTGCTCGAACTTACAAGCCTGTTGTTCGATTTCGGTTTCACTGTCCATGGCGAGCGAATCGGTGAAGAGGCGTTCGGCCAGGCGGTGGCGTCGGATGATGTCGGCGGCGCGCTGGTGTCCGCGCGGGGTGAGTTCGACGATCGCGGAACCATCGCCGGTCGAAAAGCCAGCGGGCTTCAGCGCGTCGTGGCAGGGATTGACGAAGGGCTTGTGATCGTGCGGTTGGGGCGGATGCGGGCGCGTCGTTACCAGTCCCATGGCGGCCATTTTTTCCACGGCGATGGATACGGGCAGAGCGCCGTGAACTTCCATCCTTCCAATCTCTGCGATTTGGCCGTTCTCTTCCAAAGCAAATAATTCTTCCAGCACTTCGTCGAACTGCTCGTCGTCGGCCATGGCAAAAACTTCCTGGGCCGCGATTTTGCCGTGATGCAATTCGACGCGGCGGTCGGCCAGACGCGCCACTACGGGATCGTGCGTCACCATGACGATGGTGCGTCCCTGCTGGTGGAGCTCGCGAAGCAGGCGCAGGACAATTTCTTCGTTCGCGGCGTCGAGGTTGCCGGTGGGCTCGTCGGCAAGCACGATCTTAGGATCGTTGATGAGGGCGCGAGCGATGCACACGCGCTGCTGCTCGCCTCCGGAGAGCTGCGAGGGCAGGTGTTCGGCGCGGTCTTTGAGGCCGACGCGGTCGAGGGCTTCGAGGGCTTCCTGTTCGTCGGTCATGCTGTGGAAGTACTGAGCGAGCATGACATTCTCGACGGCGGTGAGATACGGAATCATGTGAAAGTGTTGGAAGACGAAGCCGATGGTTTCGGCACGGACACGGTTGAGGTCAGAGGCGCTGAGGTTGGCGACGTTTTGTCCGTCAAGCCAGATTTCGCCGCTGGTGGGGCGGTCGAGGCATCCGATGAGATTGACCAGGGTGCTCTTGCCGGAACCGGAGGGGCCCATCACCGCGACCCACTCGCCGGACGCGATAGAGAGAGAGATGTCGTCGAGCGCATTAATCAGAGTGTGCCCGCCATTATTTTCTTCCGCTCTGGCGGGATAACTCTTGGTGACGTTCTTGAGTCGAATCATCCTGAACCCTTTTCTACGATTTCCGCTTCAGCAGCCCCTAAAGGGGCGTCTTCTTTCAACAGATTTCGGCATCGCTAAAGCGATACCCTGATACGAATCCCTACTCTCCGCTACGAGTCCCTACTCTCCCCTCAGAATAATAGCGGGTTGCACGCGTCGCAGCATAATGATCGGCAGGATGGCCGAGATGAGCGCCACGGCAACGCTGCCGGCGAGCACATACGGGAAGACGCTGAAGCGCGGCACCACCGGCGCGTGAAAGTTGGCTCGTCCGATCCAGACGGCGACGCCGATGCCGATGAAGAAGCCGAGAATCGCGCCGACTGCGCCCATGGCTGCGGCTTCGGCCGCGAAGAATCCGTTGACTAAACGTTCGGATGCGCCCAGGGCTTTCATGATGGCGAAGTCGCGACGGCGGTCGAAGACCCATCCCATCAGGGTGGCGAGGACGCACAAAGCGGAAGTCAAAACTACCAGTGTGGCGGAAGCGTAGAGAGTGGCGCGGGTTTTGTTCAGCACGTTGGCTTCGCCTTCCATGATCTGGCGGACAGGGCGGACGTCGGCCGAGGGCAGAAGCTGCGCGAGTTGGCGAACCGATGTTTCAACTTCCGCGGCGGTTCCGTTGACAGCGACTTCGATGGTGGAGGGCGCGACGCCGGTCCAGTTCTGAAATTGGGATTGATCGAGATAGATGCGGCTGTCTTCGCCGGCTCCGGTCTGCAACATGCCGGCGGGAGTAAGTTCGATCGCCTTACCCTGGAAAGTGAGTTCGAAGGGCTGGCGATTGGGGCTGACTACATTCGCGGCGCGCATGCCGATCAGGGCCTGGTTTTGGCCGTCCGGCCAATGGCTCACCTTCCACCAGTGGTTTAGCTGGCGGGCGCGAGTGAAGTCGGTGCCGACGACGACTACGGATTGCCCGTCTTTGGTGCGGGCGACGGCGTAGGAGAAAGGAACCGCCAGCATTTTTCCGCCGGGGCCAGCTGCGAATTCTACTTTAGCCAGTGCGTCGGCGGGGAGAGACTGGCCGTCCTTTGCGACGACGACTACGTTGGCGCCGTAATTGCGGAACTCGGTTCGGAGCTTGGCCTGCACATCAACGTAGAGATTCATCATCGCGGTGGCGACCGCTGCGGCAACGACCATGGCGAGGAGCGCGGCGGCGGCGCGTCTGCGGCGAAGGACAGCGGCGCGGAGAAGCATGCGCGTAAACATGGATGCGTGCGGCGCCTGCGCGCGGCGATCGGCGACCGGGTTCGGCGTGTGGAACGTGCCGGGAAAGGTGCTCATCCTTCACCTCGCAGCGCGAAAACGGGATCGAACTTTACGGCGCGGCGGATGGCGGCGGCGCTTCCGGCAAAGGTCACAAAGACGGCGATCGCGAGAATCACAGGGAAGAGCACGGGCTCGACCGAAATCTGCGAATTGAAGATAGAGCGGCCGATCTGGCGGGCGAGCAGCGCTCCCGCAGAGAATCCGGCAATGCCGCCGACGAGCGCGAGGAGCAGCGCCTCCGCAAAGAAGATCGCGGAGACGGCAAGATTTCCAGCGCCGAGGGCTTTCATCAGACCGACTTCGACGCGGCGCTCAAAGATGGCCGTGGCCATTGCGGCCGAAACAGCGAGCGCGGATGCGAAAAGTGCGGCGAGCGTGACCAGCAGCATGAGTCCCTTGATGCGCGAGAGCACTGTGCCTTCGTTTTGCGCGACTTGGCGGATCTGCTCCGCGTGCGAATGCGGGACGACTTCCTGCAACTGGTAAGCAATCGACTGCACGTAGGGCGAGCAGTACCAGCGGTCGTAGACCTCGGGAGTCATCGTCTTTGGATCGCGGGCGGCGAACGCATCCTGGGGCTTGGTCAGAGCGCTGACGTAGACGCGGCGTACGGCGCCGGGTTTGCCGAGAATCTGCTGCGCGAGGGCCAGGGGCGCGACGATCTGGTCGTCTTCAGCGCCGCCCGTGGAGAGAATGCCGGAAATGGTGAGTTGGCGGCCGGCGACATCGAGTGCGTCGCCGGGCTTCTTGGCTAGTTTTGCCGCCAGGCGCTCGCCTACGAGGATGTCTTGAGAGTCGTCATTCGGCCAGCCGCAAGCTGGTGGCGAGTCTTCGACTCGCCCCGGACGGGCGAGTCGCCCGTCCCCACACGAGACTTTCCACCATGGGTGCGTGATGCTGACGCCTGTCCTGAAGTCTTCCTTGCCGAAGCTGAGATCCTTATTGAAGTAGGTGCCGACCAGAGTGATTTCTTTCGTATCGGGGCCGCTACCAAGTTTTACCGTTACGGGCAGCATGGGCGAGAAGCCGACGATGTTGTTGTGCCAGAAAGTGCCGCGAATTTTCGGGAGGTCGGCTTCGTTGAGGAACGCGCCGTCGCTGGGGGGCTTCAGGTTGACGCCACCGACTTCCACGTCGAGTGTGTCTTCCTGCGGAGTGACGACCAGATTAGCGCCGTAGCTGCGCAGTTCGCGATTGATTTTGTCGCCGATGTCGGTCGCTACGGCGATCATAGCGGTGGCGACCGCAACGCCCAGCGTGATCGCGATGCCCGCGAGAAGTTTGCGGCGCGCCTGGTGGCGAAACGATTCGTAGACGAGGCGAGGAAACATTTTTATTTATTTCTGCTCGAAGTAATGTCTGCCGGCTGCGAGGTCGGCCTCGGAGACGATGACCGCGTCGGCGGTGACCTCGGCTTTCAGCGGAATCGGATTGCAACCGCCAGCCATGCCCACCGATTGCGGATTGATCGGGGCGGCGCAGTTTTTGCAGATCACTCCATGGGATCCCTTGTAGAAGCCGACGGGGCCGCAGATTTCGCAGGCGTCGAAGAGGGTAGCGATTTTTCCGTCGGGCTTCTGGTAAAGCCAGAAACGGACTTCGACTCCGCCTTCCCTGGCTTCGAAGCGGTGAAGTTCGCCGTCGTAAATCTCCTTTAGCGGGATCGAGACTTTGCCATCGACGAAGCTGACCTCCGCGGCGGGCGAGAGCGCGCTCGCGCTCTTCTCATAGATGAAGCTGGCGGTGACCATCACGATGAAGAGGAACGAGCAGGTGTAAACCGAGGCCATCCAGAGACGCTCGCGCCGGACCGTCCAGAGCGCTTTGCGGCGGGCGGCGCCGGCGGGCGGCAGCTCCAAAGGCTGGCGGCTCTTCATTTCAAACAGCACCATCAGCGCGGCGAGCACGAGGATGGTGATGAAGAAGAAAAGTTCGTTGCGGACGATGGGGCCGATGATGGCCATCTCCTGGCGAGAAGAGGGAAGGACCCCGTTCTCGGAAAGCTCGTGAAGGCCGGAGACGACAAGTTGCGCGGACACCAGGAAAAGAATCGCGGTGGTGACCCGAAAGAATTTCTGCAGATTGATTTTGACGCTGCCCTTGACGAACATCACGCCGAACAGAACGGCGACGACCACGCCCAGGGCGGTGCCGATGAAGCTCATCAGCTCATTCGAGTTCAGGGTTACGGCGGAGAGGATCAGAACGGTTTCGACGCCCTCGCGCAGCACCATGAGGAAGACGAAGAGGAAGAGGCCGATCCACGCATCTCCCCGGGCAAACAAACCGACCTTGCTTTCGATTTCTCCTTTGAGCTTGCGGCCGGTCTTCATCATGAAGACGATCATGGTGACGACGAAGACGGCAGCGACCAGCATGACCCAGCCTTCGAAGATGTCCTCATTCCAATTCAGGCGGGAGAGCACGACCGCGACGGCGATCGATCCGGCAAAAGCGGCGGCCAGAGCGGCGTAAACGGATTTGCGCAGATCGTTGCGGCCGATCTTGGCAAGATAAGCCAAGGTGATGCCGACGATGAGAGCGGCTTCGACACCTTCGCGGAGCGTAATGATGAATGCCTGGAGCATTGAAAAAGTGACCGCTTTCTAATTGAAAATGAAATTCAATTTCAATATGGATAGGATAAGGGGTGAGGGCGGGCGGGGTCAACGCACAGAGTCACCGGTGGTTGTGATTTGCATCACACGGGGAATTGGGGGATTGAACGGAGATTCGCCGGCGGAGTCGGTAGGGAGCCTCTGTCCGGGTCATTCTGGCTATCTGAGCGTTATTGCCTGGTTACGTAAACTATCCAGACTCCTCTCCCAGCCCGGTTGTGGATTACTTCCGGTTAGCCCGTCACCCAAGGGACAATCCCCAAGGTGTGAGGATGCCACATCTCTGGTTTCCTACTTATTATGAATCGGCTGTAAAGGCTACGCGCCAGAGCTGTTGGGTAGTGTCTGAAATGCAACGCACTTTTCAGACACTACCAGTTGTTGTGTGCCGCTTGGCTGCCAAAAGAGCTCTCCCGGCGCAGGAGACCATAAGAGTGGCCTGGCTAGAATGTGCACTTTTGACCGGAAGGCAGCCAGCGCGAATGTTAAGGTCGAGATTGAGGATAGACGTAGCCCGGGATTTGTAATTCGGCGCGCCACAGATCGTTCTTTGACATTCGCGAATCTGAAACATCGCAAAGGAGTTGAGTATGGTCGGCACCTCAGGACAAGCGGCTGCGCCTTTCAATGATCGCAACGTTTCCCTGGAGGCGCTTGCAGAGAGTGAGCAGAGATCTCGGACACTTGTGGAAGCGTTACCTGATGCCATTCTCGTTCATAGCGAAGACAAAATAGTCTTTGTGAATCCATTCTGTGTACGATTACTGGGCGCGGCAGGACCGGAGCAACTCCTCGGTAAGGACATTAATGAGATCGTCAATCCTGACGACCTGCCAGCAATAAGAAATCGAATCCAGGATTGTTACGCGAGCGGAACGGCGTCTCCTCCAATGGAGTCCGTTCTGATCGCCTGTGACGGGTCGTCCGTGGAAATCGAAGCTGTCGCGATCCCAATTTGCTGGAACGGAGCACCGGCGATCGAGGTGGTTGCACGCGATATCAGGGATCGGAAACGGGCAGAGCGAGCAGTTCAAGATTGGCAAGAACGCTTGGTATTGGCACAGAAGGCTGGCCTTCGGATTGGACTCTGGGACTGGGACGCAGTGGCCAACACGGTGATCTGGTCGGACGAGACCTACCGCCAGTTCGGATACACGCGGGATACATTTTCCGGTCGGGTTGAAGATGCTGTTACAAGGATTCACCCGAAAGATCGGCCTAGAGTAGAAGATGCGATCCGAAAGGTGATCGCGGGTGGAGGCGAGTACGCACAGCAGTATCGACTGGTGTGGCCCAACGGAACTACGTGCTGGGTCGAGGCGCACGGCGTGATGGTTCGTAACGGGTCCACTCACATGCTTGGCATAGGAGTGGATATTACCGACCTCAAGAAAACTGAACAGTCGCTGCAGGAGAGTGAAGAGAAATACCTGTTGCTATTGAACTCGACCGCAGAAGCGATTTACGGCCTCGATTTAGAGGGAGATTGCACGTTCTGTAACCCTGCGTGCCTGCGTCTACTTGGCTACGGGGCTCCCAAAGACCTGCTTGGAAGGAACATGCATGCGCTCATGCATCACACCCGAGCGGATGCAAGCCCATATCCGGAGCAGGAATGCGAAATCTATGTAGCGGTCCGCGAAGGTAGGGCCAGTCACATCACTGATGAAGTCCTGTGGTGTGCGGATGGAACGAGCTTCCCGTCCGAATATTGGTCTTATCCACTGTATAAAACCGGTGAGCTGGTCGGTGCGGTGGTCACTTTCATCGACATATCCGATCGCAAGCAGTCAGAACAAGCGCTGCGACAATCCGAAGAGAAGTATCGAGGACTGTTCGAGAACGCAACCTACGGCATATTTCAATCAAAATTGGACGGAGCTTTGCTGGACGTGAACCCAGCTCTAGTAGCCATGCTGGGTTACAGCTCAAAAGAAGAGTTGCTCACGCGGAATTTGAACCGCGACATCTATGAGGTTCCGGCCGACCGCAGGTCGATTCTTGATAGTTTCGGGCCCAGTGGGCGCGTGCACGGTGAAGTCAATTGGAAGCGCAAAGACGGCAAGATCATCGTCGTTCGTGTAAGCGGAGGGCCTTTCCGCAGACACGATGGCTCGTTCAGCCATTTCGAAGTCATTGTGGAAGACATTACCGAACGACGGAGCCTGGAGGCACAATTCCGTCAGGCGCAGAAGATGGAAGCCGTCGGGCTGCTGGCGGGAGGAATTTCGCATGACTACAATAACCTTCTCGGCGTCATTCTCGGAAATGCTGACCTACTCCTCGAAACAACACCGACCGGAGTGCAGCAGCACTACGCGGAGCAGATCATAAAAGCCAGTCGGCGTGCGGCCGAATTGACCCGGCAGTTGCTAGCCTTCAGCCGTAAGCAAATACTCTACCCAGCCATCCTGGACCTGAATGCGGTCGTTCGCGACGTCGGGAAAATCCTGCAACGCCTAATTGGCGAGGACGTGCAGATTGTGACAGACCTGGAGACGAGCCTGGATTCAACCCGGGCTGATCGTGGACAAATCGAGCAGATCCTCATGAACCTGGCCACAAATGCGCGCGATGCTATGCCCAACGGTGGCAAGTTCACGATCCGAACTGGGAATGCCGAACTGGGGCCAGACCATGTGGCCCTTCATCCCTACGCCAAGCTTGGGCGGTACGTTCGCCTCTCGGTAAATGACACGGGAGTGGGGATGACGGATGCCATACTGCACCGTGTGTTTGAGCCGTTCTTCACTACGAAGGCAGAAGGCCGCGGTACGGGGCTGGGATTGGCCACGGTCTATGGAATCGTTAAGCAGAGTACCGGATATATCTGGGTTTCGAGCGCGCCAGGAGCCGGTGCTACCTTCGACATCTATTTGCCGCGGGTTGAGGAAAAAGCTCCGCCACTGGTTACCGGCCCGGAAGAGCGAAGCGAGTATCCACGAGGCACAGAAACAATTCTCCTGGTGGAAGACGAAGAATCTCTGCGGCAAGTGACGTGCGAGTGTCTCACCATGAACGGCTACAACGTCCTGCAAGCCGGTCGCGGAAATCATGCCATCGACATGGCCGAGCAATACAAGGGACCGATTGCTCTGATCGTCAGCGATGTAGTGCTGCCCGACATGAATGGACCCTCAGTCGCGACGAAAGTGCGGGCGTTGCATCCGGAGGCGAAAGTCTTATACGTTTCAGGATATGCTGAAGTTCCCGTGGCTCAACAACTCATCGCAGAGGGAGCCATCCTCCTGCAAAAGCCACTATCACGAGGTGATCTTCTGAGCAAAGTGGCTGAGATGCTCCATCTCCGCACTTCGCTCGGCTCCCGATAAGCGCTTCCCCTCGGCAATTAGATTGAGCAACATGCGATCGTTTCCGGTTTGTCGGCAAACAGGAGGCACTCCCGGGGCCACCAGGCGGATAGGTAATGGTAAGTCTTAGTGCTGTATCTGAAGCGCCCACGAGTGAAGATCTATGGTTGCGATGCGCTGTGAAGGGGCGCTTCAGATACAGCGACTTGAAGGAAGCCGCCCCGGAGGACTATGGGGTTTGTATCCGGATGAGCCGGTCTTGATCGTTCGCGAGTTTGAGGTTGCTGTCGGTGCGCTTTGGTTTGAGTTGCTGATGGCAGAGAAAATGGTCATAGGGCGGTGCATCGGAGAGCCTTGCGCACACAACCATATTGGGTTCTGAGGAATGCGAGACGCAGAACCATTGTGCGCGCCGAAGCACGAGAGAGATTCGAGGCTTGGGATGTGGATTCATGCGGCGCCTCGGCTCAGATGAGGCGGAGATCGGAGTAAGAGTTGCGCGGCGGAGAGGCGCTCGACAACCTGCATGGTTCCGCCGCAGAGCGGACAGTTCCATGTTGAGTGAGCGGGGAGCGTGGTCAGCGAAGCGGCACATACTGTCGGCTGATCGGATGGCTGGAGCAACCGGAAACAAAGCGGAAGGAGTTCTGCTCGCCGCCGGTTAGCGAGGAAGCCGAAGTTGCGGATGCGCATGAAGCCGCGCGGCAACAGGTGCAGCAGGAAGCGGCGCAAGAACTCTTCGACCGGCAGGATCATGAGCCGTTTCTTGTTGCCGTGAGCGGAGTCGCGCCAGCGAAAGG
>Ga0185299_10003556_pt1 | contig 20353 bp, 9 predicted proteins | sample PaiPotPPA55metaG_FD_128002 | JGI IMG/M metagenome (GOLD analysis project Ga0185299, IMG submission 128002) | Iron sulfur acid spring bacterial and archeal communities from Banff, Canada, to study Microbial Dark Matter (Phase II) - Paint Pots PPA... ... | reverse complement strand
CTGGCTCGCGGTGCGGCTCGCCACTCGCCCGCTCGAGCAGCTCGCGCAGGCGGCCGACACACTCGGCCCCGACCTGAAGGCGGAGCGCCTGCCCGAGGACGGCCCCGATGAAGTGGCACGGGCGGCACGCGCCTTCAATGCCATGCAGGACCGTGTCGCGACCTACATGACCGAGCGCATGCAGATTCTCGCCGCGATCTCCCACGATCTGCAGACGCCGATCACGCGGATGCGTCTCAGGGTCGACGTGATGGACGACAGCGCGCAAGGCGCGAAGCTGCAACAGGACCTGCAGGAGATGGAGTCGCTCGTGAAGGAGGGCGTGACCTACGCGCGCACGATGCACGGCGCGACCGAGGTCTTGCACCGCGTCGATCCCGATGCGCTCTTCGACAGCCTCGTCTGCGATTACCTCGATGCGGGCAAGACGGTGTCGCTTCACGGGCGCATCGGCGCCGAGCTGGTGACGCGTCCGCAGGCGTTGCGGCGCATCGTCGGCAATCTCGTGGATAACGCGCTCAAGTTCACCGGCGAGGCAGAGATCAGAGTGAATGAACCGCGCGACGGCACGGTGACAATCTCCGTGCTCGATCGCGGACCGGGCATTCCGCCCGAATCGCTGGAGGCGGTGTTCGAGCCGTTCGTCCGGCTGGAGGGCTCGCGTAACCGGCACACGGGCGGCACCGGGCTCGGCCTCGCGATCGCGCGGCAACTCACGCTTACGATGAACGCGACGCTCACGCTGCATAATCGCCCGCAAGGAGGTCTGGAGGCGCGGCTCGTGATGCGAAGGCTCGATTGAAGGAGGCGATTTCCACTACGCGACGTTCCGATTCCGCCTGGTCAAGTCAGCCTCGTATTCCTCCAGGTCTGGTTGAGCACGCTGTCGAAAACACTGTATGGGTGTACAGTGTCGACTTCAACGGCCGTTATCTCACTAATGCGCCTCGAACGGCGACTCCCCAGCGCGAGCCGGGCTTCGCCGAGGCGCCTTCGTGGACGATCTAACTCATTGAACCGGTTAGGAAAAATTGGCATCCAACAACGCAATCCGCATTCGCGGCGCTCGCCAGCACAATCTCAAGAACATCGATCTGGACCTGCATACGGGGCAGATGACCGTGGTGACCGGACCCTCGGGCTCGGGTAAATCGAGCCTCGTGTTCGATACGCTCTATGCCGAAGGCCAGCGTCGCTACGTCGAGACGTTCAGCGCTTATGCGCGGCAATTCCTGGACCGGATGGATCGTCCGCAGGTGGATCGCGTGGACGGCGTGCCGCCGGCAATCGCCATCGACCAGACCAATCCGGTGCGCAGTTCGCGCTCGACCGTCGGCACGATGACCGAGCTGAACGATCACCTGAAACTGTTCTACGCGCGCGCCGCCGAGCTCTTCGATAAAAAGACGTCACATCAGGTTCGGCACGATACGCCGGAAACCATCTACGTCGAATTGCTTGAGCGCACGAAGGCGAACGATCCGCGTATCGCGATCACGTTTCCGGTTGAACTGCCCGAATCGGCCAGCGACGAAGAAGTCGCGCAATGGCTTTCCGCCAGCGGCTATACGCGCGTGCAGGCAAAACGGCATGTGAACGGCCGGCAAATGCTCGACGTGGTGGCAGACCGGTTCCGCTTGCAGAACACGGAGCGGTCACGGGCGCTGGAGGCTATCGAAGGCGCGTTGCTGCGCGGCACAGGGCGCGTGAATGTGTACGTGCTGCCGGAGTCGGGGGAAGAAGCGACTGAAAAATCGGACGTCCCTACGTGGCGCTTTTCCACCGGTCTGCATAGCCCGGAAAGCGACATCCGCTACGCCGATCCACAACCCGCGCTGTTCTCGTTCAACTCGGCGTATGGCGCGTGTGAAACGTGTCGCGGCTTCGGCCGGGTGATCGGCGTGGATCTCGGCCTGGTGATTCCCGATGAGCGTAAAACCCTGCGCGGCGGCGCGGTCAAGACGCTGCAAACACCCGCATGGAAAGAGAATCAGGACGACCTGCTGCGCTACGGCGCGAAAGCGGGTATCCGCCTTGGCATACCCTGGAGCGAGTTGACGCAACAGGAACGTGACTGGGTGATCAACGGCTCGCCTGACTGGACGGGCAAGTGGCAGAACCAGTGGTACGGCGTGCAGCGTTTCTTCGATTACCTGGAATCGAAGGCGTACAAGATGCATATCCGCGTGTTGCTGTCGAAATATCGCAGCTATACGAAATGTCCAGTGTGCGAGGGGGCGCGTCTCAAGACCGAAGCGCTGCTGTGGCGTCTCGGCACGAAGGAGCAAGCGGACGCCGTGTTGAAACCGGCCGATCGTTTCCTGCCCGCGGGCGTGGAGTGGACGCGTGCGCAACTCGAAGCGCTTCCGGGCCTGACGCTGCACGATCTGATGCTCATGCCGATCGATCGTATCCGCCGGTTCTTCGATTCGCTGACCTTGCCGAGCACGCTGCTGGACGACGCGCTCAAGCTCCTGCACAACGAGGTCCGCACGCGCCTGAAATATCTCTGCGATGTCGGCCTCGGTTATCTCACGCTGGATCGCCAGAGCCGCACGTTGTCGGGTGGGGAAGTGCAGCGGATCAACCTGACGACGGCGCTCGGCACGTCGCTGGTGAACACGCTGTTTGTCCTCGATGAACCGAGCATCGGTTTGCATCCGCGCGACCTGAATCGCATTGTCGAAGCCATGCACCGGCTGCGCGACGCGGGCAATACGCTCGTGGTGGTGGAGCACGATCCGTCGGTGATGCTCGCAGCGGATCGTCTTATCGATATGGGTCCGGGACCGGGCGAACGCGGCGGCGAGATTGTCTATGACGGGCCGCCGAACGAGATCGAGCATAGCGACACGCTGACTGGCGCTTACCTTGGTGGCCGCAAGCACGTGGCGCATGCGTCGAACTGGCAGCGCCGCGCGGTCGATGCAAAGACGCCGCGGCTCGTGCTCGAAGGCGCGACCGAACACAATCTGCGTGACGTAACGGTTGAGATTCCGTTGCAGCGGCTCGTGTGCGTGACGGGCGTATCCGGGTCGGGTAAATCGACGCTGATTCAAGACGTGCTCGCGCCTGCGTTGCAGCGCCATTTTGGTAAGGCAACCGAATCGCCGGGCGCATTCCGCGCGTTGACAGGCGCGGATGCGTTGAGCGAAGTGATCTTCGTGGATCAATCGCCTATCGGTCGCACGGCGCGCTCGAATCCGGCGAGCTACGTTGGCGCATTCGATGAGATCCGCAAGCTGTTCGCGAAGGCTCCGCTGGCTGCGCAACGCGGTTATAGCGCGGGCATGTTCAGCTTCAATTCCGGCGATGGCCGCTGTCCGACTTGCGGCGGCTCGGGTTTCGAGCACGTCGAGATGCAGTTCCTGAGCGACGTCTATTTGCGTTGTCCGGATTGCGATGGGCGGCGTTACCGGGCGGAAATCCTGGACGTGCAGATCGAGCGCGATGGTAAGTCGCTCAGCGTGGCCGATGTGCTCGATCTGACTGTGAGCGAAGCCGTTGCTTGCTTTGCGAAAGACAAGGAAGTGCTGCGGGTGTTGCAGCCTATAGTCGACGTTGGGCTCGAATACGTGAAGCTCGGTCAACCGGTCCCGACACTCTCCGGCGGCGAAGCACAGCGCCTGAAGCTTGCTGGTTTTCTCGCGGAAACGGCACAGGCAAGCGGTAATAAACCGGGCCGCTTGTTCATGTTCGACGAACCCACGACGGGCCTCCATTTCGACGACATCGCCAAGTTGATGCAAGCGCTAAGACGGTTGCTGGAGCGTGGCCATTCGCTGATCGTGATCGAGCACAACCTCGACGTGATCCGTGCCGCCGACTGGATCATCGACCTCGGTCCCGAAGGTGGCGATGCGGGCGGTCTGGTCGTCTGCATCGGCACGCCGGACGATGTGTCGGCATGCGAACAATCGCACACCGGCAAGGCGCTACTCGACTACGAAGAAGCGATGGCGCCTGGCGCAGCGCAGAAGCGCGCATCGGGCGTTCCGCTGCAACTCGCCGCTGAAGTCGCGGCAGCGCGACGCGCGTTGCAGGGCGAAGACGTGGTGCGGATCGTCAACGCACGCGAGCACAACCTGAAGTCGCTCGACGTCGACATTCCGCACGGCAAGTTCAACGTGATCACGGGCGTATCGGGTTCAGGCAAATCAACGTTAGCCTTCGATATCCTCTTCCACGAAGGCCAGCGCCGTTATCTGGAATCATTGAACGCGTACGCGCGATCGATCGTGCAGCCGGCCGGACGTCCTGAAGTGGACGCCGTCTATGGCATCCCGCCGACGGTCGCAATCGAGCAGCGTTTATCGCGTGGCGGCCGTAAAAGCACGGTCGCTACCACGTCGGAAGTCTGGCATTTCCTGCGGCTTCTGTATGTGAAGCTTGGCATCCAGCATTGCGTCCACGACGGCGCGCCGGTCACGGCGCAAAGCCCCGAATCGATCGTCGCGCAGATCACGCGGGATTTCAAAGGCCAGCACATTGGCTTGCTTGCGCCGCTCGTGGTGAACCGCAAGGGTATTTACACGGACCTCGCGAAGTGGGCAAAAACACGCGGCCATACGCACTTGCGCGTGGACGGCGAGTTCCTGCCCGTCGATCCGTGGCCGAAGATCGATCGCTTCAAGGAGCACACCATCGAGTTGCCGGTAGGCGATCTGATCGTCAGCGCGAACGACGAAGCCTCGCTCAAAGCGATGCTCCTGGAGACGCTCGAGCTCGGCAAGGGCGTGATGCATCTGCTCGCGCCGCTCGACGACCTGCATAGCGCGCTGAATGGCGGCAAGAAGGGGACGAAACACATCGGCGAGATGCGGGTGTTCTCGACTAAACGTGCGTGTCCGGTATGCGGCACGAGTTATCCCGAACTCGATCCGCGCATGTTCTCGTACAACAGCAAACACGGTTGGTGCAACACCTGCGTGGGGACGGGCGTCAAGCTCACGCGCGAACAGCGCGAAGCCTACGACGACACGGTGCTCTCCGACGACGGCCGTGGCCGCGAGCAGACGATTCCATCGGCGCAACAGGAACCGGACGATGTCGGCGATCAACCGTGCCCGGATTGCAATGGCACACGCCTGAACGAAGTCGCACGGGCGGTGACGTTCGGCGATCAGCCGATAACAGAAGTAGGCCGCTGGACAGTCACCGCGACGCGTGGCTGGGTCAACAAGCTGAAGCTCAAGGGCCGCGACGCCGACATAGCACGCGACGTGATCAGTGAAATCGAAGGGCGTCTGCTGTTCCTCGAAGAAGTTGGTCTTGGCTACCTAAGCCTGGACCGCGCAGCACCGACGCTCTCGGGCGGCGAGGCGCAGCGCATCCGTCTTGCCGCGCAACTCGGCAGCAACTTGCAGGGCGTTTGCTACGTGCTGGATGAACCGACCATCGGGCTGCATCCGCGTGACAACAAAATCCTGCTCGACGCGCTGAAGAAACTCGGCGACAAGGGCAACACGCTGGTTGTGGTGGAGCACGACGAAGACACGATTCGCCGGGCGGATCACATCATCGATATCGGGCCGGGTGCGGGGAAACGCGGCGGCACGGTGGTGGCGCAAGGCGGCGTGGCCGATCTCGCAGCGCAGCCGGATTCGCTCACGGGCCAGTATCTGGCGAACCCGATCCAGCATCCGCTGCAAGCACGCCGCGACGTAAAAACCGCCACTGCCAAGCGTGCCGCGACGCCCGAGAACTGGCTCACGGTTCACGGCGCAACGCTGCACAACCTGCGCAACGTCACCGCGAGCATGCCGCTTGGCCGCTTGATTGCCGTCACGGGCGTGAGCGGTTCCGGCAAGTCGACGCTCGCCCGCGACGTGCTGATGACCAATCTGCTCGATGCAGTCGGCCGCTCGGTTTTGTCGTCGCCGGCAACTCGCCGTGCACGCAAGACCGCGCAAGCCGACATGCCTGCACGCAATCGCTCAAGTGTGCTGTCACGCGAAGCGCCGCGCGCGAAGTTCGATGTCACGCATCGCTGGCAGGGCTGCACGGAAGTGACCGGGTTCGAGACCATCGACCGTGTGCTGGAAGTCGATCAGACGCCTATCGGCAAGACGCCGCGCTCGTGTCCGGCGACGTATATCGGCATGTGGGACACCATCCGCAAGCTGTTCGCCGATACGCTCGAAGCCCGCGCGCGTGGGTATACGCCGTCGCGTTTCTCGTTCAACACCGGCGAAGGCCGTTGCCCGGCCTGCGAAGGCCAAGGCGTGCGCACCATCGCCATGAGCTTCCTGCCTGACGTGAAAGTGCCGTGCGACGTCTGCCACGGCCAGCGCTTCAACCCGGAAACGCTGGCGGTGACGTGGCGCGGCAAGAACATCGGCGAAGTGCTGACGATGGAAATCGACGAGGCCGTCGAGTTCTTCTCCGCGATGCAAAGCATCTCGCATCCGCTGCAATTGATGAAGGATGTCGGCTTGGGATATCTGACGCTCGGCCAGCCATCGCCGACGCTGTCAGGCGGCGAGGCGCAGCGGATCAAGCTGGTGACGGAGTTGTCGAAGGTAAGAGACGATATCGGCCGGCGCGGGCAGAAGGCGCCGCATACGCTGTATGTGCTCGATGAGCCGACAGTAGGCCTTCATATGGCCGACGTTGCCAAGCTGATTCGCGTGCTGCATCGGCTGGTGGACGGCGGGCATTCGGTGGTGGTGATCGAACACGATCTGGATGTGATCGCCGAAGCCGACTGGGTGATCGATCTCGGGCCGGAAGGCGGCACGGAAGGCGGATCGATCGTGGCCGCGACCGATCCGGATACGCTTTCGAAGAATCCGCGCAGTCACACGGGCGCGGCGCTGCGGCCCGTGCTGGAACGCGGAACGGAGACGGCTGAGGCGGTTCAGTAACTCTTGTAGGGCAGGAACTTGCCCGATAAAACCACGTTGACCCGATCCCCTTTGGGATCGGGTTCGCGCTGGATATCCATCGAAAAATCGATGGCGCTCATGATGCCGTCGCCGAATTCCTCGTGGATCAGTTCCTTGATCGTGGTCCCGTAAACGCTCACTATTTCATACCATCGGTAGATGAGAGGATCGGTCGGGACGGCGGTCGGCAGCGAGCCTTTATAGGGCACAATCTGCAGCCAGGCGACGGCTTCGTCGGAGAGATCGAAGAGGCCGCCGACGACTTCAGCCTGCGCTTTGGAGAACGTCATCTGTCCGAGGCAACCGGCCGTTACCCATTCCTTGCTCAAGCCGACTTTCTCCGCCACGTCGGCCCATTTCAGCCCTTTGCTCACCTTGGCGGCGAGAATCATGCGAGTCACTTCGCTGCGATCGGAAATCATTCGTGTTGCTCCTTATCCTGATTAAGGGGTTGGTCAAGCGAGTGTATCGGCGTATCGCGCGGTTGGCTGGCGGACAAAAAAGCCGCAGGACATCCAAACCATGACCAGTCCCATCGCCGATCTGAACACCCTGCTTGCATCCATGTCGCCCGAACTCCAGCCGGGCGTCTACGTCTACGCAAGCGTGCCTTTTTCCGCTGACCTCGGAGATATCGCGCCTTTAGCTACCTTCCGCGAGCGCGAAGGCCTGACCATCATCGTGGAAGAGGGCGATGCCAAAAGAGCAGGCATCGAACCGCTGTTCCGCGCCGCCTGGATAACGCTGACGGTCCACTCCGACCTTCAGGCGGTCGGCCTGACCGCGGCGTTCGCTACCGCGCTTGGCAAGGCCAACGTCAGCTGCAACGTCGTCGCCGCCGCGTACCACGATCACATCTTCGTCCCCTTCGAATCCGCCGGCAACGCGATGGTTGCATTGCAGCAACTCCAACGCAACGGACTCTAAGCAGCGCCCCCCAAACCCTTTCCCACCATTCACTTGGTTCCCGTGTCACTGGTATGCTGGCGGCCTTATTCCACTAAAGAAAACCTCCGGACCACGATGGCAACGCAGGACAAAGCACTCGCACTAAAGAAGATGAAATGGTTCGCCGCCGGCCTGCTGGTCGCGGCAGCCGCGCTATTCTTGCTCGCCAAGAGCCAGCACGACGCCGGCGCCTGGGCGTGGGTCTCGGCCTTCGCCGAAGCTGCGATGGTCGGCGCGCTGGCCGACTGGTTCGCGGTCGTCGCGCTGTTCCGCCACCCGCTCGGCCTGCCGATCCCGCACACCGCCATCCTGCCGGCGAACAAGGCGCGCGTCGCCGATAACCTCGCTGAATTCGTCCGCGACAAATTTCTCGGCACCGACGCGCTGGTCGCCCGCGTGAACGCCTTCGATCCCGCTGGCCGTCTCGCGGTGTGGCTCGCGGAACCGGCGAACGCGGCGCTGCTCGGCGCGAAAGCAGTCGCGGCGGCGGGCCAGATGCTCGAATTCGTCGATGATGAACGCGTCAAAACGATGCTCCACGAAGCCCTGCGCCGCCGCGCCGAACAATTCGATCTGGCCGGCGCGGTAGGCGGGTTGCTGTCCACGCTGACGGTGGATCGCCGCCATCAACTGCTGCTCGACGAAGGCCTGCGCGAACTCGCGCAATGGCTGGATCGCGAGGAAGTGCAGGCAATCCTCGCGACCAAGATCCTGGACGTGGCCGGCGACGAATATCCGAAGCTGATCGGCATGCTCGGGTTCGTGGGGCTGAGCGCAGAAGAGCTCGGCAACAAGTTCGCGGGCGGCCTGGTGCGTGGTGCGAACAAGTGGCTGCACGACATCAGCGAGAATCCCGAACACGAGCGCCGTCAGGCTTTCGACAGGACCGTGGAAGGATTCATCGAACGCTTGAAGTCCGATCCGGCATTCCGCGCGCGTATCGACCAGCACAAGCGCGAATGGCTCGAACGCCCGGAATTGCGGACCTACGTGAACGGCCTGTGGGACGAATTCAAGGACTGGCTGCGCCGCGATCTCGCGCAGCCGGATTCGGCGCTCAACAAAAAGGTGACGGGCGCATCGGCGTCGTTCGCGGCGGCGCTGGGAAGCGACCCGGCGCTGCGTGAATCGATCAACGAGCACATGCGCGACGCGCTCAAGTCCCTCGCGCCGGAATTGCGCGACGGCATCGCGAAACATATTGCCGCGACGGTGCGCAACTGGGACGACGCCACCCTCGTGCGCGACGTGGAACTGAGCGTGGGCCGCGACTTGCAGTTCATCCGCGTGAACGGCACGCTGGTGGGCGGCGCGGTTGGTCTGATCATTCACGCAGTGTCCACGTTCATGGTTTAAGCTTCGCAATCAAAACCCTGTAGCCGCGGTCAGCTAAATTTCTCTTGAAGAGATCGAATATGACGGACCCGAACGCCGCATTGATCCAGCGCTTCTACGAAGCCTTTCAGCGCTCCGACGCTGAAGCGATGGCCGCGTGTTACGCGCCCGATGTGGAATTCAGCGATCCGGTGTTCGGCGTGCTGCGCGGGCGTGAAGCGGCGGACATGTGGCGCATGCTGCTTTCGCGGGCGTCGGAACTCTCGCTGACCTTCAGCGATATCACGACCGTCGGCCAGACGGCGACGGCGAACTGGGTCGCGAGCTATCGTTTCTCGCAGACCGGGCGCAAGGTGGTCAACCGCGTCAACTCACGCTTCGCGATCCGCGACGGCCTGATCTTCGAACATCGCGACAGCTTCAACCTCTGGACCTGGAGCCGTCAGGCGCTCGGACTCAAGGGCTGGTTGCTCGGCTGGTCCTCGTTCGTGCAGAAGAAGATCCGGGCCCAGGCGAGCAAGGGTCTTCGGGCATACCGGCAGCAACTCAAAAAATGACCCGCCTCGAATGTCCGGCTATTGAAGGCTGTCTCGACGACGAATGGCTCGAAGCCGACGCTTTTGGCGGCTTTGCATCGGGTACGGCCGGCACCGAACGCACTCGCAGATACCACGCGCTGCTTCTTACGGCCACGCGCCCGCCTGCGGGACGCATGGTGCTGGTGAACGGCGTGGAAGCGTGGCTGGAGGATGCGTCGGGACAGACGCGGATTCCACTGTCCATGCAACGTTACGGTTCCGGTTCGGTCTGGCCGGACCCCTCCGAAAGCCTGCTTTCATTCGATACTGAACCCTGGCCGACGTGGCGCTTCCAGATCGGCGAGAACCATATCCTGACCGCCGAGGTATTCGTCGCGAAGCAGAGCGGACAGACTGTGCTGCGCTGGCGGCTCGACGGCAACGAGTTCACGCTGAAAGTCCGGCCCTTGCTCTCCGGCCGCGATTATCACGCGCTGCATCACGAGAACCAGGCGTTTAACTTCAGCTATACGGCTGCTGGCGATCAGGTTCGCTGGCAAGCATACGGCGACGTGCCGGCGGTCGTGGCGGCATCGAATGGATCGTATGTCCATGCACCCGACTGGTATCGCAATTTCTGCTACACGGTCGAGCGCGAACGCGGCATGGATTTCAACGAAGACCTCGCCACGCCCGGGATCTTTTCCTTCGATCTGTCGCGCGGTGAAGCGGTGCTCGTGTTGAGCGCGAACGAGGGTCCGAAGACCAGCGCCACTGATACCGCCAAGTTTCTTGCCGATACTGAACGAAGCCGCCGCGCAGCGCTCCCCACCCCGCTGCATCGTTCCGCCGATGCCTACATCGTGGCGCGAAACGAAGGCAGCACGATCCTCGCGGGTTTCCCATGGTTTACTGATTGGGGCCGCGATACCTTCATCGCGATGCGCGGTTTGCTGATCGCATCCGGCCGATACAGCGACGCCGAATCGATCCTGCTCGAATGGTCCGGCACGATCTCCGAAGGCATGCTGCCGAATCGTTTCCCGGACAGCGGCGCGCCGGAATACAACTCGGTGGATGCGTCGTTGTGGTTCGTGATCGCCGTGCACGATTATCTTGTTACGGGGCACGCTCAAAGGGAAACGCAGGACCGTTTGCAGCAAGCCGTCGATGCCATTCTCGACGGTTACTCAAGCGGCACGCGTTTTCAGATTGCCGCAGATTCAAAGGATGGCCTGCTGCGGGCTGGTGTTCCCGGCGTGCAACTGACGTGGATGGACGCCAAGGTGGGCGATTGGGTGGTGACGCCGCGCATCGGCAAGCCGGTGGAAGTGCAGGCGTTGTGGATCAACGCGCTGCGCATAGCGGCTGCATGGAATCCCCGCTGGAAGGAGTTGGCCACGCGCGCGGCTCAAACGTTCCAGCAACGTTTCATCGATCCCGCGAGCGGTGCGCTTTACGACGTGGTCGACGCCGATCACGAGCCGGGCAAGATCGACCGCTCCATCCGGCCGAACCAGCTTTTTGCAGTAGGCGGGCTACCATTCTCGTTGATCGACAATAGCGAAACCGCGCGCGCTATCGTCGATCAATGCGAGCAGCTTTTACTGACGCCGCTCGGGCTTCGGACCTTGTCACCGAACGACCCTTCTTACAAGGGCCGGTACACCGGCACACCGCTGGAACGCGACGGCGCCTATCATCAAGGTACGGTCTGGCCGTGGCTGCTGGGACCGTTCGTGGAAGCGTGGCTGCGGGTTCATGACAACGACCAATCATCGAAAGCCGAGGCCCGCCAGCGCTTCCTGAAGCCCCTGCACGACCATGTGCATCGTGCGGGCCTCGATCACATTTCCGAAGTCGCGGACGGCGATGCGCCGCATACGCCCGGCGGGACGCCATTCCAGGCGTGGTCGCTGGGTGAACTCATGCGCCTCGAACATTTGCTCAGCGCCGATTCTGCCGACATGCCGCAAACGCGCTAGATTATCGGTCTTTCCGTCACGCTTTTAGTCAAGGACGCCCCATGCCGCCACTGCGCGCCACCAAGTCTCTCGACACCATCGAAGGAGCCCGGCTCCATTCCACTGACTGTTCGCGCTGGCAACGCTGGGGGCCGTATCTCAGCGAGCGTCAATGGGGCACGGTGCGCGAGGACTACAGCGAGAACGGCACCGCCTGGGACTATTTCCCGCACGATCATGCGCGCAGCCGGGCATACCGCTGGGGCGAAGACGGCATCGCCGGTTTCGGCGACGACAGGCTCAACTGGTGCGTCTCGCTAGCCATGTGGAACGGCCGCGACGCGATCATCAAGGAACGTTTGTTCGGCCTGACGAATGCGCAGGGCAACCACGGCGAGGACGTGAAGGAGCTGTACTTCTACGTCGACGGCACGCCGACGCACTCCTACATGCGCATGCTGTACAAGTACCCGCACGCCGCGTTCCCGTACGACGACCTCGTTGCTGAAAACGGTCGTCGCGGCGCGGACATGCCGGAGTACGAAGTGCTCGATACGGGCGTGTTCGAAGACAACAACTATTTCGATGTCCATGTCGAATATGCGAAAAACACGCCTGAAGATATCGTGATGCGCGTGACAGTCGAGAACCGCGCGGATCACGCAGCGTCGCTCGACCTGCTGCCGCAGATCTGGGCACGCAATACGTGGTCGTGGCAGCCGTCGAAGAAGCCTTCGCTGACCTTGCATACCGATGCGAAGGGTAGCCGCGTGATCGCGCAATGCGACGGCCACGAGCCGATGGTCGTGACCGCCGAGGCCCGTGGCGGCGCGCCGGTCGAGTGGCTGTTCTGCGAGAACGAAACCAACGTCAAGCGCCTGTTCAACATGGACGGCACGGGGCCGTTCAAGGATGGCTTCAACGACTACATCGTGCATGGCGAAGAAACGGCCATTCGACCCGATACCGGCACCCGCGCCGCGGCGCATGTGCACCTCGAGTTCACACCGAATAGCCGCACGGTGGTGACCATGCGCTGGCGTCCGGAATCGGATGCCGACACGGACCGCCAGCCGCTCGATATCGACGCGCTGTTTGCCCGCCGCATCGCCGAAGCCGATGCGTTTTACGCGGGCCTGCAGCACGAAATGAACGACGCCGATCAGCGGCTCGTACAACGCCAGGCGCTTGCGGGCATGCTGTGGTCGAAGCAGTATTACCTCTTCGACGTCACCCGCTGGATGGACGGCGATCCGTTGCAGCCGGCCCCGCCGTCACGCCGCAAGCGTGGCCGCGATGCCGACTGGCGGCATCTGTGCAACGCGGACATTGTCTCGATGCCGGACAAGTGGGAATACCCGTGGTACGCGTCGTGGGATCTCGCGTTTCACGCGGCGGCTTTCGCGCTCATCGATCCGGCGTTTGCGAAGCGTCAATTGCTGCTGCTGGTGAAGGACCGCTACCAGCATCCGAACGGGCAATTGCCGGCCTACGAGTGGGCGTTCAGCGACGCCAATCCGCCGGTGCATGCATGGGCGACATGGCGCGTCTACGAAATCGATCGTGCGATCACCGGCAAGGCGGATCGCGACTTTCTTGAACTCGTATTCCACAAGCTGCTGCTGAACTTCTCATGGTGGGTGAACCGAAAAGACGCCGACGGCCGCAACATCTTCCAGGGCGGCTTTCTCGGACTCGATAACGTCGGCATCTTCGACCGCTCGGCGCCGTTGCCCACGGGCGGTCGTATCGACCAGGCGGATGGCACCGCGTGGATGGCCGCGTACGCGCTCGACCTGATGCGCATCGCGCTGGAACTGGCGGTGGCGAATCACGTGTTCGTCGATATCGGCGTGAAGTTCTTCGAGCATTTCTTGTACATCGCCGAGGCGGTCAGTTGCAGCGATACGTGCGACACCGGCCTCTGGGACGTAACCGACGAGTTCTTCTACGACGTGCTGCAACTCCCCGATGGTGTGAGCGTACCCATGCGCATCCGCTCCATCGTCGGCTTGATTCCGCTGTTCGCGGTGCATGTGCTTGAAGAGCATTTGCACGGCCAGTTGCCGGGACTGCGGGACCGTCTTGTGTGGTTCCTCCAGCACCGGCCGGATCTGGCGAAGCTGGTGTCGCGCTGGAACGAACCGGGCAAGGGCAATAGCCTGTTGCTGTCCGTGTTGCGCGGACATCGGATGAAGGCGCTGCTCAGACGCATGCTCGACGAAAGCGAGTTCCTCTCCGACTACGGCGTGCGTGCGTTGTCACGGGTGCATCGGGACAAGCCGTTTGTGCTCCAGCACAACGGCGACCGCTTCTGCGTGAAGTATCTGCCGGCGGAATCAGATTCGCGCGTGTTCGGCGGCAACTCGAACTGGCGCGGGCCGATCTGGATGCCGGTCAACTATCTGCTGATCGAGTCGCTATACGAATTTCATCGTTATTACGGCGATGATTTCCGCGTGGAATATCCGACCGGATCGGGCCAGAAGTTTTCGCTGAGCGAGATCGCCGATGAACTCGCGCGACGCCTGACGCGCCTGTTCCTGAAGGACAAGAACGGCGTGCGTCCCGTCATGGCCGCGTATCCGCAACTGCAGGCCGATCCACGCTCGGACGACCTCGTGCTGTTCCACGAGTACTTTCATGGTGACACGGGGCGTGGTGTTGGCGCCTCGCATCAGACGGGCTGGAGCGGGCTGGTTGCGTTGTTGCTGCAGCCGCGCGTGAGCATCGTGGCGCAGAGCCTGCCGGTGGGCGGCGAGGTTCAGCCCGAAGTGGAGCTGGTGACGAAGTAGGGCGCGCGTTCAGTGCGCCTGCTTCCGCCAACGCCGCTTCGGCGACTGAAAGTCATTCGTTGCTGCACAACATCAATATCTTTTCGGCATCGGTGCACGAGCGCTTCGGCGCTCGCTGCGTCACGGGCGTTTCAGCGTTGCTGCCGCCCGCCGCCATCTTGCGGATGCACGCCCGCAAGCGCTTTTCTATCGGCGGATAGTATTTCCAGCCGTGACTGAGCGGGGGCAATTCCATCTTCACCTGCTTCCACTTCGGATGGCCGTTGGCCTGCAGTTCGTCGAAGTGCGCGCAGAGCGAATCGGCGAATTGCGACATCGCGCCGACCGTGCCGCGCAGGTTGTAATCGTAGGTCACGAGAAACGCTTTCACGGTCAGCGTCGGCGAATCTTCCTTGATCCAGTTGGGATAACTGGACGTGCGGATCGTGGCCGGGAAATAGGTCTGTTCCGCACGCGCTGTTTCGGGTACCGAAGGATCGAGCTTGAGCAGCTTGATCTGGCTCAGCAGGTCCGGATTCAGATCCTGGAACAGCTTGGCCGGCTGGCCTGCCACGATGACAGCCACATCGAGTTTGCGCACGATCAGCTTGGCGAGCGCATCTTCGTTGCTGTAGTGCTGCGCGTTTTGTTCAGGAATGGGCTGGTTGAACATCAGCTTGTAGAGCGTGGTCGCCGACTGGGCCGTGCCGCTGCCGATCAGGCCGACGCTGATGTTCTTGTCCTTGATCTCGTGGATGTAGTTCATCGGCGAATCCGATCGCACCACGAAGTAAATCTCTTCGTTATAAAGCGGCATGATGAGCCGAAGCGGCTGGATGATCTTGCCCGCTTCAGCGTTGCCGCTTTTCGCCATATCCAGATACGCCTGGTACACGTCCGACTGCACGAGCGCGAACTTCACGCCCGGCTCGTAGCGCATGCGCTGTACGTTTTCGGCGGAGCCCTTCGACGCAAGCACGTCGAGGTTCATGCCGATCGGATCGGCCACCCATTTCGCCAGATCCTGGCCGATCTGGATGTAAGTGCCTCGTTCCGGTCCGGTGACGATTTTATAGTCGACTTCCGCGTGGGCCTCCGCAACGAGGCTAGCGAGCCCGAAGAGGGCGAACAGAATGAAGAAAGTCTTGCGCATGATGTCGTGTGAGCCGTTTTAATGTGTTGGCCAACTTTTATTACACGGATGGATCACGGTGGCCTGCGTCTCCGGGCGCGGCCTTTAGCCTCCTTAAAAGATCTCCTGTTCCTTGTCTCCTGTCTTTCTTCTACGGCTCCTACTCTTGCTGCAAGGGCGGACGTCGCAGTGACGGCTGGTTCTTGGCCCAGCCCGACTGCAGGATCGCGCGCTCCTCGTCGTCGGGATTGGTGGTAGTGACGCCTGGCGCATGCGGTTGCGATCCGCTAGCCGCGTTGTCTCCTGACGCGAGCGTGCGGGTGGCCGTGGGCGACGGCGGACGAGTACTGCTGCGCGTAACCGTCGGCGCACTGTTGGCCGCGACGGGAGGCGACACGATGGCCGCCCGCACCGGGACGGCTTCGGTGATGGGGGCGAGCGCGTGTATGACAGGCGGTGAGGGAATATCACCGGGAATCACGGCCGCGGCCGCAGGCTCAGGCTCCGGGTCGGGCTGCGCTGGCGCGCGTGCCGCGGCGTTCGCCGGCGACGGCGCGCTGCGCACCGCTGCGGGCTCGGGTCCGTCGGGCATCGGTATGAATGCGGGTGCCGGCGGCCGAGGCGGCGAGGCCTGTTGCTGCGTAGACGGCGGGGTATATGGCGGCGCTGGCGACGTAAGCGGTGCCTGCAAGTTCGTGCCGATGCGTGCCTGCGCGGACCCGGCCGGCGCAGTGACGGGTGCAGGAATCGGCGCGGCAACCGGAGCGGGCACGATGGTCATGGCCATGGGCGCGGACGGTGCGGCTGGCGCGGGCGTCGGGATGGGCGCGGGCACACCCATCGCGGCAAGGGCACGCGCATGCTCAGCGGCCGAGACGGTCACCGTGTGCCTATGCACTGGTGCGGGCGGCGTTGCGGCATATCGCGGCCCGGGGACGAACATGGATGCCGGAGGGGCGGCAGCCGTCGGTCCGTTGCTCCGCGGCGCGGCATGCGCTGCTGTCGTAGCGGGGTTTGTATTGTTGAGCCAGCCCGACCGGGCGATCGCGTGTTCGACGAGCGTTTGCGCTTCAGCATTGCTCGCGTCGATAGTCAGCACGTCGCGGGCGTTCTGGCGCACACACAACCATGAGCCGGTCGCTTCGCAACCGCGCGCGGCTTGCAGCATTTCGTCGCGTTGACGTTCCAGGCCCGTCAGCTCGGCTTGGGTTCGCTGCACATTGGCGGCAGTCAGTTGCGACGCGGGAATCTTCGAAAAGCGCCTGCGCGCCGTGGTCAGGTCGCCACGCTGGATGGCGTCACGCGCGGCCTGCAGGTTTTCCGTCGCGCCCGCGAGCGCGGCTGCCGCATGGCTGGATGTGTCGGCGGGCAGGGCATCGCGGGCGGCAACCGAGGGCGCTGCCGGTGTCTGCGCCTGTTTGACAGCCGTCGCGGATCTGGCCGCAGGCACCGCAGGCAGAGGTGCCGGTGCGGGAGCCGGTGCAGGCGTGTTATGCGCCGTTTTCATATCGATGGCGCCGTACGCGCTTTGCCCGGCCGGCGTTGCGGAGCGGGTGGCGTCGTTGTCGCCGTGCTGGGAATAGATCACGCCGCCGGCCACCAGCGCCAGCGCCACGGCGCCCAGCGTGACGGTCTTCGACATATCCCAGCGCTGCTCGCCCGTGCCGTCCAGTTCCTCTTCTTCGGGCACGCTCGGGTAGGGCGAGGGTGTGCTCAAGGCTTCGCGGCGCGCGCCGAACGGCAGGCGCATGCCGCTCGCGAACGTTGCGGACTTCGTGGCGGCAGAGGTTCCGCCATGATCGGCGCCGCAATGCGGACAGGTATCGGCGTCGCCAGACATGGTGTTGCCGCAACGCCTGCAGGTCACTGAATCGGGGGATGAGGGGAAAAAAAGACGGGCCATGCCAAAAACCTCTCGGGACACAAGGGTTGTCCTTTCCGCTTGCGTGTCCGGTTTAATCGGACAAAATGGTGACTCGTATGATGAAAATGCTTCGGACTCCGTAGGCTGGACATGCGCCGGGGGAGCCGGAACCAATATGTGACATCTCCGGAGCGACGTCAACACGTCCGGGAACGGCTGCGCAACACCCGCGCGATGCCGCCTAAATGCCTGCTTTGGCCTCGCCGGTCAAGGCGCTGGCGAACAGGTAAAAGCGGCCGGTGGTTTCGGCGGCAGGAGCCTAGGTTCTGTCCGAATATGGCGCTTCACCGGGACTGAAAACAGGCCGCCAAGACCCTGAATTACGGCCGAAGCCTATTAATTTTAAGGTGTTTACGCCGATATACACTCTTAGCAATAAATTTGAGACAGACTTGCAATTTGGTAGGATGTAAGCGCGCTGCGAGGGGCCGCGCGCAGTAATGCAAAAGCGATCAAAAATACAAATGACTCACCATCCGATGCACGCCGCCTGAGATCGGCAGTTCACCCCGGCGTCGGGCCTGGACAAGGGACATACCGATGGACATGCCGTCTAAGGGCGAGAATGTGCAGCTCATACGGATCACCTGGCCGTTTCTGGTCGTCATTCTTGTCCTCGTTTCGCTCGCCATTTTCAGTATCGACATCATGTCGTCGGTGCGGGCGTATATCGGCGGTGAAAGTATCTGGTCGAAGGGCCAGAAAGATGCGGCGTTCTACCTGAACCTGTATGCCGAAACCGGTTACGAAAGCACTTACAAGCAATACCTGACGGCCATGCAAGGCCCGCAGAACCTGCGCACCGCCCGTCTGGCGCTCGACCAGGTCCAGCCCGACCCGACGACCGCGCGCCGTGCGCTGATCGCGAGCGGCGTACATCCCGACGATGTCAGCGATGTAATCTGGACGTTCCAGATGTTTCGCCACGTCAGTTATTTCGAGGAAGCGGTCGATTACTGGTCGCGCGGCGACGCCGAACTGGCGCGGCTGGAACGCCTGGCCAGCGAGTTGCATGCGCGCGTTGCGGCCGGCGCGTTGCCGATGAACCTCGTGGCGGCCTACAAATCGCAGATCTGGAATATCAACGAAACCATCGCGCCGCTGTCTCGCGGTTTCTCCGAGGTATTGAGCACTGCGTTTCGCAAGACGGCTTCGCTGCTGCTGACCGTCGATCTGGTCGCCGCGCTGCTGCTCGTGTGCCTCTCGACCGTGCACGTGCGGCGCCTGATCAAGCAGCGCGGGCGGATCGAAGCCGCGCTCAAGCAGAGCGAGGCGCGCGCCAAGGCGACGCTCGGTTCGATCGGCGAAGCGGTGATCGCCACGGGGCCGTCCGGGCATATCGAGTTCATCAATCCGGCGGCCGAGCGGATCGCGGGGCGTCCCGCCAGCGATTGTCTCGGGCGGCCGCTGGCCCAGACTTTCAGGTTGCTGCACGCCGATAGCCACCAGCCGCTCAACCCGATCGAGGACGCGCGTGCGGGCGTGCGCCATGACGGTGAAGCCGCCGAGATGCTGCTGCAGCGGCGTGATGGTGCCGAGATCCGCGTGCAGGCGGTGACCTCGCGCATCAGCGCTACCGGCTCGAGCACGAGCGTGGCTGCCGTGGAGTCCGGCTTCGTGGTGATCCTGCGCAACATGACGCGCGAGTACGAATACATTGAAAGCCTCGCCTGGCAAGCCACGCACGACGGGCTCACGGCACTCGTGAATCGCGCGGAATTCGAGCGGCGCCTGCAGCACGCGCTAGGTACGCGCTGGAGCGATGTTGCGTCGTGGCTGCCCGCCGCATCGGCGCTGCTGTTTCTCGATCTCGACCGCTTCAAGGTGGTCAACGACACGTGCGGCCACGCCGCCGGTGACGCCATGCTGCGTGAAGTCGCGCTGCGCTTCGAAGCCAGCCTGCAGCCCGACGACACGCTCGCGCGGCTCGGCGGCGACGAATTCGGCGTGCTGCTGCAAGGCTACGACACCGCCGGCATCCAGACGGTCGCCGAAGGTCTGCGGGCGTGCCTGAACGACTTTGTCTTCAACTGGGAAGCGCAGCCGTTCACCACCAGCGTGAGCGTGGGCGTAGTGGATCTGCGCAATGCGGAAATGAGCGTGGAAGAGGCCATGAGGCTCGCCGATATCGCGTGTTACATGGCGAAGGAACGCGGCCGCGACCGCGTGCAGCTGGCGGACCTGGGCGACCGTGAACTCGCGCGCCATGCGAGCGAAGTATCGTGGGGACGGCGGCTCAAGCAGGCGCTCGAACACGATCACTTCTGCCTCTACGTGCAACCCATCGTCGCCGTGGGCGACGGCGTGCCCGCCTCCACGGAAGGGCAGCGCGCCGAACTGCTGCTGCGGATGATCGACCCGAACGTGAGCAACGGCGTGATTGCGCCGACCCTGTTCATCCCGGCAGCCGAACGTTACGGGTTGATGACAGCCATCGACCGGTGGGTTATACGCAACGCCTTCGATACTCTCTCACGCGCCCGCCACAAGCGTTTTAGCGAATACGCGATCAACCTGTCGGGCGCCTCGGTAGGTGACGAACGGTTCCTCGGATTCGTGCGCGAGCAGTTCCAGCGCACTGGCGTGTCTCCTGGCATGATCTGCTTCGAAATTACGGAAACGACCGCCATTGCCAACCTGGCGTCGGCGGCGCGGTTCATGCACGAACTGAATGCGCTCGGCTGCCATTTCGCGCTCGATGACTTCGGCGCGGGCATGTCGTCGTTCGGTTATCTGAAACATCTGCCGGTGGAGTACCTGAAGATCGACGGCAGTTTCGTGACCGACATGGTGCTCGATCCGGTGAGCCGCGAGATGGTCGCGGCCATCAACGAGATGGGCCATTCAATGAAATGCCGGACCATTGCGGAA
>Ga0185299_10003555_pt1 | contig 20358 bp, 13 predicted proteins | sample PaiPotPPA55metaG_FD_128002 | JGI IMG/M metagenome (GOLD analysis project Ga0185299, IMG submission 128002) | Iron sulfur acid spring bacterial and archeal communities from Banff, Canada, to study Microbial Dark Matter (Phase II) - Paint Pots PPA... ... | reverse complement strand
CGAGGGAACTAAAGGGATCCTGAAAAATGATCTGCATGTGGCGGCGGAGGCGGCGCAGATCGCTGCGGCTGGCGCTGAGCAAATCGCGTCCGTCGAATTGAATGCTCCCAGAAGTCGGCTCAATCAAGCGCAGGGCCAGCCGTCCCAGCGTGCTCTTGCCCGACCCCGATTCGCCGACCAGGCCGAGGGTCTCACCAGGGTGAATATCGAGCGAGACATCGTCCACGGCGCGGACTTCGCCTTTGGCTCCTCCACCGAAAGCGGATTCGCCGAGCGGGAAGACTTTGGTCAGGTCGCGGATTTCAAGCAGGCCCACGAGTGGGATGTTAGCAGAGGGGCTGTTCTAGCCGTGCGCTATCAGCGGTACCGCCGCAAGAGCGGCAACCATGCCGACGGTTCTCCAGCGCGTGAAGTGCTCTTTCAGAATGATGCGGGCGAGGAAGACGGTTATGACCGGGTAGAGCGACGTGAGGACGACGGCGGTATCGAGCCGGCCAATCTGACTGGCGCGGATGAACAGGACCGTACCGCTCACGTCCAAGCATCCTGCGAGCAGGCCCAAAGCATATCCCAACGGGTATGAAGGCTGGAATTTCCTGCCCAGAAGTGTGATCACACCGGTCACCACCAGTGAAGAACCCCGGGAGCCAGCCGCGATCCAAAGAACAGCCCCGCTTCCCGCTTGCTTAATGAAGATAAAAAAAAGGGCGAAGCCCAATCCAGAGAGGAGCGCGAGCGCCATCCCCTTTGGCCGAGCCCCATCTTCAGTGCGCGAGACCAGCCAGATTCCAGCAACGGCGAGCATGAAGCCAGCGGTCGGAAGGGCGCCAGGAAATCCTTCGGTAAATATGCCAAACGCGGTTGGGATTGCCGCCCCCAGGACCGCCGAGACCGGTGCGGCGATCCCCATGTTGCCTTGAGCCAGCGCGCGATAGAAGAAAGCCAGTGCTACTCCGCCAGAAGCGCCCGCCGCCATTGCCCAGCGGATATGCGAGAACGGCGGAAGAGCCTCATGCTGGGACAGTGCCAGACTGGCGACCATCATGGTCCCGCCCAGATGTCCGAGAGCGGCGAGAAAGAAAGAATTGAAACGCTTCGCGGTGTGGCCGCCGACGAAATCGCTAACACCCCAGCAGCCGACGGCTCCGAGGGCGTAGATGGCGGCCGCGAATTGGGCGGGAAGCGACATGGATAGTTATCGAGGGTAGCGGAAAGACCCACTTCCCGCAAAGAACACGAGAAATAGGCACCCGACGTGAGGCTGGGCAGCGGTGGAAATTGACTTGGAAATACGCGCAGCCTAAGATTCTGATTACTTCGCGTTCTGCATGGACCAAATTTCCCACTACAAGATCGTCCGCAAAATTGGCGGCGGGGGCATGGGTGTGGTGTATGAGGCGGAAGACGTCCGCCTGGGCCGCCATGTGGCCTTGAAGTTCCTGCCTGATGAGTTCGTTTCGAATCCGCAGGCCCTGGAGCGGTTCCGGCGAGAGGCGCGTGCGGCGTCGGCGCTGAATCATCCGAATATTTGCACGGTGTATGACATTGGCGAGGAGGGTGGCAAGTCGTTCATCGTGATGGAACTGCTCGAAGGTATGCCGCTCAAGGCGCGAATCGAGCAAAAGCCGATGTTAGTGGAGGAAGTGCTCGACATCGGGGTGCAGATCGCCGACGCTCTAGAAACTGCGCACGCCGCCGGGATTGTACATCGTGACCTGAAGCCTGCGAACATGTTCCTCACCAAACGCGGGCAGGCCAAGATATTGGATTTTGGCCTGGCGAAAGTGGGCGAGCGGGAGATGGAGCCTGTCCACTCGGCACCTACTATCGCGGACAACGCCTGGAACGTTGCTTCCAACCCGGCAGATCTGACCAGTCCGGGCACGACCCTGGGAACGGTTGCTTACATGTCGCCCGAGCAGGCGCGCGGCGAGGATGTGGACACGCGTACTGACCTGTTCTCTTTCGGAGCCGTACTTTATGAGATGGCGGCAGGAGTTCAGGCTTTCACGGGCGCGACATCAGCGCTGGTGTTTGACTCCATACTGAATCGTCCGCCAGCGCCGCTGTTACGGGGGAAGCCTTCGCTGCCAGCAGAGCTTGATCGCATCGTTTCCAAAGCGCTCGAAAAAAACCGCGATCTGCGTTATCAGGTTGCATCGGAGATGCGCGCCGATCTGAAACGGCTGAAGCGGGAACTCGACTCGAGCCGGGGTCTGAGCAGCTCTTCTATGAGTTCCATGAGCGTTCCGGTGGCGACCGAGCGAACTTCCACGGGAACGTTCTACTTGAGGCGGAAACTCTGGATAGGAGCCGCGATTGCGCTTTCTTTGCTCGCTGCGGCCGCGACATTCTTCGCGCTGAGAACGGCAAAATCGAGTATTTCATCGGTGGCCGTGTTGCCGTTTGCCAACGACATGGGCAGCGACAGCGAGTATCTGGCCGACGGCATCACCGAGGATGTCATCAATAATCTTGCCCAGCTTCCCAACATGCGGGTGATTGCCCGCTCGACGGTGTTTCGATACAAAGGTCAGAACGCCGATCCCCAGCAGGTGGGGCAAACGCTCAAAGTACAAGCCGTGCTCACCGGCCGCATCGCCCACCACGATAATCAAGTCACGATTCAGACTGACTTGGTGAAAGTGGAAGACGGCACACAGATTTGGGGTCAGCAGTTCACCCGGGGCATGCAGGACGTGTCGTCACTGCAACAGGACATCACTCATGAGTTGACGGCGGCCCTGCGTTCTAAGCTGACTGGCGAAGAGCAGAAGCAGATGAACGCGGGCCAGACCGAGAATTCGGAAGCCTATCAGCTGTGTCTTCAGGGGCGATATCACTTCCTGAAGCGGACGCCCGAGGACATGAAGACGGCGATTGACGAGTATCAGCGGGCAACGCAAGCGGATCCGAGTTATGCCGACGCCTTTGCCGGATTATCCTTGACTTACTCCATCGCCATCGGATACTTCAATGACACCGCGAAACAGTTCGGACCGCTGGCGGAACAGGCCGCACGCCGCGCGGTCGAATTAGCGCCAGCGTTGGGAGCAGCGCACTCGGCTCTGGCGGAAGCAAGAGGCATAGCTTGGGACTGGGCGGGCGCGACGGCCGAACATCAAAAGGCCATAAGCCTGAGTCCGAATGACGCCACAACCCATTACCTGTACGCCTATACCTGCCTTTTACCCCAGAAACGGCTAGATGAAACACTGACCGAATTTCGGCGCGCCCTCGATCTGGACCCCCTTTCCCCTATCATCAATACAAATTATGCGACGGCACTCATGATCGCCGGAAAATACGATGAGGCCGAAGCTCAATTCCGGCACACGCAGCAGATCGACGCCAACTTCGCCCCTTTGAACCTGAGAATGGGACAGTTTTTAGCTTTTCGGGGGAAATTCGAAGAAGCGGAAGCAGCGTTCGACCAGTCCGGGTTGGTGGGGAAAATCCACTGGCAGCCGGGACGCGAAGGTTTTTACCGAGCCCTCCTGTCGTCCACTTACCCGGTGGCGCCTGATGCGCAGGAAAGTTTCGCTGCAGTCGCTTTGGGTGACAAAGAAAGGGCAATCCAAGCGCTCGAAGTAGTGGAGAAGGTCAGTCCGGACAATATTTTCATTTATGTCCGGCGACCGGAGTTTGAATCTCTGCGTGGCGAGCCGGGGTTTCAGGCGCTGCTAAAGCGGATAAACTTGCACCCTTGAGTGGGCTCCTGTGGGTCGGACACTCTTGTCCGACGTCCTTGACTTTGATTCTCTTGCTCAACCGGGGTGTGACTAGGAGTGCTGAAACGACGGTGCCAGGTGCTGCAAGTCGTTGCCGGACAAGAGTGTCCGACCCACACGGCCAACGTGTTAGAATTTCTGCTGCATCCTCTTTCCCGAGAGTCCCAGGTTGATAGAGCTAGCACCCTCGATTTTATCGGCGGATTTTGCGCGGCTGGGCGAGCAGGTTGGCCGGGCGGCGGAAGGGGGCGGGACCATCATCCATGTGGATGTGATGGATGGGCACTTTGTCCCTAACATCACGCTGGGCCCGCAACTGGTCAAATCGCTGCGCAAGGCGACTAAGCTGCCGCTCGATTGCCATCTGATGATCGAGAATCCTGACGAATACATTCCTGCGTTCGCCGAGGCGGGCGCGGACTGGATTTCGGTGCATCAGGAAGCTTGCCGGCACCTGGATCGCACCTTGAACCTGATCAAGAGCCACAACTGTCATGCAGGGGTGGTGATTAACCCTGCGACTCCGGTGGATGTTCTTTCGGAAGTACTTGATATTGTGGACTATGTGCTGGTGATGTCGGTAAACCCGGGATTCGGGGCGCAACCTTTCATCCCGAACTCTCTGCACAAGATTCGCAAGCTCAGAGATTTACGCCAGCAGAAGAACCTGAATTACCGCATCGAAGTAGATGGCGGGATTGCCGTCGGCACCATTGGTCAGGTGGTTCGCGCCGGAGCAGAAATTCTTGTTGCGGGCAACGCGGTGTTTAGTAAGGGCGATCCAATGGTTAACGCACAAACATTACTGAAGGCGGCGGTTGAGGCCACGCTGCAGAAGGTATAGTGGCTAGTGACTAGTGGTTAGTGGCTAGTCGAACTTGGTTTACTAACCACTAGCCACTAATCACTAGCAACTTGCTTCTGAGGTTTTCATGTCTTTGTCCTTCCGAATTTCGGTGATTGCGCTGGCCTCTACGCTGACGCTCACAACCGCCTGCACCAACAAGAAGGTCAGCAATCCGTTGGCGAAGGTTGACTCCAAGCAACCGGACAAAGTTCTGTTCGATCGCGGCATGGACTCGATGAAGCACAACCACTACGACATCGCGCGTCTCGACATGCAGACGCTGATCAATACCTATCCCGATTCGGAGTTCATCGCACGGGCCAAGCTGGCGATGGCGGACTCTTGGTATGCGGAGGGAGGCACCGCTTCACTTGCGCAGGCGGAGCAGGAATACAAAGATTTCGAGACCTTTTTCCCCAACATGCCGGAGGCGGCCGAAGCGCAACTGAAGATCGCCAACATTCACTTCCAGCAGATGGAGAAGCCGGACCGGGACTTCACGCACGCGGTGCGGGCGGAGCAAGAATACCGGCAGGTCATTCTGCAATACCCGGACAACCAGAAGATGGTGGCCGAGGCCAAGATCAAGCTGTTGCAGGTGCAGGAAGTGATTGCGGAGCGGGAGTTCCGGGTGGCACGCTTCTACTACATGCGGCCTAGCTATCCTGCGGCCATTGCCCGGCTCCAGTCGCTGATGGATCGCTATCCCCTCTACAGCAAGGCAGACGAAGCGTTGTACGTGATGGGCCAGTCGTATGAAGGCGAGATCGCAATGCTAAAGCCCATGGACGCCCTGGAGCGCAAGCAGATGGAACGCCGGGGCAAGGTGGACGAGGCACAGCTCAAGCGAGATCAGGCAGCCCGGGAGCGTATGATGAGCGATTTCGCCGCCAAGGCTGCCGAGGCTTATTCGAAGATCCTTACCCGCTATCCAGTAATGGACCGCTCGGATGACGCAAAGGCGCGTCTGCTGGCGCTGCATCAGCCGGTACCTCGTCCCACCAAGGCTGCGTTGGCTCAGAACAAGGCCGAAGACGCAGCTCGCCAACAGCAAACGACGCTGAGCACTCTGATGGGAGTATTCCAGAAGCGCCCGGATGTAAGCGCGGCAACCAAGGTGGGAGAGCCGCCGCTGGAGGACAAGGAGCCGATCAGCGCCAGCGGGATTGTGCAGCAGGCGCAAAAAGTCGCGGTGGATACCAAGTCTTCCGGAAGCAAAACGGCCACGGTAGTTACCACTCGAACCGGAGCGCCGCCGGAGAGTGAGCCCGCGCCCCGTTCGGATGCGCAGCCGCCAGAGACCACATCGAAGGACGACAGTGGTTCACAACCAGCACCCCCGGATCCGAATGAATTGAAGCCGGGTTCGACCGGCGAACCGGTTGGGGGAGATGGGCGAGTATTCGATCCAAAAGATGCCAGCGATCCCAAGTCTGCGGCTAACGTCCCCGATCCCAATGAGTTAAAGCCGGACGTACCGCCGACGGATCAACCGGCCCCGGCTCCGGCTCAGGTAAATGAGATCCAGCAGGGCGCGAGCGGCACTCCGCAAGCGGCCGCTAATGCTGCGTCGTCTCAGGAGCTGGCGGACGACAAGGATGTCGCCTCCAGCAAGCACAAGAAAAAGAAGGGCCTGAGTAAGATCATTCCGCTTCCTAAAACCCAGTAAAGACGGGCATACACTAAATATATTGTCCGCTCGTAACCTGTTTAACCGACTGGATTTATTGACTTAGGCCCCCTTCCAAGATAACTTCGGTGGTATCTCCCTTTTTCTTACCGAGGACATCCTTGGCACGTACAGTACTGCTCGCCGACGACAGCGTAACCGCCCAGAACATGGGCCGCCGCATCCTCATGGATGCCGGCTACGAAGTAGTTACGGTCAATAATGGCTCAGCGGCGCTAAAGAAGATTCACGAAAGCCGTCCTGATCTGATCGTGCTCGACGTCTACATGCCTGGCTACGGCGGGCTGGAAGTGTGCCAAAGGCTTAAGGAGTCGGCGGACACGGCACGGATTCCGGTGCTACTGAGCGTCGGCAAAATGGAACCGTTCAAGGCCGAGGAAGCGAGGCGAGTTCGGGCTGACGGACACATTGTTAAACCATTCGAAGCCAGCGAACTTCTGGCTGCATTGACCAAACTGGAAGACAGAATCGTTCCGCAAGCTGAGCAGGCAGGCGGACGCAACGGGAAACCAGAAAAGAAAAGCCGCCTCTGGAAGGCCGAAGATCCGCTGGCGGCTGCCGAGGAAGTGCCGACTGAGCGGGTTACATACCTCGCTGAGGCGAAGAAACGCCAGTCGCACGGTGATGTTTCCGGCGAGCCGGTCGGGGCAGACACCCAAGAATCTATTTCCGCGGTTGGGGCTCCGGCCCAGCCGGATGCCGAGCGCACGCCGAGTCCGACGGCGGATTCTGCTGTAACCGAAGAATTTGCGGTCCGCGAGTGCAACATTCCAACCGAGAGTGCTGGGCAGGATGAGCCCGCGCGAGTTGAGTTACAGGCTGCGGAACCCGTGGCTGAAATCCCGTCACCAGCTGAGGCCACGACGGTCGAGATCCCAGCGATCGAAGTTCCAGTTGTCGAAGCTGCAACCATCGAACCGGAGGCCGGCCAGGAACTAAAGTCCGAAAAATCAACCCCCGAGGCGGCTGCCGAGCCTGTTGCTTCTGTCAGTGAGGAGCTGGCCGTAACAAACGCATCCGGCACAGCAAGCGCGGCGCGATGGATTGCCGAGAACGTTGCCTTGACCGTGGAAGAGGCTTCTCTAGCACTGGAAGCAGAGATGCAGCAAGCGCACGCGGTGGCCGCGGCTGCAATCGAACCCGAAATTCCAACTCAGGACAAACTCGTCAGCACCGTTCCGCCAGTGGCTGAAATTGCAACCGAGACAGAGAGCGTTAATCCAACCGGGGCTGCATTTGCGGCTGCGGCAAGTGCGAGCAGTCCGCAGTCCGCAGTCGGCACTCAGCCGGTGGGCGAAGCATCTGGGAATGCGGCTTCCGTGCCCGAAGCTGAAATGCCGGCGCCATCCGAGGCCGCAGCTGCTTGGGAGAATTGGCAGCAGATACGCGAGGCGGTAATGAGTCCGCAGAAGACAGCGGCAATTGCGGAGTCGGTAGCGGAGATTGCGCAAGCGAGTGTTGCAGCCCAAGAGCCAACGTCAGAACGGGAGTCCGCCACTGCGGACAGCGTCTCCACGGCCCCCGCCGAGGAAGACAATTCGATCAACGATATCGTAGATAGTGTTCTCGCCGACCTCAAGCCCAGATTGATGGCGGAGATCGCGAAAAAGCTCGCGGCGAAGAAGTAGGAACGTCAGCTTTCTGTCGTCAGACAACAGCGGTCACAAAAATTTGGGCGTACAATATCCAGCGTTTTTCAGAATCAAGGAAATTCCGGTTATCTCCTGAATGAGTCGCTTCAAGCGAAGGAGGCGACGATATTAGCATTTTGGAGTTTGCCGCGACCGAGTACGGAAGATCAGCGCGAGTGATCGCCAGCGAAGAGATAAAGGCCAAAATCCTGGCAATTGGCATAAATAAGTGCGCTCGCGAGAGCGTTTTTGATCGCAAGAACCTTATTAGGAAACTGATTCGTGGAATACCTGTAAAGCGTAATTCTTACAGTGAATTCCTGCGTTGGCTGCAGGGCTACGAGTCAGCAAAATAAACGTCGGTAAGGCGGGCCTCGGATTGGCAAGGAGAGCGATCGTCGTTGGGAAGAAGGCGACGATCGGGAATCACTGCTGTATGTACCTGTGGAGTACGAGCAACCAGGGGAGCAGGCACAGGACCCGCGTCTCACGCGAGCCAGCGAGCGATTGATCCGATTGATCAAGACAAACGGGATTCGAAAGCTTGTCAGATTTGGACTCGGACGCCGCAACCTGGAGAAGATCTGCCGCAGAGAGCTTGTCAATGTTGCCACGCTGCGCGAATACGAACGGATGGTTCGAGCGTGCAATTTGAAAGCGAAAGGAGCGTAGGACCATCCCTTGATGACATGCACTATTCGATTCCACCAATGAACGGTGCAATAGTTTGTTCGTTGCTTCCGAGGAATTCTCATGAGCCAACAGACTGGCGGACCCTCTCGATTTGGAACTCGCACGGGGACGACGCTGGAAGGACGTGCTCTTAGTTATGTTCACTGCCTATGTTGACGACAGTGGGAGCGATCCCAAGCAACAAGTCGCCAATGCGACCGCGCTTATCATCTCTGCGGCTAGAATCGTGGCACTCGAAAGAGAATGGGATACGCTCAAGAGAAAAGAGGGATTCTCTAGTTTCACACGTCCGAGTTTGTTGCTAGGAACGCAGATTTCGAGTTCGCAGGCTGGGATGACGCAAAACACGACCGAGTATTTCGGCGCGTGCGGGAAATTTGTAAGAAGTACGGGTTGCAGAAAATATCATTCTCAGTCAATAAGCAGGATTACGATGAGATCGTTCCAGAATCTTTCCGTAAGGATTCTGGTTGGTATCACTACACATGGGCGATTCGTCACATTCTGGCGCACACGGCTCAATGGCACATTGGTCAGGGCATCAATCACCCGCTTGAATACGTCTTTGATTGGATGGGCGAAAAACGCAAGAATCCACGCCGCAAAGAGATCGAAGACGTGATGGATCAGGCCGAGGAGGACGCGGCAGCGAAGGGCCGCGCAGATGAATACGAACACTGGAGTTTTCGCCGTCGCGCAGAGGTACCAGGATTGCAGTGCGTGGAGGCTCTCGCGTGGACGGTATATCAGTACGGGCTTCTGGCGTTTTACAAGAAGCCGCTGACAAGAGACGCCCAGATCGCATGGAACGACTTCGGGAAAGACGTCGGCGGCCCGTGGGGATTCGATGTAACAGTCGCGAGGGAGAACCTCAAGAAGTGGATTGGTAAGGAGAGTGCCGACGGTATTTCTGTCAAGAGATTCGCGGCATGGAGAGAGAAGAAGCACCAGAGCCCGAAGTGAGCGAAATCGGCCCCAAGCTTGATCATTCCGACCCCACAGGCTGGCTTTCCGTGAGTCGCAGCAGGCTTGCGCCTAACGTTGGCGCTCGATAATTCTTTGAGAATTGGCCGATCGGGGTCAATGTAATCGCGATTTGGACGAAGTCGCTGGCGCGACGGACGCTATCGCGTGTTCGGGGGACGGCTTTTTCTCAGCTACAACATTCGCTTTGCGCGATAATAGACCTCGCTGTGCTGTACGCACCTTTGTCGACGATCTGGCTTCTGGCACTCCTGGGCGATCAAATGGCGAAACGGCCATTGAAAACCCATAGAGAAAGATAAACTCCTCCGCGTCCGCCGCAAACGCCAGCGACTTCGTCCAAATTCCCCTATCGCAAGTGCCCCGGCGGAATACATTCCGGTCCACTCCAACGCACCGCGCCGGCGCACTTGTCGATAGAGTACTAAGATTTAACATCAACCACGAGCCAGGTTCCCAGTTTCCGAGTCGACCATCTGGGAGTTATCGCCTGGTGGCTCGAACTAGAGCCCGAAATCCTAAACTGACGACGCGCTTGACCCGCTTTGGGACAACGCCCATGCAAGGTGCCAGCGCCAGATTGAGCGGGCCGAGTCAAGGCTGGATCAGGCAGTTCGCCGATACGGCGAGGGTAGCCGCCGGGCCGGGCAACGGCGGCGGGAATTGAACGCCGAACGGGAACGCTGCTGGGAGCAGGTACCACGACTGGTGGGATGCTCGCGAACGGTATTGGCACGATGCTCGCGACTAGGACCATGACCATGACGATCATCACCAATGATGTGGCGCTAGCATTGGTGTGAGCTCGGCCAGCTAGCGTAGCTAGCCAGTAAAAGCTTTTTTTATTTCACCACGCGTGCGACTGCGGACGTGGCCAGGTACCGTCCGCCGCTGTCCGTTCCCTGCACGCTGAAGTGGTGGATACCAGGCTTCAGACGCAAGGTATAGACGTAGCTGCTGGTTTGGGCCGGTATGGTTGCCCGCAGGCTGCCGTCAACATACAAGCGCAACGCGTTCGGCGGTACGGAATCGTTAGCCTGCACCTGGATTGTGACGGGGTCCTTGATTACGTCAGCATTCAAAGGGCTGCAAATCGTTAGCGACGGATTTACCGGATTGAGCGGACAACCGCTCGACGCGGACACGCTGAACCCCTGCTGGTTCTGATGTTGCGCACCGTTCGCATCTTTCGCTAACACCTTGGCAACGTGGCTGCCGGGCGCCACCGGCAGCCAGGTGTCAAATTGTGCGGCGTGCAAACTGTACGCAAACATTCCATCAATGCTCAAGGCGATGCTCAAAGCATCCTCCCCGTCGGCCGCTTGACTCGCGAAGTGAATCCGCTCAGGCGAAGTATTGTCCGCGAAAATCGTACAGATCTCCACTCCATCGCTCGGGAACAAGCCCGCTAAGTCAGTGTGCAACAGGTACCCGTCATAATTGCCCTGGTACGAGGACTGATATGCATTCGCTGTGGTGGGAAACTGACTGCCGGCAAAGCCCGCAGCCCACAGCCCGCCCGCGCCATCCGGCACCGCTGCGTAACCCACCGCTCCATCGACCGTCCCGCCGTACTCAACCGCAGAAACTGCCGCGAACTGAGGATTAAGCTTTACGTAATAGCCTTCGAAAAGATTGTTCAGGGGCTCCGGCCGGGCGTAGGCCGTCGTCAGAAAGTCCCATGAATTGGTGTAGCCCGCAACGTAGGTGTTGCCAGCGCCGTCGACTGAGACGTGGCCTACGTACTCAGAGTTTCCGCCGCCGATGTAGGTTCCGTTCACTATCGCACTTCCGTTGCTGTTTACCTCAAACACGTAGGCATTGGGTACGATGGGCGCTTCTGTTTGGAACGCAAATTTGCTGGTGAACAAGCCGACGTTATACGTCCAGGCGCCAACGTAGGCATTGCCGGCCCTGTCGACAGCGATCGATTGGCCAGAAAGGAAGTCGTTGGTGCTATGGCCCGGGTTTCCTGCCAATGCCGCGTAGACCAGCGATAAAGAAGGCGGCTGCGTGGGATCGAGCTTGACGATCAGCGTTCTGCCCAATCCCGCCTGATTCAAGGCTCCAGCGGTCACCGGAAAATCAGTAGAGTCTGTGTAGCCGGCAACATACAACTTATTCGCAGTGTCAATTGCCAGCCCGTCCGCTTCGTCGTCACCGCTCCCGCCCATCTCGATGGACCATCGAAGAGAATTGCCGGCAGTGTTGATTTCGGCGACCCAAAAATCGCCAATCCCGCCCAGCGGCCCAATGATGCCGGTATTTCCGTCACAGCATACATCGCCGCCGCCGGTAACAAACGCGTCCGCCGCGGTATCAAGCACAAGTTGCGGATTGCTAAGAATAGAGTTTCCTCCCATGGTTGCTCCATAAACCAGTTGCGACCCCGCCGCGTTCAGCTTGAAGACAAATACGCTGCCATTGTTAGGAAGCCCGGCAGTGGTTGGAAATCCGGCGTCTTGAAATATGCCCGTCACATATACATTTTGATCGGAATCAACTTGAATGCCGCTGGCTATGCTGAATTGATACGTTCCAGGCCCCACAAAGGTCGACCAGAGGAGCGATCCTGCCGCCGAGAATTTCGACACAAAGACAGCGCTATAGCCCGTGGGACCGGGGTAAGCCGGCTCGTAGACGCCGACCGTGGTAGGAAGATTCGGCGATGCGCTGGTGCCGGCGACATAAACGTTCCCCACTGCGTCGCGAGTTGCCGCAGTGATGGTATCGCTCTGCGAACCACCGAAATAGGTGGAATAGACCCAACTGGGAGGCGGAGCACTTTGTGCAGAGCTCGTCAACGCGCACCCGAACAGAACAACGGCAACAACACCCTTCGCCGACGAAAACATGCTCGCCTCCCGCGCTGGCAGACGAGAACATAATCGCCTCCCGCGCTGGCAATAGATGATTATTTCCGCGCCAAGGTTGGCGCACAGGTTGGCTTAGGGGCTAGCGTCCTAGCGCTCACGACCCGCTCAATGCATTAAGGGGTGCACTTTTGAAGTGCTCTAGCTCCTATCCCCCGCATCGTTTGACGGGGTAGTATGGATAGGGATAGAAAACAACACCCACCTACCTTCCTAGTTCCCCCCCCGCTCGTCCTCTGCGCTAGCTCGTGCGCAAGTGAGCCCAAGAGTGCGGGTTTCCCAGCCGGTTGCATAAGAGGCGCGGGGGGGGCGCGCGCGCGAGGCGAGCGAGAGTGCGATTGAGCCAGCGAGCGCGGGGTTTAGATGGGATTGGACTAATTACAAGAAGCTCCATAAATGGCAGTAAACGGCTCGTTCAAGCTCTTCCATCTGATTTCCCTATCGGATACTCTGTTTCATCCATGAGAAGGCTCGTTCGTCTAGCAGCATTTCAATCGCTCGCGCTCCTGGTCTGCCTCGCCTCTGGCTCTTCGGGCGAGACCTGTCCGCGGTCGCAAGGAGGCAATTTCGTTTCCTATGTGGTTGTGCCTGAACTCGCGAACGGTTCACTGGTACTCAAAGTTGGACTGACGTTCAAGCTCGACAAGAGTTCCGATGTTGATCTTGTACTGCCTTCTGAATGGCAGGGAGCAACAGAACTCTACAAACACGTCTCTGGCATCCGAGTGTCGCCACAGGGCACGTCAATGCGGGATTCAGGCAATCCTGCTCGGCGGCATCTTTCTTTTGATCGTGGCAAGCCAGTTCACGTGGAATATACGTTCGAGCAGGGAGAGCTGGCTCAAGGCTCGCAAGTCTTCTTTGGACCCGTGTTGAACGCTAAGTTCTTCGTTCTGACTGGAAGAAACTTCCTCGTGTATCCGGATATCCCAGAACATGAGAGGCTCCCGGTCTCCTTCGAATGGAAGGATTTTCCGTCAGGCTGGGCCCTCGCGGACAGTCTCGGAGTCAACCAACCATGCCAGGAAACCCAGAGCCTGCTTACACTTTCAAACGGATTGTTCGTGGGCGGTGATTTCCGACTGAAGAATGTACTTGTCGCAGGGCAGCCGGTTTACATCGCAGTTCGCGGAGACTGGCCGTTCAGTGATGAGCATTTCGCCGACCTAGCTGCGAAGGTACTGTCTGCCGAGCGCGAATTCTGGAATGACCGCAATGTTCCCTACTACCTGGTCGCGCTCATGCCAATGGATGCCCCGTCAGGGGAGTACGCGGGGACAGCGGTCGAAGATGGGTTCTTGATGCTCATGTCGCGAGGGACACAGCTGGGTCTAGACGTCCAATTCTTACTCGCGCACGAGATGTTTCACACTTGGAATCCAGCCCAGCTTGGGGAGGTAGGTCCAGAAGACCCGGTTTATTGGTTCTCGGAGGGGTTCACCGACTACTACGCGCGGCTCCTTTTGTTGCGATCTTCACTGATCGCCCCGCAGGAATACCTGAAAGAAGTGAATCGGGTTTACTCCGAATATATGGCCTCTCCTGCACGGAACTACGATAAACAGCTCGTGCAGTCACAGTATTTTGCCAATCCAGCCGCCCAGAGACTCCCATATCTTCAAGGAAGCTTGCTCGCGCTGAAGTGGAACGCCCTAATCGGAGACCACAGCGCAAAACGCCAGTCTCTGGATGACGCGATGCGCACACTTCGCCGCAAGGCGCAGGGTTCGGAACAAACACTCACAGACCGAAGCCTCGTAACATTCTTGGCGGGTTTCACAGGACCCGAGGCCGCTACTGATATCCGAAACTATGTCGTTCTGGGACAGACGCTGCCCTTGCCGCCGAATGCGTTGGGCGGTTGTATTTCGATCGCCAAGAAACCGTTTTACACCTTCGATTCTGGTTTCAACATCGAGGCGCTCTATCGAGATGGCAGGATTCGGGATGTGAAAGAGGGGAGTGAGGCTTTTAGAGCCGGGCTACGCGATGGACAAACTGTGGTCCAAAGCACCGCGATTGATCCGAATGACGCGGATCACGCAATAGAAATGACGGTGCTCGACTCAGGACTGCCCAAGCGAGTTCGTTACCTGCCGCATGGAACCCAATCTGAAGTAGACCAGTATGAAATCCAGGCGGGATCGAACACTCAACAGTGTCCAAACACAGTATTGCGTTGAGTTCATCTCCCTAGCGTTCTCGCCGTACCGGCGTGGGGCGCGCGCGTGAGAGAGGGGCGAGCGTAATCGCTATAATCTGGTCGAGTCACGGTCAAACCGGAAGCAACTGTTGTTACACACGGACAATAACTTCGCTGCGCCTGTCAATCCTTGCGGATGACGCCGGTCACTCCGGCGACGAATAGTGTGGCAAGAATCCATCCGGCGCAAATCTGAAACCACCTGAACCCCCGTAAGAAGCGGGGCGAGGCAATGCAAGGAAAAAATCGAGAGGTCCAGCCGACAGGCTGGGGATTGGCGCCTTGCTCGTCCGGGCCGGGCGCCCACTTATCTTGAATGCTGAACTTGACCAGCGGGAAGGAATTCTCCAGCGAGTAGGGCAGCGCATGAAAGGCCTCGTAGTTCCCGGGCAGCGTTTTATTCGTCACAAAGCTATCGTAGGCATCATTGCCAGTGGGGACTATGCTCCCGGCTTTGTATCCCCGCCAGTAGATAAGTGACCCGACGATGACCAGCGCCAGAAGCCACCACAGCGCCCTCATGGAAAAGTAGCCGTAGCCGACATTGATACCAAAACGGGAAAGATCGCCAAACTTGGAGCACGCTTCACCCCCAAGAATATGATCCGTGTCCTGCGCGACTATTACACCCACCCAGAGGCAAAGTCGCTCGCCCCCGACATGGGACCGTGCAAAGAATACACCTCTGGATTGCTTCGCAGGCACACCATTTACGTCAAAAAAGTCCGGCTCATCGGAAAAGAAGTGAACCGTATGGCGACGTATGGTGAGGACCTGAGTCAGTTTGATGAACCGAGAGAGTACGGCGGACGGAAACGCAAAAAGGTTGAGGCTGAAGGCTCGGAAGCCATTTGCAAGCTCAAGGAAAAGATTGGGATCAGGAAATTTGCGTGCGATACGGGAATTGATCGCCGTACACTCAGGAAGTTTGTACGCAAAGAAGCTCTCGGAGAGAAAGCTGCAAGGCGCATCTTGGCTGAGCTCAGAAAATACAAATTGAGCGGAGCTCACAAATGAAAATGATCGCGAAGAAACTATGAAACACAAATTGACCATCGAACAGCGGTTAACCGGAGCACGCAAAGCGCTCGCGAAGCTGGAGCGCATGGGACCGCGCTACGGTGGGCTTTTGGCGGGAATGAAAAAGAACATTCGCAATTTGGAAGAATATCGAACTTGGGGTTTTGAATTTATGCCGTACAAAGATCGCGAAACATATTTGCGTAAACAGCGCGAATTTCACGCACGGCGAAAAGCCCGCAAACAACGTTCCGGAGTTAACGCGCAAATCTCGTTAACCCCTGCAACTCCGTACACGCAGAAAACGGATTCACAAGCCGCTGAAAATAGGCTGCCCGTCTCTGGTAAAGGAGTGCGTAATCAGCCGGTGGGCAGGGTTAATCGTGCTTCAGCTCCCCCAACCCTACGGGTACAGCGGCCTCCTGCCCCAATTCTTGGGCCCCGGCGCGATTCTAACCGGGGTATCGCCTTGCGCTTCGAACCAGCGGCGAAAGAGAAGTTCCAAGTGGATGATTGTGGCAACGCCCGGCGAATCATAGGCCCCGATGAATCCTAGTCCAACCAACTCGGCCCCTCCCGCACAAGCGTTGTAGGTCGCCGCTTTACCGGGCTAGAGCACTACGGACGCGGTTGCTGGTGAAATTGGCGACGTTACGTCAATTGGAGCGTGGGGGCCCTCAAGCTGCCAACGGATAGAGCACAGCCCGAGCCTTATCTAGTAACACGGAAAGGTGCTCCGTTTTTGAGATGAACGCAGATACACCGGTAGCGCGGGCTTCTCGCTCAGAGAACACGTCGCCGTACTCACTGAATACGATTATGGGTACCATGGGCATGAGCCGCTTTAACGCACAAGCCGCCTCTATGCCATTCATCACCGGCATCGAAAGGTCGAGCAAAATTAAGTCGGGTAGCAACACTTTAGCCATTTCGATTGCTTCAAGTCCGTTCTCCGCGTCTCCACACACGTCAAAGTCCCCTTGAGAGGAAAATAAGGAACAAAGCGCCTGACGGATCGTCTTGTGGTCATCTGCGATCAATACTGATTTCACCATGGTGAGACACCTCCATAGCTGGAGCTTCTAACCTCAATCTGACAAACTGATCCATTTAACTGTGGTCGGATGCGAGGAGCGGTAATCGCGTTTTCCAGATCGGGGAAACGCCTGAGTCTCGGACTGCATGCTTTACCGGGCTAGAGCACTCCGGACGCGGTTGTTGGTGCAATGGCGAGGTTACAAGTTAACCGGGTTAGCCGACGAATCGTCCCGAATCGGCTGACATAATCACAAGGAATGCTTCTGCCTAAAAACTAAAACCGACCTGAGCCGTCAGCGCACGCGGCGTCACGTAATGCGTTCCGCTGAAGGTTGAGAGAAAGTTGTAGAGGGCCACCTTGTCGGTGAGGTTAATCACCGTCAACTGGGCGCTCCACTTTCGTTTGTCGCCATGGAACAGGTCGTCGTCTCCGATGGCGAGGTCGAACAGGTGGCGCGGCGCAATGCGCGGTGGATTGTGATCGTCATCTTCCGTCCCGGGTGCTGGAATTGTGATCAGGGTTGAGCCGTACTGCGACGCGGGACACAAGTTGGTGCCCAAACCTGAACTTAGGGGCGTCGTTTGAGTAGCGTGGACGGCACCACAGAACAGGCCAGCCTGAAATTGCTGGTCTGGGCTGATGATGGAAGTGTCCACCACGCTAGCGGTGCCGGCTGGGCCGTTATTGCAATTGCCGCCAGCACACGGAACCAGACCGGCCACCAAGCCGCTGTCGTAGCGCCAGTTGAAGCCGAACCAAGGTCCCCGCTTCCAGGGTTGATATTGCAGGTGGGTCGTCTGATTGAATTTTTCGTCATGGTCGATGCGGAAAACTCCGCCAGGCGCGGAGGGAGTAGCTCCCGCCCCACCCACTTGGGGAGCGAAATAGCGCGCCGCCACGCTGGAGAAGACCATCAGGGCTGAGAATCCATGGAAGTTAGGCACGCTGACGCGACCGGCAAATCCCGGTATCTTGGACCGCTGCCATGCAACCGGAAACGTAATCGGAGTGTTGCCGAGGATGCTGAAGTCGTATCCGTTGTGGGTGTATTTCCAAATATATTCGCCGGAAAACACCAGATATTTTCCCAGGGCTTGTTGCAGCCCGGCGTGGAACTCATTGCGCCATCCGGGGCTCAAAGGTGTCGCATTCGGAGCGGAACACGCGAGCAGAGGATTTAAGACAGGAGAGTCGCATCCCACTGTCGTGAGGACCAGATTCTCGTTAAACGGAGTCTCCAGCACTCGCGCATAGGAAACGCGAAGCACTGTGTTGGTCGGCTTTATGTTGTAAGAGATTCCGAGGCGAGGCTCGGCTTCCCGGTGGGTAACAAGGCCATTGTAGAAATCGCCGCGCAAACCGAGGTTGAACGCCCAGTCTCCTTTTGTGATGCTGTCCTGGACGTAAAGAGCAAGCTCCTTCACGTCGGTGTGACCGTTAAATGAGAACAGGGTCCCACCTTGCGTCAAGTCGTAAGGGGGAAGGACGGCGCAAGGATCGGGAGCGGGTTGTCCGTTTGGACAGCCGAATGTGTTCGAAAGAAGTGTGGGATCGACGATGCCTAATTTGTCGCTCTCGTCGAGAAACGTCTGTTCATAGGTTGCTCCTACCTTCAGGTTGTGGATGCCTTTCACGTAAGAAACATCCGAACGCAGACCTGCATTGGTCAGCGTCCGGTTCTGACCCACTGTCTCTGCCTGAAGACTCGCGGGGGCGAGATCGGCAAATGGGTTGGCGCTGGGGTAGTAGTTGTATTGATCGCGTCGCACAAAGCCGCCAAGAGTGAACACGGTAGTGTTGTTAAGTAATCGCGTCCATGACGGCGCGATGTTGAAGCTCTTAATCTGTGAACGCTGGTCGGTAGGGCCGACGACATTGCCGTTAGGGTCGAGGCCTCCATTGCTGACCACGAGGCCATTCCATGAGGTTGCGTTTTGGGCGTCGAAAGAATTTGGCGTCTGGAACCAGGAACGGGTAAGGCCGAAGTTCAGGTGAAGGGAGTCTTTGGTTGAAAATTGGTAATCCACGCGGTCAAACAGATTCTCCTGGTTGCCTTTGTCGTGTGTAACCTGAAATTCCGGAGGATCAAGGAAGCGGCCATCATTCAGTCCGCTCACTGAGATGAAATTTCCCCACTTGGTCCCGCCATAACCCAAATTGAACCCGACATTGGAAGACCCAAAACTTCCATAGGAAGTCGTAATGCTGCCTTTAGGCTCTGTCATGCCTTGGCCGGAGCGAGTCGTAACATTGATCACAATGCTGGTCTTGTCGCCATATTCAGCAGGCGGCGCGCCGGCGATGACCTCCAAGGACTGCACCGAATCGAGTGGAATCTGGTTGGAGAATTGCTTGCTCTGCTGATCGGTAATGGGCTGACCGTCTACTGAAAACGAATTTTCAGCATGATCGCCCAGGCCGTGAAAGAGGCCATTTGAATCGGCGGAAATTCCCGGCGTGGCCAGGGTGACCAATGAACTCAGCGACGATGAAGAACTCTCAAGAGGCAGTTTGTCGAACAAGCTCTTGTCCACGTCGGTATGAAAGGTGGAATCGTTCTCCAGCAGGTCTGCTCCGCCGGCCTCGACCGTCACGCTTTCTGAGGTAGCCACTTTCAGGCTGATGCTGAGCTCCACTGGAACCACGGAACGAACGTCAATGTCGTGAGAATAGGCAGCGAACCCCTGTCCATTGACGCTGAGGTGATAGGGATTGAACGGAACGTTCGGGATGGAGAACCTTCCGGCGGCGTCGGTGACCACGGTCCGATCTAAGCCGCTGACTGGATTGTGAATTTCGACGCTTACGTTGGGAATGACGGCGCCCGAGGGATCGAGTACGACTCCCGTAACCGCGGTTGAATTTCCGCCGGACTGAGCGTTAGCGGCGAGGCTCAGCAGCACACAAGAACTAGAAATGATCAGAAAAGCCGCGCGAAGCGACTTCTGGTAAGAAGCCAGCATGATTTCCTCCAAAATAAATAGTTTTCAAACGCACCAATGGAACGAGTCTTGGGATCGGAGCGTTAAACCACAGGCGGAGGACGAATGCAGAGGAATGAAACGAAGAGCAGAGATTGCGGAGAGTCGGCGCGGATTACATGCGCTGCGGAACTGAAAAGAAGAGGGGCCTGCGCAGTGATCGCGACCGGGACAACTCCCGCATGGGCTAGAGCGCAAACCGAGCACGAACGTTCAGGAGAGCGTGAAGCGTACGGGTGAGAGTGAACTACCGAAACAAATCCAATAAACAGGACAAGCCAAACACAAGCGAAGGCACTGGCACGACGTGCCACGCTTAGGGCGCGCGGATGAACCGGCTGGGTCATCGGATGACTAGATTAGTCTAATCCTAGTTCGATGCAAGTTTTAGGTCTTTTGCTACTTCTAAATTACGAAAGACTTAGTCCTTTACAAAAACAAGAGCAGAGCCTAGAGCACTCGGCCACCGGGTCCGAGGGATTCTGCCTGGATCACATGTCCTCGGGAGTGACTTAAACAGACGATTCACTCACAGCTGCTTTCACCCCCATGCAGCGCTCGCACGCGCGCGCCCCACGCCCGATCTCGCTATCTGGCTCAATTGCGCATCAAGCTAGCTGGCTCGCGAGCGGGCGGGCGGGGGGTCTTCTTATAGAGCGGGCGAGC
>Ga0185299_10003554_pt1 | contig 20361 bp, 9 predicted proteins | sample PaiPotPPA55metaG_FD_128002 | JGI IMG/M metagenome (GOLD analysis project Ga0185299, IMG submission 128002) | Iron sulfur acid spring bacterial and archeal communities from Banff, Canada, to study Microbial Dark Matter (Phase II) - Paint Pots PPA... ... | reverse complement strand
CCGCACCGCGCACCACCACATCCGACACCGCGAAACGTCCGCCGGGCCGCAGCACGCGAAATGCCTCGCGCAGCACGCGGCCCTTGTCCGCTGAAAGATTGATCACGCAGTTCGAAATCACCACATCCACCGAATTCTCAGGAAGCGGAATATTCTCGATCTCGCCCTTCAGGAACTCCACATTTCGGACGCTCGCCTTCCGCTGGTTTTCGCGCGCTAGCGCCAGCATTTCGTCCGTCATGTCCAGGCCATAGGCTTTCCCAGCCGCGCCAACCCGTCGCGCCGACAGCAGCACATCTATGCCTCCCCCCGAGCCCAGATCGAGCACCGTTTCTCCCGCGTTCAGTTGCGCCAGCGCCGTAGGGTTCCCACAGCCGAGCGACGCGGCCATCGCATCCCGCGGCAGCCCCGCAATTTCGCTTGCGTCGTATAAATTCGACGAAATCGGATCGCAGCAAGGAATCGCGCTCGCTTCGCATCCGCAACCGCTCGCCTCGCCCGCAGCAACGCGGCGGGCCGCTTCGCCGTACTTATTTTTCACTGTCTCTCGAATGCTCTCGTTTGCCATGTCCGCTCCTTATTCATTTAACATTGACGATATTCGATGCATCTGCGAACAATCACACCCTCGCGATCGCGCCGCTTTAAACGTCCATAATGAGTCGTGCGGCCCGTGGAAATTCCCCGAGGCAGTTCCGGTTTACCCGGTAGTACATGAACGTCCCGCGCCTCTCCGATAACACGAATCGCGTCGCGCGCAGAATCCCTAAATGATGCGATATCGTCGGCTGCCCGATCGGAAAGTGCTGCACAATGTCGCACACGCACACCGGCGCGCGGTTCGCCGCCAGCAAATTCAAAATCCGTATCCGCGTAGGATCCGCAAGCGCCTTGAACCATCCCGCGTATTCCCGCGCCCGCTCCCGCCCCAACTTAGGCGAAGTTGCCGTGCGGCAACAAACATCCCCGCCTTCGCCCTTCGCCCGCCGCTTTTTCGCTTTCCTAGCCATCCCCGCTTGCGCTCTCCCCGTAGCCTTCGTGAAGTGTATTCTATTCATCGATAAATATCAATGGATTGATTGGCCTCGACTCCTCATCCACGCTGCCATCCCTCTGGCTCCTGGGAACGCCAATCTCCCGATTGGCGCTGTGTCGTCGCCGTTTGCCATTCCCCTCGGTCTTTCGTAGCGACGGGCCTGCCTGCCAGCAGGCAGGCTTCAGCCCCGCATCTTCTTTTTCGGCCTCGGCAGCGTCAGCTTGTCTTGAGCGCAACCGAAGCGCGCCATTAGGGGTCGTACGACGATTGTAATTCTCCGCGCAAAAACAAAAGCGCTGTCATCCTGAGTGCATCCGACTAGGATGCGCGAAGGATCTCGGCGCAAGATTCCACCTCTCCATTCCATTCGCCTTTTGTCAGCCCTCTCCGTCACGCTCTGAAGTTTTCTCCACTCCAACAACGATCGCCCATCCCAAGGTCCAATCACTTCGCCCCCAAATCCCAGGCTGGTCGGGTACGCAGGGACAGCTGTCCTTTCTTTGGCACTCAGGTCAGTTTCATTTCTCCCTATGAGTGCTAATCTGCTTACGGCGCGCGGATCCACAGCGTCATACAGGCCGCAGAGCAGTTCCCCAGCGAGTCACTCGCAACCCGCAGTAAAAACGAAAAAAAACAGAAGGACGAAAGAAAGATGCTAGTTAACAAGGCCGTCGGAAGTCCCAGGCAGGAGAGCCCGGAGAATCAAGTACGCATTTCTAATCGCCAAATTCCGCGATTAGAAGTGGACCTAACCCGCGCAAAATCAATGTGCGTACCCGTCCTAATCGCCAAATTCGGCGACCTGATGAAGGTCGTCGTCCTGAGCGAACAACGGGAGCCGAAGGATCTCCCTCGTGTGATCTACTTTTCACGTTTTGCGATTCACCAATCCCGTGTAGCAACTTCCCATAATTCACACGCGCAGCATTCTTTCGGGCATTCTAAATCGGCATTTCTAATCGACAGAGCATGCCGATTAGAAATGGACCTAACTCCTGCGCCGTCAACACAAACGCCATTTCTAATCGTCGCTGAATCCGCATTTCGCGCTCGCCTATTTCCAACTCCCACGCGAATGAGCGACACTGATGCCGCCATGCCCCGGCTTTCACTCCTCGAATATTTCCAGCCCAATTCGCGGCCGCAGAACGAGATCGCCATCACCTGGCGGCGCGGCTACCGCATGGTGCGATTGTCGTACGGCGAGCTGCTGCGTTCGGCAACCCGTTTCGCGCGCGAACTCGAAGCGCGCGGCATCCAAAAGGGCGACCGCGTTCTGCTCTGGGGCGAAAATTCAGGCGAGTGGGTGGCGGCATTCCTCGGCTGCCTTTTTCGTGGCGCCGTGTCCGTACCGATGGATGCGATCGCCGACAGCAATTTTGCCGGACGCGTTGCCGAGCAAGCGGGCGTGCGTCTGGCAGTCCTCGGACGCGGCCTTTCGCTTCCAGGTTCGCAAATTCCCACAATTCTCTTCGATGAATCGAGCGGTGATTCGAGTTTCTCCGCGGACGGTGCCTTCCCTCCGCCGCCCTTCGGACGAAACGACCCGGTCGAAATTGTATTCACGTCCGGTACTACGTCCGAACCGCGCGGCGTCGTGCTCACTCACGGCAATCTGCTCGCGAACCTCGAGCCGCTCGAAAAGGAAATCGCGAACTACCGCCGCTACGAGCGCTTCGTCCATCCGCTTCGCTTCCTCGATCTTCTGCCGCTCAGCCACGTCTTCGGCCAGTTGCTCGGAATTTTTCTCCCGCAAATTCTCGGCGGCACTTCCGTATTTCTCGGCACGCTCAATCCCGCGGAAGTGATTCACGCGATCCGCCAGGAGCGCGTCTCCGTTCTGGTCACCGTGCCGCGCCTCGTCGAATCCCTCCGCGGCCAGATCGAGCGCGATCTCGCCGCGCGCGACCGCCTCGATGCCTTTCATCGCGAGTTCGATGCTGCCGAAGGCCAGCACTTTCTCGCGCGCTGGTGGCGCTTCCGCAAAATCCGCCGCCGCTTTGGCTGGAAATTCTGGGCGATCATTTCCGGCGGCGCCGCTCTTCCCGCCGCGGCGGAACAATTCTGGAAGCGCCTCGGCTACGCCGTGGTTCAGGGCTACGGGCTCACCGAAACCACTTCGCTCGTCAGTGTGAACCACCCCTTTCGCACCGGACAGGGCTCCATCGGCAAATCCCTGCCGGGCCTCGAACTGAAACTCTCCGAGGGCGGCGAAATTCTTGTGCGCGGAGAAAACGTCGCGTCCGGCTACTGGAAAGATTCTGCGGTCTCGCCCGTCCTGGATCCTGACGGCTGGTTCCACACCGGCGACCTCGGCGCGCAGGGCGCCGACGGCAACCTTTATTTCAAGGGCCGCCAAAAAAACGTTATCGTCACGCCCGCGGGCCTGAACGTTTATCCCGGAGACCTCGAAGCCGAATTGCGCAAGGAGCTGGAAGTGCGCGATTGCGTGGTCGTGGGACTCGCGCGCGACGGAAACGCCGAGCCGTGCGCCGTGCTGCTGTTGCGCGAAACGCCCGCACCCGCGGGCGCTGCTTCACCGATTGCTCCACCGGGCGACGCCGAAGCAATCGTGCAGCGCGCAAATTCACGGCTGGCGCCGTTTCAGCAGATGCGCCGCTGGATGGTCTGGCCGGGCAGCGATTTTCCGCGCACTCCAACGCAAAAGCCGGTTCTCCGGCACATCGAAGAAACCGTTCAATCGGAATTGGGCGGCCATTCGGCATCATCAGCAGCATCCAGATCCTCCACATCATCTTCGTCGAGTTCATCGGGCCCGATCGAAGAGCTGCTGGCGCGCTTGGCGCACGGCGCGGGTAAAAACGAAAGCGGCGGAAAATTGCAACTCAATTCCATCGAGCGCGTGGAACTGATGAGCGCGCTCGAAGACCGTTATCAAGTGGATCTCAGCGAAGCCGCCTTCACGCAGGCGGACACCGTCGCATCCCTCGAAAAACTGATCGCGGAACCTATGGCTCTCGCGCGCACGTATCACTATCCACGCTGGGCGCAGAGCTGGCCGGTGCGCTGGATTCGCGCGGCGGCTTTTTATACGCTCGTTCGCCCGGCCATGCTTCTTCTCGGCTGGCCGCGAGTGCGCGGACGCGCGAACCTGCGCGGCGTCGCCGGACCGGTTCTCGTGGTCGCGAACCACATCGCGTTCATCGATCCCGGTTTTGTGTTGCAGGCTTTGCCGGCGCGCCTGCGGCATCGCCTGGCAGTCGCCATGGACGGGGAGTTGCTCGAAACAATGCGCAAGCCTCCCGAGGGCACGCGATTCTTTACCCATCTGCTGCTCCAGGCGCAGTACTTGCTGGTCGTCACGCTCTTCAACGTATTTCCGTTGCCGCAGCGCGCGGGCTTTCGCAAGAGTTTTGCATTTGCGGGCGAGCTGATCGACCGCGGATGGAGCGTTCTGGTTTTTCCCGAAGGTGTCCGCACGCGCACCGGAAAAATGTCTCCGTTCCGCGCCGGAATCGGCTTGCTTGCCACGCGGCTTGGAGTTCCCGTCGTGCCGGTGCGCATCGATGGATTGTTCGAAAGGAAAGTCGAGGACAGCAAGTGGGCGCGTCCGGGTGAAATCAAAGTAGGGATCGGCGCGCCGGTGAAATTCAGCGAAGCGACGCCGGCCGAAGAGATTGCGCGCGATCTTCAGCAGCGTGTCGAGGTTCTGAAAAAAGAGGCGCCGGAGCCGGAACATTTGCGATGAGCGGGGCTCAGTTGCGGATGGGGAGACGCAGCCGCGCTTCGCAACCGCTATGCGTCTCTCGATTTTCGAGCGTCAGCGATCCGCCGTGCGCTTCGGCAATCTGCCGGCTCAGTACGAGCCCGATTCCGGAGCCGCTCTGCTTGGTCGTGAAGAACGGCACGAAGAGGTTGGCCGGATTGGGAATTCCCGGGCCGTCATCTTGCACCCATACTTCGACGAAGTTGTCTTCGCCGCCCCACCCGACGCGTACGCCGCCGCCGGTTTCAAGCGCCGCGTCCACCGCGTTGTGCAACAGATTGATTAGAAGCTGTTCGAGCTGGTCGGGATCGGCCTGGATCTCGATTTCCGGCCCGGGATTGAGCTGCACACCCATGCGCGGCTCGAGCCCGACGACGCGGCGGATCCACACGCCCACATCCATCGTGCGTATCGCCGGCGGCGGAAGTTTCGCAAGCCGCGCGTACGCATTCATGAAACGAGCCAGGCCGTCCGTGCGCGCGGCGATCACGTTGAGGCCGCTGCGCATATCCTCTTGCCAATCCGACGCGCGCTCTTTTCGGCCGAGCATGCTGCCCAGGTTTTCCGCCACAGATTTAATTGGAGCGAGCGAGTTATTCAACTCGTGGCCGAGCACGCGGATCAGCCGCTGCCACGCCTGCCGCTCTTCATCTCGCAGCGCGCGGCTCAAATCCGAGATCACCAAAAGCTGGTGCGCCAGGCCGGCCTCGCGAAAACTTCCCCGGTGGATTTCCCACCGGCCCGATTTCCCGGGGAACGCGATTTGTTCGATGCGCGGCGTTTCGCCTTGCAGGCATTCGGAAAGCGCGAGATCCTCCGCCGTCCGTCCCAGGATGCGCTCGGCCGGTTGGTTCAACATGCGTTCGCCTGCGCGATTCACAAGCCGCAAATGCCCCGCGCCGTCAAACGCGAACACGGCCACGTCGATTTCTTCCATCACTTTGCGCAGCAACGCCGTGGCTTCGAGAGCGCCGAGGCGCTGCTGGCGCAGCGTTTCGCCGAGCGCGTTTACTTCGCGAAGCACTTCACCGAGCGCGTCTTCATTGCCCGCGCCGCGCGCGCGAATCGAGAAGTCGCCTTCACGAAGCGCGGCGAGAAGATTCGAAAGCGTGCGCAGAGGAAATACCACGCGGCTTTGCGCCGTGAACGCGAAACTCAGCCACGCAATCACCATTATCACGGTGAGCGTCCATTCAAGTTTCGAGGAGTAACTTCCGGTCCAAAGGAGGATGAGAGCAACGATCGTGCTGCCCAGACCGGCCGCGAGGGCCAGCAAAAGTATCCGGCGCTCGTGAAGAAGAGGACTCAAAGGCTGTACTTCTGCAGGCGGCGATACAGGGCGCTGCGGCTGAGACCCAGCGCTTTGCTGGCGTGGCTCACGTTGCCGCCAAAACGCGCGAGCGCTTTCTGGATCAAAACGCGCTCCACTTCTTCGATGCTCATTTCATCCATGCGCAGCGCCGCTTCGCGCGCGGGGCGCAAGCCTAGGTCGCCCGCTCGCACTTGCGGGCCCTCGGCGAGCAGGACCGCTCGTTCCACGGCGTGGTCGAGCTCGCGCACGTTGCCCGGCCAGGGATGGTCGAGCAGCACCTGCATCGCCACTGGCTCGAATCCTTCGAGCTGCTTGCGATACCGTTGCGCGGATTGCCGCAGGAAATGGTGCGCGAGCAGCGAAATATCTTCCTTGCGTTCGCGCAGCGGCGGCAAATGGATCTCGATCGTATTCAAGCGGAACAACAAGTCCTCGCGAAATCGTCCGCCCGTGACTTCGGTCTGCACGTCGGCGTTGGTGGCGGAAAGAATGCGAACGTCCACGCGGCGCGTGGTGGAAGAACCAACGCGTTCGAGCTCGCCCGTTTCGAGCGCGCGCAGCAATTTCGCCTGGAGATTCATAGGCACGTTGGCGATTTCATCGAGGAAGAGCGTGCCGCCGTCGGCGAGTTCGAAGCGGCCGACGCGGTCTGACTTTGCGTCAGTGAACGCGCCCTTCACGTGGCCAAAAAGCTCGCTTTCAAAAACGCCCTCGGGCAAGCCGCCGGCGTTGACGGTGACGAGCGGGCGGCCGACGCGCGGCGAGAGAGCGTACAGCGTCCGGGCGATCACTTCTTTTCCCGTGCCGTGCTCGCCGGTGATGAGGACGTTCGCGTCGGACGGGCCGACGCGCGCGATCATGTCCATCACCGGGCGCATGGAAGCGGATTCGGCGATCAGCGTGGGACGGCCATCGGCGCGCAGAAGCCGGTTTTCCGCTTCGAGACGCTGGCCTCTGCGCAAGGCCTGCGACAGTTCGATCTGCGTTTTCAGAATCGCGAGCAGGCGCGCGTTTTCCCAGGGCTTCTGCACGAAATCTTTCGCGCCGCGGCGCATCGCTTCCACCGCCAGCTCGAGGCTGCCCCAAGCGGTCATTACGATGATGGGCAGCGTGCTGTCTTTCGCGCGGATATTGGAAAGGAGGTCGAGGCCTTCCTGGCCCGAGGTGGTGTCGCGCGCGTAGTTCAAATCCATCAGAAGCCCGTCGAATTCGCGCGCTTCGAGCGCAGAGAGGACGGCGGCGGGCGACGCGACCGTTTCGGTCTCGAAGCCTTCGCCTTTGAGGAGCAGGCGCAGGGCTTCACGAATGTCAGGCTGGTCGTCGGCGACCAGGATTCTCGTGCGTGATGTATGTGTTGGCATCATGGCGCGAAATGATTCTCCCTCGATTTTACTGCGGTTCTCTTTCGGTGCGATATCTTGCATGGAGTTCATGGCCTTTTCTCACTCATATCGAAGTGCGGTTAAAGGATCGACTTTCGTGGCGCGGCGCGCGGGCAAATAGGACGCGAGGATTCCCACGGCGATCAGGATTCCCGCGACGGATAAATATGTGATCGGATCGAGCGCGCTTACGTCGTAAAGGAAGCTGCGCAAAACGCGGGTGAGAGCGAGCGACGCAGCAAAACCGATGGCGACGCCGAGAAGCGCGAGCCGCAATCCCTGGCTGGTGACGAGGCGGAACACCTGAATCGGCTGAGCGCCGAGAGCGATGCGGATACCGATTTCGGAGAGGCGCTGGGTGACCGAATAGGACATCACGCCATATATGCCGATCGTCGAAAGCAACAAGGCGAGCAGCGCGAACAGGGCGAGCAGCCAAGTGCGGAAGCGCGGTTGGGCGACGGAGGTAGCCATGCTGTCTTCCATGGTGCGCACGTTCACGAGCGGCTGATTCTTGTCGATTCCAGCAAGAGCGCTGCGCAACGCGGAAGTTTCTTCGCGCGGATCGAGCGTGGTGCGAAGCACGACGGAAAGCTGGAACACGGGCAGCACGGCGTCCGCCTGACGGTAAGGAAAGTACATTTCCGCCTGTGGATCGGTGCCAAGCCCGGGCCGGACGTCGCCGACAATGCCCACGATTTCCATCCACGGAACGGCCTGATCGGGAGTGGCGCCAAGCTGCATGCGCTTTCCCAGGGGCGATTCCCCGGGGAAGTAAATGCGCGCCATTGACGCGTTGATGACGACTGCCCCAGGCGCCTTTTCGTTATCGGCATCAGCGAGCATTCGCCCGGCGATCAGCGGGACTCGGAGCGTTTCGAGATAATTCGGCGTGATGGTGCGGTAGCCGGCAGCGGTGAATTCGTGCGGACTCTTCGGCGGGCGGCCAAAGATATTGAAGTGGATGATGGACCCGCCGCCGCTCATCGGGAGAAAGGATGCGGCGCCCGCAGAACGCACTCCCGGAAGCGCGCGCGAACGCGCGAGTAATCGATCAAAGAATTGAAACTTCTGCTCAGGCTTAGGATAGGCCGTCAACGAAACAGGAATATCGGCAGCGAGCAGATGATCGGTGGTGAACCCTGCTGAGGTGGCCTGCATGCGCTCAAAGCTGCGCAGAAGAAGTCCGGCGCCCACGAGAAGGAGCATGGCGAGCGCGATCTTGGTAACGACGAGAATTCCTCGAAGCCGATGGGTCGCGGCTCCCCCGCTTGTGCCGCGGCCGCCTTCATTCAGCGTGTCGCGAAGATCGAGCCGCGCCGTTCGCAGGGCGGGAAACAATCCAAAGAGAATTCCGGTAAACAGAGATGCCGCTCCCGTGAACACCAGGACCCAACGATCAATACGAATCGCGCCCACATCCGGGACGATTCCGGCAGAAAGTTTGAGCAACGGGCCGAGCGTGGCGTTCGCGAACAGCAGACCAAGCGCGCCGCCGACTATGGAAATGAGAACGCTCTCGGTTAGCAATTGACGAATGATTCGGCTCGGGCGTGCTCCCAGTGCGGTGCGGATGGCGATCTCCTTGGTGCGCGAAGCGACGCGAGCCAATAGAAGATTCGCAACGTTGGCGCAGGCAATCAGCAAAATAAAGCCGACGGCGCACAGAAGTACGATAAGCGCCGGACGGACGTTCTGCACCATTTGATCCTGAAGCTGAACGACATCGGCGCTCTCGTTGACGTTGTATTCCGGATACTGCTTCTCGAGGCGCTGCGCGATTGTTTTCATTTCAGCGCGCGCCTGTTCGATGCTGACGCCGGCCTTCAACCGGGCGACGGGGATGATTCCGGGATGCCAATTGCGGTCGTCGGGCAGAGTCTTCGCCCAGGGATGGAACGGAACAAACACATCAGAATTCTGCAAAAGTTGAAAACCAGGCGGCAGAACGCCAACGAGCGTGTAGGGCTGTGCGTCAAGCGTGATTGTTTTGCCGATCCAGTCTTTTGAGCCGGCAAAGCGCCGCTGCCACAGGCCGTAACCGATCATCGCGACAGGCGTGCCACCAGCGCGGTCCTCTTCGGGCAGAAATGTGCGGCCGGCAACGGGCGTTACGCCGAGGAGCGGAAGAAGTCCGGCGGTTAGGTTGCGCGCCGTCAAGCGTTCGGGTTCACCGAGACCCGTGAGAGTGAGATTCGTGAAGCGGGTCGCTTCCATGGACTCGAACGTGTGGCTCTGATCGCGCCAGTCCTGGTAATTCTCGTAGGAAGTGGAGAGAGTGGGGTATGGGCTACGCTCGACGACGAGAACGACGCGCGAGGGATCGCGAAACGCGAGCGGACGAAGAAGAACGCCGTTGACGACCGTAAAGATCGCGGTGTTCGCGCCGATGCCGAGAGCGAGCGTGAGAACGGCGATAGCGGCGAAGCCGGGATTCTTCACCAGCATTCGCGCGCCGTATTTTAGATCGTAGAGAAAAGTCTCCATTCAGTTCCCTCTTTCCAACGCCCGAGCGAGCTGCGATGAATCATTCATAGCGAAGCGCAACCAAAGGATCGACGCGCGTGGCGCGCCGCGCCGGGAAATAACAGGCCGCGGCGGAGACAAGCGCCAAGCCTGCGGCGACGCCGGCGAGCGTCAGCGGGTCCGTCGCTTTCACGCCGTAGAGCTGGCTTTGCAAGTAACGCATCGCCAGGAAGGAGCCTGCGACGCCGAGAATTAGTCCAATCCCGGCGAGCCGCATGCCGTCGCCCACAACCATCCGCAAGACGTCGCCCGGCTCGGCGCCAAGGGCCATGCGGATGCCGATTTCGTGGGAACGCTGGGAGACGGCGTAGCCCATGACTCCGTAAATCCCGACGGCGGCCAGAAGCGTGGCGATAGCCGCGAAAAATCCGAGCAGCAGCATGCTCATGCGTCTTTGAGAAACCGCGGCGGCGAGAAACTCATCCATGGAGCGAACTTCGGTGACCGGCTGGTTATGGTCAAGGTCTGTGACGATTTGACGAACGGCGGAGGTGAGCTGAGAGGAGTCGCCGTCGGAGCGGACAACGAGGCGCATGAGGTGAGAGGGCGTTTGGACGAATGGGATATAGAGTTGCGCGACCGTCGATTCGTCCCATTCCCACTCGCGGACGTCGGCGACGACACCCACGATGGTGACCCAGGAATCGCTGGGCTGCGGCTGGTAAGCGGCACGAGTGACGGAAAAATGAGGGCGGATTTGCTTGCCGACCGGATCCTCGTGGGGCCAGTAGCGGCGCGCGAGCGATTCATTGATGAGAATTACGCCTGGAGAATTCGGCCCGTCGGCGGAGGTGAGATCGCGCCCTTCTTTCAAGGGGATTTCCATGGTGCGACGGTATCGCCAGTCCGTAACGCGATATTGAGCTGTGAACTGTTCACCGGACGGCTGAATAGGACGACCGGCGATATCGAAATCGCAATAATCGCGCCAGCCGCTGAGCGGCAGAAAATTGACGCCGCTTGCGGATTTCACGCGGGGCAGGGCCTCGACGCGGTCAATGGCCTGCTGGTAAAAGTTGACGATCGGCTGGCTGGAAGTGTAGTGGGTTTCAGGCAGCCAAAGCAGCATGGTCATGACGTGGGAAGGATTGAAGCCGATATCCTGGGACATGAGCAGCACAAAACTGCGGATGAGCAGTCCGGCTCCGACGAGGAGAATCAAGGAGAGTGCGACTTCCGAGACAACGAGAGCGGAGCGGATCCAGTGGCTGCGGCGTCCGCCGGTGGAACCGCGGCTTCCTTCCTTGAGTGATTCGGACAATTCGGAGCCCGACACCTGAATCGCGGGGGCGAGGCCGAAGATAATTCCGGTGAGAAGCGAGACGACGAGGGTGAAGGCGAGTACGGCGCCGTCAATGCCAACCTGGCCGGCGCGGGGGATTTCGTTGGGGCCGCCGGAGGGAGGCAAGGCGGCGCGCAAAAGATGGAGCCCGCCGTAGGCGACGAGAATTCCGAAGGCGCCGCCGATCAGCGCGAGAAGAGCGCTTTCCGTGAGAAGCTGGCGCAGAATGCGGCGGCGGCCGGCACCGAGAGTGGAGCGGACAGCGATTTCGCGCTCGCGGGAAGCGGCGCGCGCGAGCATCAGGTTTGCGACGTTGGCGCAGGCAATCAGTAGGACGAAGCCGACGGCTGCAAGCAATACCAGCAGGCCGGGACGCGAGCGAATCGCGAGTTCGGACTGGAAGCTTGCGACGCGCGGAAAGTCCTTCTGATTGACGCCCGGATACTGCTTCTTGAGCTGGTCGAAAATCGTTTCCATTTCCGCCTGCGCCTGGGGAATGGAAACGCCGGGCTTCAGGCGGCCAAAAACAACGATGGAGTGAGCTTCGCGGTCAGGATGTGCGCGGTCAATCGGCAGCGGCATCCAGATATCGAGCTGGCGGCTGGTGCCGAAGACGGACAAGCCCTGGGGCAGCACGCCGATGACGGTGAAAGGCCTTTCGTTGAGCGTAATGCTTTTGCCAATGACGCCTGGGACGCCACCGAAGCGGCGCTGCCACAGGCCGTAGCTGATGATTACGACAGATTCATTGCCGGGCTGGTCTTCGGAGTCGAGGAAATCGCGGCCCGCCACCGGCTTCACGCCAAGCAGCCGGAAAAAATTCGCCGAGGTGTTCACTCCCCAGAGCTGCTCGGGTTCGCCGCTGCCGGTGAGGGTGAGAAAAGCGGCGCGGAAGCCCGAGAGTTCGGAGAAAGAGTGGCTCGTGGCGCGCCAGTCGAGCAATTCGGGAGGCGCGGCGACCCCCTGTGTGACGTTGCGATTGGCGTAGGTTTCCCAGACTAAGACGATGCGATTCGAGTCCGGGAACGGAAGCGGCCGAAGCAGGACGGTATTTATGATGCTGAAAATTGCAGCATTCGCGCCGATTCCGATCGCTAGCGTAAGAATTGCCACGGCAGCGAAGCCGGGATTGCGGCGCAACATGCGCCAGCCATATCGCAAATCGTTCCAGATGGTTTCCATGGATTCGTCCCCAAGAAAGCGACAGAGTGGCAAGTATTCTACTGCCTCTTAACGATCTGTCCACCCTCCGGAGTGCCTACTCGTAACGCAAAGCAATCATTGGGTCGACGCGCATCGCCCGTCGCGCGGGGATATAGCAGGCGGCGAGGGCCACTCCGGCCAGCATGATGAGAACAGCCGCGAAGGTGACCGGATCGTACGCGGTGACGCCGTACAACAAGCTCGCCAGAAAGCGCGTGAGAAGGAGCGCACCGGCGATGCCGATGCCGGCTCCCAATAGGACCTGGCGCATGCCCGCGCCTAGAACGAGCTTCATGACATCCATCGGACGCGCGCCAATGGCCATGCGAATGCCGATTTCTCGCGTGCCCTGCGCGACGGTGTACGACATCACGCCGTAAATGCCCACAGTGGCGAGAATAAGTGCGAGGAGGGAGAAAAGCGTGAACAGGTAGGTGGAAAATCGGCGGCTGCCAACTGAGACGCCCACGAGCTCCTCCATGCTTAATACGCCTTGAACGGGCAAGTCCTTATCGAGCAAGTGAATCTGTTCGGTGATGGCGGACGTGAGCGAGAGCGGAGATGTCTTGCTGCGAACGACGACTGAAGCGCTGCCCGCGCCCTTTTGAAACAGGCTGACGTACATTTCGGGATTCGTGGGTTTATCGAGAGCCATCTGATGAATGTCGCCAATGATTCCAACGATTTCTCGCGCGCCGGGCTGGCGGTCGCTTACGATAAGTCGTTGGCCTATTGGATCCGTGTTGGGCCAGAAGAGCCGGGCCATCGCTTGATTAATGATTAGTACGGGCTGGGAATCGTTTGTATCGGACGCGGTGAATACGCGGCCCCGCAACAGGGGAACGTTCATGGTGCGAAAATAATCAGGCGACACGACGTTGTATTGAGCGGAGGTTGGCTTCACTCCTGAGTCCTGTGGCTGCCCGTCCAGACGAAACTGCAAGTTGGAAGCGTCGTTCGTCAGCGGCAAGCTTTGCGTGGCGCCGGCTGAATCAACGCCGGGGAGAGCTGTGATGCGGGCGAGGAGTTCCCGGAAGAAGGACTGATTGTTTTCTTTTTTCGGGTATTTCGCGTCGGGGAGCTGGACGCGAAATGTCAGAACGTTCTCCGGATCAAATCCTGGTGAGACGTTCAGCAGTCTCGTGAAGCTGCGAACCAGCAGGCCTCCCCCAACGAGTAGCACCATCGCAAGCGCAACCTCGGAAACAACTAGGATCTGCCGGAATCGGCCCGCCGCCGAACCGCGACTTCCCGTTCCTTCCTTTAGCGTGGTGGTCAAATCGAGCGAGGCGGATTGCATGGCAGGTACGAGGCCGAATAAGAGTGAAGTGATGAACGCCACGGCTGCGGTGAAAAGAAGCACTGAGCCATCGATACCAATTTCCGCCCGACGCGGAATGCTCTCGGTGTCGAGCTTCAAAAGCGCTGCGGTTCCCCACCAAGCGAGCAGAAGACCCAGCACGCTGCCGACGACGGCGAGCAAAAGGCTCTCGGTGATCAATTGCCGCACGATGCGGCGGCGCCCGGCGCCCAGCGCGGCACGGATTGCCATCTCCCTACACCGCGCGGAAGTGCGCGCGAGTTGGAGATTCGCCACGTTCGAGCAAGCAATGAGGAGCACAATGCCAACCGCACCGAGCAGCACGAGAAGAGCGATCTGGATATTTCCGATCACTTCTTTGCGGAGCGGGCGCAGAAAAACACTCCAATCCTTGTTCGAATCGGGATACTGAGTTTGGAGCCGCCCAGCGATCGTTTGCATTTCGGCTTGCGCCCGATCGAATGAAACTCCGGGCTTCAGTCGCGCTACGACAGAAAGCCAATGCGCACCGCGAGCCGTTTTCGAATCTTCCGGGAGAACCAAGGGCGTCCAAACCTGCGTGTCAGCTTCGGGATATCGAAAGCTGGCCGGCATCACGCCCACAACAGCGTAGGATTTGGCGTCGAGGACAATGTTTCGGCCAATGATGTCGCGGTCGCTGCCAAACCGGGTCTGCCACAGGCTGTGGCCGATAATCGCGACTCGAGGATTGCCGGGATTGTCTTCTGTTTCGGTGAACACACGTCCTAGTTCGGGCTTCGCGCCGAGCAATGCAAAAATGTTGGGGCTGACGTCGATGCCAAAAACGTGCATAGGCGCGCCGTCGCCCGTGAGATTGTAGTCGTCATACTGAACGGCCGCGATTTGCGAGAATGAATGGTTCTGGTCTCGCCAGTCGAAGAAATTAGGGGGCGACGCCGGGAACTCTGGAAAGCCGCGCAGCGGATTTGTCTCCCAGATTTGCACGAGCTGGCCGGGATCATTGTATGGGAGGGGCCGAAGCAGGATCGCGTTCACGACGGAGAAGATGGCGGTATTTGCACCGATCCCGAGCGCCAACGTCAGCACAGCGACGACGGTGAAGCCGGGGTTCTTCGCCAGCATGCGAACGCTGTACTTGAGATCCTGAATCAGTACACCCATTTTTGCCTCCCTCGCGCGAAACGTCCGAGTTCGTGCGGCTATGTCTTTCGTCGCGGATTCTTTACGCCCGTCGAGAGCTTGTTGGTTACTTCACGCAGCACCAGCGCCTGCAGGACACCTTTACGGCTTGCGACATACTCCCGGACGGCGCGAGGATCTCGCTTCGCAAGCTCACGCAACGCCCACGAGAGCGCTTTTGCGACCATCGGATCGCGGTCGCGTTCCAGCATGCGGCAGACTTGCAGCGTGCGGTAGGTTTCACCCTTTCCGCCCTGCGCCTTGCTGTTGAGCGGAACGGTGCTGACAAGAGCCGCACGGCGCCACCAGCGGTCAGCCGAGCGCGCCCAACCGTGGATCAGGCTGTTCGGGACGCGGCGGTCGCGCCAAGCCGGGCCGGCTAGATACACCGCAAAGCAGTCGACCGCGCTCCATGTAGCGATGCCGTGTCCGAGCTGCTCGAGCTGCCAGGCGTTCAAGTGGGCGCGTGCGCTCGGATGATGGTGGATCAGTTCGTAGCCGATGAAACGGTATTCGAAGCGCGGCACTTCAAGCAGCAACATAGCAAGTTCGATGACGACGTGGGGCGCAGCGTCCTTCAGTCGCGCGGAAAACTCGCGCCGAACCTCCCGCAGGTCCGCAGCGTTGAAGTGCTGGAGGCCGGCAAGGCGTTCGTCAATCTCATCGGCGAGTGCGGGAACGCCGGCCCGGTTCGCTGTTTCCATTATTTCGCGGTTTGTTTCTTTCATTTCTTGCACCACCCAGGTCTTCCGCCAGGTGCGCCGAGCTTTTTCTACGGCTCTCGGGATTCCGCGCGTACGCAAATCCGGATCAGACATCTGAATTCCGGCCGGCAGGCTTGCGTGATTTAGACGCGAGCGAATTCGAGACAGCGTTAGTGCTTTTCCATCTCCTATATTTCGGACATTTCCCAAACGCAGGAACTGGCGTAGGCCATGGCGTGGGGCGATTTCGAGCGAGCCCTTCAAGCTCGCACATGCGAGTCCGGCAGCTTTCGCATCATTCATAGCGCAAGGCCACCATGGGATCGACGCGCATCGCCCGTCGCGCCGGGAAATAGCAAGCCAGAAACGCAACCAGTGTAAGTAGGAAGACCACCGCCGCAAACGTGAATGGGTCGGTGGGCTTAACGTCAAACAGAAAACTCGACATCCACCGCGTGGCTGCGGACGCGCCGACGAGACCAATCGCGACTCCGATCAAAGCCAGGCGCATGCCGTGGCCCACGATCACGCGGAGAACATCTCGTGGCTGCGCCCCGAGCGCCATGCGCAAACCAATTTCGTGCGTGCGCTGCGTGACGAGATATGAGAGAATGCCGAAAATTCCAGCGGCCGTGAGCAACAACGCGATGCCGCCGAACATCGCGATCAGAATCGTATTGAACCGGTCCCCCGCTTCCGAAGCCGAAATGACCTCGCTCATCGACCGAAAGGGTGAAGCTGCTTCGTCCGGATCGATTGCGCTAACCGCGTCGCGGACAGCCAAGGCCAGGGCCGCAGGATCGCTGGCGCTCCGAATGACGAGATTCAGCCGCGCGTTCGAACTCTGACCCTCGGGTACAAACATTTCGGCGCGAGGCGATTCTTGCATGACAAAATGCTTGTTTCCGCCAACAATTCCCACGATCTCGCGCGCGGTGAAACTGTTGCCGCCTTCCCAGATGTCGAGATGTTTGCCAATGGGGTTTTCGCTTCCGAAATAACGCGCCGCAAAGGGCTGGTTGACGACAGCGACGCGAGGCGAAGTTGCGGCGTCTTGCCGAGTAAACCTTCTCCCCGCCAGCAATGGAATCCGCATGGCCTGGAAATAGTCTCCCGCCACGACGCGAATGTCCGCATCGCTGCGGTCGTCTGGATCCGCGGGCGGTCGTTCCTGGACCACGAAGTAGGTGTCGTTTGCTTGCCCGCTTAAGGGCAAGTCGGAAATGAAGCCGACGGAATCCACGCCTGGCAACGCCGCCATACGATCCTGCAACTGATTAAAAAACGTTGCGCGACCGGCGTCGTCTTTCCGGTATTTCTCGTATACGAGCGAAATTTCGGCCGTGGCAACACGCGAAGCGTCGAACCCAGGTTGCACATGGATGAGCCGCCAGAAGCTATTGAGGAGCAAGCCGGAAGCCACCAAGACCACCAGCGCCAACGCAACTTCAGAAACCACCAGCACGTTGTGAGCGCGATGCCTCGATCGGGAATCCCCGGTGGCTCCTCCTTCGCGAAGACCCAGCGTAAGATCGCGGCTACTTGCCTGCAACGCGGGTCCCAGTCCAAACAGAATTCCCGTCACGATGGCTACGCCTGCCGTAAATGCCAGAACGTCTCCACTCACGGCCACTTCATTGAGGCGCGGCAAACTTTCGGGACCAAGTCTTTTCAGTAGCGCCACACCCCAGTTCGCCACCAGAATTCCCGCGGCACCTCCCGCCAGAGAAAGCAGGACGCTTTCCGTCAACATCTGGCGCACCAAACGAAAACGCCCGGCACCTAACGCCGTACGAATCGCGATTTCCCTACGCCGGGCCGTGTTGCGCGCCAGCAGCAAGCTAGCGACGTTAGCGCAGGCGATCAAAAGCACCAGCGCCACAGCACCGAGAAGCACTAAAAGAGCCGGCCGTACGTCACCGACCAGCACGGTGCGCAGCGGAGTGAGCGTTATGCTCCAACCCTTATTTGTATCCGGATATTCTTGCGCCAGTTGCGCGGCGATCGTGTCGAGGTCGGCTTGTGCTCGTGCCAGGGTTGCGGCAGGTTTTAACAGGCCAACGACACGGAGAAAGTGACCCCGGCGCGACGCCATGTCTTTGTTTGCGTAGGGTGCTGGAACCCACAGATCGGCATCCGAAAACAAGGGTAGATCAACGGGAAGTACGCCAACCACCGCGCGGCTGGCACCATCCAAGATTAAGGTGCGGCCAATCACAGCGGGGTCGCCGCCGAATCGCTCCTTCCACATCCGGTTGCCCAGGATTATGACTTGCGGATCTTTCACGCGCTCGTCCGCAGGCTCGAACGTGCGTCCAAACGGCTGGATTCCGAGCGTTTCGAAAAAGCCAGCCGTCACCATGGTGGCCTTCACCTGCTCCGGCTTGTCGGTACCAGTAAGGTTGAACAGCAGGTCTTGGAGGGCGAACGCGCCTACGTGGTCGAAGACGTGGTTTTGCGCGCGATAGTCAGCGAAATCCATCGGAGATACAGCAGCCCCAGAGCATAGAGGGCAATTGCCAAAGCCCCAGACAAGACGAGCGGGATTTTTGAACGGCAGCGGGCGCAGCAGCACGGCGTCAACGACGCTGAAGATTGCCGTGTTCGCGCCGATGCCCAGCGCGAGCGTGAGGATGGCAATCGCGGTGAAACCTGAGTTCTTCGCGAGGATGCGGAGGGCGTATCGAATGTCCTGCCAAAGTGTTTGCATCAATTTCTCCTTCTCCACACAACGCGGCTAGCGAGAAACAGGAAGGCGCGGCGTACATCGCAATACTCGCGGACCCCCCAAATCGAACTCGTCACTCATGGCGCAGTGCCACGATGGGATCAACGCTTGAAGCGCGGCGCGCGGGAACGCACGAACCCAACACCGCCACGGCGACCACTAAGAGAGCAACCCCCCCGAACGTGAGCGGATCGCGCGGCGTCACACCGAAGAGCAAACTGGTGAGCAACTGAGTCAACCCCAATGCCACAACGATTCCAATTCCCACACCCACGAGCGATATCCTCACACCTTGCCCCACAACAAGGCCGAGAATCTGCCGAGGATGAGCGCCCAGCGCGAGGCGAATTCCAATTTCATGCGAACGCTGAGAAACTGTGTAGGACATCACGCCGTAAATCCCAATCGCCGCTAGCCCAAGCGCGAGAAACCCGAAGAATCCCAAAAGCACAGCGATGGATCTTCGCCACGCGGTCGAACTCGTGAGGTAATCCATCAACGGCTGGACAGAGTCCACCGCCTGGTTCCCATCCATCGCATGGATTTCGTTCACCACGCTCCGCGCCATCGCCATGGGTTCCGGTCCCGTCCGAATCAGCAGAGTCAAGGCCGCGTTCCCTTCTTGCGAGTGGGGCAGGAAGATTTCTGGGCGCTGCGGAACGTCGGGCCCTTCTTCCTTCACGTCGCCTACAACTCCCACCACTTCGCGGAACGGCGTCTTGTCCTGTGGGAAACCCTGCTTGATCCGCTTGCTCAGCGGACTTTCGTTCGGCCACCATTTTCGAGCCATCGATTCATTGATGACGGCGACCAAAATAGAATTGGCGGTGTCGGATTCGTTGAAATATCGCCCTGCGAGCAGTGGGATTTGCATCGTGTGAAAGAAATTCTGGTCCGCCACGTTGAAGAGCGAACTCGGCAAGTCCGTTTGTGCCGGGACGGGACGCCCCTCGACGACATACACGGAGGTCCAGCAATCGCCCACGAACGGCGTGCATAGAATCGCTCCGGCCGACTCCACGCCCGGAATCTGCTGGATGTGCGCGATCGCTTCTTGGAAGAAGTTATTTCGCGCTTCAGGCTTCGCATATTTCGCACCGGTCAGATACACGTCCATCGCCAGCACGTGATCCGGATTCGCACCGAGCTTCACATCCAACACGCGCAGAATGCTGCGCACCGTCAATCCGGATGCGATTACCAGCACGATGGCGAGAGCCACTTCCGAAATCAGAAGTGCCGAGCGCAGTTGCTCGCGCGATCTGGTAGAGGTTACAGTGGCGCCCGTTTCCCTCAGCGAGCTGCCTAGATCCTGGCGCGACGCGTGAAGTGCGGGAGCAAACCCGAACAGAATTCCCGTCACAATCGCGATGCCCATCGTGAAGAGCAGCACGCGCAAATCAATCTGCGCGCCCTCCAGCCGCGAAACATTCTGCGGCGCAAAGTGAAGCAACGGAGCTATCGACCAGTTGGCCACCGCGAGTCCAAGGCCGCCGCCCGCGATGGAAAGCAGCAGACTCTCCGTAAGCAACTGCCGGACCAGCCGGGCCTTTCCTGCGCCGAGCGTTGCCCGAATCGCAAACTCCTTCTGACGGGCAGTCGCTCGCGCTAGAAAGAGGTTGGCGACGTTCGCGCAAGCGATCAACAGCACAAGCCCCACTGCGCCGAGCAGCAGGAGAAGTACAGCCCGCGTGTCGTGGAAGAGATAATCGTCGAATGGTGTCACCGTCGCGGTCACGCCCGCATTCGAGTTCGGATACTGCTGCTCGAGTGCGCTCATGATTGCGTCCAGTTCGCCCTGAGCCTGCGCCACAGACGCTTCCTCGCGGAGGCGAGCGATGCATCGAATCCCTTGGTGATTTCCGCGCGTATCCATCCCGCGGATGCGAGAAAATTGCCCGAGCGGCAAATACACCTGCGCGCGTGGGAAATATTTTAGCTCGCCGGGGAGAACTCCAATCACGGTGTAGGAAGAGCTG
>Ga0185299_10003553_pt1 | contig 20372 bp, 22 predicted proteins | sample PaiPotPPA55metaG_FD_128002 | JGI IMG/M metagenome (GOLD analysis project Ga0185299, IMG submission 128002) | Iron sulfur acid spring bacterial and archeal communities from Banff, Canada, to study Microbial Dark Matter (Phase II) - Paint Pots PPA... ... | reverse complement strand
CTCTGTTGCCTTCGGTATCGACCAGACCTGGCGCAACGACATTAACCCGGATGTTCCGCGGCCCCAGTTCCTTGGCCAACGCCATCGTGAGGGTGTCCACCGCACCCTTGGTCGCCGAATAGAGAGACGAGTTCGGCACGGGATTCTCACTCGCGATCGAGCTGATATTGACGATGCTGCCGCCGGTCCGCGGGAAATAATTGAGCGCCTCCTGCGTCGCGAGAATCGTCCCGAGCACGTTGATGTCGAACTCGCGATGGAACTCCTTCTCGGTGATCGCTTCAATCGGGTCGAACTGAAAGACACCGGCGTTGTTCACGAGCACGTTGACCGAGCCCAGAGCCTTCTTCGTCTCTTCGAACATCCGCTTTACGTCAACCGCGTTAGAAACGTCAGCCTGAATCGCGATTGCCTTCCCGCCTTCGCGCGTGATCTGCGACACTAGGCGCTGGGCTCCTTCTTTTCCTGAGGAGTAGTTGACCGCGACTGCAGCTCCTTCAGCCGCGAGCGCCTTGGCCACAGCAGCTCCAATTCCTTTGGATGCTCCGGTTACTATTGCCACCCTGCCAGCTAATTTTTTCATGTCAGTGTCCCTCTCGTTCGAAGTTGGATTAGTATCATTCGGGCCCTTTACGCGATCTTTCTGTCTGCCCCAGAAGGTATTTCGCTTGTGGCTGTGGCTGAAGAAACAGTCTCTCGGTATGCGACCAGTGAAAGTCTCAATAAATCCTGCTTCAGCAGATAGAAAGACACGGCAAGCAGGACGAAGTCCTTCATCAAGAAGGCGACTTTTTCCGTCATTGCGGGAAAGCCGCCGGCAGATGCTGCCCAGCCGTCCGGCATAAAAGGAATGATGGTTGTGGTGGACACAAACGAAGCGATTCCGCCTAGCGCGCCCAGCACGCCGGCCGTCTTGTTCCAGAATCCCCAGCATAGGAGTGCGCCAAACAACCACTCCGAGACTCCGAGGAACCAGGTGGCTCCCCGGATGCCGAAAACCGGATACATCCAGAAAATCAGAGGGCCGTTGCTGATATACGGAATCAGCGCCTGCGCTTCGTATTGCCACCATTTTTGATAGCCAAAGAACAGGAATATCAGCACCATCGACGCCCGGAGCACGTGATAGTCGATTTCGCTGCGAAGGATCCCTAACTTGTCGCACAATTTGATGAGATAGTTCATTGGTTCGCTCCTCCTCGGAACTCAGCGGACTGGAATGTTTGCGAGTAACTGACTCAATCCTTCGGACATTGTCGGATGCGTCAGGATCGCGTCGCGCAAGACTGTATAGGGCAGGTGACCGAGCATCGCGGTCTGCATCGCGACCATCAGCTCGCTCGCTTCGAATCCGAATGCGGTGAAGCCTAGAATCTCGTCGCTGTCTTTGGCGACCAGCGCCTTCATGAAGCCGCGCGGCTCGGAGATCGTTCTCGTACGTAGCACTTCGGCCATCGGCAACTTCACCATCCGATATTCCATGCCGTCCCGACGCGCTTCGACTTCGTTCTTACCGACGCGCGCCAGTTCCGGGTCGGTGAACATGCAAAAGGGAATCAGGCGATTGCGGTTGCTGCGATTGCCGCCGTTCAGGTTCGCGTGCACGACGTTGTAGTCGTCGAGGCCGACGTGCGTGAATTGAGGACTCCCCGCGCAATCGCCCATTGCCCAGATGCTTTCCGCGGTTGTTTCCAGCCGCTCATTGGTCTTGATGTAACCGCGCTCGTCGAGCTGAACGCCGGTTTTGTCGAGACCGATTCCGTCGCTGTTTGCGTTGCGGCCGGTCGCGACGAGAAGATCGGTGCCTTCGATAGCGCGATCGCCGCGCGAGTCATTGACGTACACTCGAACGCGATCGCCTGAATGTCCCTCGACACGGCGAGTCCTGGCATCGACCACGACCTCGATTCCCTCATCGACGAACAAGTCTTTCAGTGCTGCGCCAACGTCAGGATCCTCGCGGCTGGCGAGTTGCGGACCATGTTCGATCACGGTCACATTCGCGCCGAACCGACGAAACGCCTGCGAGAGTTCGAGGCCGACGTACCCGCCGCCGAGCACAATCAAATGCCTAGGCAAGCGATCGAGCTCCAGCGCCTCGACATGCGTCATCGGGGTAGCCTCGGTCAGGCCGGGCACTTGCGGAATTGCTGCGCGCGAACCGAGGTCGAGAAAGACGCGGTCTCCCTGGATGGTTCTCGTGCCGCCATTGCGCAGCTCGATCTCCACTGTGCGGGGAGCGACGAATCGCGCAATGCCATAGATCAATTCCGCGCCGCTGGCTTCGGTGTGGTCCTCGTGTGCCTTGCGCAGCTCTCGGACCATTGTGCGCTTGCGGCGCTGGATCGCAGCCATGTCAACGCTCAAGGAATCAGTCTTGAGGCCGAACTCGATGCCGCGCTGGGCCAAGGAAATTACCTTGGCGGACCAGATCATGTTCTTGCTTGGCAGGCAGGCGACGTTGGGACAGGCGCCACCGAACAGCCCGCGCTCAACGATTGCCATTCGACGACGGCTGTCGCGGGTCCATGCGGTGAATTTGCCGGCGATTCCGCTGCCGATAGTCAAGTCGTCATATTTCTCAACGTTAGCCATTTGATTCGCCTCCCTAATCGGACGGGCGAGATTGGCTTTGCGGAAAGTCGATTGGGACGCGCGCGACGTGGCTCATGTAATTCTCGAAAATGTTCAGCGCGACGTTGGCGACCGTCTCGACGATTTCCCCGTCAGTCAGCCCGACCGCTCGGGCGCGCGCGAGGTCCACGTCGGTCAGTTCCCCGCGCTGAACGACGATGCTGCGCGCGAGTTTGAGGATGGCATCGGTTCTCGCGTCGGCCGCGCTCGCGCGAATCGCATCGTCGATTTCAACTCGACTCAGCCCGATTTTCGTAGCCATCGCCGTGTGCCCGCTCAAGCAGTACGCGCAAATGTTGCTCTCGGCGATCGCCAGCGCGAGTCGCTCGCGAGTTTTTTCGTCGAGGGCGCCGCCGGCGAGCGCCGCACCCAGACCCATGAGTCCTTCAAGCGCCACCGGCGCATTCGCAAGAACGCGAAACAGATTCGGCACCAGCGCGAATTTCGCTCCTATCTCTGAGAAGAGTCGTCTGATCGCGCCGGTTGCGTAAGCGGGATCAACTGGCTGGATGCGATTCTGGTCTCTGGATTCGCTCATCGTCGCCTCCCGGCCGATTGCTTGGAGATGCAAAACACACCTTTCGTGCCAAGCGGCCCGTTGCCGAAAAGCGCATCAGTACTCAGGTTCCGAGATTGCTCACGGAAGCACCGCCTACGAAGAATCGCAAAATTACGATTCTTCGCTAGTCGTGCGCCGCTAGAACCTCGCGGTCGGAATTTTGCGTCTCGCTCGGATCACTCGACGAATCTCGACCGCACAGCCGCTGATGGGACTTGGCAGACTTCACTTCGCCCGAACCACCGGTACCGACGGCGGACGATGAAGCGGTAGCAGGCATCACGGACTCGGCGGGGAATAATCCGTAAGAGTGCGATCCAGGACCAAGGCACACCGAGCCGAGCAAGGATTTGGAGGACCGCGTCAGATTCTGTGTAGATCGCGTTCTCCTCGATCAGAATAACGCTGGACAACTGGCCGACGCCGCGCACGTGCTCTTCGATTATCGCCTGACCGGTAAGCGACTGCTGTGCGGCGAAGCAAAAAATGCCGGTTGGATCGCGACGGACTACGAACCTCACCCAGGCGTTGCACAGATTGCAGACTCCATCGAACAGGATGAGGGGTGCTCGCACCAGGAGTACCATCGCGTCCGGCTTCAGGTGATCTTCTCGACCCTGGATGGCGGAGACGTCGCTAGCGCCGTTTCTTGAGCGACCTGTTGCATGTCGGTGTGGCCTCGAGGTTGGTGACTCCCTGCTTTTTTGGCGCGGCGACCTCCATCAGTCAAAGGGACATGTTCCGTGCCATGCCGCTGTTTGCTCGAAACGACGGAATCAGCGAAGATTTCAGCGACAACGAACAAAACCGGCTACGAAGGATCGTAAGAATTACGATCGGCGGCCGCCCCGCCGCCAGAGCTTGTTGCTGTCCGGGCGTTGATGCGATGAAACCCGCGCTGCCTGAGAACGAAGCTGAGCGCTTGAACGCGCTCCGCCGTTACCAAATCCTCGACACACCGCCTGAACCTGCCTTCGACCGCATCGCTGAGGTGGCAGCGAATTTCTTTCACGTGCCAATGGCTGGTGTCAGTCTAGTCGACGAGGACCGCGTCTGGTTCAAGTCTCGCGTCGGCATTAACATCCATCAGACAGCGCGCGATGCCGGGTTATGCTCCTCCGCGATGCTCTCGCAAGGAGTCTACCACCTGAGCGACGCTGCCCATGACCAGCGCGCACTCGGCCATTCGTTCGTTGCAGATCTCGGCATCCGTTTCTATGCGGCTGCTCCGCTGCGAACCCACGAGAGCCTTAATCTTGGGACTGTGTGGGTCCTCGACCAAAAGCCGCGTGAGCTGGCACCGGGAGAGGCGGAAATGCTCGGGGCGTTAGCGGCGCTGGCCATGAATCAGATGGAGCTGCGAGTTTACGCAGAGAAGGTCGCCCGCCTGGAACGCGCGGAACGAACGATCGGCGAGCAACTGCGTGAGGCGAACCAGCGGCTGGCCCAAAGCGAGGAACGGTTCCGTGATTTTTTTGAAGAGGCACCAATTGCTTATGTCGTTGGTAGTGAGGCGGGGATTATCCAGTCAAATCGCGCAGCAGCACAGATCTTTGGGGTCAAACCCGAGGAGATGGCAGGTTTTCATTGGCGATCCTTGTTCCCCGACACTCCCGAAGCCCAGAGCCGTCTGCGCAAAGCCTTAAGGTTGGTCGAAAGCGAGAGTGAGGCATGCGGGGCGGGTCTCGAGTTGCGTCGAAAAGGAGACGGTCGTCCGCTATGGATTCAGTGGTGGTCGAAGCGCGAGCCGGGCGGCAAGTACGCGCGGGTCATGTTTCTTGACATCACGGATCGGGTGCTGATGGAACAGCAAAAGGCCCAGCTCGAGGCTCAGAACGCCTACCTGCTCGATGAAATCCGCAGCGAACAGAACTTCGGCGATATCATCGGTGGAAGTTCCGGCCTGCGAAAGGTGATGCAGCAGGTTCAACTCGTTGCGCCCACCGATGCTACCGTCCTGATCACCGGGGAAAGCGGTACGGGAAAGGAGCTCGTCGCGCGGGCCATCCACGAGCAAAGCGCGCGGAGCGAACGTACCCTGGTCAAATTGAACTGCAGCGCAGTCCCCGAAGGTCTCTTCGAGAGCGAGTTCTTCGGACACGTGAAGGGAGCGTTTACCGGCGCGCTCAAGGACAAGCCTGGGCGTTTCGAACTCGCTGATGGCGGTACGTTATTCCTCGATGAAATCGGCGAAGTGCCGCTCGCGATGCAAGCCAAGCTGCTCCGCGTGTTGCAGGAACAGGAGCTTGAACGGGTCGGCGACACCCGCACACGTAAGGTTAATGTACGGGTCATCGCCGCATCCAATCGGAACCTAAAGAAGGAGGTCGACGAAGGTCGCTTTCGCCAGGATCTCTTCTATCGCTTGAGCGTCTTTCCGATTGAAGTCCCGCCATTGCGCGAGCGCCGCGAGGACATAGCGCCCCTCGCGGCGCATTTCATCCGTCAGAGTGCGCGTCGGATGAATCGTCCTCAGCCGCAAGTCAGCAGGACCGCATTGGACCAGCTCGTGACCTATCCCTGGCCCGGCAACGTACGCGAACTTCAAAACACGGTCGAGCGCGCCATCATCCTGTGGCGGGACGGTCCGCTCACCTTCGACCTACCCGCCTCGCCGGCACGCCAAAATACTGAGCAGCAGCCCAAACCAGCCGCTGACGCCGCGCTCCTTACCCGTGACGAATTAAAGCGGCAGGAGCGCGAGACGATTATAAACGCCCTAAAGCAGACCAACGGAAAGGTCTCTGGACCAGGGGGTGCAGCGGAATTGCTCGGCATGAAACCGTCGACTTTGGCGTCCCGCATCTCCTCCATGGGCATCAATCGCAGGACGCTCAACTGACGTAGCGGGTCCAATGAATGGCGGGAACTCGCGCACACGCGCGCTTTTCGAACGATTCTCCGATAAGGACTAAAACTGACGGACTGGATGGTGGAGCGAGATGGATTCGAACCGCCGGTCCCGCTCGTTTCGGGCGCAAGCGGCCGCTTCCTGCCAGTTTCAGTTCTCTGTCAGCGCCGATCGGCGCGGTTGAACCGAACCGGAGAACGACTGGCTTCTGATTCCGACCAGAGCGATGTGTATGTCTGCCCGAAAAAGGAGCGGGCAGGAATGAAACGCAACCCATCACGGTCAGGGACAGAAGCCTGGCGGACGAGCTCGCCGAGCTCTGCGGGCTCGACCCCACCGCCCTCAAGCAACGCCGGCGGGTGCTCTACCGCACTGAAGCGCCGGTCCACATCGGTCAGGCTCTTCTGCTTCAAGCTGTGGCCTACCGACTACAGGAAAGAGTTCTCGGCGGCCTCAAATCCTCCACCCGCCGGCTGCTCGAGCGGGCCGCAGAAGACAAGGTCGACCGGCGACCACCAACCGAGGCGCCCGCAACTAGGGTCACGCCGGGCACCGTACTGATCCGCGAGTGGCACGGAACCAGCATCACGTGACGGTGCTTGCGGAGGGTGTGCTGCTGCGTGGCGCGCGCTATCGCTCACTCTCGGAGGTGGCGCGCAAGATTACCGGGACCCGCTGGTCGGGGCCGCGCTTCTTCGGGCTGAGAGCGCCGACAAAGGGGAGCGATCATGGAACACGCTAACCCCATGCTCAGGCGCTGCGCCATCTACACCCGCAAGTCTTCCGAGGAAGGGTTGGAGCAGAACTTCAATTCCCTCCACGCCCAGCGCGAGGCATGCGAGGCATTTATCAAGAGCCAGGCGAGTCAGGGGTGGCGGCTGGTCAAGACTCATTACGATGACGGTGGGATCTCGGGCGCGAGCATGGAGCGCCCGGCGCTCCAGCACCTGCTCGGCGATATCCGCCAGGGGCTCATCGAAGTGGTGGTAGTGTACAAGGTTGACCGGCTGACCCGCTCGCTGGCGGATTTTGCGAAAATGGTCGAGCTCTTCGATGAGCATCACGTCTCCTTCGTCGCGGTCATGCAGCAGTTTAACACCACGACCTCCATGGGCCGGCTTACACTCAACGTGCTGCTCTCGTGCGCGCAATTCGAGCGTGAGGTGACTGGGGAACGAATTCGCGACAAAATCGCCGTCTCCAGGCGCAAGGGCCTTTGGATGGGTGGGGTGGTCCCTCTGGGGTACGAAGCGCGCGAGCGACGCCTGGTCATTAACCCGGCTGAAGCGGAAGTGGTGCGGCAGATCTTCCGGCGCTATCTGGAGCTGGGTTGTGTGCGGCTGCTTAAGGAGGAGCTCGACCGGCGCGGGGTGGTTTCCAAGTCTCACACCTCAGCTAATGGGAGCCGCCAAAAAGGGTATTCGTTCTCACGCGGCGCACTCTATGTGGTGCTCTCCAATCCTCTCTATATAGGTGAGGTCCGCCACCGCGGAGTGCGCCATCCGGGACAGCACCAGCCCATCGTTGACCGAGAGTTATGGGATAAGGTGCAACAGCGTCTGCACGAGAATGCGAGGCGCCGCCGACTGCGAGCCGTGAAGGTCGAGCCCAGCCCACTGGCCGGCAAGCTGTTCGACCCCTCCGGCGCGGGCCTGACCCCGAGCCATGCGCGCAAGGGCGAGCGCCGCTATCGCTACTACATCTCGCGGCGATTGACTATTGGCCCCGCCCACCGGGTCCACGACGGCTGGCGCTTGCCCGCCGCCGAGATCGAGCGGACCATAGCCGCAGCCGCTCAGCAACTTCTGACGGATGAACCCGCGATCGTCACCGCGGTCGAGGACGCCGGTGTGGCCGTGAATCGGATCCCTTCGATCCTGGAGACCACCCGCGCATGGAGCGGCAAGCTGCAGTCGAGCACCGAAGCTGCGGCGGCACTCGCGGCCTTTCGGATTGCCGGAGCTGTCGCGCTGGAACCGCGTGTGCTTCGGGGGTTGGCGGTAGCCGACTTCGTACTCCGGCGGTTTCTTGTTCTGCATATCAGTCGACATTCCACTTGTCCCATTATCAGGGTTGGGCGCGGCCCACTCACCGGTCGGTGCATGCCGCATCCACCTGCTCCTCGCCCTCCGCCTCGAGCTCCGCAAACGATTTGCCGCTCGCCGCATTGACTGCGCGACCGCCGCAGTACGCCTGCCAGCGGCGAACAACGGTGTCGACGTACAAAGTGTCGATCTCCAGCTCGGCGGCGATGACCGTGGTGCCGCTACCGAGAAACGCATCGAGCACGATGTCGCCGCGCGCTGAACAGTCCAGGATAGCGTCCGCCACCAGCGCGACCGGTTTCACCGTCGGATGGAGGGCGAGCAAATTCCCCTCGTCAGTTGCTCGAGCACCTGAGTTCATGCCCGGGTAGCGCCAGACGTTGCCGCGATTGCGCCCGTATTTGCCGAGTTGAATATTATTGCGGTGGGATCCGCGGCCGTACTTGAAAACAAATATCAGTTCGTGCTGGCTGCGATAGAGCGAGCCCATTCCCGGGTTGTCCTTGGCCCAGATGCATAAATTTTTGAGCTCGGCGTAAACTTCGCGGCCGGCGGCGAGCAGCTCGGCCATATGGCGCCAATCCATGCAAACGAAATGAAGCGAACCGTCTTCACTATGGCTCCCGCAGAGGGAGAGCGCAGCGGTCAGAAACCCAATGAACTCGGCCGGACTCATCTCGCCCGACGCCATCGCGAACTCGCGGTGATGGACCGCGCCACGACCGCAGACGTTGCCATCGATCGGCACGTTGTAAGGCCGATCGCTGAAGACCAGCGCGGCTTCCTTTCCATCCATCAGGACAGTGTATGCGCTCTGATCCAGCGCGCTGCCGCAATAGACGCGATGCGCGCCGAGTATCCAGAGGTCGCCTGCGCGGCTGATGGTCGGGCTCGCCCGTGCGATGGGAATCGCGTCAGCTGGATCGTCGTCAGCTGACGATTGCGTCGTCAACCCCTCAATACGCAAATCGCTCTCGCCCATCTCGAAGCCGGTCGCCTCGAGGGAGAAGTCGAGATCAAGTAGCGAAAGATCGCGCAGCTGCTGAGCGAGCAATTGATCGTCCCAGATCGAGTTATCGGTTAGTTTGCTGTCGGCGATTAGGAAGGCGCGCTCCTGCGCATCAGTGAGGTGGTCGAGCGAAATGGTCGGCAACTCGGCGAGTCCGGGTTATGGGTAAAATGGGCGCACAGTCCCTGGCGGAGCTGGTCAGGATGACAGAAAGGCTGGAGCTTCCGACGGTGACGGATCAGTCCGCTAAAACCAAGTAATACCAATGTATAACTAGTTTTCGAGCTGCAAGCGGGAATACATTTTCCCTCGTAAGATGATTTCCCGCGATGAATACACCGCAAGAAAAAGATAACCAGGCTCTAGTCGCGATCGTCGATGACGATCAGTCTTTCCGCGAAGCGCTCGATAGTTTGCTCAGGCTGATCGGGTTCCGTACCGCGATCTTCGCTTCCGCCCGCGATTTCCTGGACTCCCCTCAATTTCCAGACGTGTCCTGCGTGATCCTCGACGTCTCGATGCCTGGAATGGACGGCCTCGAGTTGCAACAGCACCTGGTTGCGACGCATCCCATTCCAATCATCTTCATCACGGATCTGCGGGACGCAAAGACACGAGAGCAGGCGGTTCGGGCGGGAGCGATTAGCTTCTTGAACAAGCCTGTTAGCGAAGAGACTCTGATCGACGTTCTGAATTCGGCGCTTCGCGCATAAAGAGCAACGAGACTGGCGGCATCGATGGGTTAAGAGTCCGAAAAAATTCGCGCACCGTGGGTTCCTGCTGGACATGAGGCCTAGCAAGAGGGAGAGGCAATCAGATGGAAGCGCAGACTCAGCTTCGTGATGTGAAGACCGCCGTGACAACCCTGTTTCAAAACGCCTCCTTGCCCGAACGAGCGATTCTCCGCCAAGAGAGCGAGTACTGGACCGTAGGCTACGGCGCCAACGCCTTTCGTCTAAAGGACACTAAGGGGCTCGCCTACCTCGCCCGTCTCCTGCGACATCCAGCCGTCGAATTCCACGTGCTCGATCTGGCTGGAGGAATCGCGGGCCAGCACCATGATGATGAGACCAGGCAGTCCGCACACTGCTTGCAGACCCACGCCTTGGCGCCTGCCAAAGCCTGGAACAAAATCGTCGATGAATTCCTGACAACCGTGAAAGCCGGCCGTGTCGCCGACGGCGTCCTTGCTGACATCGAGGCCTGCGGCGCTATCCTGAAGGAACATCATCCCGCGTCGAACGCATCCTAGAAGATGAGCGGCGACGGCGCCACGCCGCTCGAGGCGTTGAACCCTGCGCTCGATTGGCTGCCGGCGCATCCCGACTCATTTGCTGATCCGGATTTAATACTTTTCCTCCGAGGCCAGCGGCGTCAGGTCGCGTATGGTGCCGCTGTCCGGCTGGCGCGCCGCGGAAGCGCTGGGAACGCCAACGTGATGATCATCCGAGGACGGGCCGACAGGCCTGTTGATGAGAGGCGCGTTCGGCATCTGACGCAAAAGGTTTGCACGCTGGGATTCTGAGAGAAATCTGGCAGAGGTTTAGCGGTCACGACCGGATCTTGTCCCGGCGCGCGCTCGCATGGGCGCCTGGGACGAGACTGGGTCGCTCACACTCGGCACTGCATGGAAGACCGTCAAGGCCTTCCTGCTGGAATCGCAATACCGCTACTCTCCGGTGAGCCCGCTGTATCTCGGTGGACGCCAGGATCTGGCGCTGCAACGCGCTCGCTTAAGCTTGAACCAGCGCCTCCACCTGCGGTTGTGGGCTACCAGCGTTCGCTTTGACGGCCAGCCGGTGTGGATAGGCCAGGTCACCCGCGACATCGGCGTGCGTTTCACGCCGAGAACCTGGAACTTAACAACTCACCTGATTGATCCCGATGTTGATGAAGCGCGGGACTACGTGCTGGATGGTCTGCGGGTCGCCGGTCGTGTCGCCCGCCTCGGCTTCAACTCCGGTCAGCTCAGCCATAAATCTTATCTGTCAGATTTGAATCTGTGGGTTAAGATTTACGGTGACGCGTCCTGAATAATCTTGAAAACGGGTTCTGGGGCGGCCACTATGACCTCCGGCAGCATGGAACCGTTTGCGCTGATCGAATTTCTCTTGGGTCTGCTTCCCAGGAGCGTCCGCGCTATACGTCGCGGATGCAGATACATCGCTTTCCGCTGGCGGGAAAGGCAACCGCCGCTAAATCAAAAAGCGGCACTCAACGCGGCATTTTCGGTCCTTGCAGGGCGAATTGAGCAGTGTATACCGTTTCGGAGTATTGATTCCAAACGCACTTTGCTCGCGGTTGTCCGGGACGACGCGGCGCACGCCGCCAAGGAAATCCATCTTCTTGAACAGTTCGGCATGACGTTCCGACGTGTCTGGTCGGCCGAACGGCTGGATGGGCTTCGGAATTTCCTAGTCGAGGATGTTGACGACGACGGAAATAAGGAAATCGTCTTCGAACAATCCTCCTGTGGAACCGGTGGTGGTACTAAGACGCTGTCTGTCTACTCGCATTCGAAGCAGCAGTTAGTTCGCATTAGTGAATGGCTCTATTGGGCCAATGCTGCTGGACCCATCTCTCCGGAAGTAAAGATAGAATCAGAACCAGCCGGTGCCGAGGACGAACATCTCGTTGGCGCCTTAGAAAGGTATGCCGTCAAATCGGGCTTTCTCACGCAAGCGCTAGTATCCCGTCCCGCAAATAACTTTACTATTTTGCTCGGCTTATTTGCTGCTTTCGCCCTGAAAAACTAAGACTCAGACTACACGGCTTTAAGAAAGTTATTTGCGGGATGCCACACTAGTAGATTTCGAGAATCCCGAATTTGCAGCAGCACGGTGGCACGTTGATAACGGAGATGATCCGAAAGAAGGCCCAATAAAATTGTCTTTCTATCGAGGTCGTCCCTGTTTCAGCGCCAGTATATCTCAGAGGGTCTCGGGCGGCGGAATAGAATGGACAGCATTTTTCAAAGGACCGATCTTTGGGTATAACGAAGAGAAAGATGAACATTTTGTAGCATATTCTCCGGCATGGACTTATAACTGGGCGATTGCAGCGGTTTATTGTTACGGAGGGTTCTGGTTTGTCCGGCACAACGAATCGGAACCACGACTTTACCGCTTTCGACTGGATGGCGCGGAGGGATTCTTGGATTCTTGCCCGATACCGGGGAATCCCGTCTTGCTACAAAAGATCGAATGGCAGCGTGATGGCATATTGGTCAATGACGGAATCTTCGTTCCATTTTCCAATATGCGGCACTAAGTGGCCAATGCGAGGCTCACACACCGCCAGCACAATCAGCGTTTGAGACCCCACAAACTAGGTCACTACCTCGCCGCGAGAGACCGAGAACCATCGAGATACGGAAACTCTCAGACGTGCGGACCGAGCAGCGCCAGCGCGGTTGCCCGGATGCCGGGTGGCAGCCCGTCGAGCGTTTTTTCACGGCGACTAGGCTGTCTCATTGAAACCGGGGTCGGTTCGAGCTTCACTCTTTGCGGCTGCTGGCTACAATCTCGTCGAGTGCGGTTCGTGAGGCACGCTCAGGCGATCGGCTTTTCGCTGCGCGAGATTCGCGAGCTGCTGTCACTTCGAGCGGCGCCGAAAGCTCGATGCGCCGACGTGAAACGGCGGGCCGACATCAAGCTCAGGGACATCGAGGAGAAGATCCGCGCGCTGCAGGCGATGCATCGCGCATTGAGACGGTTCGTCTCGTTGGGGGGGAAAACCCTTTACTAGATGGGCTGGCCGTAGCGAGGCGCTGTCGGGTGCAAGCCCCGAATCCAGCACGACGATGCCGGCGGTGATGAAAACGTGGGCGACGCGGTCGAGCTCCTCGAACAGGGCGCGGGTGCCGGCCTCGTCGAGGGCGACGGTGCGGGCTTCTGCGCCGAGCAGGGCCTGTGCGGACTTGAGCCGATCGGCGGATCGGCCGGTTGCGACGACCCGCGCGCCTTCGGCTTTGGCGGCCTTCGCGGTCGAAAGCCCGATGCCGGAGCTGCCGCCGAGAATTACGACGGTGCTGTGCGCCAATGACATGGTTCCCTCCGCATGGTTGCTTCTACCGCGCTACATTCCGCTGATCAGTTCGAGGATCGCGCCATCCGGGTCCTTGAAGCAGACCACGCCGATCGTGGCACCGTCGGGTCCCTTGATTTTCTTGAGCGGTGCCAAACACTGGACCTTCTTTGCCTGCAGATCCGCGTAGGTCCGGTCGATATCGTCAACGGTGAAGGCGATGCGGCAGATGCCGATGTTGTTGAGCGTCGGGTAGGGCTGGCCCTGCGGCGGGGGGTCGATGAATTGGACCAGGTCGAGCACGGGAGAGTCGGGATCATCGCCGAGACGCATGAAGACGCCGCGGAGCTTTTTGACCTTCAGGCCAAGCGCGTCGCCGACGCTCGGATCGTCAAGGGTGAAATCCTTCACCTTGGTGAAACCCAGATCTTGGTAGAAGCGGATTGACCGCTCCATATCGCGGACGCAGATGTTGACGTGAAACAGCTTCTGCAACATAAGGGATCCTCCTGCCTGCAAACCCCGGCCGAGATTATCGCGCGAGGATTATTCCGTGCGCGCCAGAGAACGCGACTAGTTCAGGAACCGCTCGAACCATTCGCGGGCGAGCCGGGCCGACTCGTCGAACCATTTGCCCGCGTAAATATCGTAATGCTCGATCGGCAGCACCACGAGCTTCTTCGGTTCGCAAGCCCGCGCGTAGAGTTTCTCGTAGCCTTCCATCGGGCAGACATTGTCGTCGCGCGCACCGATTAGCAGCAGAGCGCGCGGCGAGATCTGATGGATTACGTCGATCGGCTTGTACTCGAGAGTCTTTTCGACCGTCTCCCACGAAAGATCACTCATCTTGGGCACGGCCTTGAGCGCCTGCGGCAGGAACTTGCGCGACTGCGAGCTGCGTAGCGCGAGGTCGAGCGGATCGACCCGCTCGCCGACGCCTTCGAGCGCACGGCGGCGGCGGTCCTCGGCCAGCTTGCGCATCAGCTCAACCCGCTCGCCGTAGTTGCGGACGTCGAGCATGAAGCGCTCGCCATCGCCGAATCCGACCTGGCCGACGACCGCCTTGACGCGCGAATCGACCGCCGCGGCATAGGGCGCGTTAGCGCCGCCGAAGCTCGTGCCCCACAGACCAATCCGTTCAGGATCGACCTGGGGCTGCGCTTCGAAGAAGCTGATCGCGTTACGGATATCGTCGATCTGCTCGAGCGGAATCAGGCGCCACTTCTCGCCTTCGCTGCCGCCGAAGCCGCGATAGTCGAAGGTGAACGCGACAAAGCCCGCGTCGGCGAAGACTTTCGCGTAGTCGCTGAGAATCAACTCGCGCAGACCCGTAAACCCGTGGCAGAGAACGATTCCGGGGCGCCGCTCTCCGGCTTTCAAATCGGAGGGCAGATAGAGATCGCCCTCGAGCCGAACGCTTTCGCTGTAGAATTTTACGGTACGTTTTTCCACTGAAATCCCTCCACCGTGTTTGTGCGATTTGCGGCCCCGGTAGTCGCACAGAGGCTGCATCTGCGGGAATGCTGGCGCGCCAACTGCCGATCGTTCGAGGCCTGGATCGACCGCATCCTCGCAAACGCTGCGATGAAAGTACAAACCAAACGACGAAGCGCCTGTCCCGTATATGGACCCAGCCCCGAGCGAAAGGCGTTTGCCGGGTTGAGGGTGAAGCCGGTTGCAGCCAACCTAGAACGAAAAACGCTCGCCGACCATTTCCTCACTCTTGCGCCATAAGTCGTTCGCGTGGACTGGATTGACAGCGTATGAACGCACGCCCGCGCGCGAGGTTGTGTCATCGTTCACCTCGCAGACGTGGCAGTCCTCACAATAGCGCCCACCGACCGCATCCGACGATGCGACAAATCCAGCCCATACTGCAGTCGCGGCGCCTTGCGGCACGGTCTTGAAGCGAAAAGCCGGAAGCTGCTGATTGCCGGTGCTCAGACTCAGGCGCGCCCTTACCTGCTCCATAAGCTCTGGCGTCATGTGCCGGCCAAGCTCGGTCTGGATTCCGCCCGGGTGCACCGAGGTTGCGCGCACGCCGCGTCCCTTTAACCTGCTGTCGAGAGCTATCGCATAGAGGACGTTGGCGGTCTTCGAACGACCGTACGCAACGAATGGTTGATAGGGAGTCCGCTCGAAATTCGGATCTTCAAGATCGACGTCGCTCACTTGATGACCCGCAGAGGAGAGCGTGACGATTCGAGCGCCCGGCTTGAGAAGCGGCACGAGCTGATTGACGAACACGAAGTGCCCTAGATGATTGGTCCCGAATTGCGTTTCAAAGCCATCCTGTGTGTATCCCTGCGGACACGCCATCACCCCGGCATTGGCGATAATCACATCGAAGGGCTTGGCGCGAGCCAACAATTCGCTCGCCGCGTTGCGCACACTCTTTAGCGAAGCGAGATCCGCTTCGACGATCTCGACTGGAGGATTGCTCGCCTGTTGCGGGACAGCTTCCGCGAGCGCGCGCCCTGCTTTCACCAGATCGCGCGCTGTGCCGACCACGGTAGCGCCATGCGCGACGAGTGCGCGAGCGGTTTCGACGCCCAATCCCGCCGAGACCCCGGTCACGACTACGCGCTTGCCGGAAAGATCGATTTCCTTAAGCACCTCATCGGTTGTCGATTCGAATCCAAAGGACTTTGCCATTTCTGCTACCTCGAATCTTCAATTTTGTTTTTGGCAAAAGTACGCTGGCTTCCTAATGCTCAATTCGTTCGCAGCAATTTGACCGTAGCGTCAATTCGCACCACCAGGTCTTCACATGAGATTGTCGCCGAACATTCCTTCACCTCCGAGCATGTTGTACTTCTGTGTATCGTCGGAAGCTTTGCGTGCGGGTGGCTCTCGCCGGGGTGGATCCCTCCGCGTCACGATTCAGCGCGAGCGAGCCAATGTTTTTTTGCCGCGGGAGCCGATGACCGCAAGCTTGACCACCGATCGCGGCTTGCTCAGCACCTCGCGCAAGTCCACGGCAGGCGTCTCCCTCCCGGCCTTTGCGTCGTATTTCTTGGACGCGGGCTCTATCGGCCTACTTGCCGAATACCGATGTTACGAGCTCGGTATCGAGATACTCCGTGAGCTCATGCACTTTGCCGTTGGCGATGCGGAAGATCTGACAGTAGTGATTGTTATATGACTTTCCGTTTTTCGCTTTGGCGTTGCCGCGCGCCTGCATTACCACAAAGTCATCCTCGGCGATGAAATTGTCAGGCGTGACGATGATGCCAGCTTCGAGCTGTGCATTCAGCGGGCCCAAAAGCTTGTTGATCACTTCTTGCTTGCCGTTGCACGTACCGGAGAACCTGGTTGTGCCCATAACGGTGAAACGGACGTCGTCCGCCATCGCACCCAAAAATGCCTGAACGTTCCCCTTGCCCAGCTCGGCAAACATGTTGCGAATAAGTTCTTTATTCTCGGCTGCGCTCATGATTGTCACCTGCCGTTGATTTTTCGCGTCGAATACCCAACAGCGCGGACTCTACGCCCGATGGCGTGACAGGTCAAAAGGGACATCGACTCCACTCTTGCGAATTTTGTTCGCATCTGAATCGCGGACTGCTTGGCGGAGAGAAGTGAATTCGAACTGCCGGTACCGGTTTCTAAACAGTCAGACGACAGCGTCGTGTTATAATTTGTGACGCTGAGACGAGTTGCCCTCATGGTCTGGAACTCCATTCCGGTCTGGCGTTACTGTCGCGAGGTTCAAGGGAAGCGTTCTCCTCGTGCGGGATGACCAACATCGCGACTGATTCTGCCGCTGAGGGCAATCCACTTTGGCACCGTTCGCTTCAACGACAAACCTACAGCGCGTCACAAAAATGCGGTCCGGGATGGGAGCGCTTCACAACTGTCTCGATGTCGCAAAGCTTAACATGATGCTGTCGTCTGACAGTTTAGTAACCGGTACCGGCAGTTCGAATTCACTTGCGCTCCAGCAGGCAGTCTCTGGATTGCCCGTGTTCGCGGGTCTTCTCGATTGACGGTAGCTGACGGGCTCAAGAAGGCGGTGGAGTAGTATCCTTCTTTACGGCAAGATTAGAAAAAGTGGAAACTCGAAGTGAATCGAAGCTCAAAATGTAGATCTGGCCGGGCATTAGCGGGACGTCCTAAATGAAGGGAGCGCCCCCATTGCCAGGAACTCTTCAAGGCGCTGATGGGTTTCGGCTGCGAGGCCACCAGGTTACAGGCCCTCACCTGAATCGAACATCTTGGCGGACCAGACGCAGCACAGCGCTTGAGGGCCGGCAGCCGCCGGATTTGAGCGTAATGGCGCTGATCCGGCGGATCGATCTGCCCTTGCTATGGAGCGCCCAGGAACAAACACTCGGCCTCGTATATCTAGACCCTTGTCCTAGAAATCCTCCACGATTTCGGACTGACGACCTGCTGATTACGAATCCTGAGGTGCAGCGTCCGCCAGCGTCCACTGCGACGTAAACCTTCGACAATTAGCTGTCCCAGTTTCCGCCTTCGTCCGCCGCGTTGGCTGTCATCCACGGGCTTGGCTGTCAAAATGGCTGTCAACTTTCCGGCCTAGCCGTCGGGCCGCGTGACCGAACGAGCAGGGTTATAAGGACTGACGAACAGGCCTCGGACAAGCTGCACCGCCCCCGAGGCTAGGACCATGATTGCTTGACCCCGCTTGCTCCGCCTTCCAACGGTGCGGGCCGAACTCCGTCGCGATAGCGGGTAACCCGCGTCTTGATCCTCGGGCAGGTGGTGCCATCCGGAATCTTCGGAATCGGATTTCGCAGGATCCTCCCGTAAGAAAGTGAATCGAACTTACTTACGTAGTAGACGGGCGCATATTTTAGGCACCTGCGTGCCAAGTTTTGCGCGCACCTGTCCATTTTTTTTGGTGATGCCAATACCAAAAACCACCAATTGACTTGCCTTGGACGCCGATTAGAAGAGCGGCCTTCCCGGCCTGGAGCCGCCAGATCTTGGCTAAGTCATCCCTTATTAGGCAGTTAGTGTCAATTTCGCACTTTTTAAGAATCAAAATAAGGCTATGCCACATCTAGGCATAACTGTTGCTGCTGCGAAGTTACAATTGACGGTCGGCCCGACTGACCTTAAGTAGTCGGGCTGGTGCAACGGCAGGGGGGTAGGACGATGGAATTGGAAAGTAGCGCTACCGAGGGAATTTTCTTCCCCGATGTTTTGACACCGGGGCAGTATTACGATGGCATGCGCGCCGACAATGGTTGTGCCCGCCCAATAAAGCGCCTGATGCTCGCGGTGCTGGAAGACGCGGTGCGCTGCTATCTGACCTACGCCAACTCTCGCAGCCGCGCCCAGCGTCGGCTGTTCAACGAGGCCGAAGGGTGGCTGATGGATCGCAAAGCCGACGGCGCCTTTGCCTTCGAGACCATTTGCGAGACTCTGGGCATCGACCCGAATTGCCTGCGAGAGGGCCTGCGCCAGTGGCGTCTGAAGGAATTAGATGGGATGAATCCGCGCCGCTTGACGCGTCGATCGCCAGTGACCAGTGTGGGCCGGATTGGCGCGCCGCCTAAGCGCCGCCAGCGGAAGCTTCCCAAGGAGGCCGACGGCTATGAAGCCGATCTCGTGTCCGATGATGGCCTCGCGGTCGCGGTCAACGGTAATGGCAATGGCAACGACGTTGTGTATCAGGAAAGCGCCATCGCGCCTGACGGCCTCGGCTACAATCGACCCGCTGAAACAGAAAACACCAACGGGGCCGTCGACATCGATGATGCCGATGTGAACGTGCCATCGTGGGTCGCGGTTCCGGAAGTCGCTCCAGTCGCTAACTCAGACCTGCTGCTTTGATGCCGCCCCGAGTCTCTTGATTAAATTATTTTCGGAGGGAAGTGGGATGTCTTTGCTTCGTAAAATTATCTCCACCATTAGTTCGGACCATGCACAGCAGGCGACAGCGGAGTTTCCGCCTGCCATTCCTGCGGCAAATTGCCTCGCGATTGAAGTGGCCTTAGTTGACCGGCCTATGCGTGAGCTAGAGGAAGATGACAACCCCACGAAACAGCGCCGTTACTACGTCAAAACCGGGCGTTACGTAGATTACGAAGAAGAGGTCTTGGCGTCACGGCCGGCGAGTGCTCAAGAGGTGATATTCGACAAAACCCCGACCGACCTCAAGTCGCTTTTTCCCAAGCTTTCCCTGCGTTGAAAAGCGTTCTGATAGAGTGCTCGATAGTCCCGGATGGCGACCACCAACCCCGCGCTGTCGCAGCCGCCTCCCGAGCTTCTGCTCTAAGTGTCAAGCGATCGTCTCGACGTTCAAGCGCCAGTCACTGACCGCGTGAAACGCTGCGGTCTGATGATGCTGCTTAGTACGAGGACAAGCGAGCACCTAACTGGAACGCTCCCTTAAAATCTGTCGGTGATCAATCGAGCTTCGACACCGCAGACGAGCGCGAAACTATCCGATTGAAACTGATCAGAAAGGTGGATACTGGCGGGGATGATCCGTCCGTCCGTCCGTGCCGCGCCGAGGGCAGCGCTCTGCCGTCGACGAACAGGGGGGCTCTTTGTAGCGGGCATTTCCAGACGCTAGAATCGCGGCCCACGATGGCCTGAGCACGCGCTACAGAACGTGACGACCGGAAGGCTAACGAAGGCAGAGAGAATGCGTCAATGAAGTCGATCTCTCCTATCGCGCCTCGCACGATAGTGATGATAGCTGCCGTCTGCTTCCTCGCGGGCGTTCTCTTGGGCGCATGGACTATTCATCTCGTCTCGACGAAACGCGCAGATGTGCTTTCGGCGGCGGGGAAGGTCGATCTACAGGAAAAGTTTTCCGCGAAGATCCTCGGCATAGTGGACGGCGACACTGTCCAAGCGCTCACTCCCGGCCATCTTATCTATGCCGTTCGCCTCGCGGGTATCGACGCCCCCGAGAGTGCCCAGCCGTTTGGAAAACAATCGACCCAGCATCTCTCCGAACTGATTTTCGGAAAGACGGTGAATCTAGAGTGTAAAAATGAAAGAGACGACTACGGCCGACTCGTTTGTAAGATCCTCCTTCAACCTAGGTTTTGCCGCATTCCTCCATTTAGCGCCCGCCTCAGCCGCTCTCCGGGTCCATGCTTCACGCAAATCGCGCGCACGTGCGCGGATTTCGAGGCGATTCTCTGAGATGTCCGAGAACTTGGAGACTGGATGGTGGAGCAGAAGGGATTTGAACCCTCGACCCCCACGTTGCGAACGTGGTGCTTCAGATGCCCGCCGCTGAAGTTGCCCGATGGTTGTGTT
>Ga0185299_10003552_pt1 | contig 20382 bp, 18 predicted proteins | sample PaiPotPPA55metaG_FD_128002 | JGI IMG/M metagenome (GOLD analysis project Ga0185299, IMG submission 128002) | Iron sulfur acid spring bacterial and archeal communities from Banff, Canada, to study Microbial Dark Matter (Phase II) - Paint Pots PPA... ... | reverse complement strand
TCTCGTGCGCCAGACGGCGCGCCACTTCGCCCCAAGCCGCATCGCGCTGCGCCTGCAGGAGCGTGGTGATGTCGTCGAATACCAGTACCACGCCGGGCGCGCCTCCCAAGTCGTTGGGCAAGGCGGTGCACGCGCACACGAGCACACGCTTGCCGGAGTCCGACAACAATTCGAGCTGCTCCCGCCAGTCCAAGTCCTCGGCGCCGAGATGCGATTTGAGCGCGGCCAGAAACTGGGTGAACAGAGTCGTGTCGCTGATCGACTCGTCGAATCGTTTACCGACGGCGGCCTCGAGGTCAATCCCTAAGATGGCGCTGGCCGCCTGATTCGCGGTGCGCACCGTCAAATTCGCCTCGAGCGACACGACTCCGGTGGACAGGCGCGCGAGAATCACGGCGAGACCGGCCCGCTCGGCTTCCACGGCTTGTTGACTGCGGCGTGTTTCCTCCCGGGCGCGGGCCAACCGCTTGGTCATGTCGTTGAAGGAGGTCACCAGAAAACCCAGCTCGTCGCGCGAGGGCAGCGGCAGCTTGGTGTCGTAATTGCCCTTGGCCACGGCCCGCGTTCCGGCGATCAGGTCCTGCACGGGCTGCACCAGACGCTGGGCGGCGAAGAACGCGCCATAAACCGCGGCAATCAGCGACATCAGCACGACGAAGGTCAAGATCAGCACGAAGGTCGACTTGAGCGGCCGGCGCAATTGCACGAGATTCGCGTACTGGGTGTAGGAACGCTGCACCGTGTCGGCGAGCTGGCTCAACTGCTGCGGCACCGGATACAAGGCGATCAACACCCGCGCACTGCCGCTGCCGTTGGCATCGAGCGGTGCCGCCGCGCGAATCAGATAGCCGCCGACCGAGTCGGTGTCCAAGCTCACATAGGGGCGGCCGCGCCGCAGCTGCAGCATCATCTCGTCGGTCGCGGGCACCGGCAGCGTATCCATCGGACGGTCGGAACTCGTGGCGAGAATCTGCGCCTGCGCGCCCACGATGGTGAATTCGAGCGCCGTGCTGTCGCGCCGCTCGCGATCGAGCGTGCCGATCAGCTCGAGATCTGAGCTCGCCGACAGGGTGCGGGCCACGACCTGGGTGTGCTGGAGGAATTCCCGTACCCGCACTTCGAGAGCGGCATGCGAGAGTTCGCGCGTGTCCTTGAGTCCCTGACTGACTTCCAGCTCGAACCAGCTGTCGATGCCGCGATTGATGAATTGCAGGGAAAAGTAATAGACCACCAGAATCGGCGCGACGGCCAGAGCGCTGAAAATCGCCACCGTGCGTCCCTTCAGGCGCGACCCCGGGACATGTCTGCGGTAGTCGCGCACCAATTGCGTGAGCTTGCCGGCGAGCAGCACGAACAGCGTGAGGAGCCCTGAGATATTGATCAGCAGAATCCATGGCATCCACTTCTCGAACCTGGCCGAATTTTGTGCGGCCGAGGCAAGCAGATACAGCGCGACCAGCCACAGCACCACGCCGATCGAGCCCAGCACCGTGGCACCGTACTTGCGGATCATGGCTGCAGCGTCCATGTGTACCAGTCGCTCTCGCGATGCCAGTCGTTGACCCAGAACATGACCACGCGCAAGGTGAACGGCACCGAGCCGTAATCGACCTTGGCGCGAACGCTGGCCTCATAACGGCGGCCGGCGGAGATCAGCGCCTTGTCCAGAACCGGCAGGCCGCGTACTTCGGAGATCTGCTCGAGCGCGGAATCGACGCTGCTCAACGACTGCTGCTGTCCGCTGTTGTCGTTGCGCAATATGTAGCGCGCGCTCACCGCGTTGTACTGCAAATGGTAGCGCTGGGTCAGTTCGGCGACGCGCGAGTTCGGCAGCAGCTGGCGCACCCGTTCGATATCAAGGTCGAGTTCTATCGTCAGCGGCACGCCTTCGGCGAGTCCGCGCCGCACGGCATCGCTGACGGGCAAGTCCATATGGGCGTTCAAGTGATAGACGCCGTCCTTGAGCTGCAAATCGGCGGAACGAACTTCGAAGCGCCCCTCGAGCCCGTCAGCATGCAGCGGCGCCATCCACAGCGTCGTAGCGGCCGCCGCGCACATGAACGTCGCGAACCTCGCGAGCGGAGCTCGCCGGCGGGCACTCTGCGTAGGGTTTGATCGCGCGGCTTTCATTGTTTGGTCAAGGCAGCATAATAGAAGCCGTCTGCACCCGCCTCTCCCGGAAGAATCTGCCGGCCGAATTCATCCGCTTCGCCGAAGTGGGGCCAGCCTTCCCAATCCTCCGCGGGGAGACTGACGGCGCCGGGAGTGCCGCGCAGAAACGCAGCGACTACGCCGCGATTTTCGCTTCGAGTCACGGTACAGGTGGCATACACCAGGCGGCCGCCGGGCTTTAGCATGTTCCACGCGGACGCGAGCAGGCGCCCTTGAACCTGGGGCAATTTGTCGATATCCGACGGGGACTTACGCAGGCGAATATCGGGATGGCGGCGGATCACCCCAAGCGCCGAACACGGCGCATCGAGCAATATGCGATCGAACGGAACGCCGTCCCACCAGGGGGAGGGCGTACCCGCATCTCCGCTCACGATCTCGGCACGGAGGTTTCCCCGTTTCAAGTTGTCACGGACCCGGTCGAGCCGCTGCGGGTCTATGTCGACCGCCACCACGGTGGCCAATTGCGGTTCTCGTTCCGCGATGAGAGCGGTTTTCCCGCCGGGCGCCGCACAGGCATCGAGTACCCGCTGACCTGCCGCGAGGCCAAGTGGAAATGCGACGCATTGCGCTCCCAGATCTTGGACGGATACCAGGCCTTCGGCAAATCCGGGGAGATCGTTCACGTCGCGCGGTGAATCAAGGACCACGGCGTAAGGCACTCGTGCTTCCGCGCGCGCGCCGATCCCGGCCTCTCGCAATCTCTCGAGATATTCTCCGGTCGTGGTGCGCTGACTATTGACGCGCAACCACATCGGCGCCTGGGCATCGCCCGCAGCCAGCAGCTGAGTCCAACGCACCGGCCAATCGGCGCGCAGGCGATCGGCGAGCCACACCGGCGAGGCATGGCGAGTGGCCGGATTGCGCGCGATATCCGCGTCCAAAGTCTTGCGCTCGCGCAGATAGCGGCGCAATACGGCATTGATCAATCCAGCCGCGCGCACGGCGTCGGTGGCCTTTGCGGTCTGCACCGCGGCGTCGACCACGGCATACTCCGGTGTTCTCTCGTCCTCGAGCTCGTACAGCGCGACCGACAGCAGCGCACGCACCAAGGGGTCCAGCGATTTCACGGGTGCGGTCAAGACGCTCCTCAAAATCGCTTCATGACGATAATAGCCGCGGACCGCGCCGTAGCTTAAGGATCGCACCGACGGGGCAAGTTTGGGGTTGGCCGCGGCCAGGGCATCCTTCAATGCCGCATCGAGGGTCACGCCCTCACGCAGAATTCGCGCCACCGCGTAGCCGGCCAAAGAACGCGCGCTGGCGGTCATGCGGGTCTAACCGGCGCGAAGCGCGCGCCGTCGAGCCGCTGTCCCTTGATGAACTCCTGCGCGAAGAGCGGCTTACGGCCGGCAAGCTGCAGGCGAAGAATCCGCAGGACACCGCGCCCGCACGCAACGTCGATACCCTCATGCGTGGCGGCCAGCACCGTTCCCGGCAACGCGCCGGCACCCGTTTCGGCAGCCTCCATGCCGGCCGAGTCGATCGGCCGCGCCTCCCAGATGCGCAGCTGCGTCCCGTTGAGCCGGGTCTCGGCAACCGGCCATGGATTGAACGCGCGGACACGCCGCGAGATCGGCACCGCATCTTGCTGCCAATCGATCAGTGCCTCGGCCTTGTTGATTTTCTCGGCGTATGTGACGCCTTCGGAGGGCTGAGGCACCTCGCGGACACCGCCTAGCCTCTGCGCATGCAGCGTGTCGACGATGAGCTCGGCGCCGAGCCGCGCCAGCCGGTCATGCAGGGTCTTGGCGGTGTCGTCCGCGCCGATCTCTACTTCGCGAGCCGCCAGCACGGGACCGGTATCGAGGCCCGCCTCCATGCGCATGATGGTGACGCCGGTCTTCGCGTCTCCCGCGAGCACGGCGCGTTGAATCGGCGCCGCCCCCCGCCAACGCGGCAGCAGCGAGGCATGAATATTGATGCAACCTTGCCGAGGACTCTGCAGCACCGCGGGCGGCAGGATCAACCCGTACGCGACGACGACCAGAACGTCGAGTTCCAGGCTGCGCAGATTCTCCAGTACATCCTGCGACTTGAAAGTAGCCGGCTGATACACGCGGAAACCGCGTGCGGCGGCCAGGTCTTTGACGGGACTTGCGTGCAACGGCTGGCCGCGTCCGGAAGGCCGGTCCGGCTGCGTGAACACGGCGCAAATCCGGTGTGCTTCCGACAGTGCCTCGAGTGCCGGAACGGCGAATTCCGGCGTGCCGGCGAAACCCAGCCTTAGGGGAGGAAGATCCGTGCTCAAGACTCAAAGAGCCGGGGTGGTAGCGCCGCGCGCCGCAGCGCCCTTCGCTGTAGTGCGAGGTTCGCTCCCCGTGGATCGTTGCTTACGCTCTTTTTCCATTCGCCGACGGATCAGCTGGCGCTTGAGTTCGGAAAGGTAGTCGACGAATAGCTTGCCTTCGAGATGATCCATCTCATGCTGGATGCAGACGGCGAGCAGCTCCTCCGCATCCATTTCGAAGGGCTCGCCGTCGCGGCCCAATGCCCGCACGCGAATATACGTCGCCCGCGATAGCTTCTCGTAGATGCCGGGCAGGGACAAGCAACCCTCCTCGCCGGGGCCGGAGCCCTCCCGCTTCAGCAGTTCCGGATTGATCAACACCAGCGGTTGATCGCGCTCCTCGCTCACATCGAGCACGATCAAGCGCTTATGTACATCGACCTGAGTGGCGGCAAGCCCGACGCCTCTCGCCGCATACATGGTTTCGAGCATGTTGTCTGCCAATTGACGCAGTGCATCATCAACCACCGTTACGGGCGCGGCCGTCTTGCGCAGCCTAGGATCGGGATACTCCAGAATTACGAGCTTTGTCATGGGAGTTATGAGAGCAATATCGTGTTTTTGGCTGAAGAATGTTGCTAAAGTTCCGCCGCTGCTTAACTTAATGCCTGCATTGGCAGCGCGCACGGTGCCGCCAAACCGCAGAAACGGGCGATACGTCTAAGTCTTGGCGGCAGGTCGGAAGTATACCAGTCGGCCAGCGACATCAAGCTTAAGGCCAAGGGAGCGAAACGAATGCAAGGTCATCAAATAGTTGCCCTCACCCTTTCGGTGGCGGTGCTCGCCGGATGTCAGACGGAAAGGAGCGTAACGGCACCGGTGCCGGTGGCGGCGCCTGAAAGCACCGTGCAGGGCATTGTTGTCGGTGACGATCGAACAGCGATGGAAGCGGCCGTAGATGCCGGTGCATCGACTGCGGCGCCACCGCCCTCCGGAGCTGCGCCAGGCGGGGTGGTGCTCAATCCCAATGCTCCCGACAGCTATGTCGTGAAACGCGGCGATACCTTGTGGGGCATCGCCAAGGTTTTCTTGCGCGATCCCTGGTTTTGGCCCGAGATCTGGCAGGTCAACCCCCAGATCCACAACCCGCATTTGATCTACCCCGGCGATACCCTGCGTCTGGTTTACATTGACGGAAAACCCACCATCGTGTTGCAGCGCGGCGATGCCGCCCGGGTGGAGCCGCGCATTCGCAGTCAGCCGCTCGAGGGTGCGGTCACCGCCATCCCCTACGCCTCGGTGGCCGCCTTCATGTCCAAGCCCTCGGTGCTCGCGAGGGAACAGATCAAAGCTGCGCCGTATGTGCTGACAACCCGCGACTTGCACGTGGCCATGGCCGAGGGCGACACCCTGTATGCGCGCGGATTCGCGAATCCCGTCGAACTCGGTACTCATTACAACGTGGTGCGCGTCGGCGACGCGTTGCGCGATCCGGATGACGGCAATCGCATCGTGGGCTACGACGGCATCTTCACCGGCGCCGGTCACATCACCCGCGTCGGCGATCCGGCCACCCTCATCATGACCGAATCGGCCCGCGAAACCGAAGCGGGGGATAAATTGTTCGCCGGCGGCATCGAGGTGCCGCTGGATTTCATCCCCAGCCCGCCGAAGGTCAAGACCAATGGCCGCATCATAGCCGTGTCCAACGGCGTGACCATCATCGGTCAGTACGAAGTGGTGGTGATCAACCGCGGCGCCGGCGACGGCCTCGCGCCGGGCAATGTGTTGGCCGTGTTCCAGGAGGGAGGCGTCGTTCGCGACACCGCGAACAAGGGCTTTCTGAATGGAATGACCCGGTTGGCTGCCCCCAAGGTACGGCTGCCCGACGAGCGAACCGGCACCTTCATGGTGTTCAAGACATTCGACCACTTGAGCTACGGCCTGATCATGGAAGCCACGGATGTCATTCGCGTAGCGGATCACGTCCAGAACCCGTAAGGAGTCCGGCACCCGCGCAGGGACGCCAGGCGCGGCAGCGCCAGAGGTGGCCGCAGCGTCGCCGCACCCGACATGGCAGCGCGCGGCAAATCTGCAGATTGCCGCTAAGATCTGGGGGGGCGGGATCGCGGCGCGCCCCCGATAATCCGTGCAATGCCACCGAGCGAAGAGTCCTCTGCTTGGGCGACGCTCACGCGCGCGCCCGCGCTCGGTATTCCAGCCCTCACGAAGGCGCTCGAGATCTTCGGATCGGCCCGGGGCATTATCGAAGCGTGCGATGCATCGCGTGAACGAGCCGGGCTGCCTGCTGCGGCGCGCGAATTCCTGTCGACTGCGGCGGCGGCATCGAGCTCTGCGGAAAGCGAGTGGCTGGAAAGACCCGGCCATCATGTGGTGCCGTTCACGGACCCGCGCTACCCCGCCTTGCTGCGCGCAACGGAACGGCATCCGATGGCGCTGTACGTGGCCGGCAACGTGGACGCCTTGAACGAACCGCAATTGGCGATCGTCGGCAGCCGCAATCCCACCCCTCAGGGCCGGGATACGGCCCATGAACTCTCCGAATATCTCGCGGGACGCGGGCTCGCCATCACCAGCGGCCTCGCCTCAGGCATCGACAGCGCGGCGCACCGAGGCGCGCTCGCGGCGCAGGGGATCACCCTTGCCGTCTTGGGATCGGGCATCGATGTCGTCTATCCGCGCAGCAATCGCTCCCTGAGCCTCGAAATCCGGCAGGAGGGGGCCTTGATCAGCGAATTTCCGCTCGGGACTCCTCCTCGGCGGGAGAATTTCCCCCAGCGGAACGGCATCATTGCGGGCTTGAGCCTAGGGACTTTGGTCGTCGAAGCAGCACGCCGAAGCGGCTCTCTCATCACCGCTCGGCAGGCGGTCTCCTACGGCCGGGAGGTATTCGCGATTCCGGGCTCGATCCACAGTCCGTTGAGCCGCGGCTGCCACGAGCTGATCCGGCAGGGCGCAAAACTGACCGAAACAGCGCATGACATATTGACTGAGTTGAACTTTTCGGCATTTTTCGAAGGCCGATCCCACGCCGCCACGGGCCGCAACCTGGCCGTTCCACTTGAACTGGGCATGGACAAGGATCACAAAATCTTGTTAGATGCGCTCGGCTTTGATCCCGCGGACCTCGATGTATTGGTCGTTCGTACCGGATTCAAACCAGAAGCCGTGTCCTCGATGATGCTGATTCTCGAGCTCGAAGGCCACGTTCAGGCCGCCCCCGGGGGCCGCTACTCCCGAGTCGTTAGGAGCCGGAGGTGAAAGATAACGTTCTCGATCTACTCATCTATTTATTCGAGAATTACATGAGCGCCGATGACGAGCCGCGGCCGGATCGCGACGTCCTGAAAGTCGAATTGGACAAGGCAGGCTTCGCAGAACCCGACATCGAGCGCGCACTGGAGTGGCTGGACGGACTGTCCGGCGAACAGCTCGGCAAAGTCGCCGAAGCCACCGCACGAGCCGTACGGGTCTTCAGCGGTCAAGAATTGCTGCGGTTGGATACCGATGTACGCGGTTACCTGATGTATTTGGAAAACGTGCAGATACTCTCGGGCACGCAGCGCGAGCTGGTCATCGACCGCCTCATGGCGCTCGAAGCGGACGAAATCGACATCGAACAAGTGAAATGGGTCGTATTGATGGTGCTTTTCAGCCAACCTGGACAAGAATCCGCCTACGCGCAGATGGAAGACCTGGTCTTCGAAGAGCGCTCTGACGCTTTGCATTAGACGACTTTGAGCAGCAATCTCGTTATCGTGGAGTCGCCTGCCAAGGCGAAGACCATCAAGAAATACCTCGGCAAGGACTTCGAAGTCCTTGCCTCCTATGGCCACGTTCGCGACCTCGTCCCGAAAGAAGGCGCGGTCGACCCGAAGCACCACTTCGCCATGAAGTACCAGGTCGTCGAGCGCAACCAGAAACACGTCGACGCCATTTCGCGTGCCCTCAAGAAGGCCAAGTCGCTGTTCCTTGCAACCGACCCCGACCGCGAGGGCGAAGCCATCTCATGGCATCTGTACGAGCTCCTGAAAGCCCAGGGCGAACTCAAGGGCAAGGACGTGCGGCGCGTGGTGTTTTATGAAATCACCAAAAACTCGGTTCGCGAAGCGATGGCGAGCCCCCGCGAGCTGTCCGTCGACCTGGTGAACGCTCAGCAGGCGCGGCGCGCGTTGGATTTTTTGGTGGGATTCAACCTCTCTCCGCTGCTGTGGAAGAAGGTGCGCCCGGGTCTGTCCGCAGGCAGGGTGCAGAGTCCCGCCTTGCGCATGATCTGTGAGCGCGAAGATGAAATCGCCGCGTTCGTCGCGCGCGAATATTGGTCCATCGATGCCGAGCTGGAACATTCGGAACAGAAATTTCCGGGCAAGCTGGTCGAATACCAGGGCGCGAAGGTCGAACAGTTCAGCTTTACGACAGAGAGCCAAGCGCGCGATGTCGAGCGCACCCTGCAAGGCGCGGCCAAGGGCGAGCTGACGGTGCTCACGGTGGATCGCAAGCAGCGCAAGCGTAATCCGGCGCCGCCGTTCACTACCTCGACCTTGCAGCAGGAAGCCGCCCGCAAATTGGGCTTCAGTGCTCAAAAGACCATGCGCGTCGCCCAGCAGCTGTACGAAGGGGTCGACATCGGCGAGGGCCAGGTCGGTCTCATCACCTATATGCGCACCGATTCGCTCAATCTGGCGCAAGAGGCCATCGGGCAAATTCGCGATGTGATCGTGCAGCTGTACGGAGCGGCGGGGCTTGCGGAAGAGCCGCGGATTTTTCGCACCAAGTCGAAAAACGCGCAGGAAGCGCACGAAGCGATCCGTCCGACCGCGGCGAATGTTCTGCCCGGCGACATCGAAAAGAAACTCGAGTCGGATCAGTTCCGCCTGTATTCCCTGATCTGGAAGCGCACCGTCGCCTGCCAGATGGCGCCGGCAATCTTCGATACGGTGGCCGTGGAAATGCTCGCAGGCCCGGACGGCCCGAAGCGAACTGTGCTGCGCGCGAACGGCTCGACCTTGGTGACGCCGGGCTACATTTCCGTCTATCAAGAGGGGATGGACGATGTCGTGCAGGACGACTCGGACCATGTACTGCCGCCGATGAAGGAGGGCGATCGGGTCAAACTGACCGGGGTCGTGCCCACACAGCATTTCACCGAGCCGCCGCCGCGATTCTCCGAGGCGTCGCTGGTCAAGGCGCTCGAGGAATACGGCATCGGCAGGCCGTCGACGTACGCGTCGATCATTTCCACCCTGCGCGATCGGCAATACGTCGATATCGAAAGCAGGCGCTTCACGGCAACGGACATCGGCAAGATCGTCAGCCGCTTCCTGACTCAGTATTTCACGACCTATGTGGACTACGACTTCACCGCGAAGATGGAGGACTCGCTCGACGCTGTAGCGAACGGCGAGCAGGAATGGGTCCCGCTGCTGGAGAGATTCTGGAAGCCGTTCATCGATCTCGTGAACCATACGGAAACCTCGGTCAGCCGCGAGGAAGTCGCGCAGGCCCGGGACTTAGGGAAGGATCCGGTGAGCGGGAAACCGATGAGTGTGCGCATGGGGCGATTCGGTCCCTTCGTGCAGATCGGCACCAAGGACGATGAGGACAAGCCGCGCTTTGCGGGCCTCCGGCCCGGTCAAAAGATGGACGCCATCACGCACGCCGAAGCCATCGAGCTGTTCAAATTGCCGCGCAAGCTGGGCACCACGCCCGACGGCGAAGAGATCACGACGAATGTCGGCCGATTCGGCCCCTATGTGAAGTACGGCGCCAAGTACGTATCGCTCAAGATCGACGACCCGTACGAAATCACGCCCGAACGCGCGCTGGAGGTCATTCGCGAGAAAGAAATCGCGGATGCCAATCGGCTGATTCTGGATTTTCCCGACACCGGCATTCAAGTGCTGAATGGCCGCTACGGACCCTACATCACCGACAAATCGCGCAATGCCAAGATTCCCAAGGACAAGGATCCGAAGAGCCTGACTTTGGAGGAGTGCCAGACCCTGCTGGCGGCCGCACCGGTACGCACCTTCGGCAAGTGGGGCAGAAAGAACGGCAAAGCACCAGCCAAGGGAGCGGCCGCCAACGGGAAAGCCGCCGGCTCGACGCCCAAAGCGGCAGCAGCGGACGCCGCGGCCACGAAGCCTAGGGCCAAGGCCGCGCCGGTCGCACTGGCCGCCAAGGCCGCCAAGGCCGCGGCCAGCAAGAAAGCGCCGGCACAGCCGCCCTTGAATACTGCCGCAAAAGCGCCGGTCAAGGCGCCGGGGAAATCGCCGGGGAAGGCCGCCAAAGCAAAGCCCAAGGCCAAGAAGAGTTCCGTAAAAAAGCAGCCGTAACGTTCAATGGATACATCCGCGGTCAAGGGCTACTTGAACGACTTGCATGACCGCATCACCGCGGCCGCGGAAGGGATCGACGGCGCAAAATTCCGGCGCGATCCCTGGGCGAGGCCGGAAGGCGGCGGCGGCGAGAGCCGCGTGTTGAGCGACGGTGCGGTGTTCGAGCGAGCGGGCGTCTCGTTCTCGCACGTGTTCGGCGACAAGATGCCGCCGTCCGCATCCAGTCTACGGCCCGAGATTGCCGGCGCGCCGTTCGAGGCGATGGGCTTGTCGCTGGTGTTTCATCCGCGGAACCCCCATGCGCCGACGACCCACTGCAATGTCCGGTTCTTGGTGGCCTCCCCAAGTTCCGGGCCCGCCCACTGGTGGTTCGGCGGCGGCTTCGATCTCACACCGTACTATCCCTATGACGAGGATGTCGTGCACTGGCACCGCACCGCACGCGATGCCTGCCAAGCGTTCGGCGCCGACACCTATCAGCGATACAAGGAGTGGTGCGACCGCTACTTCTTCCTGCCGCATCGGAATGAGACTCGCGGGGTCGGCGGCCTGTTCTTCGACGATCTCAACCAAGGCGGATTCGAACGGTCGTTCGCCTTCACGCGCAGCGTAGGCGACCACTTCCTACCTGCCTACCTGCCCATCATCGAGCGCCGCAAGGATCAGACCTACGGAGAGCGAGAGCGCCGGTTTCAGCTATACCGGCGCGGCCGCTATGTGGAATTCAATCTGGTCTACGATCGCGGAACCTTGTTCGGCCTGCAATCCCGCGGCCGTACCGAGTCGATTCTGATGTCCATGCCGCCGCTGGCCCGGTGGGATTACGATTGGCATCCCGAACCGGGATCCGCCGAGGCGCGGCTGTACGACGATTTTTTGCGCCCGAGAGCCTATCTCGCCGAGCTCGATCACACCTAGGGTTGCCCGATGCCTGATCCGCTGACACCACCGCTTCGCGTCGGAATTCTCGGTGCGGCCAACATCGCCCGCAGTTTCGTTGCGGGTGTGAAGCCTTCCAATCGCGTGACGGTGAGCGCCGTCGCAAGCCGCGACGCCGACAAGGCTCGTGCATTCGCCCGGGAATTCGCGATCGCACGCCATTTCGGCTCCTACGAAGCCTTGCTGGCTGATCGCGACATCGACGCGGTCTATATCCCCCTGCCCAATAGCCTGCATGCCGAATGGTCGATCCGCGCCGCCGGCGCAGGCAAACACGTGCTATGCGAGAAGCCTCTGTCGGCAAGCGCCGGCGAGGCGCGGGCGATGTTCGATGCCGCACGCCGGCACGGCGTTCACCTCGTCGAGGGTTATCCCTATCGAGCACAGCCGCAAACGCTCAAGCTTCGCGAGCTGTTGGACGCCGGCGTCATCGGCGACGTTCGGCTGATCCAAGCCAGCTTCGGCTTCACGCTTGGCGCCGGCGAGAATATTCGCTTGAGTCCGCAACTGGCCGGCGGCGCCCTCATGGACATCGGCACGTATCCCGTGAGTCTGGCGCGAATGATCGCGAAAGCGCGTCCCACCCGCGTTCACGCGGCGGCGCAGTGGACCGGCGGCGTTGATCGCGCACTCGCCGCGACGCTCGAGTTCGACAGCGGACTACTCGCGCAAATCACCTGCAGCTTCAGCACCTGCCTCCATCGCCAGGCGCTGATCGCCGGTTCCAACGGTGTGATTCAAACCACTTATCTGAACCACACCTCATCCGCGGCGCAGGCGGTCTTGCAGCTTCGCGTCGGCACCGACAAGGACGCCGTCGACAGCGTCGTGCAATCGTCCGCGGTCAACGGCTTTCTCGCAGAGGCGGAAGCATTCGAGCGGCTCGTGAGAGGCGGCCCGACGCAGTGGTCGGGCACTACGCCCGAAGAATCGATCGACATCATGCTGACGCTTAACGCGATCCGAGCGAGCGCACGCAGCGGCGCTGCCATCGAGATTCCCGGGGATCGCTAGCGCTTCGACTCCGGTCGCTTGCGCGTCGACTCCGGATCGCCGGCGCTTCGGCTAGTGTCCCAGCGCAAATACGTAGTACTTGCGCAGGTTCTCGTGAACCGTCCAGGTGCCTTTCGCGCCGGTCTCAACGATGAACACATCGCCGGCCTTGAGCGTCACCGGCGGCTTGCCCTCGATCTCGATCGTGCACCGGCCGGCGAGTAGATGGCAGTATTCCCAGGCGTCGTAGTCGATTTTCCAGACCCCCGGCGTCGATTCCCAAATGCCGGCGAGGATTTTTCCATCGTCGGAGGTGTGCAAATTCCAGGTCTTGGTATGCGGGTCGCCGCTCACCGCCGTTCCCGGCCAGGGCGCGTCGTTTTCCTGTGGGGCAGTCAGATCGCGCAGCGGCAATAGTCGATTGGCCATGAATTTACCCTTGTTGAGTTAGTCAAAAGCTGGGCACGGTACCGCCTCGCGCTGCGCACGGCAAATGAATCAGGGACGACCCACCGCGATTCGCTCGATGACGCAGGGCAGGGTTTCCTCGCCGAGCGATAGATAGACATGCTGCTCCGCGACCGTGAGCGCAAACTCCATCCGCCGGGCGAGCCTGGTCGCCAGGTTCGCAAGCCAAGCCCTATCCAGTGCATACAGCTCGAGTGCCTCGACACGATGAATGCGCTCCAAGCTGAGGCGCGCCGCCAATTGTCCGGCATCCTTGTGAGTGTAGACAGCCACGCGCGGCGCGGCCTTGCTCGCCCGGTGCAGCCGCGCCGCCTCCGGTGCACCCACGTCGATCCACGCGCTCAGCACGCCCGTGAGATCGCGCACCGCGATCGTCGGCTCATCGGGTTCGAACAGGCCGTTCGAGAAACTAATTCCCTCCGTGTACTCCAAGCAATAGGCGAGTATGCGCGTCAGAAAATACTCTTCGCTTTCCGAAGGATGCCGAGCGACACGCAATTGCAACGGCTGATATACGCCGCGGTCCGAATTGGCGAGCTCGATATTGAACACGTAGATCGTGGCGCCAAGCGCCATGGCTCACCTCGCAACCAGTGAAAGCGCCGGCCTCACGAGCCGGCCTCACACTCTAGCACCGACCGAGAAGGCGAAACGTTTCCGCGGAAACGCGTCGTTATCCGGGGTAGGTTGCCATCGGGGTAGTGAGACCAAGCAAAGAACGAAGTTCAACTCAAGTCTTGCGCGGCGGCTCTGGTAATCGTCTAATCCCCCGCATCCCCAAATGGAGCTCTTCATGAAGCGTATCGTCGCCGCAACGACCACTATGGTTGCATTCTCAGCACTTGCCGCGCCGCCCCAAGACACTCAGGCCGGCGAGCAGCGCTTCCGCGAACTCTACAAAGAACTTGTCGAGACGAACACGACGCTGTCGGCCGGGAGCTGCACGCTCGCCGCCGAACGCGTGGCTGCGAGGCTGAAGGCGGCCGGCTTCCCGGACAGCGATCTGTACCCGTTCGCCGTGGCCGACCATCCGAAAGAAGGGGGGCTCGTGGCCGTATACCCCGGCCGGGATCCGAAGCTGAAGGCGATCCTTCTGCTCGCCCACATCGATGTCGTGGAGGCCAAGCGTGAGGACTGGACGCGAGACCCGTTCACATTGGTCGAGGAGAACGGCTCGTTCTACGCGCGCGGCGCCAGCGACGACAAGGCCGAAGCGGCAATCTGGGTCGATACGTTGATCCGCTACCGGACTGAGAACTACCGGCCGCGCCGCACCCTCAAGGTAGCGCTCACCTGCGGCGAGGAGACGGCAGGCGCGTTCAATGGGGCCGAGTGGCTCACCCATAACCGCCGCGATCTCATCGATGCCGCGTTCGCGCTCAACGAGGGCGCCGCCGGGGAACTTGACACCGACGGGCGCCGAGTCTCCCTCGACGTGGAGGCGGGCGAGAAGTTTCCGCAGAACTTCAGGCTGGAAGTGACGAACCCCGGCGGACACAGCTCGCGGCCGGTGAAGGACAACGCGATCTATCGCCTCGCCGCGGCGCTCACCCGAGTCGGCGCATTCGACTTCCCGGCCCAGTTCACCGACGGCAGCCGCGCGTACTTCACCGGCATTGCGAAAATCCAAGCAGCCAAGGGCGAGACCGAGGTAGCGAATGCCATGAATGCTTTTTTGCGCAACCCGGCCAACGAACCTGCGCTCGCGCTCGTTTCGAGCAAGGATCCAAGCTGGAATGCGACCCTGCGCACGACCTGCGTCGCGACCATGCTCGATGCCGGCCATGCCACGAATGCGTTACCGCAACGCGCACGGGCAATCGTCAACTGCCGCATCTTCCCGGGGGTCGGCGTGGAGACCGTGCGTGCGAAACTCCAAGAGCTGATCGCTGACCCAGTGGTCAAAGTCACGGCGCTCGAAACGCGCGGCCCGACGTCACCGCCGCCGCCGCTGACGCCCAAGGTGCTTGCTCCGATCGAGAAGCTCGCCGCGGAGTTCTGGCCCGGAGTGCCGGTGCTGCCGATCCTGCAAGCGGGCGCTACGGATGGAGAGTTCACGAACGCCGTCGGGATTCCTACGTACGGCGTGGAACCCGTGTTCGTCGGCCGCGACCTCGGGAACATTCATGGCCTCAACGAGTACGTCGGCGTCAAGTCACTGCTCGAAGGCCGCGAGTTCCTGTACCGGCTGGTCAAGATTTACGCGGAACAGACGTAGAAGGGCAACCCGCAGCCCACGCCCGGAAATGTCCCTGCGTCAAATTCAGAACAAAACCATCGGCCTCGGAGGTAACGTTGTGTTCTTAACAACACCGCTCGCAAATCAATGCGTTGCGTATCATTGCGATTAGGTCAGTGAACAACGGCATGGCTGTAGACCGCCACCAAGCGCGCTCCGCTACGACGAGGGGTAGGGCCGGCCGTCCTTATGCACGAACCATCCAGTGCACGACGATTGCACGGGGTTGGCCACGCGACCGCGAATCAGTGCGCCGCTACCAATTTCTCCAGCGCCTCGGTCACAGACGCATGCAGTTCCGGTCCGCCGAGGTGCGCCAACTGCGGTAGAGTGTAGCGCGCTGAAAGGTCTTGCGCGATCAGAGCGCCCATAAAGTAGCCGGCCCGCGGCGGATAGCCCTCAGACTGCTTACCGGCCACAAAGTAGCGAAGGAACGTTGGCTCGTCTTTGTCATCTAGATGCGCGAGCAGACCTTTCGCGATGTCGGCAAGGTGTGGGTTGACGGCTTCCGGAATCCCGGGTTGCAGGAGGGCCGTATCGAGACTGACCACGGGGTTCATTCGCCAACTCACGAAAGTCGCGAGTCCTTCACCCCAAAGCGCCTCCAGGATGGTCGGCACAGCTTCAGCAGACGCGCCGTACACGCCTGTTGCCTGATGGTGATAGATATGAAACGTCTCGTGATCGATAAGGACTTTCAATTCGGACAGTTGGTGATAGCGCGGAATCACATCGGGCGCGAAAATGATCCGGTGCCGTCTATTCACGAATGCAGCCGAGCCATCCATTTGGCCAAAACTCGGCGCAATGTAGAACGTGAAGTCGCACTTAAAATCAGGAAACGTTTGCTGGAACTGCGCCATCAAAGGTTGCGCATGCGCAGACAAATAGCTCTCTGCCGCGGTCACTTCCTCCCGGTGTGCTTCGACGTACGCTCGCTCGTGCGCCACTGCCGCGTCCCACTTCGCGCCTGACGGCAAGTTCACGTAGTTGTCGTTGTATAGATCCGGGTGCGGGACGATCAGCGTCGCGCGAATCTGTACGGCCGCACTGCTCGTTTCCAATGATCGCCAGAAAGCAGGCATCAAATTGACGACCTTGCAGCCCGTCCCCGCTTCGGCAGCTGTAATGGCACAGAAGCATAACAGCCAGATGAAAGGACTGAGCAAGCGAAGCGTAGCGCACATCGTTTGACGTCTCCTGCCGGTTCGACCGCAATATACGCAGCCAGCCTCGAGCTGAATCGAAACGCAGCGCATGTCGCGCTCAAACGGCAGTCCGCCAGCCCATTGTATACGGGTAGGCAGGCATTCCAATGTCCGCTGTCGAGAAGATTCAAATGCAAATCGGGCGGGCTGCTATCGGGCGGCATGCGACCGAAGAAAGTTTTGCGGTCGCGGACCGCCGGGTATCGCGCGGCGGTGGCGAACTGCCGGAGTCGACCCGAAACTGCCTGTCGTGAATGGCGGCTATCCTGAAGCGAAAACTACGATCTAGTCCGATCTCCCTGGAATCTCGACGGCGAGCGGACCCCTCCGCGGGGTTCCGACGTCACGACAATCTCCGGTGGTGGCCAAATTGGCGATGGCATCCGCATGGATGCCGGCGCAGTCGATAAGCGGAAAGTCTGTGTCTCGTTCGTTGAAGGCCAGTGCGAGATCGGTGCCTCCGAGCATGATTGCCTCGACGCCAGATTCGTTAAGCAACTTTTTGCTGACCGCGGCGAAGACCGCGCGATGAGCTTCTGTAACGGTGCCGGACGCCGCCATCGCAACATAGGCTTGGTGCACATCTTCTAGATCCCGGCCGCTGGGCGGGACGATTTCCACGCTGGGAACGCCTGCATAGAGGCGCGTCTCCATGACCGTGCGAGTTCCGAGGATGCCGATCCGTTCGAAGGCTCGTTGTTCAATGGCTCGGTTAACTTCGGAAATCATGTCAACAACGGGTAGCACGGATGACGCCTTGAACGCGTCGATACAAAAATGGCCGGCGATGGATGTGATAGCGACACAGTCGGCCCCCGCGGCTGCCAAGCGGTTAGTCAGCTTCATGAAGATGGCGACTTGGGTAGCGGCGTCATTATTTGCGAGATTGCCGAGCAGCGTTGGTGTGTCGGCATGCACGATCGTCAGCTCAAGCGCCGCCTTCTTGCTGGCAAACGTTGAAATCAGGCGTCGATAGTAAAAATCAGTCGCCGCAGGGCCGATCCCTCCGATAAGGCCAATGTGCATTTGCAGCTCTCCATGAATCAATGCCCGGTCGGGGCCACCCAACCTCAGTTTACGCCGGCACGGACCACCCCACTGAAGGCAGATCCCGACCCAAACGCGCCGGTGGTGAACGGTAGGTATGTGGCAACCCAATTAGGTATTGGCTTCTTACCCGAGGACTTCTGGTGATTGTCGGTGCTGAAGCGAATCTTCACCCGGAACTAGAGCAGTTGCGCGGTCGTGGACAGTCGACCGGTAGACTTCGATAGACGTTCACACTGATTCAGCGGTAGACCTGCGCGCAAACCGCTCCCGGGCACTGACCGCCCGAAGTTGCAGCGCCCCGCGATCCGTGCAATATGGGGCGTCTGGCTCCGAAGCGGGGACCCCGCCCATCGCGCGTAATGCAGGCGCGTCGCTCCGGAATTTCGAAAACGAGATAGGCAGGCGACTCAATACCTTCACCCTTGGATCAATTTGGGAAGACAACATGACAACCTTCGTCTTGGTGCACGGTGCCTGGCACGGCGGCTGGTGTTGGAACAGAGTCAGCCACTCCTTGAACGCGACAGGAAGCAACGTCTACACCCCTACACTCACGGGACTCGGCGAGCGGGCGCACCTTGCGTCCCGTGAAACTGATCTTGAGACGCACATCGCTGATGTGCTCGGGGTATTGGAGATGGAGGATCTCACAGACATAGTCCTGGTAGGACACAGCTATGGCGGCATCGTGGTCACCGCGGTTGCGGATCGCGCCGCAGGAAGGATCGCACAGCTGGTTTACCTTGATGGTGTTGTCCCCCACGACGGACAGTGCCTCTTTAACTGCGTATCGCCTCAGGCTAAAGCGTTTTTTGAAGAGCATGCAGGGGACAGTTGGTGCATACCGGTCGCAGCGGCCAGCGTACAGTTCCTCGGACTGAAGCGGGAAGAGGACGTGCGTTGGGTGATGCCGAAGCTCAAGCCGCACCCGATCCGCACTTTCCGGGACGCCGTGCGACTCACCTCGAAGTCGCCGTCTTTGACTCGCACGTACATCAATTGCATTGGTGACAAGCCGTTGGGACAGCCGAGATCCAAGCAAGCAGAGGGGATCGTCGGCTACCACGAGTTGCAGGCGGGGCACGACGCCATGGTTGCCGCTCCGCAGGAAGTTGCAGAACTCTTGCGGAATGTCGCCAATGTCGGGCGCGAACACACCTAATCCCCTCCCGACTGGACTTGCCAAATGCGGCCGGTAAGCGGTCTTCGAGCGTTGCACTAGGCCCAAGATCTTGGCCCTAGTTGCCTGAATCCATTAGAGCTTGAGGGCTTTTGCCCCGAGCCTCTAACGAATCTCTACCGCCGTAAATCCGCGCGACTCCAGGCGTTTTGATCTTCCCGGGATTATCAGAGAAAGTATCAGGCGAGGAGCCAGCGTCCGGAATCAACGACCGCTAACTGCGTATGAATTTCGGCGGCCCTATGACCGCAGTTGGCCGGGTGGCGACCGACGGGAAGATCGCGGAACTCACCCTTTCTCGCGGGAAGCCCGGCGCACGGCCGGGTCTCTCAGTTCAAACAGTCGTCGGATTAAGCAGCGACGCCTTGCTGCTTGCGACCACGCAGCACCAGGAGGCCACCGACGAGCAGCGCCAGCCCACTACCGGCTGAGGTGGGGTCGATTTCGGGTGCCTGCGTCGCAGTGAAAGTACCGAAACTTGAGGTTGGGACGCAGTTGGTGTTCACGCACCCGCCGGCCAGGTTCGTGGCCGCCGCCACGTACCCAGTAGACACTGCACCATCTCCCGGTGTGATGTACGCCAAATTCACCTGCTGGACTGGCCCGTCTACTGCAAACGATATCCCCGGTACGTCCAGTTGCGTTGCGCCGCTGAGCAGCAGGTTGTCGTTCCCCGCGTAACCGCCCGCGGCGATAAGACCGGCAATCGTCGCCGAATCCCACGTTCCGTTCACAGCCGTGACCTGATAACTGGCTCCTGAGAGCGCAGCGGTTGTAAAAGTGCCCGAGCCACTGTCGGTTCCGCCAGACACGGTATCGGTGAACGACCAGTTCCAGGTTACCGACTGGGCGTTTGCAACTCCGCCGAGGGCCAGCAGAGATGTTAATGCAATCGTGTTCGCTAAAAAACGCATTTGGAATTCCTTACAATTGGCAATTGGCGGGTTTGATTCAGCATCTGCCTTGGCGGCATTTGTATCAAACTGGGCAAACCATTTCCGCTGTTACAAAGCAGAATTACGATCGGCGTCAACTATCCCGGTGCGCTATGTTCAATGGCGGCTTTGCGGTGGGCATTCCGCAATCGCGAACGGCAATCAATGAGCCGGGAGCTGCAGGTCTTGCGACAGCGAAACGTTTCCGCGGAAACGCCCGGCCACGGCGCACAAACGGAACCAGATTGAATCCCAAGCTGTCTCTTCCTTGGGAGTGTTAGATCGAAAGGGATTCCCAGTTGAATACGAGGGACACGCGAGACTGGCGGCCGCTGGTTTTTCTTGCAGTGCTCACGTCGCACGCCGTGATTGTGCTGCTGGTCATACGCGAGGCGCGACTGGTGAATTTCTCACCCAATGATTCCGATGAGCCACTGGTCCTAATGCTCTTACACGATAAAGCCCGGGCGACCACGGATACGATGACACCACGGCGCTCGGCTGTTTCACCACCTGCGGCAATACCAAGGAATCGCACTGTGATCCCCGAACCTGGGCCGGACAATTCGATAACGGTCCCACCCGAAGCACCACCGCAGCCCAGGATCG
>Ga0185299_10003551_pt1 | contig 20389 bp, 23 predicted proteins | sample PaiPotPPA55metaG_FD_128002 | JGI IMG/M metagenome (GOLD analysis project Ga0185299, IMG submission 128002) | Iron sulfur acid spring bacterial and archeal communities from Banff, Canada, to study Microbial Dark Matter (Phase II) - Paint Pots PPA... ... | reverse complement strand
GGTGGCGGGAGACGCGCGATAGTAACCAAGGTCATGCTCCCTCCGTCCGGAATGGGACTGTTACGAAATCCGAACACGCGAATTGTGCTTCGCAATTTTGCAGAGTACAACTGAGCAGCAGTGACGACAATGCGCGACATCGTCTATCTTTCGCTCGGATCCAATATGGGAGATCGCGAGGCCCATCTGCGCGATGCGATTGCCCGGCTTCAAGCTGAGGGTCGTGTCGTGTCAATTTCTTCGTTCTACGAGACCGAGCCTGTCGAGTTCACTAACCAGCCATGGTTTTTGAACTGCGCGGTGGCTCTCGAAACGAGGGACACTCCGGAGGAACTGATGGCGTCCATCCTCCACATCGAGCGTGAAATCGGCCGTCAACGCATCCAGAGAAAAGGCCCGCGCATCATCGACATTGATATCCTTCTTTTCTCAGATAGGATTATTGACTCGAAGGAGTTAACCGTTCCACATCCTGCAATGCACCAGCGACGTTTTGTACTTCAACCTCTGGCCGAAATCGCGCCTGATGTGCTGCACCCAGTGTTGCAGAGAACCGTTCGCCAACTCCTCGACGATCTGCCCGTTGGACAAAGGATTCGCCTTTTCAACAGTGACCACAGCGCCAATCGTAGACCCGACGACCACCTACCCAAGACCAAGGACGGCACTACGGCAGAATGAGCCGGCTGCCCGCATCCTGGGGCGCGAACATGGACGCTTCCTTTTCGGGGAACTGAGCGAACAGAAATTCCACGAACGCCCGTGACTTCGGACGTCCCGTCGTTCGCCCGTGCGCCAATCGCACCAGAAAGACCAGGGCTTTGAGCACGTCGGAATCCCGAAGCGTCGAGTAGCCGGTATGTTTCTGCTCCGCCTCGCGGTACTCTTTCACCATGTTCTCGACCTCGGCGGCAGCCCTGCGCTGCGATTCGCTGGTCAAGGGCTGCTCGTAGTGCAATCCTGAGTTCACCAACCGCTCATAGCTTTTCGACAAGACCGTCAGCGCGGCAATCAGATCCTGATCGTGCAGGCTACGGTCGGCTCGAGCAGCTTTGGCCAAGGCGTAGGTCAGACCCATCATCAGATGTTCCTTCTCATACAGGAACTGATCGGAAACCTCGACCTGCAGAAACAACGTCGCCGGATCGATCTGGTCCGAGGAGCGCGGTTTTTCGTGCTCGCGCGCCTGCAGCAGATACGGGCAATCGCTCGGACAATCCAAGGTCACTTCACGCTGCTCGCCGCAGCATTGTGGGCAAATGCGACCGTGCACAGCGGGACAAAAGCGTTTTTCTTTGCGAGCCTTACAGATAGAACAACTCAAATGCTGAACTCCTCTTACATGATGGTTTAACGCAGGTTACCACGTTGGTACGCATAACAGGCCTACTCCATCATCCCCATGCACGAGAAACCCTGTAAAAATGCCATGTTCCGCGTTTGTAAATTATAAAACCCTCGTAAAATAAGGTGTTTTCCACAGCCCAATGGGTATAAGATAGGCCCCGCTAGTATTAAACTGAATTACTGTCGAGGAGAAAAAACACAATGGCATCAGGTTTGACAAAGACACAGCTCATTCGGCATCTCGCCGAAAAAACCGAGCTTCCCAACAAAACCGCAGCGGCATTCCTGGAACAGCTGGCTGATACCGCTATCAAAGAAACCAAGAAGAACGGCATCTTCGTTGTGCCCGGCCTGGGCCGTCTGGTGAAGGCGCACCGCAAGGCTCGCGTGGGACGCAACCCGCAGACCGGCGAACCCATCCAGATCAAGGCTAAGACCGTCGTGAAGTTCCGCGTCGCCAAGGCCGCGAAAGACGCGATCGCCCCTAAGAAGTAATTACGGCTCTTCTGTGAATCGAGGCCGGCCGAGCGCCGGCCTTTGATTTTGTGTCGAAACAGGTTTCAAAGTTTCAAGGTTTCAGAGTTTCAAAGTACCAGGCAGCGCAAGAAGTCTTAGATCATGAACTTTGAAACCTTGTAACATTGAAACCTTGAAACCTGCTTCTATCCTCAACTGGATCGTCATCGGAATCGGCGACATCGCGACCCGCCGTGTCATCCCTGCGATCCAAGCCGAGCCCCGAAGTCGTCTCTATGGCCTCGTGACTCGCGATCCCGTAAAAGCGGCTTCCTACAATGTGCGCGTCTGGGAAACGCTGGACCTTGCTCTCTCCGATCCCGAAGTTCACGCGGTCTATGTGGGCACTCCGGTGTTCCTGCACGCGCCCCAAACCATGCAGTCGCTTCGCGCCGGTAAACCTGTTCTTTGCGAAAAGCCAATGGCCATGAACGAGGCGGAGGCTCGGAGCGTGGTGCAGGCAGCAGATGAAACGGGGAAGATATTTGGAGTTGCTTACTACCGCCGCAGCTACCCCAAAGTACAGCGAGCGAAACGACTGCTCGACGACGGCGCGATCGGAAAGCCGATTGTGGCCGAACTCACTTCTCACGGTTGGTTTGACGGGCAGGGCAGCCGCAGTTGGCTGGTCGACCCCGCCAAGGCTGGAGGCGGACCGCTCTTCGACATCGCTTCACACCGCATCGACGTTCTGAATTTTCTGTTCGGCCAGCCGCTGCAAGTCACCGCGCAACTGTCCAATGTGGTGCATCACTATGCAGTCGAAGACAACGCCACCGTGATGATTGAGTACCCAGGCGGAGTTCGCGGGATTGTCGACGTTCGCTGGCATTCCAAGGTGAACCGCGACGAATGCCGCATCCGCGGCATCGACGGCGAGATGGAATTGTCTCCGCTGAATGGGCCCGACCTCGTCTACCCCGGCGCACACGAGATTCTCCCGCCGCACGCCAACCTGCACTATCCCATGCTGGAGAATTTTGTCGATGGGATCGAAGGCAAAGCTCCATTACTCGCCAGCGGAGCATCGTCCTTTTGGACCGACTGGGTGACCGAGCAAGCCCGTCGCACTTCGTAGGCCCGGCATCTGCCTGCCCTCGCTGTCGCCAGAGCAAATGTGGGGGCAGCCGCCGAGCGGCTCTTTGCCCGAACCATGCACACTAGCGGGTAGTGTTTCCGTATTCGTTCCTCACTACCTCGCCGTCCTTCATCACAAATTTCACGCGCTCGAGTGTGGTCACATCCTTGATCGGATCGCCATCCACCGCGACGATGTCCGCCCACGCCCCAGGCTCCAGCGTGCCCACCTTGCCTGACCACCCCAGCAAATCCGCCGCATTCACCGTCGCCGCCTGAATCGCCTGCAGCGGCGTCAACCCCAGTTTCACCATCACGGCAAATTCATGCGCGTTCAGACCATGAGGATACACAGCTGCATCCGTGCCGAAAGCCACCTTCACTCCACTGGCAAACGCATGCGCAATATTTTTGCGCGCAGCAGGCATAACGTCCTTGGCCTTGGCCAGCAGAAAATCGGGCACGTGGTTTTTTTCGGCATTGTCCAGGAACCAGTCGCCCAGGTAAAGCGTGGGCACAAGATAGGTGCCGTTCTTCTTCATCTCCGCGATAGCAGCGTCGTCAATGTAAGAGCCGTGCTCAATCGAATCCACTCCCGCCTCCGAAGCCCAAAGAATGGCTTGCGCTCCGTGGGCATGGGCCGCAACTTTACGACCCAAGCGGTGGGCCTCGGCTACAATTGCCTTCATTTCTTCCAGCGTGTACTGCGACGCCTGCGGATTGTCGCCCTTCGAGAGCACCCCACCCGAGGCCATGAACTTGATCAAGTCCGCGCCATACTTGATGTTCTGCCGAACCATGTGACGCACGCCGTCCACGCCATCGGCCACGCCTTGAGAGGTGGCGTGGTATTCGAACGGCAGCAGGTTATTGTCGGCATGTCCGCCGGTAATGGTGAGCGGAGGCCCGCTCACCAGCATCCTCGGCCCGAGAACATCCCCCGCGTTGATCGCGTCACGCAACGCTACGTCAGTGTAGCCGCTCGCCCCGACGTTGCGCACCGTCGTGAATCCCGCCAGCAACGTGATCCGCGCATTCTTCGCGCCGATCAGCGCCTCTCGCGGTACGGAAGTTGCCAAGCGCTCGTATCCGAACCTGGGTTCCATGGTCAGATGGGTATGCGCGTCAATCAACCCCGGCAGCACGGTGGCATTCGACAGTTCGATCCGCGCGGCATCCGTGGGAATCTTCGCCTCCCCTGTAGCGCCGGAACTGATGATCTTTCCGTCTTCGATGACCAGTGTTTGGTCAGCCAGCAACTTGCCTGACTTCACATCAAGCAGATGCCCCGCATGCACCGCGACGTGGCGCGAGGTCTGCGCAAACCCCTGCATTCCTAAACAAGAGAAGGCAACCACGGCCAGAACTGCCCAAGTCTTCTTGGTCATGAAATTTCTCTCCCTTTTATCAACACAGCGACTAATTACGACTTGCCCGCCCCCGGCCGTCCATCCAAACCCCAGACCTCCCCAGCGTCAGCGGCAAAAAAGATGATAAGCAACAAAATCAATGGCAAAGTATCCAACCTGGCTCCGAAATAGCGCCACAATGGCGCTCCGTGGCCGGGTTCCCACCACGCAGCGAGAGTCAGATTGATCAAGAACAAGATGCCCAGAACGGAAGCGGACCGCACCCAAAGCCCGATCAGCAAAGAGATTCCAACCAGCAGCTCTACGACCCCAACCAGATAACCGAAAAACACCGCGTGCGGCAAAACCAGCGCCGACAAAACTGGACGATAAAAACCGAGGGCGCTGTTTGCAATGTAATCATGCAGATAAGTCTGAAACCCACCGTGGGCAAAGCCCGGCCCTGCTACCTTGTATTCTCCGAACAGCAGAAAGAATAGTGACGTGGCAATACGAACTCCAGCGATCGTGCGGGGCAAAGCAGAAGAGGTTTCCATCAGCGGAGGTCGTGGCCGGCGTAGTTTTGCTAGCCCCCCGGCCCGTCATTGGAAACATATTGCTCGAGCGATTCCAGTTCGCGGCTCAGATCGTCCACACGCCACTCCAGCAGATTTCGGATAGAGAGAATCCCCAACAGCTTGCCGTTGTCATCGGCGACCGGCAGATGGCGAAAGTGCCGCTCCAGCATAATGCTCAGGGCCTCTCCCGCGCCCGTGCCTCGCGTAGCCATCTCGACCGGCGTGGTCATCAGTTCACGCACTGAGGTCGTCCTCGGGTCCACATGGCTGAGCGACATCTTCCGTAACACATCTCGTTCAGTAAAAATCCCCGCTACACGAAACTCGCTGTCGACCACCGCGACCGCTCCCACGTGGTGGTCTAGCATCTTATGAATGGCGTCGGCGACCGTGGCTTCCAGACTCACCGCGGCAATCTCCCGATCACAAAGATCCAACACGCTCATAAATACCTCCTTCGACCGGTCCCCCTGGACTGATTCCCACCACAAGATGGGATTGTGGCATTATGCTCACGCCAGCCCGGATGTCAAGAAAATTGGAACGTTCTGCGAGGGGGTAAGCGTTGGATCGGTCTAGAAGGGAGGTTGCGCATATCAGAGCGCCCGATCCTGAGTGAGCCGGGAGGAGCGAGACCAGTCGCACCTCCCGGCTTACTTCAGGATAGTTTCAGTCCTCGGGACTCTTAGTCTTTATGGTTCCCGTCATGATGGTTTTTGTCCTTGTTATCGTCAGAATGGCTGCCCTTGCCGCCATCTCCGTTGTCATTGTCGTCATTGGAGCAGCACTTATGGATCTCGATGTGCCCACCTTTAATCTCACCCGAGGCGCTGTAGCCGGTTGAAAAGCGGATAGTGAACGTAGCTGGAGCCGACTCGTTGTCGCTCACATCCAATTGATACGTACTATCCTGTCCGTTAATTTCGGCGACGCCTTGAATGCGCCGCGAGTTTGGTCCCCGCTCAAGATATGCGGTGACGCTCGTGCTCTTCATCCTGAGGTCGATGCCGCGGTCATGGTAAACGACTTCTCCACGCAGCGCGCGATCCTGGCCTTTGTCGCTTTCGTCTTGGTCTTTGCCGCACTTGCATCCAGCTTCAAAACCAAACGTCGCTTTGCCACCGGATGGCCCGGCGATGAAGCCGCCGCCGGTCGTGAAGTCTTTGCACTGCTGGCCGCCGCCACCACTGCCGGAAGCCGCAACTGTGATGGCATTGCTATCGAGTGTCACAGCACCATTCAGGGCGAATACACGGCCGGTCACGCTGGTACCAGTGGTGACCGTGTCGCTGGTGAGCGCGAGAATGCTTCCTGCAAAAGCCGTGTCCGTGCCTAGAGTGGCCGAACTGCCGACCTGCCAGAAAACATTTCCTGCAGCCGCCCCATTGGTCAGAACCACAGAGGAATTGCTCGCTGTCGTTAGCGTGCTACCGATCTGGAAAACGTAAACACCGCTGCCGTCGAGCGTGAGAGTTCCGGTTAACTGCGCCGATGTAGCAGGAAAGCAGTAGACGCCAGGCGAGAGCGTGACCGCGCCGGGACTGGTGCCCAGAATCATTCCGGTCAGGTTGGTTCCGCAGGGTTCCCCTACCAGGTCAGCGTACGCAATCAGTGCCGCACTCTGTGCCGCGCCCGCGAGAGAACCCGCGCCAGTATAGATCGTCCCGTTCACCGTTCCTGGGCCGCCGGTGCAGGGGGCTGGGAATCCAGTACAGGAAGTGCCTGGACTCACACCCAGGTCTCCGGTGATGATCGAGGGGCCTGTGTTCGTCACCGTTGAGGCTCCTAAGACGGCAAAGCTCTGCGCGGCACCAAGTGGCGGGGCGGTCTGCGCCCACACCAGGGTGCCCAGGCTTAACAGGTAAATAATCAGGAAAACCTTTTTCATTACGCATCCTCCAAAATTGTCTTTGTGTAAGGTGAGTTGTCAGGTGAGCGGCATTGCCGCCAGGTGCCCGTTTCCTGGCATGTACCGGATCCATGCAAGCCCGGGTGCATAAGAACTCTGGCAGGCATCGGTTTGAGCCGGTGTGCAAAAGAGAACACTTTGGACGAATTGAGCGGCGTGTGACCGAAATGGTTCGGGCAACTGGAAATTGTTCCAAATCGGGCGAAGAAGTGCGGAATCGTTCATCCTTAATTCCAGTGCCCAAAAACAGTGTGCTTGCGCCCGCGACGCGGTTCCACGAAGTGAAGGGAACAACAATCAGGATGTCGGCGACGTTACGTATGAGGCAACATGAAGCCAAAGGGGAAGCCGAAAGAACTTTGAAATGTTCTGAGAACGAAGGGCGACTTCCTCACACTCGCGTACTTACGCTTCAACCACCGCATCCGCTTCAATCTCAACCAAAATTTCCGGTGAGATCAGTGCACTCACCTGCACCATCGAAGTAGCGGGGCGTATATCGCGAAAATATTCTCCGTGCGCCTTGCCGACTTTTTCCCACTCCGCAATGTTCGTCACGTACATCCGAGTGCGCACCACATCTTTCATGCTCGCGCCCGCCTTCTTGAGTGCGCTCTCGATGTTCTTCAGTGTTTGCACCGCCTGCGCGTACACGTCCCCCACGCCGATGATCTTGCCATCCGGACCAGTCGCGGTTGTCCCCGAAACGTGGATGTAGGAACCCACTTTCACCGCACGAGAGTAACCTACGATGGGTTCCCAGGCGGTCCCGCTGGCAACATTCTGTCGTTTCAAATTTTGATGACTCATGTGGTTCCTCCTGTGCGGCCTCATTCTACAAGGCTGAACGCCCAATGTACGGGCGCGAATTGGCAGCCGTTTTCTCCGAGTGCCAACAAATACAGCGAAATCCGCGGATTCCTCATTTACGAACCCGCCCTCTTCTAACGAATACCATGCACAACTTATTCGCCTTCCATCCGCTTCTAACGAATTAGAAAAACGAATCATGGCGATAAACAAAAGTCACTTGCGCCGTGGTATCGAAGTAAGGTATCAACTGACGCAGGTAGCTGAAACTGCGTGTAACGCGGAGTTTAGGGGGCCCAAAATGATTCCGGAATCGCATCCGTTGCAGGAGTTATTTCAGGATCTTGTGGGGCGTCACTATGCCGAGGAAATAGGCATTCGCGATCCTCAAATCGTCGCCTATGTTTCTCATTTACTGGCGGAATTCTGCGAAGCCGATCAACTCTACAAAGTGCATGACGCGGTCGATCGTCCTCTGGCGGACGTCGGCGAGATGCTGCTGGAATCCGATCCAGTCTATGGTCCCGCGCCTTCTTTCGACCGCGAACGCCAGGTGCGCAAACATATCGGCGACTACACGCTCTTTTTCGCCGGCATGTTCCCCGAAAGCATCAATCATTTCCGGCTCCGCCGCCAGCGTCTGGAAAATTTCGTTGAGTGGGTGAAAGCCGGCAAGGAAAGCTATTACATCGTTTCCAAGTTCGAGCACTTCGAGTACGCCAAGGTCGCGCCTTTGTTCGCTAGTCTCTCGAAGAACTTTGAAGGTTGCGTCTACGGGCTGAACATGGTGAAGAACGATCTGGAGGAGATGCAACATCCGATTTTTCGACGCGACAAGGCTCGCCGCACCGACGAACGGATCATGTAGGGCTGTTTACTTTGCGCGGAGATCAGCGGCGGGAACCTCGCGCTTAAATACGCAGATCCGCTCCACTACTCATGCGGTAAAAGCTCAAGGCTGAACTACCTTGCACCAAATGCCGGAACCGGCGCAGGTGCCCAAATTCCTCGCCTGGGTCAAACTTTTTTTCATGCTCGGCAATCACGACCGACATCGCCCAGACCAGCGACGAATCCGCTAATGCCCTCAGTGTTTTGGCATAAGCGTCCTGCATCCGGTATGGGGGATCGACGAACACGACATCGGCCGCCACATGTTGCCGCTCCATGCGCCAGAATGCCCGCGGCAACTCATCCTGAAGAATTTTGAAGCCGCTGGCAATGCCCAGGCTTTGCAAGTTGGCGCGGATCGCATCCGCCGCCGGCGCCGAATGCTCCACGAAATACACTTCCTTGGCTCCGCGGCTCAGGGCCTCGATTCCGATCGCTCCCGTTCCCGCAAACAAATCAAGCCAGACGCTGCCCTCGAGCGCGGCCGGATTGCCCGCTGTCAGCACGTTAAACAGCGTCTCCCGCAGGCGGTCCGAGGTGGGACGCACGTCCATCCCGCGCAACGAACGCAGAGGTCGGCTTCGATATTTTCCCGAAATCACTCGCATGCCTCTGTACTCTTGGATGCCGCAATCAATATATCTATGCATGTAGAATAAAAGTAGCAGAGGCCTATGCGAAGCTGGTCCATCCCGGTTGGGCGCCTGTTCGGCGTGGATGTGCGCATCCACTTCACGTTTCTTGTCTTGCCCATGTTCATCTTCTGGACGGAGTACGCCGTCCACCAGAGTTCGGCCAATGGGCCTCGCGACCTGGCGCTGTCCGGCATCATTCTCGCTTGCGTGAGCGCCCACGAGTGCGGTCACATGTTCGCCGCCCGGCGCGTCGGTATGATCCCAAAAGCACTGATCCTGCTGCCGCTGACCGGGGTCGCGCTCTATGACGAATCGCGTGTCGAGAAGACGCAGCCTCCCGCATTGCTCTGGAAGCGCGATATTCGTCTTGCTCTGGTCGGACCGCTCGTGAGCCTTGCCCTGGCGGGTCTAGCGGCCGCCGCCGTAACTGCCGCTGGTCACGGGGGGGAGCTTTGGCAATGGCCTTTTCTCCAAGCGTCTAAATTGCCGAAAAGTGTTGTATGGGCGAATCTCTATCTCGCAATTTTCAATCTCATGCCGGCGTATCCGCTCGACGGTGGGCGCGTCCTGCGAGCTTTCTTGTCTCGCACTCTGGATGCTTCCGCCGCCACGCGGCGCGCGGTGTCGATCAGCAACGCCATCGCCATGGTCCTGATGCTCGCCGGCCTGTTCAGCGATAGCTGGCTTACCATGGTCGGTGTCATCGTTTTCTCCGCCGCCCAACTCGAAGAGCGTGCGCTCGTATTCCAGTCGGTGCTCGACAACGTGCGCCTCGAAGAAGTCATGCTCACTGACTTCGCCACCTTATCTCCAGCAGATACCTTGGAAGATGCTCTGGAAAAAGCGGTTCACTCACTGCAAGATGATTTCCCCGTGGTTCGGGGTAGCGACATGGTTGGCGTGATTTCGAAGCAGCGCATTCTCGATGCTCTCCGAGCCGAAGGAAACGGCTACGTCCAGGCCGTGATGAACAAAATCTTCGAGGTCTCTCTGCGCCAGGAATCACTCAGCTCCGCCTTCCGCAAATTGACTGCGCGCAATTCCAGCATCATCCCGGTCGTCGAAGATCAGCGTCTGATCGGCATCGTCACTCTGCAGAACCTGATGCACTCCATGGCCCTGCTAGCCGAAAGCCGCAAGTTGCGCCGCGATGAAGCGGAATCGTAGTCATGCTGCCAAAGTTGCCTCGTTCGATCGTCGTGATCGTCTTTCTTGCCGCAGCCCTTCCGCCCCCCCCGGTTCAGCGCAAGAGGGTAACTCCGCTCAATCCCCAGACTCGAAATCGCAAGCCGCGAACTTTGCCGGATGCTACAAGTTGCAGATGGGACGATGGTGGCCCTGGTCTCTGGGGGAAGATGCACAATTCGCTACGCCCCCAAACCAAATTGAGCTGACCCTTCAGCGGGCGACGGAAGGATTTGCGAAAGGCCAGCTAATAATTCGCCAGAGGCCCTCTGGCGAACGGTCTTGGCGAATTTCTTACTGGATGTTGACCGGGACTAACAAGGCGGCCGCTATATGGAGCAGCGGCCTTTCAGGAGTAAGCATCAACTTCACGAAACATGGTTATGAACTCCGGGGCTGGGCACATGCTCATTTCGATTCTTGGCGACCGCCGCATATTGCGCGCGTTACGGCAGTGCGGATTGCCTGCCAGTCAGCACAATAGTTGCCTGATATTGTTCGAGGGTCAGAACAATTGCACCGCCTTCGCCTGGTGCACCGCCGGAATCGTCCGCAACTTCGCCAGAACTTCCTCCGGCACTCGTCCATCCACGTGGACCACGGCAATCGCCTCGCGCGGCTGGTCCGATTCTTTCTGGACTTCTTTTTCCACCCCCCGCCGTCCCAACGAGAAATTAGCGATGTTGATCGATTCCTCTCCCAGAATCGTGCCCACTTTGCCAATCACGCCCGGCACGTCGCGGTTCCGCAGATAAATCAGGCTGCGCTCGAGTGGCGCTTCCACGTCAATGCCATCCACCTGCAACAGCCGCGGCGCGTCCCCATGCAGCACCGCTCCCTTTACCATGTGCTCTTCCGTCGAAGTCTTTAGAAAAATCGACAGGACGCTCCCCGCGCCTCCGGTCGAAGCTTTCGCCTTGTGCGATTCAAGGACGCGCAACCCGCGTTCCTCGGCGATTGTGGCCGCATTTACCAGATTCGCTTTTTCCTCCAGCGCTTGATTCAGAATGCCCTTGATTGCCCCGTTGCGGATGAGTTCCGTCTTCCATTCCGCGATGTGCCCGCTGTAGCGAATCGAAATTTCTTCGATGCTTCCTGCCGAAACCTGCGCCAGGAATCCTCCCATGCGCTCCGCCAGCACAATGTAGGGCTGCATCGTCTCATACTCTTCGGCCGATACGGATGGCACATTCACCGCGTTCTGAATCACGCCGTGCTTCAGATATTCCTTCACCTGTTGTGCAATCTGTACGCCCACCGCCTCCTGCGCCTCGGACGTTGAACCGCCTAGATGCGGCGTGAGCAGGACATTTTCCAGCGCCAGCAGTGGCGAATTCTTCGGAGGCTCTTCGGCGAACACATCGATTGCCGCCGCCGCAATGTGTTTCGTCCTGAGAGCGTTGGCCAAATCCGCCTCATTCACCAATTCGCCGCGCGCGCAATTCACCAGCCGCACGCCCTTCTTCATCTTCGCGATGGACACCGCATTAATCATCCCCGTGGTCTGCGGTGTCAGCCCCACGTGTAGCGTGATGTAGTCCGCCGCCGCGTACAGTTCATCGAGCCCCGCCAGACGAATCCCCTGTTCCTTCGCCACCGCTACCGAAACAAATGGATCGTGCCCAACCAACTCCATGCCAAACGCCCGCGCCCGGCGTGCTACCTCCATGCCGACACGTCCCAACCCGATAATGCCCAGCGTCTTCGCCCTCAGTTCTGTCCCTTGCAGAGACTTCTTCTCCCATTTACCCGCGTGCATCAGCGAGTCGGCACGGCATAAATGTCGAGCCATCGACAGCATCATTCCCAGCGTTTGTTCAGCGACCGCGACCGCATTGGCCCCCGGCGTGTTCATCACCGCAATGCCTTTGTGGGTGGCCGCATCCAAATCGACGTTGTCCACCCCCACTCCGGCTCGCCCAATCACGCGCAGCTTTTTCGCGTGCTCCAGAAGCTTGGCATCGGCCTGCACTGCCGAGCGGACGATCAACGCATCCGCCGACTCCAGTTCTTTCTCCAGCTTGCCATCCAGTTGATCGGCGGTAAGGACCGTCCACCCCGGCTCTTGCAACTGCGCCACGGCCGAGGCCGAAATTTTTTCCGCTACGAGAATTTTCACGAATAACTTTCCTTTGAACGAGAGTGTGTTTAGGAAGCGGGGAGAATGAGGGCCACCTGGAACGAATGTGACCCCGACGTTCAGGCGCCGACCAGTTGCCGCTTCCCGGTTTGGGTGCGGGCATAGACTTCCTGCGCTGCCCGCACCGCCGCGCCATACTCCACGTTGCGTCCGGTGACCGTTGCCAGCACGTGCTCCAGCGCGCCCAGAATGCCGATGGTGTCGAGATAATCGTAATACCCAATGTGAGCGATGCGAAATAGTTGGCCTTTCATTTCGCCCTGCCCGTTTGCCACCACTGCATCGAACGCTTCTCGAAATTCCTTCACGATCTTGCTTGAGTCGGTTCCCTCGGGGGCGCGAATCGCGGTCAGCGCGGCCGCCGGCGACGATGCATATAGCTTCAATCCCAAAGCCTGCGCTGCCGCCCGTGTCATCTCGGCGCATAATTCAGCATTGTTCACCAACTCTTCCCGTCCCTTGCTGAGGTCTCCTTTGCCCATGCCGCGCACAAATTCGAGCGCCGCTCCCAGTGCCGCAAATAAGGACGTTGCCGGCGTGTAAGCCGACTCGCCCTTGGCCGCCGACTTCCGCTCTTTGCGTAAATCAAAGTAATAACGCGGCGACGTCGTCGTATCCATCCGCTTCCACGCTCGCTCGCTTACCGCACAGTACCCCAGGCCCGGAGGAATCATCAGCGCCTTCTGCGATCCGCCAATAATCACATCTACGCCCCATCCATCGACATTGAAATGGGTCGTCCCCAGGCCCGTGATCGCATCCACCACCAGCAGTGTGTCATTTCCTGAAGCTCCGCCGTGCGTCCGCACAATCTTCGCGATGCCTTCTACGTCATGCCGCGCACCGGTCGAACTCTCCGTCGCCTGCACAAACACTGCGCGCACGTCAGGCGTGACTCGCGCCCGAATCTCGTCCAGCGAAAATGTTTTACCGTAGGGAACGCTGAGAACATCCACGTTGCAGCCAAACGCCTTGGCCAGCCCCGTCCAGCGCTCACCAAATTTCCCCGCCGTCAGCACCAGGACCTTGTCGCCCGGCGACGTCAGGTTCGACACCGACGCCTCCATTACGCCCGTGCCCGAACAAGCCAGCACCAGCACGTCGTTCTTCGTGCCGATAAATTCTTTCATGTCGGCCAGCACGCGCTGAAATAAAGCGCGGAAGTCCGCTGTCCGATGATGCGCCGTGAACGAAGCCATGGCTGTCTGCGCCGCCGGCAGCAGCGGCGTCGGCCCGGGAGTAAAAAGGCGGTTCTTATGCAACATGGGAATTGTGTCCTGAATACCTGAGAATGAAGTCCTTCAGTAGTTTATCGGATGCCGGCACATTGCGGTACACGCTTCCCTTCTGCTCGCCGGAGCAGTAAGGAAGCGCGTAAATAATTTGAATTTAGGACCGGGCAGATTTTGAGGCGAGAATTTCGGGCTTGGCAATGTCAGGCGCTTTGGCGAACAACTCCTTCGCCTTCGCGAAAAGCGCCTTCGCGATTTCTCCGTTAAGATGCGCGTTGCGTCCGTTTTCGTCCGCGAACGTATCGAAGATGCCATACTTCCCCGGCCCCAACTTGATGGCGTACCAACTGATGGTCCCCTGCTCACGCTCCGCCAACGGCTGCGCCGATTTCAGAAACTCTTCTACTTCCTTCTCTTTGCCCGGCTTAGCTTCGAGTTGCGCCCAAATTGCAAGCTTTCCCATGTTTGTGTTCCTCCTCCGCATCAGATGCGCGAGAGACCGGTTTGGTGGCGAGTTTGATGGAAGAATCTCCAACGCTAAGAATTAAGAATTAAAAATGATGAGGCTGCCCACCCAGCCGCGTTCTTTGCGGCTAGAGTGGGAATTTTTACTTTGTCTTTGGATGTCGCCACATCCGAAGTCCAGAGGCAGACATCCAACGTCTATAATCCCCTCATGAGCCTCACCGAACAAATACAGAAAGACATTGTCAGCGCCATGAAGGCGAAGGACGAAGCGCGCCTCTCCGCCCTGCGGATGGTGAAGAGCGCCTTGCACCATCGCCAGGTCGAAAAGATGGCGCCGCTCGACGAAAAAGAATCCCAGGCCGTCCTGTCCACACTGATCAAGCAGCGCAAGGAATCCGTCGAGCAGTTCACCAAAGGCGGACGCCAGGAAATGGCCGACAAAGAGGCCGCCGAGATCGTCCTGATCGAATCTTATCTCCCGAAAGCCGCCGGCGAAGCGGAAATAGTCGCAGGCGTGAAAGCGGCCATCGCCGAAATGGGCGCGCCCACGATGAAAGACATGGGCACAGTCATGAAAAACTCAATGGCAAGATTCGACGCCGCGGGCGTGCGCGTGGATGGCAAAATGGTAAGCGAAATTGTGAAGAAAGAACTAGCCGGGAAGTAGCCTGGATCGGGAATTCGGGCTGTGGGGAATCTTGTCTTTGCTGGTCCCCAAGCCTGTAGAGTGAGCAGTATGTGGTATATCAGTTCAGTAGCAATTGACACAGTAAAACGTAAGGAGAGAACCATGAAATGTCCCGCAATCGATGAACGGATGGAGCTTCCTCTTTATGGACTCTCTGAAGCAGCTCTCTATCTTCGAGTTCCGATAAAAACTCTTGAATATTGGGCATTTGGTAGGGGAAGAGTGGCGCCTTTAATCTCCGCTGCGCGAAAACAACCGCGAGCATTATCGTTCATGAACCTTTTGGAGTGCCACATGCTCGCCTCGATGCGCAGTCTTTACGATTTGCGCCTCCCCAAAATTCGCCGGGCAGTTGCGCATCTGAACAAGACTTCCAGATTTAGGCATCCTTTGATCGAGGAGCCGTTGTTCACCAATCGTATTGACCTACTTATAAAAGAGATTGACGAGTTCATCAATTTGTCCAAGGGGGGGCAGCTCGCAATTCCAGAGATCGTGGAGGCCCACTTGGAGCGCGTCGAGTATGACAAGACTTTGGGAGCGTTTAAGTTTTACCCTTTCGTGCGGGAGAGAAGCGCGACAGAGCCCAAGTTAATTGTCATTGATCCGGGACTTGGTTTCGGCAAGCCCGTTATCTCTGGTACTGGTATATCCACTGCTGTGATCGCTTCTCGCTTTAACGCCCGCGAGTCGATGCCCGACCTAGCCAAGGAATATGGCCTCGAAGAAGAGCAGATCGAAGAGGCAATCCGCTGGGAGACCCGAGCAGTTGCAGCTTGACGATTTCGTCCTCTACTTGGACGAAAATCTAGACAACTGTCAGCCCATCCTCCAAGCGTTGGAGGCCAAAGGCGTCCAATACAGACGCCACCGAGATCACTTTGCCCGCGGAACAGGGGATGAGGTTTGGCTTCCGTTTGTCGCCGAGCGGGGATGGATTGTTCTGACGAAAGACAAAAGAAATCGCTATAACGAAATAGAACGCGACGCCGTACGGCGGCATAAAGTACGGGAGTTCTATTTCGGTTCCGGCAATTTCAATGGTGCTGAAATGGCGCAAGCGTTACTGGACGCAGTCTCTCAGATGAAAGAACTGTCTAGAACCTACAATGCCCCACTTGTTGGGAGCATTACGCGCTCGGGGCATGTGACTGTCGTCTACGATGAGCATGGTTCGACACATGAAAGGCGTAAGGCGGACTCGTGGCGTAAGTAGGACGATGCAATTCACTTTCCCCTCTGCAATTCCCGATATGCCTCGCTCTTCGAAACTCCCCGCTCCTTCGCCACCTTCTTCAGCGCGACTTTCTCATCCACTTTCTCTTCAGCCATAATTTGCTCGACTCGCTGACGTACCGAACGGCGGACGAATGCGTCCGTCCCTACGCGAGTATCTTCGGCTTCCGCCTTCCCAATCAGCAATGTGATCTCGCCCTTGACCGCCTCGCGCGTCTTCAAGTTCTTGAGCACTTCGCCCGCACGCCCGCGCAGGAACTCCTCGTGCAACTTGGTGACTTCCCGCGCGACCACTACATCCCGGGCTTCGCCCAGAGTCTCGACAACATCTTCTAGAGTCGCCACAATCCGATGCGGCGCCTCATAAAAAACCTGCGTCCGTGGAGAGCTCTTGATCGCCTCCAGTGCCGCCCGCCGCTCCCCGCGCTTCGCGGGAAGAAATCCGCTGAAGCGAAACGAATCCGTAGGCAGCCCGCTCGCCACCAGCGCCGCCAGAAATGCCGACGCCCCCGGAATGGGCACCACCGGCACCCGATGCCGAATCGCCAGCGCAATCAGACGATACCCAGGATCGGAAATCCCTGGCATGCCCGCATCCGTCACCAGCGCGACGCTCGCCCCCTCCTGCATCTCCTTCACCAACTCCGCCGCCTTCGTCATCTCATTGTGCTCGTGATAGCTGGTGGTGCGCGTCGCGATCGCATAATGATTGAGCACCTTCTGAGTCTGCCGCGTGTCCTCGCATGCAATCACATCCACTTCCTTCAACACGCGCACCGCTCGCAGCGTAATATCCTCCAGATTCCCAATCGGCGTGCCCACCAGATAAAGCGCCGGTCCCAAGAAGCGAGATTTCCCGGCAGCCGGAGTCTGGTCCGAACCGTGGCTGAAGTCACCCATGCGCGGAGTCTATCACCGTCATGACCGCCATTCCGGCGGCTGCTCTGAAACGATTCGCTGAGAAATTGTTGGAAAAGGACTGATCAGCACAACCCCTATCGCGCCAGCCAGAATTGACGCAATCGCTGCGGCCCCCTAAAATCAATATGAAACCGAGTTGTCCCTCGCAACCGTCTCACACTCATGCCTCTTTACGAATACGAATGCAAGAAGTGCGGCCATCGCTTCGAAAAAATCCAGAAGTTCTCTGACAAGATGGTCAAGAAATGCCCCGTCTGCGGCGGCCAGGTCGAGCAGATGATCTCCGCTCCCGCCGTCCAGTTCAAGGGCTCGGGTTGGTACGTCACCGACTACGCCAAAAAATCTTCGTCCCAGGGAGCCTCCGGTGGAGGGGATTCCTCCTCGAAAGAGAACAAGGACGAGAAATCCAAATCAGACACTTCATCGAAAGACAGCTCGTCCAAAGAAAGTTCGTCCAAAGAAGGCGCGGCCAAGGACAGCTCATCGAAGGGGAGCTCCTCGAAAGACGGCTCATCCAAAGAAAGCGTTTCCAAGGAAAGCCCGCGAAAGGGCTCAGGCAGGCATCGATAAAGCGGTTCCGGCTTCCTCGAGACCAAGATATTCGAGATCTAAACTGGCCGTTACTACTTCAATTCCCGTTCAAAATGATCCACAATCATCGTGAACAGATGCACCCGCGCATCTTTCCCAGCGATGCTGTGCGTCTTGTTGGGATAAGTCATCAGCCGAAACTGCTTCCCCGCCTTGATCAGGGCGTCAATCATCTGAATGCTGTTTTGAAAATGCACATTGTCATCGCTCGTGCCGTGAACCAACAGCAGCGCCCCATGCAGCTTGTCGGCGTCCCGGGTCACATCGGACTCTTCGTACCCGGCCTTGTCGTCTTTCAGCAGACCCATATACCGCTCGGTGTAAATCGTGTCGTAGTTCACCTGATTGGTCACCGGAGCCACGGCCACGCCCGCGCGAAAGCGATCCGAATGAGTCATTGCGTACAGCGTCATCGATCCGCCATTCGACCATCCCCAAATCGCCAGGCGATCTTTGTCGAGCTGCGGATACAGCGCCAACAGCTGATCCAGAGCGGTCAGCTGATCTTTTAATTCGACGGCCCCAAACTCGTGCCGGATCGCGGTCTGGAATTTGCGATCTCGTCCCGGCGTTCCGCGATTGTCCACCGCAAAAATCGCAAATCCCTTTCGTGACAGAATCTCGTCGAACGGATCGGGCGCTCCCTTTCTCACCATCTGCGCCGCCGGTCCCCCGTAGATGTTTACGATAAGAGGGATCTTGCCGCCAGCCGGCGCATCCGGAGGCAGCAGCAACCGCCCGTACAGCACCGTGCCATCGTCCGCCTTAAACTCCAGATATTTCGGCGCACGCAGCCCATATCCAGCGATAGCGTCCCGCGCCTTCCATACCGGTTTGCAGGTTCCGCTCACGGCGCAGAGCGAAATCGTCGTCACCGTTTGCGGACCGAAAAACATGTGGGTATAGTGCTTCCCATCGTCGCTGAAATTTCCGAAATGCATCCCCTCTTCCGAGGTCAAAGACTTGAATCCCGAGCCGTCCAGTTGCACGGAAAAAAGGTGCAACTGCCGCGGATCATCCTTATTCGCCAGGAAAAACACCGTGCCCGCGGCTTCGTCCACGCCCTCAATGCCCAACACTTCGAAGTCGCCCTTGGTCAGTTGCCGCTCCAGCTTGGCCTCCGCCGCCATCGGATTCTGCTTGTCAAAACTGTACAGATAAAGATGCATGTTGCCGTCGCGCCAGCTCGGCCACAGAAACTGTCCGTTGGATTTCAAAAAACGAACTTCGACGTGCTCGAAATCAATCCACGCGCCCGGGGTAGTTTCGGTCAACACGATTTTCGACTTCCCTGTTTTCGCGTCCACAAAATAGAGGTCCATCTTGTCTTCGGTGCGGTTCAGCACCTCCGCCCAAATCACGCCATCGCGCACCCACCCAAATCGCGGAATGTATGATTCTGTATCACTCGTCAGCGAAATCCAGCGTACCTTGCCCTTGTCGGCGTCCGCCACGCCCAGTCTCACCACCGGATTCGGATCACCCACCTTGGGATACTTTTCGTTCTCCACGTTGGGATGCGTCGGCAGCCAGTCTGTAATGGGATAGGTCGGCACTTTGGTTTCATCCATGTGCAGGAACACAATGTCCTTGCTGTCGGGCGACCAGAAATAATTGCTCCTCACCGCGAGTTCTTCCGCATACACCCAGTCGATATCGCCATTGAACAAATTCTCGCCGGTGTCCTTCGTCAACTGCTTTTCATCCTTGCCGTCGACCGGACGAACATACAAATTGTGCTTGCGCACATACGCCACATGGCCGCCGTCAGGCGAAAACTTGGGATCCCCGCTGGGCTCGGAAGCGGAAGTAAACTGCACCGCTGTCTCCGACCTCAGGTCATAAAGCCAGAGCTGCCCCTGTGAATCAAAAATCAAGTGTTTCGAATCCGGCGCCCACAAATACGCCGCCACGTGATAGCGCGTCCGCCGTTCCTTTTCCCGTTCGTTCTTCACTTTATTCACGTCGGGGTCCAGCGACGCGAGCTTTGCCGCGCTTACCAGCAGCGTTTTATCGCCCGTGGTCGTGTCTACGTTCCACAACTCACCGTTCTCTCCCTTTTCGTCACGCTGCACAAACGTGAGCCTGGTTCCGTCGGGACTCCACTCCATGGTCTCGGGCGCGCGTCCCGTCAACCCTCCCGGCTGATACATGGTTTCAATAGTAAGAGGCTTAGTCGGCGCCGTCTGAGCCCCCGCAGGCGCGGAGGCAGTCACGCACAACATAAAAATAAATGCGAGCAGGGCACAGCAGGAAGTGAAAGAAATCCGTCGTCTCACGAATCGATCCTCACAGGCATGAAGTAACAGCGCACACGCGAATCAATGAGTGTACACCGGTCAAGCCCGTCGCTACCGTCAGGATTTGTATTGTGTGGGTCAGGGTCTCAGCCCCGGACAGCTCGAGCGAAGCTCGACGGCCTAACGGAGCCATGCAGCGACTCCGCTCTCGCGCCTCATCGCTTTGCTTTGGCAGGTTCCTTTTCGCCCACCCGCCTGCTGACCTCGAACCGCATCTTGCCAGCTTTCTTGTCGGCATCGACGATTACGTGATCGCCGTGGAGAACCTCGCCGTCAAGAATCTTCAGCGCCAGCGGATCCTGTATCAGCTTCTGGATTGCTCGCTTCAACGGACGCGCACCAAAGTTGGGGTCGTAACCCTGCGCGAATAGAAGATCCTTGGCAGCATCCGTCAGTTCCAGCGAGATCTTGCGATCGGCCAGCAATCGGCGAACGTCCTCCAGCCGCAGCTCGATGATCCGCACCAACTGCTCTTTACCCAGCGGCCGGAAAACGATGATGTCGTCTACGCGGTTC
>Ga0185299_10003550_pt1 | contig 20390 bp, 24 predicted proteins | sample PaiPotPPA55metaG_FD_128002 | JGI IMG/M metagenome (GOLD analysis project Ga0185299, IMG submission 128002) | Iron sulfur acid spring bacterial and archeal communities from Banff, Canada, to study Microbial Dark Matter (Phase II) - Paint Pots PPA... ... | reverse complement strand
GTGGGCATAGCAGTCCCCGGCTGTCCGCTCGATCGAAGATCGAGGAACCGGATTTTCTGGAGGACTACATTCCGGTGGGGGTCGGCAAAAATTTCTTTCTCAATGCGATATCGATTGCCGAGTTCAATATTTACTAACCGGTATGCCGGCACTCCCGGCTCTACCGGAGCAATCTCGAAACTGCAATGCCGTTTTTCCTCGGAGAAAAAGCTGGAACCGTCGGTTACGAGCAGGCCCAGATCGCGAGTGCAAGCCATATCCACTCGCGGAAAATAAATCTCGTTCAAGATTCCGTGGCTAAGGGTGAACCACACGCGGCTGCTACGGTTGAGCGCGGTTCCCACGCCAGTCTTGGCGCTCGAAGTCCAGCGCGGCGGAATGCCCGGCCATCCGGGCGCGTGTTCGCTTGAGTCACTCACCGATGAGTTCCTTGGCCCGGCATCTAGGCCGGAAAAATCATTTGGAGATGCTTGAAATAGTATCAGGCAAGCTCAAACGCCCGGAATAAAGCGCCATGCCAACCACGGCGTCCACTCCAAGGCGTTGCAACTGGTCGATTTCTTCCTGCGTCCTGATGCCTCCGGCAGCGATGAGTTGCCGGGTGGTAACTAGGCGCAATTCCCGCACGGGATCAAGTGGAAGTCCAGCCATCAGGCCCTCGGTGTCGATGTGGGTGTACAGAAATGCGCAACAAAATGGATCGAGAGCCCGGACCATCTCGAGCGGCGAAATGGATGTAATTTCACGCCAACCGCGAATCGCAACTTTGCCGCCCCGGGCATCAATGGCGAAGACCAGCTTGTCCGGACCAAACTCGGCGGCAAGTCGTTTCGCGAAGCCGACGTTCACGCTACCGTTCTGAATCAGGCTCGAGCCGAAAATCACCCGTCGCGCACCGGCATCGAGCATGTTGAGTGCGCATTCGATGGATCGTATCCCGCCGCCGACCTGGCAGGGAAGCCGCTTCAAAAAAAACTCGATCAGACTCGCGTTGGCTTCGCGGTCCATCGCCGCATCCAGATCAATCAGTTGCACCATTGAAAAAGAAGAAAACCGCTTGATCCATTCCTCGAAGTTGTCAAACTCCAGCGCTTTCTTCTCGCCCTGGACCAGTTGTACGATTTTGCCGCCCATGAGGTCAATCGAAGGAATCAACACGGAAACCTCACGGGAATTCCAGCCACCTGTAAGTGCCTTTTCAGCTCCGAGATCGAACTCAATCCGAAATGGAAGATAGACGCAGCCAACGCCGCGTCCGCCGCCCCTTCGCGGAATACCTGCACAAAATGTTCGGCTCCCCCCGCGCCTCCGGAAGCGATCACTGGAATGCGAACCGCTTGCGCAATCGATCGGGTCAGATCGCAATCGAATCCTACTCCGGTGCCGTCCCGATCCATGGAAGTCAGCAGAATTTCTCCTGCGCCGCGGGCTTCAGCTTCTTTGGCCCATGCGATCGCGTCCTTGCCGGTGGCTACGCGCCCGCCGCAAACAAACGCTTGGAAGCCGGCATCGGAGTCCGCTTTGGAATCGGCGGCGTTACGTTTGGCGTCAATCGCAACAATCACCGCCTGCGATCCAAAGCGCTGCGCAATGCAAGTTATCAAGTACGCGTCGGCGATTGCACCGGAGTTAATGCTGATCTTGTCCGCTCCCGCGTCGAAGATTGCAGAGGCATCGTCGAGCGTGCGAATTCCCCCTCCGACCGTGAACGGGACGAAGAGTTCTCGCGCGGTGCGGCGAACGGTTTCCAGCAGCGTCGCTCGCTTTTCGTGCGTCGCCGTGATATCGAGCAATACGACCTCATCTGCTCCAGCCTTGCTGTGAGCAGCGGCAAGCGCGGCGGGATCTCCGGCATCGCGCAAATCAAGAAACTGGGTGCCCTTGACCACGCGGCCGGCGTCCACGTCTAAACAAGCGATGATGCGTTTGGTCAGCATTTATTAGCTGTTAAAGTCCGCAGAAATTCTCCAGGACCGTAAGCCCAACAGCACCGGATTTCTCCGGATGAAACTGAACTCCGAACATATTCTCCTGCTCAACTGCAGCCGAAAAGCCACCGCCGTACTCGCATTCCGCAGATGTCGCTGTGAGCAGGGGGACCCGATATGAATGTGTGAAATAAACAAATGATCCTGAAGGCACGCTCCGCAAGAGACGCGACCCCCGGTTTCGAATCTGCAGGCTGTTCCATCCCACGTGAGGAGATTTCACCGCCGCAGGAAATCGGCTGCACTCCCCCGGCCAGAGCGCAAGACCTGAAATCTCCGGAGCCTCCTCGCTCGAAGCCAACATCCACTGCATACCCACGCAAATCCCGAGGAAGGCAACTCCCCGCTCAATGCTTTCGAGAATGACCTCGCGCAGGCCAGAGTCATCCAACGTCTTAGTCGCAGCGAAGTGTCCTACGCCAGGCAGAACAATCTTGTCAGCCTTCGCTACCTGCTCAGGATTGGAGGTCACCACCGTTTCAGCGCCCACATGATCAAATGCTTTTTTCACCGAGGTGAGATTACCCGCGCGAAAGTCAACGATTGCTATCACAGCAATCCTTTGGTGCTGGGCAGCAGCCGCGCCATCTGTTTATCGCGCCAGCAAGCAGCCCGCAAAGCTCGCGCGAAGGCCTTGAACAGCGCTTCAATTTTGTGGTGGTTTGAGCGGCCGTAAAGGACTCGGGCATGCACGTTGGCGTGTGCCCCGCGAGCGAATCCGTCAAAAAAATCGTGCACCAATTCGGATTGCAGATCGCCGACCAGCCGCGTTCGGACTTTCGTATCTACGACTGCCGCTGCCCTCCCCGAAAAATCTACCGCCGCTAGTCCCAGGGTTTCATCCATCGGCATGACAAAGTATCCAGCTCGCAGAATGCCGCGCTTGTTGCCCAGCGCCTGCGCAAATGCTTGTCCAAGAGCGATCCCCACATCTTCTACTGTGTGGTGCTGATCCACATCGAGGTCCCCGGTCGCCGCCAGCTCAAGATCAAATCCGCCATGGTGCGCGAACAGTTCGAGCATGTGATCAAAGAACCGGATGCCGGTCGAAATCTTGTATCGCCCTCGACCCTCAATGGTGAGCCTAAGCCGTATGCTGGTTTCTTTTGTGGTGCGATCAAGTGCGGCTTTCCTCATCGCGCTACCTTCTGCCGCAGGCCAAGCCCAGCCAAGACCTCACGGAGATTCGTGAGCATCTGCTGATTGTGCTCGCGAAGCCCTACCGTGATGCGGACACAATCCTGGCAGCCTGGGTCACTTGACCGGTCGCGCACCAGGATGCCCCGCTCCCGCATCCTGCCGATGAACGTCCTGCAATCTCCACCTAGATGAAACAGCACAAAATTCGCGCGGCTAGGATAGAAGCGAATGCTCCACGCGGCTAGTTCGCTCTCCAATTCGCGACGGCCGTCAACGGCTTGAGCCACATAATCGCGAACGAACTCCTGATCGGCAAGAGCGTCGGGCAAGCAGGCCAGGGCCACCGAATTCAAATTGTACGGAGAACTCGCGCGCCTGATCACAGACATCTGCTCTGGATTCCCCATGAGTACTCCGATTCGGAGACCCGCCATACCATAAGCTTTCGAAAACGTGCGTGACACGAAAAGATTAGGAAGCTGGCTCCAGTTCGGCGCCATGCTCTCGCCCCAGAATTCAAAATAGGCTTCGTCCACGAGTAGCGCTGCGTCCGGCGCGGTTTTGGCAATCTGCTTGAGATCGGCAGGGGGCGCAAAAGCCCCGGTTGGATTATTCGGATTCGCCACTGCAATCAGCCGGGTCCGTTCGTTGATGTGATCAAGCACAGCCTGAGTGGGAAATGAAAAATCAGGGCCAGCCAGAATGGAGATCATCCTTGCTCCGGTCGCCGCTGCATAAATCTCAAACATGGCAAATGTCGGCACGACAATCAGCACTTCGTCCCCTGGCTCGAGATAAGTTTCGCAAATCAGGTGTATGGCTTCATCGGTGCCGTTGGTAAGCAGCAGTTCTTCTGGTGAAATACCGAGGTGAGCCGCAACCACAGCCTCGCCTTTCTCGCGCTCTGGATAACGGGCAAGGGTTTCGCCATCCAATTGGCGCAATCGTATCAGCACCCGGGGCGAGCATCCCGACGTGTTCTCGTTGAAATCCAGCCGCAGGCCTTCGCGATTCCCCAGCGGCGGATGGTACTCCTTCAAGGTGCGGATTGAATCTCTGGCCTTAAGCATTAGTGCACCTCACGCGGACGGAGTCGGCGTGCGCACGCAACCCCTCCGTCTCGGCAAGGGTCACGATGGCCGGCGCAATTCGCTCCAATCCCTTCCGCGAAAGTTCCTGCACCGTGATCAGCTTCACAAAGTCCATCACGCTCAAACCTCCGCGAAATCGGGCAGCGCCAGCCGTGGGAAGGACGTGATTCGGGCCGGAAGCATAATCTCCCGCCGCTTGCGCCGAGTAATCGCCGACGAACACCGATCCAGCATTCTGTACCAAAGGAAGATCTGTTTTCCCAACCCTAATGTGTTCCGGCGCGATGCGATTCGCCCAATCAAACGCCTGCTGGCGCGAACTGGCAATCAGCACAGCACCCCGCGCCTTGAGCGACTGGGTGGCAATTGTATTGTCGCCTGAACGTTCTCCTGCGTCGTTTACTACGGAGACCGCAAGTTTCTTCGACGTAGTGATAAACACCGCTAGGGTCTCCGGATCATGCTCGACTTGCGCAACTAGATCAGCCGCAATGTACGCTGGATTCCCGGACGCGCTCACGATCACAACTTCCGTCGGCCCCGCAAGCATGTCAATCGCGCAATCGAAAGAAACCAGTTTCTTGGCAGTCGTCACATACAAGTTTCCCGGCCCAACGATCTTGTCCACGCGTGCAATTGTCTCAGTGCCGTATGCTAGTGCCGCAATCGCCTGCGCGCCGCCGACTCGGTAGAACTCGGACACACCGAGCATGTCCGCCGCCGCCAGCACTTGGGAGCTCGGATGCGGCGAAACCACGCGGATGTTTTTCACGCCTGCAACCTGCGCCGGAATGACAGTCATTAACAACGTCGAAACCAGAGGGAATCTTCCGCCCGGTACATAGCAGCCGCACGAATCCAGCGGCCGGACCAACTGCCCCAGTGAGATGCCATTGCTCGACCGCGTCCATTCTTTCGGCTTTTGCCATTCGCAAAAGCTGCGGATGTTCTGCTCTGCGATTCGAAGCGCTCTTCGTAACGGCGCCGGAACGCTCTTCCACGCCGCGCGGAATTCTGCATCACTCACTCGCAAATTTTGCTGCTGTGCAAGCTCGTCGAGTTTCCGAGCATACTTAAGCAGCGTCCGGTCGCCATTTCGTCGCACGTCTTCGACAATCCGCCGCACCGCCGGCTCAATCTCTTCCAGCCGCGAGCCTCGTTGCTCGATCTCGCGCACGTAAGCCGTGGCTGATTTCCCAGACAGAATCCGCATTACACAACCACCTTGTTCAGCGGATACTCCACAATCCCTTGCGCGTTTGCTTCTTTCAGCCGTGGAATTACGTCCCAGGCCAGCGATTCTTCTATCACCGTATTCACCGCCAGCCATTCGGGATCGCTGAGCGTCGAGATGGTCGGACGCTTGAGCGCGGGCAGAACGGCAAGCACCCGCTCCAAGTCTTCCTTCTTCACGTTGAGCATCAGGCCGACGCGGTCTTTTGCCTCCATCGCGCCGCGCAACATCAGCGCCAGGTTTTCAAGCTTGCGACGCTTGGCGCCATCCGTCCACGCGGTCTTGTTGGCGATGATCTGGGTATTGCTTTCGAGCACCGTGTCCATAATGCGCAGATGGTTGGCCCGCAGCGAGCTGCCGGTTTCGGTCACCTCCACAATCGCATCTGCCAGCATGGGAGGCTTCACTTCGGTTGCGCCCCAGGAAAATTCCACTCGTACGTCCACGCCGCGACCGGAGAAGTAATTCTTTGTGACATTCACCAGTTCGGTAGCAATGATCTTTCCCCCAAGATCTTCTGGTTTCTCGAACGACGAACTCTGCGGCACGGCCAGCACCCATCGCACTTTACCTCGACTCTGCTTCGCATAGATCAAATCAGAGACAGTGACGACTTCAAGCCCACTCTCGACGACCCAGTCGTACCCCGTCAACCCGGCGTCCAGCGCGCCATGCTCGACATAGCGCGCCATCTCTTGCGCGCGAATCAGCATGCATTCGATTTCCGCATCTCCCGTGGAGGCGAAATACGACCGAGAATTGGTATGAATCTGCAATCCGGCTTGACCAAAGAGTTGCAGCGTGGCTTCCTGCAAGCTGCCTTTAGGTATCCCCAGCCGGATTTTCATAGCGCGCTCTCCGCGGTTGTGGCTGAGGTAACCACGATCGGCTTCGTAAAGCACGACCGAGTGCCTTCATGACAGACCACTCCTGCGCCCTCGACTTCAACCTGGATCAGCAGAGAATCGAAATCGCAATCCGTCGAAGCGGAAGTCACTTTCAGGCGGTTGCCGGAGGTTTCCCCTTTCGTCCAAAGTTCATTTCGCGTACGGCTGTAGAACGTGACGTATCCGATCGCGAGAGTTTTCTCGAACGCGTCGCGGTTCATGAAGCCAAGCATGAGGACGTCGCCTGTCGCATCCTGAACGATTGCCGGCACCAAGCCTTGCATTTTGTCGAAATCAATATCCATATCGCTTCCTGTATCCAAAGAAAATCAATTCACCACGGAGACAAGAGAAACCTTGGCCGCCGATCTAAGCGGATACACACGGATCAAAAACACAAAAAGCTGTATCCGTGTTGATCCGCTTAGATCGGTGGCTTGAAGGTTTTGCATTTGCCCATTTCTCCCTGGTAAAGACAAACAAAAAGCCCGCTGAAATTTATGCTTCAGCGGGCCTTGAATCTTGTGCTTGCTGTCCTAACTCAGCCCCACACACCCGCCGCCGCGCTATGCGCGTGATCATGGTGGTGGTGATGGTGCTGAGTCAGCATGAAAAAGTAGACTACGTGAGGGTTGTTCCTGAGTCAATTCGGAAAATTGGATGGAAGTGATCGAATTTCCGAATAGCATTCAGCACTCAGTACTCGCATTTATCCACGGAAATCTCCGGCTGAGTTCTGGCTGCTGAGTGCTGAATGCTGCTGTGTAAGGTAAAATAACTCCACACCACAAAAACTGGGAGAACTAATGGCCAAGATCGCCAAGACTGCTGACCGTAAGAAAGTAATGGACACCACCAAGAGCACCGACTGCCCCAAGTGCGGCAAGCCTACGCGCATCGTAAAGCGGGTCAAAGACCGCGAACGCGGCGTCCCCGGCGGCATCTTCATTTCTTGTTCGGCATGCGAATTCCACGAGAAGCTCTAACCGACGCCGGTCAGAAAGTGCTTTGTTTTTCACGAGACAGTTCGAAGAGAATTTCCCGTCAACGTTTCTCGACCTTGGTGATCGCGAACACGGCAAAGCAAAGGGCGAGAACCAGATGATTGAGCGATGCCCCGAAGTATTGCCAAAAAGCTGCGTGAGGGCCGGGATAGTTCGAGGAGAAGAGTAGTGTGGCCATGTAAACCAGGCCACACACGCTGGCCGGACGCACCAAACGCCCGAGTACTAAGGCGACTCCGATTGCGAGCTCGCCGTAGGCCGCCAGGAATGCAATAGGCGTGGCGTGGGGCAGAACGAAATTCTTCAACACCGGCGCCAGGAACGGATAGACTCCATCTTCGAGGAAGCGATTAATCCAGAATTGAAATCCCCCGCCTAGCGTGAATTTGGTCCCCAAGACTTTGTATTCGGCGAGTATCAGAAACAGAACACCAATCGAGATGCGAAGGGTTGCGAGCGCCCGAGCGCTGGAAATTCCGATGCCAGCTACGCGTGTTGAGTCTGCAAGGCGGATGGATGCGTCCCCAATTCCTGCAAAATCTGTGCTGCCGCTTCGGCTGGATTCGCCGCCTCAGTGATTGGCCTGCCTACGACGATGTGTGTCGCTCCGGCTGCGATGGCCTCGCGTGGGGTTGTTACCCGCGCCTGATCTCCGTGCTCGGCTCCTGCAGGTCGCACACCCGGAGCGATCGCGAGGAAATCGCTTCCTAATTTCTCCCGCAAAGTTTTCACTTCCCGCGGCGAACTCACGACCCCGGCGCATCCAGCCTCGAGCGCCAGCGAGGCTAGCCATACCACTTGATCGACAACTTGCCCATGCACTCCAATTTCGTTCAAGTCCTGGTCGTCCATGCTGGTGAGTACGGAAACTGCGAGAATCTGCGGACCCGAGTCTTTCTCCCGCGCTGCCTCGACCGCCGCCTGCAGCATCTTGGTACCGCCAGAAGCATGCACGGTCAGCATGCTCGCTCCAAGCTTCGCCGCTTCGCGTACCGCCGCCGCTACAGTATTTGGAATGTCATGGTATTTCAGGTCAAGAAAGACCTTTCGACCAGACCCGACCAGGTCGCGAACCATCTGCGGCCCTTCGGCAGTGTAGAGTTGCATGCCGACTTTGTAGATTTGTACGGACTCCCCAAGACTGGCAACGATTTTCAGGGCTTCTCGGGCAGTGGAGACATCGAGCGCGACAATCAATCGCTCACGGGGAGGGATCATTTCTTAATGAGTTTAAGGCAGATTGGGGAATTTGGTAATTCAAATTTCCCGAAACTCGATCTGATTACCGGGGAAGATCCGGTTCCCGAAGCAGCGCTATCGTCGCTGCGGGTTTTCGCGCTGGCACCACGTCCAGCCGAACTCGCTGGATTCCCTGACCCTGGAACTTCAACATTTTGGCCGCGCTGTAAGAAACGTCAATAATCCGCCCGGGTACGACCGGCCCACGGTCGTTAATTCGGACGACAACCGCCCGGCGGTTCCGCAGATTGGTGACCTTTACCAGTGTCCCTAATGGCAGACTGGGATGGGCCGCCGTCAGTTCGTACATATTGAAAGGCTCGCCGCTGGCGGTTGTCTTGCCCTCGAAATCCTCCCCATACCAGGAGGCCGTGCCGACCTGGAACGGCCGGGCATTCGCCCGGATGACGGCACCCGCCACTCCTGCCGTTACTGCCGTTTTGTAGTTAGGCGACCATGAGCTGGTTGGCCCCTGAGCCGCTCCCAATCCGACGAGTAAAGCCATCGCCAGACCTTGAGCCATACGTCTTCGCATCAGATCCCCTCCATCGTCAAAGTCGTCCTCCAGAAGAACAAGTCTTGTAAGGCTAGAGGGCGGGGAACAGCCTGTCAATGCAGGATTCTTCGTACAAGTCCTTTATAATAGTTATAGATAGGTGAAGTAACATGGTGCCAAAAACTAACCTCACGGGCTATGTGGCTGTGTGATAATGACATTTCTAGTAACCTATCGGTCAATAACCGGCTGAAATTCATCGAGTGCAATATTTGCGTAATTGTTTTTTCATCGACTTACAGCGGATAGCACATAAACAGCTTGTTATCATATATATACACGCGAATGGCAGCCGGATTCGGTCTATTGGGCTCCGGAAAAACCGGTCGTCAGGCCGGCTTCAGTCTGCCCATTTGGACGTTTAGCCGCTTGGCCATTAGGACGAGCGCTCGGCTGTCTATTATTCTTTGTAGCCTTGGTACTAATAAGTTTTGCAAGTGTCGTGGTTTCCGATAGATTCCCTCTATGTCCCAAACTCCGCCCGTGGTGCTGACAATTGCGGGATTTGACCCCTCGTCAGGCGCCGGGGTTACAGCCGACATAAAGACGATTGCTGCCCATGGCTGCTATGGGATAGCTGCGATCACGGCCATGACCGTTCAATCCACGGCTGGGGTGCGGCAGGTATCCCCGGTTGATCCCGATCTACTTGCAGATACGCTGGATGAGCTAATCGCTGACGTCAAGGTTTCCGCGGTGCATATCGGAATGCTGGGGTCGGGCGAGGTGGCCTCACGGGTAGCGCGGTTCCTGGAGAAGACCAAACCTGCTGACGTTGTTCTGGATCCCATCCTGAAGTCTTCTACGGGAGCCAGTTTGCTCGACGATTCCGGAATCGATTTCCTGAGAGAAAGACTGATCCCCCTTTCGACCGTCATAACCCCAAACATCCACGAAGCGACTGCGCTAACCAGAGTGTCCATCCAAAATGTGGAAGACATGAAGCTGGCTGCCCGGCGATTGCAGGAGATGGGCGCCCAGGGCGTCGTAGTCACCGGCGGTCACTTGGAGAGAGCAATTGATGTGTTGAGCGTGAAAGATCAGTATGTTCAGATCTTCAAGTCAGACCTCTTACCCTCCACCAATACTCACGGCAGCGGTTGCGCGTTTTCCACTACCGTCGCATGCCACCTGGCCCAGGAGAGGGCCCTCTCCACGGCGGTGCTATTGGCCAAGTCATATGTAACGGCGGCTATTGCCAATGGTTATCCGGTAGGCAAAGGCGAAGGCCCAGTCAATCACATGTATCAGATGAGAAACCATCCCCGGGTGCAGGGAATGGTAAAGAAACTTGCTTCCGGGAAGGACTAGTTCTCAGGCTTGCGGCTCTTCAAGAGAATTCCTGCCAGAAAGGCCGCGCAGGTCCCCATCAACCACTGAATGCGCCAGAGCTGGATGGCTTCAAAATCTGAGTAGTCATGAACGCTGATCAGCCCCATGGTCAGAGCGATAATCAGGAATACGATTCCAACCAGAAACGCGCATAGCGAAGGCAGCGGCAGACCGAACCAGCCCCTGATTTTGGCAAAATCGAGCGTACGCACAGGTTCAAAATACTTAGTCCAGTTCTGGGTCAGAGGCGCGTCGGCGCGGTGCCGGTTGGTGCCGCAAAGGTGGCAGAACGCCGCCCCCACCATAAACTCGGTGCCACATCGGCGACAGGCGTCGGCGAGGACCGGTTCTGCCGCCGGTTGGTTTGCCGGCGGACGCCAGAACTCGTGTTGCACGTCATGTAGCATGTCAGCCATGGAGGAATCCTTGAACTAGACAACGCAAGCCTATGACCAAATGTGGTGTGCAGCAACTGCCATGTTTCCATAGCCTTGAATCGCATGCTCCTGCTCCTCTCGGCGAAAATACAGAGAAAGAATTACCCGCACCGTGCAAAGATTCTTGATCGTCGTTGGTGACGCAGCATCTATCAAAGCGTCTCGGGTACACTTGCTAGTCAACTTCTAAGAGCGCCCAGCCCTTGTTTCGGTCCATCACATTGCGTTTGTGTGTGGCAGTTGCGCTGTTTCCTTTTCTCGGGCAGCAACCTTCGTTACGGCAAGAACCCGCCGCCAAGCCGACGGTCAAACCTGCTGTCCAACCCGCCGTCATTCCGAACGAGAAGGTTTCTTTTCGGCCCACCGACCCCCTGAATACGGCCGCCTTCGATCACTTCTACGACATGGACTATGACAGCTCGATCCAGGAATTCACACAGATCCAGAAGCGCCATCCGAACGACCCCGATGCGGTGAATCATCTACTGACGGTAGTGTTGTTTCACGAGTTGTACCGCATTGGCGCTCTTAGCGCCGGGGAATACGCGAATGACAGCTTCCTGGAGACCAAGCATCGCGCCGCGGATCCGCACACCTGTGACGAGATCAAGTCCCTGGTAGAGAAAGCTCTAGCGATGGAAGAGAAGCGGCTCGCCGCGAACCCCAAAGATGCTGGCGCATTCTATTCCCGCGGCGTCACGCGCGCCGAGTTCGCTACTTACACCGCGCTAATTGAGCACGCTTGGTTTTCCGCCTTGCGCAATGCGGTCGGCGCCCGGCACGATCACGAAAAAGTTTTGGAACTCAATCCCCACAACGTGGACGCCAAGCTTATCGTAGGTGCGCACAACTACGTCGTAGGTAGCCTGCCGTGGGGCGTGAAAGCTGCTTCTTCCATGGTCGGTCTTGGAGGTAGCAAAGAAAAAGGTCTGGAGTACCTGCACGACGCCGCAGCCGCCAACACCGAAACCAGCGTTGATGCAAAGATTCTGCTGGTAGTATTCCTGCGCCGCGAGCGCCGCTTCGACGAAGCCTTACAGATCATCCATTCGCTGGAACCACGGTATCCTCATAATGTTCTATTTGCTCTGGAAGGTGGAAACCTGCTGCGCGCCAAGGGGCAAGATCGCGAGGCGGAAGCGGTCTATCGTCGCGCGTGGCAGGACGGGCGCAACGGAAAATATTCCGGCCTCCATTATGAAATCGCTGCCGTCGCACTGGGAGATCTGCTGCGGAGCGAGAAGAACTACGACGGCGCAGCCGCTGCGTACGACCTCATGACTCAGGTGTCAAAGCCGGACCCGGAAGTGGCACAAAAGGCTGCCATCAATGCCGGCGAGATGTACGACCTCTTGCGAAAGCGTGATCTGGCGCTCAAGAGATACGAAGCCGCCGTCGCGGTTGACTCCGGCTCACCGCTTGCAGAGACCGCCCGCAAGCGAATGAAAGCGCCGTACAGCGGCAGCTAGCTTTAAGTCACCTTTTCGGAACATCAAATGACGGCGGAAAACTCGCTGGTTTCACCGCCCAGTCGTGATCCGGCTCGGCTCCGAGCTCAAACTCCACTCGATTCTGCGGTTGCGATAATGCAGAGAGTTCCAGCCAACTGCTCGCTTGTGGTTTGCCATTCACCACCACAGAATGCACATAAATTCCTTGTCCTCTTGAAACAATATCGAGCGTCCCGTTGCCCAGGTGCATGGAGACGCGCGGGAACATAGGCGTCCCCAGTGCGAATCCGCCAACGCCGGGAATCACCGGATACATGCCGATCGCATTCCAGACGTACACTCCGGAGGTCGCGCCTAGGTCGTCATTGCCCGGCAGCCCGTCCGGCTTGGTGGTAAACGTCTCGCGGCGGATGCGGTCTATTACCTGTTGCGTCTTCCACGGGTTTCCCGTCCACAAATACGCGTATGGAGCGCAGAAGTCCGGTTCATTGGCGACAGTGAAATTGGGCAACGCCCAGCCGCTGAGTTTCTCGAAGAATTTGTCCAGCTTGGGAACGACGCTAGCATTTCCGCCCATTGCTTGAAACACCCCGGCGTAGTTATGCGGGACCATGAAGCTGTATTGCCACGTCGAACCTTCCTCGAATCCCAGCTGATTGTCTTTGTCCCAGTTCTTGTGGTGAGGCAGAAGATGATCGGGGTCCCAGCCTTCTAGAAATTTGCCATCGCCGTAGCGCGGCCGGATCCATCCGCCATCTTGATCAAACAGGCTTCGCCAATTCTGCGCGGAGCGCAGCAAGCTAGACTCGTGGGCATGATCTCCGATTGCAGCGGCGAAGCGCGAAACGGCAAAATCCGCGCTGGCATACTCCAGCGTGATCGAAGCCGCTGCCTCAGAGTCATCGGAGAGCGTAACGTAACCTTTGGTTAAGTAGTTGCTGAGTCCAGGGCGTTCGGCGTAATTGTGGGGCCCCTTTCCGGGCTCGGTTGCTCCTTTAATCATGAAATGCAGCGCGGTGTTGAGATCAAACCCCCGTGCGCCAAATGCGTAAGCCTCCGACAGCAGAACCGCCGAGGAGTCGCCGCCCATGATGTAGCTGACATCGTTGGCCACCGGCCAGCGCGGAAGCCACCCACTCTGTTCCGCATCGCGCACCAGCGACTGCATCATTTGGCTGGTCTGCTCGGGCAAGAGCAACGACTGGAATTGCACCACGTCACGGTAAATGTCCCAATCGGAAAAATTCGCAAATTGCTGCTGGCCTGCCGGCAGGCGGCGGACTTTCTGGTCGAAGCCGATGTAGTCTCGGTTATCATCGCTGAAGAGGTTGGGCGAGAGCAGGATGTGGTACAAGCCGGTGTAGAAGATGGTCCGCTGCTCCGAGGTTCCGCCTTCCGCCTGCACCAGGTCGAGCATTTTTGACCATGCTGTTTTTGCGGACGCGTGCACGGCGTCGAAGTCCCAGGCTGGAATCTCAGCGGTCAGATTGGCTTCCGCATTTTCTATGCTGACGAATGAAATCCCAATTTTCATGACCACTGGTTCCACACCGCTTGGAAACGAGACGTAGGTGCCGGCTTGGTGCCCAGAAGCAGAGGTCGCATCCGCTGCGATCTTATCCGTCCAGGTACCGAAAGACTCGAAGGGCTTCTCGAATTTTGCAGCGAAGTAAAGAACGTAATGAGTGGGTGAGCCGCAGAATCCGCCGCTGTGGACTGATCCGACGATGGTATTCATACCGCGAATCTCGACCGAGCTGGTGTCTGTTTCCCGGTTCTTTGCATTGATGTTTGCGCTGGCCGCTGCTTTGAAAATCAACATTCGGCCTGCACCGGCGGGAAAAAAGAAACGCCCCATACCCGCGTGCTGTGTGACTGTAAGCTCGGTCTTTACTCCAATATCCGACACTGTGTTTGACTCGACTGAATAGTAGCCAGGATGAGCACTCTCGTGTTCGTGCGAAAAGATCAGGGCAGTGTCATCGAACGTACTACTTACCACCAGCCCCGAGCCACCCTCATAAATGGGCCACGGCAAAATCGGAAGGTCGGCGTAAACCGAACATCCAGCTCCACTGATGTGGGTGAGGCTGAAGCCGCGGATGGTCTTGTCACTGTAGTGGTACCAGCCGTCGGGACGCGTGTCCGGACTCCACTGAATCATGCCGAAAGGCAGGGTGGCGCCAGGGAAAGTGTTGCCGTCGGCCCCTGTCCCGATGAAGGGGTCCACGGAATCGTAGGCCAAACTCGGGAACGTAGAGCTGGTCTGAGCCACGACGACGCTGGATACGAATAGCAAGCAAATCAGAGTGTTACGCATGATGTGAACCTCCGCACGCCTTCCTGTCCGCCATGAATCGCAGGTTAGCAAAGAGGAGCATATCCAACCCCATGTGTATTGGGAAATGGATCCAGATCGCGCGTAGCTTGCGGCACTTCAATGGAACCTTTTCGACCTTTTCGGCGTATCCTATGCTTGGAGGCGTCTATGTACTGCAACTATTGCGGTAAGTCCATTCAGGACGATGCCAACGTATGTGCGTATTGTGGAACTCGCGTCGGTGGATCGATCGCGCGAAAGCGGCTGGTTCGTCCCCGCGAAGGACGCAAAGTCGCCGGCGTCTGCCTCGGCATGGCAGAATACTTTGACCTCGACGTTACCCTCGTCCGCGTGGTCTGGCTGATTATGGCCTTCATGACCGGGGTCGGTTTCCTAGGATACATAGTCGCTTGGATCGTCATGCCCGAGGAGCCATATCTGCTTCCGGCGCAAGCTCCGACAGGGCAGCAGGTTACGAACCAGTAAGCGTGACGGTGCGCGACTGAATTTGCCCAATTGTCCCAGCCCGACGGTCACTTTCCATCGGTGAGCGGTCCGGGGCTATCATGAGCCATGGCCAAGGCGAAGAAGTTCGACATCGAAAGTCCGAGTCCCGTTTTGGACGAGGAAGATGAGGAAACTCTCGCCGCCATCGACGAAGGCGGATGATGCCGAGGTGGCAACGCGCTTCGGGAACTCCTTGCTTGACCATTTGGATCTGCTTCCGCGATTTCCGCGCATGGGCGGCGTCATTCGCAAACGTTCTCACGTACGCAAACTGGTGCATAGCCCGATCCTGGTTTACTGCACCGTCCAGGAACTTGAGCGCTGGATCGACATACTTCATTTTCGGCACGGGGCGCGGAAATCCGCAAGGTTTTGAGCGTCGCCGTTTCGTCCGATGTGATTAAATTCCACCATGTATCGCGTCACCAGCGACGACGCCGAAATCTGCTACGAAGTGACTGGCAGCGGGCCGCCAGTCGTCCTGCTGCACCCTTTTCCCGCAAACCACGAACTCTGGCATCCAATCGCGCCGATGCTGGCTTCGCGTTATCGCCTGATCATGCCCGACCTGCGCGGGCACGGTGAATCGTCGCTCGGAACGGGGCCAGCGACCATGCAGAAGCATGCCGCCGATATTGCTCGCATAATGGACGCCGCCGGAGCCGATCGTGTCGCGCTGATCGGCATCTCTGTCGGCGGATATGCGATTTTTGAATTCTGGCGGCGCTTTCGCGATCGCGTGACCGCCCTCGTCCTTTGCAATACCAAAGCTCAACCCGACACGCCCGAAGCTCGCGCCAACCGCCTGGAGACTGCCGACGACGTGCTCCAGCGCGGTACCGGGCCATTTTTCGAGAGCATGATCCCAAAACTCCTGGGTGAAGCCTCGCGCCGCTCGCGTCCCGACTTGGTCGAAGGCGCGCTGCACATGATGCGCAAGATGTCCGCCGAGGGCGTCGCCGGAGTGCAACGCGGCATGGCCGAGCGTCCCGACTCCGTTCCCACGCTGAAGACCATCACCGTGCCCACCCTCATCCTCACCGGAGACGAGGACATCATGACTGGCCTCCCCGATGCCGAATTGATGAAACAGAACATCTCCGGAAGCCAGATGAAGGTCGTCGCCAAAGCGGGTCACTATTCGCCCTGGGAGCAGCCACAGGAAGTGGGGAGATTGTTGCGAGGGTTCCTCGATTGTACCTACCGCGTGTGATTGTACTGAGGATTGCAGCGGATACGCCGTAGTAGGTTTTACTGAACAGCTATGAAATCACCAAAACGGTGGATTCTTTTCGCGCACTTTGCGAAAAGGTAGGAGCCACGGACGCGTGCGCCATGCGGGGAGAGAAACTAGTTTTAAACTTCCTAGACGAGGTCCTTGCGCGTAACGTTGTCTTCTTCGACCGTGAAAAACATCCTTAGCCAGCATTTTACAATCGCATGCTTAAGCGCCGCTCTGTGCACAAGCGCTGGCTGCAACAAGAAAGAGGAAGTGCCGCCTGATCCCCGGCTAACCCCGAAGGTGACGATGCGTGACGTTATCTTTCACAGCGCGGCTCTCAGCCGTGACATGCCATACCGCGTGGTGCTACCTGCGAACATCACGCCGCCGGGACAAAAGCTGCCCGTCGTGTACCTGCTGCATGGCGGGGGCGGAGGCTTTCGCGACTGGACAAATGATTCCGATGTTGCGCGTTCTGCCGAGCAAGAATTGATCCTCGTCATGCCAGAGGGCAATTCCTCCTACTACGTTAATTCTGCCGAGCGACCGCAGGATCGGTATGAAGACTACATCGTCAAAGATCTGATCGCGGACGTCGAAAGCAGGTTCCCCGCCGCAGTGGGCAGATCGAACCGAGCCATTATCGGCATTTCCATGGGAGGGTTTGGCGCCCTTAATCTCTCACTTAGGCACCCCGACCTATTCGTGTTTGCTGGCGCACTCAGCCCCGCGATTGACGTTCCCAGCCGGCCATTCTCCATCAAACGCATCGGGCAGTGGCGCGAGCATAGCTCGATTTTTGGACCATGGGGAAGCAAGACGAGGCACGACAACGATCCTTACGTGCTGGTCGGATCCGTCGATTCCACAGAAGCTCCGTATATTTTCCTCACATGCGGCGAACAAGAAGGCCTGCTCCCTGCGAACCGCAAATTCGCCACGCTGCTCGGCCAGCGTCATTTTCGATATGAGTACCATACCGGACCGGGAGGCCACGATTGGAATCAATGGAATCAGAGGTTGCCCAGCGTTTTTCAAGGCCTGTCGGAACATCTCGGTCGCTAGAGTCGCAGAATCCTTCAATCGCTCATCCAAACCGATTCCTTTATATTGAAAGAGGAATGTCCCCAAACAAGTCCGTCGTCATCCGTCCGGCCAAAACCCTCGTCGGATCCGTCCGCCTGCCGGGCGACAAATCCATCTCGCATCGCTATGCCATGCTCGGCGGGATCGCCGAAGGCGAAACCAAGCTGGAGAACTTCTCGACCGGCGCCGATTGCGCCAGAACCTTGGGATGCCTGCGCACGTTGGGCGTGAAGTGGGAACGCAACGGTGGCTCGGTGTTAATCCATGGACGCGGCGCGAAGTTGCAAGCGCCCAGCTCGCCTCTGGATTGCGGAAACTCCGGTTCGACCATCCGCATGTTGAGCGGGATTCTTGCGGGACAGGAATTTAGGAGTGAATTGGCAGGAGACGAGTCGCTCTCCCGCCGGCCCATGGCGAGAATCATCCAGCCGCTCGAAATGATGGGCGCCAAGATCCAAGCGGGGAATGGGGGACGACCGCCGCTGCGACTCACAGGAGCTCAGCTCAAGGCGATTGACTACCAGCTGCCGGTCGCCAGCGCGCAGGTGAAAACATCCCTGCTATTCGCCGGGCTCTACGCCGGTGGTACCACCCGTATCGAGGAGCCGATTCAGACTCGCGATCACGGCGAGCTGGCCCTGCAGGCTTTCGGCGCCCAAATTGACCGCCGCATGCGAGAGGTCAGCATTGACGGTGGCCAGACGCTGCATTCGATCGAAGCGACAGTTCCCGGCGACATCTCCAGCGCGGCATTTTTTCTTTGTGCTGTTGGATTGTTTCCCAACTCGCAGCTCTCCGTCCCTGGTCTGTTGCTCAATCCCACGCGCGCGCGGCTACTGGACGTCCTGATGGGGCTTGGGCTTCGCGTCACCATGAGCGAACTGGAAGAACAGCACGGGGAACTGGTGGGAACGTTACTCGTACAGGGCGGGACTCTGAAAGGCGTGCGCATCGCCGGAGGAGATGCAGCCGCGCTGATAGATGAAATCCCGGTGCTTGCCGCGATTGCTCCCTACACCTCCGATGGAATCGAGATTCGCGATGCTCTCGAACTGCGGGTGAAGGAGTCCGATCGCATTGCTTCGGTTGCGACCAACTTGCGCCGGATGGGAGCCGAGGTGGAAGAGTTCGATGATGGACTACGAATTCCCGGTGGCCAAAAGCTTCACGGAGCCACACTGGATTCTTTTGGAGACCATCGCATCGCCATGGCTTTCGCCGTGACGGCTTTGCGCGCAGAGGGAGAAACCGAGATCACCGGGGCTGATGCCGCGGTGATCTCCTATCCTGAATTCTTCAATGCTCTAGAGAGTTTGGTTCAGCGCTGAAAACGCGGGCGAGGGCGCCTGCGACCTCGCTCAGGGCAGGTCCGCACCAACCGAACTTGCACCCATCATACTACTTGATTTCTTCGGTCTTGCCGTCGTACTTCACCATTCCGGTCTTTTGGTTTTCCTGATCAATATCCTGGTTGGTGATGGTGCGGGTGGCTTTTCTACCACTCTTTGCCGCAGCGGAGGCTTCCACCGGGCTTGCGGTTTCTTCCAGCGCAGCGAAATAGGTCCAGTTCTGCGGGGCCACCTCGCTACGTTCGTGATCGCGCCGTTCCATACGCATCCCGCCGTGCATCTCTGCGCGGTGCAGGGACCTGGCTTCAAGCGATACTGCCGGGTTTGAAATCACCGGCGCGCCGCCCCCGGAATACCATACCGGCTCGGTGTAAACCGAACTGATGTTCCCGTTGACCATCGACAGCGTGGAATTCCTCGCTCCGGCGATCAGTCCAGTGGTGGCATTGGTGGCTCCAACCGGCGAAGGGGAAACCGTCTGCAGTGACACGCTGGGAGTCGTGACCAGTGGAACATAAGGCCCGCTGCGGTAGTACTCGGGCGCCTGGCCAAGAGCCAGACTAGAAAGAACCAAAGCCGCACAAAGAACCGTGAATAGACGCATTCTACCCTCCTGGGGACTGCTGCCCTTCCAGGTTGCAGGTCGAATGCCAGTCGGCTCAGGGGTTTCCCATTCCGTTAGACATACCTGTCTTTCCGGCAGATTTGGTTGCTGCGAGGAGTCTTCGGCGGTAATTGGTCAAGCGCGATTTGATTGGCAGTGCAAACAGTTGCGCTAAAACCGCAGCGGAATTGATTGGAACCTGAAACCTGAAACCTGTTCCTTTAACTCCCAACATACTTGGCGTACAGACTCCTTGCCACACCCGTGTCAGTAGTGCCTTTAACGATTGCCCGCCCATCGGGGAAAAGCGTCAGTTCAAGCGGTTCCTTCCAGAACTTGAGCACGAAGGCATTGTGTCGGACCGTGCCGTGCGGCTTTAGACGCTCGCTCATTTCGCCTAAGTCGATCGGGCGATCATGCTCGTGGATCTGCACCGAGTTCCGTCCGCAGAGAGTAATGTGCGGACGGCCTTCTCCGGCAAGGTGGGGAAACTCCCGCCGCCCACAGGTCTGGCAGTTTGGATTGGGGGTAGCGGCAGAAACCTCTCCGCACTCATTTCGCCAAAGATCATAGGAGAGCAGGGTTCGCCTCAGCTGATCTTGTGCGCCGGTCAGGAGTTTTATGGCCTCGGTTGCGGCTATCGAAGCCGCGAAGTTCACGGCGGAATTCAAAATGCCTGCCGTCTCGCAGGTTTCAATCACCCCGCTCGGGCTCTGCGGAAAGATGCAGCTCAAGCAGGCAGTCTCGCCGGGGATCACGTTCATGGTGATCGCGTAACTGCCGACCGCGGCTGTGTAAATCCAAGGCAGGGAATTCTTGACTGCGTAGTCGTTCAGCAGGTATCGCGTCTCGAAATTATCGGTTCCGTCGAGGATCAGGTGAACCCCGCCCAGCAAGTCTTCCGCATTCTCGGGGCGCAGATCGCTGACCCGCGGTTCGACGA
>Ga0185299_10003548_pt1 | contig 20394 bp, 20 predicted proteins | sample PaiPotPPA55metaG_FD_128002 | JGI IMG/M metagenome (GOLD analysis project Ga0185299, IMG submission 128002) | Iron sulfur acid spring bacterial and archeal communities from Banff, Canada, to study Microbial Dark Matter (Phase II) - Paint Pots PPA... ... | reverse complement strand
AGCTATCTCGCCGACGTCATCAGCCGCATCGTCAACGGCCACCCGCAGACCCGGCTCGATGAGCTGATGCCCTCGGCTTACCCACTCATGCCTCAGCTGCAGGTCGTGGCCTGACAACACCGCTTACATTTGAGGAGCCCCTTCCGGCCGTGCTCCTCGGCCTGGTCGGCCATCTCCAGGACGCCGCCCGGTCCCTCCCAGCAATGCGAGAACGAATCGACGACGAGAATGTCGACCCCGTAGCGTAGGAACTCCTCGATCGCTTCGAGATAGCGCCGCGGCGTGTAAGGCGGGGTCAATTCGCCCCCCAGGGAGCGTGCCCGTCCGTCCGTCCGTCCGTCCGCACAGACGATTCCCAGGAAACTCAGTGATTACTTGGTCCGGAGCCGAGCGTCTCTCGGCAGCACATCAGGCCCGTGTCGGGCGTCCTTCCGTCCGCAGAACTGGTACGGGCGGTACAGAGCTGAACAAAACTAGCGAATGTGCCCGTTCGGCGTTCCGGAGCATGCGCCGTCGGTTCGGCCAGCGAAGAGACTAACCGGCGGAGCGCCCCGCATCCGTCCGTCCGCAGAACTGGTACGATCGGCGCGAGGTTCAACCCGCTTAGCATCGCCAGCGCTCCGGGAGCATGCCCGTCCGTTCGCGCGCTTAATAGTACGGCCGGCTCAAAAGGACAAACGAGATTTACTGCCACACCTGGCCTGCGGGGTACCCGATGCAGGTGCAGCATTTCACCGAGGCGATGTGCCGCGGCGGGAGGCGGGGAAATGGGCGGGGTGTGCCGTTTCGTGACGCAGGTGGGTTGTGGCAGGTCGGGGCGAGGTAGCACCGCGGGCGGGGTGGTGCTTTGTGACGTGAGGCGGTCGACGAGGGAGCGTTAGGCCGAGCTGACTCCTATCGTCTACACCAGGTGCCAAGTACTATCGATCGCACCGGGCGATTGGCTGCTCATAACGGTGCCGCCGTTCATATCCCAAATCGTGAGAGCGCCTGCATCGTTTTGCAGCAGCACATCGCACCGGCCATCGCCATTGAAGTCCCCAGTGCCTCGGATATGCCAGTCCGGCCCAATCGCTCCCGGGGATTGGCTCCTGGCGACCTGACCGGCGTTGATGTCCCAAAAGGTCATTGCCCCGGCATCGTTTTGCAGCAAGACGCCGTCCCGGCCATCGCCGTAAAAGTCGCCAACGCCACGGATGTGCCAGTCCGACGCGACTGCTCCCGGCGATTGGCTGTTCACCACCTGCCCACCGTTCATGTCCCAGAACACCAGTTGGCCCGCGTCGTTTTGCAACAAGATGCCGCTCCGGCCGTCGCCGTAGAAATCGCCGGTGCCGCGGATGTGCCAGTCCGGTCCGACCGCGCCCGCTGACTGGTTCGTGATGACTTGGCCGCCATTCATGTCCCAAATGTCGATGGAGCCGTTATCGTTTTGCAGAAGAATACCGCTCCGGCCGTCACCGTAGAAATCGCCGGTGCCGCGGATGTGCCAATCGGTGCTGATCGCTCCCGCGGATTGGCTGTTGACGATCTGGCCGCCGTTCATGTCCCACACACTGAGCGAACCGGCGTCGTTCTGCAGCAGGATGCCGCTCCGGCCGTCGCCATAAAAATCGCCGATGCCGCGCACATGCGTATCGGAGGCGAGGGAACCTGGCGATTGGCTGTTCGCAACCTGACTGCCGTTCATTGTCCAGACGTCGAGGAGCCCACTGTCGTTTGCAGGAGAATGTCGGCCTTCCCGTCGCCGTTGAAGTCTCCGAGGCTGCCGCTATCGGCATTAGCGGCTACGACCGTTGTCGCGGTCCAGCCGAGCGCCTCCATTAAAGTGAGATCGGTGGCGGTGAGCCCGTTTATTTGACCGGACGGGCTGAAAGCGAGAAAAGCGTCCGCGCCGGCGCTCGACGCCCAATCGCCGATATCGCCGCCGCTTTGCGTATTCCAGCTGTCCAGGTTCGTGGCGCCACCATTGATGGAGAAATACGCCGGGCTCCCGGTGCCAGTCTGGCGAACCCCGGAGGCCTGGTATCGGTAGAGATCCATGACGCCGTATTCGCCGCGAGCGTCGAGATAGGACCCCCGGCCCATGACCTCGGTAGTCTCATGCTCCAGCACGCCAACGAGGTAGTACTGGTTGGTCCCGGGGGTAGCCGTCGGGCTATAGCTCCACGAGCCGCCGGTCTGTTGCGCCAGTGTTGTATCTGAGGCGATGCCGACCCAACCATCCAGCGCGCTGCTCGCCCCGATGAGCTTCAGCGCCTTTTCCTGTCCGGAGTCGAGCACCAAGCTGCGGGTCTCGGGAGACGACGACGGTAGAGTGCTGGAGCCGGGCGCTCCCTCATTAATCAGGGCCTGTCTGACCTGCGAATAATTCCCCAATACCAGGCCGTTCTGCTCGCTCTCGCCGAGCGCTGGCACTGTCGAGTTGTCGTACGGAAAATCGCCGTAGCCGATTTCGATGTTGACCGTGACGCTATTCGTAAATGTCGCGTCGAATAAATTGATGACATAATTGACCGCGCTGAAAACCCCGAAGGGGCGAAATTCAACGTATTCTGGTCATATGTGATGTTTAGGTTCATTCGAAACGCGCTGGCTCGGGTACTTTCGAGAACGGCGGCTGCTCGCACGCTGGCAACAGCCCGGTCCCTTCGAAGTAATTCAAAGCGATCTGAAATCGCGATAGCAAAAGGACTGGACTTGTGGCAACGCGGATTGGGGAAAATATTTGGGACCTTTGATGGAAGCTAATCCTCGTTGGTCGAGCATTTAAGTCAAAGGGATCAGCCCGCGTAGCACAAAAGGTTCCACTGCGACCAGCACCCTGCCGCCGCAGCTTCCCGCGGAAGAGACGCTTGCGTCGTCGTGCTTCCGGCTATCCTCAGCCTTTTGCCGAGTTTCGTCGCCTCTGTCCTGAGCATCGCGCGATGGCCCTTGCCACTGGTCTTGGTTTCGCTGGGACTTTCGTTGATCTATCGGTATGGGCCGAGCCGGAGAGAACCGCGCTGGCGCTGGATCACTTGGGGGAGCGTCTTCGCCGCCCTGGTGTGGCTCGCCGCATCAGCCCTGTTCTCTTGGTACGCCGCGCACTTCGGTAGCTTCAATAAGACCTGCGGCTCCTTGGGTGCGGTCATCGGCTTCATGACCTGGATGTGGCTCTCGTTCATTGTGATCCTGGTAGGAGCCAAGCTGAACGCCGAAATCGAGCATCAGACGGCCCGCGAGACGACAACTGGCCGCGAGAAGCCGCTGGGCCAGCGCGGTGCGAAGATGGCGGACACAGTCGGACCAGCGCGCTCTTAATTCGCCTGCATTCCTAATCACTGCTTGCGCCATCCGGTAAACGGCTTGCGCGGCCGCCAACGCTCTCGTAAATCCGCACATAATCTTCGGCCATGCGGCGCGCGCCTTGTCGGTCCCACCCGCGACCTTGGGGAGAGCGTCGCCCGGTGCGGGCCGTGGTGGTGATGAACCGCGCGCTCGCGGTTGGCGGCTTCCAGTCACGCCGGGGGTTGTGATCAAGCTTAGCGGAGAACCGTCCCGCCAAACGCCTGGGCGAAGGCGCGAGCCTCGCTCTCAAACTCAAAGTCGACATGCAACACGGTTGCGGCGCCTAATAGCGAATATCGGATCGTCGGTTGCCCATTTCCGCTATTCCGCCAATTCCGCATTGCTGCGACGATCTTCGCGGTGGCGGCGTCGCTGTATTGCAATTCCACGATGTGCATGGCCCCGCCCGTCCAACCGACGCCCACCAGCGATCTACAATTCCCGTAGAATATAGCGGGACAGGCAAACGTCAAACGCGAGCCGACATTCGCCATGCTGCGGAGGTACGGGAAGGAGGGCGACGCCAGCGGAGGATCTGGCAGCCGGCAGGATTGTTCTCGTTCTCACATTTAGAGCTTACGCGCAAAGCAAGCGCTCATGGACCGGGTCGCGTTGATGCGGAATCTGTCCACGAGGAGAACGGTGATAGGCTTCCGGAGCGTGCGGTATGCGAGGCTCATCGACGGTGTACCCAAAAAAACTCACCGTTTTGGAATAGATTGCCCAAGCATCCGGCAACAGCGCTCTAGCCATACGAGCAATTGCCTGGTGCCCGGCCTGATGCAGCTGGGGATCACCGCGAGTCAGGAGAGCCGCCGCGACATTTAAGACTGGCATCAAAGGAGCATTCTGCCGGTTTTGCCTCCATAGGCTCAGCATCTTGAGCTGATGGCGCAAATCCAACTCGGCTCGATTGATTTTTTTGCAGACCTCGCGCGAGATCCCCAGCGCTTCAAAAAATAGCATGAGGATGTCGCGCAGCGCTTTCTCTGCCTCGCTCGAACTGCGTAGGCACTCGGACAGACCAATCAGGACCATCCCAGTATCTAGGGTGATTGCCTCGATAGGCTCCCTCAAGGGACGACCTTGAATACGATAGAGTTCGCCAACGCATAGCTTGTGATATCGGCTCTGCAGAACCCTTACGAGCCCTGCTTTTTGCTCCTCCGACGAGTTCACCGGATCCGGCAGGAATATCCGCCGCCAGATGCTGCCTGTCTCGACTAGCATTGTTCCCATACAGGCTGTACCCCCTAAGTCGGTTTCCACTGGCCATCAAATATTCTGCCGATAGTTGATCCCCTGACTGTTGGCCCATATCAAATATCGCACCTTCCGACTAAGACGAAAATGCGACGGCGGCCTAGCGCACAGAGAGCCAGCGAAAATGCACCCACGTGGCGCGCCCCTTACGGTAAGCGGCGCGCCGACCGGAGAGACGGATGAAGAATCGGGTCTTCTCTAGCCGCGATGTCTCTACCGCCGCAGGCTGGCTGATACCAGCGGATGCGGCCTTTCCTGATGGCGCGGAAGCGGTTCGATGCCAAGCTGATCCATACGCACACCTTCCCGCTCGCAAAAGTGCCCACCGCGATCCTCTATGCGCGCGAGTAATCGAGGACGCGATCAAAGTGGGCGTGCAGATTCGCGACCAAGTACACTTCAGAGAGCGCGTGTGCGTTGGTCGCCGCACAGCTATTCTCGATATTGCCATCGCTGAGTCGCGAGGTCTCCAATTCAGAGGCTGCTTCGTCATGTGCTGAGGCGAGCCGGTGAAGATGCCGCCTGAGACTGGCCAAAGGCTCTGCATCCGCCAGCGAGCGAAACTGCGCAGCCATTTCGTGATAATGGACCGCCCGAAGTAAGGCACCCCGCTTCATTCTGATCCCCCTCATCTGTAACGCATGATCGTGCATTCCGGAATTGCTCGTCGGTGTGGCTTTTATGTGCGGTATCAACATACCCGGTATCCACCTCAGCGAAGCGGCGGCCGAGAACAGGAGGCGCAATCACTCCAATCGAATGAAACCTTGGCGCGAACACTGCGGCCACTCGATATGAAAATGTCACACGACCGGCATTCGCGAGCGATGTATAAGCGGAAAAAAACAATACAGGAGGTGGGAAGCCATAGATGGATCGAGCGGGTCGCAAATGGTGCTCGCGACCCGGGGGAATAACTAATGCGACGCGTGCCTCGCCGCGAAGCTGACGCTCGGTCATGAACGCGCCCGCGGACCCGGCATCGTTTCAGCGAAGCTTCACCTCGATTGCGGCGGCATTGTGATCGGCTTCTAACCCGCAGGGCGAGGAGCTGTCGTATAAACCTGGGAGTAGGGGGTATGCAACGTTCTGAAGACCTTGTTCTGACCGAAGCCGAGCGGGACGTTCGCGAGCTGGAGCAACACGTAGCCGATCAACATATCCGAGTAAGAGATCTCGTTGCAGCAGGTCGTAATGACGACGAAATGAAAGCACGGGAGGGATTGTTCCTGCTCAGCGACGCGCTGGAAATTGCACGGCGGTGGTTACAGGCGGAGCGGAAGACGCGCGACATCCAGTAGCGCCCATCCGACCAGCGCTCGCTAGTGGTTGCAAGCCCGTACTGTTTTGCTCGTCCTCTCTGCTGTTCCCGCTGACAAGTCCGCAGTGGGCTTGCGATGAATGGCCCAAACGAAGGCCTGAAGGAATCAGAGTTGCCTTATGTTTTGTCGGGTTAGAGCGCAAATTTCGAAGGAATATCCATGGACCCATTCGCAGGCGATCCACATGCAACAATAGCTTTGTTCTGCCTTGGGATGGCAGTCCTTCTGACACTTGTTCTTGTCGTCGCACTCGCTGCCGATTACGTCGGCGAGCGCAACAACCGCATCCGTTCGCATAGAAACAGCGGCGGAAATGATCGGCGCCGACCCTGAGTCGGACATGCCGCAATGGTCCCCAGGGCATGAAGCTGAATGCGGCACTCGATCTATGTTCAACGAGGTCAGTGAATGAACCGCGGTCTTCGGCAGCGCGTATCCGCATCTATCCGAGTTTGGCGCTCCTCGACTTCAGTGCTGCGCAAAGGCGATGCCGAAGATCTAGTCCGAGCTTCGCGAACATTGCAGAAGTCTTTCGTGAATAGCGGGTGAGCGGTGGAGTTACGAATGATCGAGCTGGCCTATGCCCTTGCACTGGCGACTGGCCTGGGGTTGGCCCAATGCCTCGCCGGTTGGATCCTGGTCACCCGTTTCGCCGCTCGGGCCAGGATACGCCCGGCCCGGCTTCCCCCCGTGACAATCCTGAAGCCACTTTGCGGCGACGAACCGCTGCTTGAGGAAGCACTCGCGTCCTGTTGCTGCCAAACTTATCCGGCTTTCCAAATTGTTTTCGGGGTTCAGGACGCGGCCGATCCAGCGCTTACCATCGCGCAGCGACTGCGGGATCGTTATCCCAGATGTGACATTACCATCGTAGTTGACGATACGCAGCATGGGCCGAACCGCAAGGTCACGAATCTGATCAACATGCTTCCGTCTGCCCGGCACGACGTGCTGGTGATCTCCGACAGCGATCTACATGTGATGCCCGACTATCTTGAGCAACTAGTGGCTGCGTTGGAAGTGCCAGGCACGGGGCTTGTCACCGCAGTTTTTATCGGTATCGCTGCACGGCGAGGGTGGCCCGCATGGCTCGGTGCAACCCATATCAGCCATGTCTTTTTGCCCGGGGTGTTGGTAGCTCGGGCGATGAGGCGACAGGACTGCTTGGGAAGCACCGTGATGCTGCGGCGGCAAGTACTCGAAGAGGTTGGCGGCTTGCAGCCATTAGTAACTCAGCTTGCTGAAGACAACGTACTCGGGCAGCGGGTCCTTGGACTTGGATTGATGATTCGTCTCGCCGACATCGTGACGGCGGTCACTGTTCCGGAAACCTCATTCCGCGCACTGTGGCAGCACGAAATTCGTTGGGCGCGGACAATCCGGGGACTGGTGCCAATATCCCATGCTGTCTCGACGTTCCAACACCCCTTGTTCTCGGCCGTGATGGCCTTGGTTCTTTCGGGTGGTGCGCGCTGGTCAGTCGCCCTACTCGCATTTGCCTGGGTGGTTCGTGCAATTTCTGCGCGCGGTATCGACCGGGCCCTTCTTCCTAAGCTCGGACGCCACGCGTTCGCCGCGCCGTATTGGCTTCTTCCGTTGCGCGACGCCTTGTCGGTTGTCGAAACGATCGCGAGCTATTGGAGCAGCGAGGTTGTATGGCGGGGCCACAAGTTAACCGCTGCCCGTGGTACCCGAGGCTCGAGGGGAAGCTTCGCTCGCAGGAACCGCCCTATCTCCCACACGCTCCCCGAAGGGATTTTACCCGTGACGGTTAAGTGTCATGGGAAGCGTCATCGCCGGTGAGAAAAGGTTCTCTAATCATCACGACGTGGAGACACGACACCGGTGATTTTAACTGGGAGTAGCTTTGGATTACGCAAGCGACGCATTTCGATCAATTGCCAAATCAGGAGGACTGGAGTGCCTATAGCAATGTCCCGCGCGCGTCGCAGCAGAGACACGCCAAGCGAGATCTCCGGAGGAATGCCAAACAAAGTGCCAATCCCAGCATACCCGGCCTCTTGCACCCCGGCATAGCCCGGAACCACAAAGGCAGGAATGAGCAGCGCGTGCAGCAGCGCCTCGATCGCCAGAGCCCCCAATAGGTCTATATCTGATCCCAAAAGCCGGAAGGCAATCCAATTCCCGATACCCTTGCAAAGCCAGCCGACCAAGTGGATGGCAGTACCAAGCGCCATACGGCCGGTGTGCCCGTACATCACGGCCAGTTCATGCTCTGAGGTCGCTTCATGGTCGCCGCGGTGCGCGAACCAATCGCCCAGGATTTTGCGCCCAAAGCGAACAAGGAGCGGTACTATCCCCTTGTGCAATCGAAGGACCAGGCCGCCAGCAACGAATGCTAGAGCCAGACCGACCAGTATCGGCTTGGTTGAGGATGGGTCCGCTGAGCGAGTGAATAGGATGAGGAGTCCCGCGACGGCAAACGCGATTTCGGCTAGGAACTCGGCGGTGAGGTCAACAACCATCGAGAGGGTGGCGACGGACCATGAGATGCCGTGCAACGTCGCGGCTCGAACACCCAGTACGAAGCCGCCAACCACCGAGAATGGTAGACAACTACCGGCAGAGTCACGGACCAGTCGCCCCCAGACGAATGGCATAAAGTGGCGCGTGCTATTCAAAGGCGCAACGACGCGCCAACCGACTCCAAGAGCGACTATCGTCAGAAGTTGCCAAACGCAAAACAGTGCGAAGCCATCTCCGCCAACCGAAAGCATAACGGTCACAATAGCGCCGAAACCGTACCAGCCAACCAGCAGCGTACCCAACATGAAGCCAATGATGGCAAGCGCAATTGACAGGTTTTTCAACGTTTTCTCGTGTCTATAGCGAGAGGTGGAGGGGTGTAGGTGTACCCCCGACAGTGACGCAGCCACCGTCACGTCTTGCCGATGTATCGAAACATGCGCCGCCTAGCGCTGGCAAGCATGGGCATCCGCCGAATGCTCGACGAGTCTGCCATGCGCGCTGCGACACTTGGGCGGCTGGAACGCGCGGTCAAGCACGACCAGGGTTATCTTCGGTCAGTTGGAGGTCGAGCGCGGCCGCGACTGCGAACAACATACTCAGCTCGTACCGTCGTGCTCGCCGCGGTCGTGGCGATTAACGGGGAAGCAGATAGTCAGAGCATCGAGGCTTGCCGCCAGCTCATAACAATTCCAGGTATCGGCCTCTCACCGAATTCGCAGTCACGGCCACGATTAATGATCCCCAGCGGGTCTGTCGATCTCGCGGAAAATCGGCGGCCTCGTATGATCGCGCAGTCGCGCATGCGGTGGGCTCCCTGTGTGCAGAAGGCGCGAATGTCCGCTTCCCCACGGACCCGACCATCCCGCTGGTTAGGCTCGATGGTCCGCTCAGGGGCGATATACCGTTGAAGAAGTCTGATTTGAAGTAATCGCGGCGGCATGGATTGGCGATCACGGCCATGCCGGTGAGCGCCGCGTCTCCTCAGGTCGCTTCGATCGGCGCTGGCACCGGGATCAACTTCGCCAGCTTCCTGAGGTTTTGGGCCGTAGCCGCAAGGTGGAACTCGTCGTGGGCGCCGTTCGGGCCGCGTAATCGCAACCGATCGAGCTTCAGGAGGCGTTTGAGGTGAGCGAATAGCACAACCGCGTCGCCAGGTGTAGCGCAGCGACGATCCGGCATTGGTTCGTCGGCTGGTGCTGACGCTTCTTCGGAAATAGACTGAAACCATAAGAAGCAGGCACGCGCGTCGCGCAATGCTGGCCCCGGACAGGGAGGAGTCGATGCTAGTCCAACCAAGTCGACGGTCATTGATGACGGGTATCGCGGCGACGGGCGCAGCCGCATTGTTGCCGGTTGCTGCGACCGGGCGTGACGTGGGCAGCGTTTCGGAGGGACTCGCCTACCGCACGGCCGCTGATCTGGCGAGAGCGCTCGCCGATCGGCAGGTTTCCTCTCGCGAGCTGGTGGATGGCGCGATCTCGCGGATCGAGGCGCTCGATGGGACGATCAACGCCGTCGTCGTGCGCGATTTCGAGCGGGCGCGCGCGGCCGCCGATGCTGCCGACGCCGCTCTCGCCAAAGGCGAGCGCCGCCCACTGCTCGGCCTGCCGATGACGGTTAAGGAGCAATTGGGTATCGCCGGCCTGCCGACCACCTGGGGCGACCCGAAATTCAAGGACTGGAAGGCCGAGGTCGATGCGCTCGCGGTTCAGCGCCTCAAAGCCGCCGGCGCCGTCATCCTCGGCAAGACGAACGTGCCGCTGAACCTACGCGACTGGCAGAGCTACAACGAGGTCTACGGCACCACCAACAATCCGTGGGACCTGTCGCGCTCGCCGGGCGGGTCCTCGGGAGGTAGCGCAGCCGCGCTTGCCGCGGGCTTCGTGCCGCTCGAATTCGGTTCCGACATCGGCGGCTCGTTGCGCGCGCCGGCACATTTCTGCGGCATCTTCTCGCACAAGCCGAGCCTCGATCTGGTGCCGCAGCGCGGCTCCCTGCCGCCGCGGACGCCGGCAATCCCGGTGCGGGGGGATCTCGCGGTGATCGGTCCGATGGCGCGCAGCGCCGCCGATCTCGCTCTCGAGTTGTCGGTCGTCGCCGGACCCGACGAGTTGACCGACGGGACCGGCTACAAGCTCGTGCTGCCGCCGCCGCGGCGTGACCGGCTTGCAGATTTCCGCGTCCTGATCATCGACCAACATCCGCTGTGCCCAACTGCCGCCAACGTCCGCGGGCCGCTCAACGCCCTCGCCGACAAGCTCGGCGAGGCTGGCTGCCAGGTGCTGCGCGACAGCCCGAAGCTGCCCGACCTCGCGCAAACAAGCCGGGTTTACCGGCTGCTGCTCTCGGCATTTTTCAGCGCCGATCTCACGCCTGAACAGCAGCAACGCCTCGAGGCAGGCATCAAGGTCCTCGCGCCCGATGACCATAGCCTCGCCGCCGAACAGCTGCGCGGGCTAACGATCAGCCATCCCGACTGGATCCGCCAGAGCCGGATCCGTAACGGCTTGCGGGCACGCTGGCAGGCGCTGTTCCAGGAGATCGACGTGCTGCTCTCTCCGCCAATGCCGACCGTGGCGTTTCCGCACGATCATTCGCCGCAATTCGCCCGCAAGCTCGATATCGACGGCACGATGGTGCCCTACAACGATCAGAGCGTATGGGCCGGAATCGCGACTTTGAACGGCTTCCCGGCGACGACGATGCCGATCGGCCGCACCGGGGGCGGCTTGCCGGTCGGCGTGCAGATCATCGGCGGCTATCTCGAAGACCGCACCACGATTGCCTTTGCCGGGCTCATCGAGCGCGAGTTCGGCGGCTTCACCCCGCCGCCTACGCTGCTATAAGCCGGCAATGACCGCAAAGGGTGGTCGAACTCAGTCGCTATATCGACCCAGCCGGATGGTCTGCTAACGGCGCGAATGCGACGTCAGCTCGCGTACGAAGAATGGTCAGGCTGCCCCATTTCAGTCATTGCCTGATGCGACCCTAGATGGGTTTCAGGGGGCGAGAGGACAGCCATTTAGGTGACTTATCTCGTTGACACAGTGCATAGAGTAGTCAGCCGGTCGTTTCGGCCGCGGCGGGCTCCGTAGCAGCTCAAGTCTCTCGACGCTGCCGAACCACGCTGGTGCCCGTTGGCCAAATCGGGGATTGGGTTAAATCGAGATGCTGCGCAACGCCTAAACTGGCGGGTCGGCACGGGGGGAACATGCCGCAAATCGAAACCATCAGCCCGGATTCGCCAGGGGTATTCCCAGGACCTGCTGTGCCAATTACTTACCAACCGTCCGATCAGCCGGTGTCTTCCAAGGGTTTAAATATTTTTTTCATGTGCGTCGTACTTGGTGGCACGCTGTTTCAGCTGTTCGTTATGCCGTCGTTATTATACGCCTTTGGTTTTCCAATCGCATTACTTCTGATACCCATCACTCTTCTTCAACCGCTGCATTGGGGTCTCATTCATGAAGGAATCCATTCACGCCTGTTGCTCAAACATCGCGGCGGCGATTTCTGGGCGAGAGTGCTCTCCGTCGTCCACTGGCTACCCTTCGACGCGACACGGTTCTGCCACCTCGTTCACCACCGGTATTCTCGGCACGCTTACGATCGAGCCGACGTACATGACGGAAGCGGCATATATGCGCTCGCATGGCTACGCTATCGCGGGCGGCTTCTGGGCGGAGTGTACTTAGAGTTGCTCGCGTCTCCGTTGCTCGCTTTCCTTCCCGTACTCTGGGCGGCCCGTATTATGGCTAACGTCGTTCCCATACGAGAGGACGGCGATGCTGAAGTACGACGTTTGTTTGTCTCGCTCACGAAAAACGCCAGCAAGCGGCGGCGGACGCGGCGCGAATTTGTGTTGACGCTGGCGCTTTACGGAGCAAGCGCTTGGCTATACGGCGTGTGGTGGCCGATGCTCTTGGCCTCTATGTGCCTGCGTGGAGTGTGGCATTCGCTCGCCGATAATGCCCCTCATCATGACGTCCCGCCGGGCGAACCGGAACGTGCCCGTAATTACGCGCTGCCTCAGTTGCTAGGGGTGCTGGTAATGAATCACCATTTGCATCTCACGCATCATCGAAATCCTGCCGTGCCATGGATGGACCTCACCCGGATCGCCGCAGTCGAAGGGGGCGCTCCGAGCGGCAATTATTTCCGGGCCGCGCTTCGCCAACTTGGTCCTGCGTATCCGCTAGTCCCAATTCCGGCCACGTAGGTCGTCTTGCCCGGGGCCGGTTTCCGCGCACCGGAGGTGCCGCATCATTCCAATGCTATGAGTGGCAAAATATGCGTGGTGACTGGGGCAAGCTCGGGGATTGGCAAGGCAACCGCTCTCGCCCTTGCGCGGCGAGGCGCCGTCGTCGGTCTTGTCTGCAGGGTCGCGCAAAGGGCGAAGATGTCGTCCGGGAACTTAGTGAAAAGACCGGCAATAGAACGATCGATTTATTGATTTGTGACCTGTCGTCTCAGAGAGACGTGCGTTGTCTTGCCGAAATACTAAATACGAAATACAAGCATCTACACGTTCTTATCAATAACGCGGGAGCAATGTTTCCGAGACGGGTCGAGAGCTTCGAGGGTATAGAAATGAGCCTCGCCGTTAATCACCTCGCGCCATTTCTCTTGACGAACCTTCTGCTCGATAACTTTAGAGCAGCAGGCAAGGCGCGGATCATCAACGTCAATTCCGACGCACATGAAAAAGGCAAAATTGACCTCGAAGACATACAGATGCAGCGTCACTATCCGTACGGTATCGGGATGCGGGCTTATGCAAACGCCAAGCTCGCAAACCTTCTGACCGTCTGTGAGTTGGCGCGCCGTCTCCGCAGCAGCGATGTAACCATCAATGCGGTGCACCCCGGCTATGTGGCAACCAACATACTCCAGTTCGATGCCTCCACGGGGCCGGTGCGGCTTTTCAAGCCACTCTGGATATTGGCAAAGCAGTTCATTCTTACGCCGGAGCAGGGCGCGGCCACGCCGGTTTTTCTAGCCTGTTCCCCGCTGGTCGCTGGCACATCCGGACTATATTTCGAGCGGTGTGCGCCAGCGGCATCGAGCGCGGCGTCCCGTGATCCGAATTTGCAGAGGCGGTTGTGGGACGTCAGCGAGCAATTGACACAGGGCTGAGGAAGGTCGCGAGCATGGCCTTGGCTTCCCTCCGCTCACCAACCCTCCATGCTGCCTTGACGACGTGCGTACTCGCAATGGGCAGTGCTTCGGCAATCGCCTTTGAGCAGCGGTTTACCTATCGCATCAACATGGCGCCATACGGCGATATTGGAGTCTATAACAGCGCTGTCGACAAGGTAGGCGAGACAAGAACCATTACTACAGAAGCACACGTCAAAGTGTCACTTCTCGGTATTACTGTTTATCGCCAAGATATATCGCGTGTCGAACGCCAAGTCGGAAATAAGCTTGTCTATTTTCATGGCATTACCGTGGAAAATGGTAACTCATTTGAATTGGATGGCAGGGTGGAAGGCGACCATTTTCGTCTTACCGCCCCCAGCGGCAGCGTTAATGTGCCGACGACGATCCGGACATCCGATCCCTGGTCCGCAGGCTTCTCCAAGGGAGACAACATCATCTTTATGACTGACACCGGCGCAGTTACGCGGGTTGTTACTACCGGCGGCGAGCAGACCTCTGTCGCGATCGATGGCGCTCTGCTGCGAGTACACCGATACCAGGTCGATACCGCAGACGGCCGAGAGAGATACCAAGTGTGGATTGATGACTACCAAATCCCGGTAATGTTTAGCCGGGTTGACAGTGACGGCACAGTCACATTTACCCTGACCAAGTGAGCTTAATTTATCGGCGACGTACGTGACTCTCGGGCCGGACCCGATCGTCAGTTTCTGGTTGCATACCTGGATCTAACCGGGGGAGCGGCTCGGGTAGCCGTTTGCGATGACGGCCGCTTTGGCCCGCATTGACGGGTTCCACATCAGTCAAATTCGTCGATCAGCCGATAACAATTGGTTATTGGACGTAGCGCTCCCTTTGCTCGTGGTCATGGACCACCGCTCAGTCGGTGATAGCCGCACTAGAGCGAATGACCGCTGTTGACAGAAGACGCCATTCGATACGGTTCGGCTGTAGGACGAGAATGCGCCGAGAGCGGGCATTCCCGAGCGCGTAGCTGGGTTACCGATTTCGGACCCACAGCAGACCCTTGGCTTTCGCGGTGGGCCCGAGCCGATCACCCGATTTCATGATCCAGCGGTAGCCGCTGAATTCGATAGGCTCGGCTTGTGATGAAGCGTCATAACGACATATGGGCCCCGGCGATTTGGTATATCCGGACCTATACCATTGGCCGTTTTGATCAACCGGAGTTTACTCATTTCCGTGATTTGCAAGCGTCTATCTCTCCGCTCTCCACATCCGCTGACCAGAGGGTATGGTGATCAGGGTTCCACGCGTCGCTTCGGATGCCTTCGCTCAACATTTGCTCGCCGGTTCACCGCGCCGGCGCGCTGGCCACATCGCACTGGCGGTCGGCGTCTGCATGCTTGCGGCTATGCTCGGCATAGCGTTCGAGCGGGATCTCGTTGGGACTTTGACTCAGCACGGCTGGGGTCGGACTTTGCAAGGTGTTGGGGCCGCGCTGACAAGAGTGAGATGCGGAGTTGGCGGAGCCGTCATTGACAACCGGCTTGACAATTTTCTGAGGATTGGGGGGTTCAACGGTAACCCGCGCTTCGCCGACACATTCGACGATACGTACGGTGAAAATCTGCTCAACAAGAAACGGCTCCAGCGCACGCTCGACCAAGCGAAGTCTATCATCTGCGCCCCCTCGACATCCCTTCGGGATGCGTCCGGTCACTATGTCAATCTGATCGGGTTTAACGGCGAGGACGCGGGAATGAGCACTTATACCGTCCTCGCTTTTTTGATTTTCGGGATCAACATTCGAGGATTGACCTTTACCTATTTCATTCTTGTCGTCTGCACCCTGGTCCTGTTCGCGGTCCGTCATGGCCGAAACCCGGCGGCGATGGTCGCGGCCGCCTTGATGACGATAGCCCTCTATTTCTCGGTCTGCTCCTCGATGTTTAATTTCACAATGCCGGCCGAATTCGGCTTCCTCCCGGGAATCGACATCAAGGATCCGCGGTTTCTCGGAACGATTGCCGCAATTCCGTTGCTACACATCATCGTCACGTGGCTGCAACCAGATCACCAGATGACCATAGCGGGTTACGTGGTGCTGGCGCTGCAAACGGCGATTATTGCCTTCGCGACGCACCTCCGCTTTGCGGTTGTGTGGACCATCTCGATCCCGCTGCTGCTTTGGACGCTTTCGACGACGGCGACGATCTGGCGGGGACGTGGTTCGAAGCTGCGTCTAGGCGATTGGCGTTCACCCCGATCGTTCTTGGTGCTTGTGACGACATGTGCTGTAGTCGGTGCAGCTAACCTCGCCGCCAGTTACTCCTACCATCCGTTTTATGCCTTAGAGCGCGATGTTCCGTGCCACACGTTCTGGGACGGCGTTCTGCAGTCTCTAGAGTACAACCCCGATTGGCAGACCAAATACAGCGCCTCAATGAATGGTGCCGCAAGCGATCAGATTCCCCTTACGGCCGCGCGTCTAGCAATTGCCAAGCTGCCGGCCGATCAACAGCGGCAGTATTTGCAACTGGACGGTAACCCGACACGAGTTGCGTATGAGACGTTTTCAAAAGCTGCATTTTTGGAAATCCTGTCGCGCGATCCGGGTTTTGTGCTTAAAACATTCCTGGTGATCAAACCGCTGCTCATCTTACGCAGCGAAGCGACAATGTACCGCTCGCTATTCGCGGGCCTCGGCGGCTGGCATGCGCTGGTGGCGAGCTTAGCACTGGTGATACTCGGATGGTTAACAGCGCGTCATGTTCATTCCGTCAGACTGCTGTGCGAACTTGCTGGTGCGGCGTGCTTCTGCGCATTGGCCGCGTGGTTGCCGAACTGGCTCGTTCTAGCAAACGAATTGGTCATGTTCGACAATTTTGTATGGGGGCTTTTCCTGATTTGCCTCGCCCCATTCATCTTGGCGGTTCATTTGCAACGCCTTACAGAACGGGCGTCACAGCGGTCCGGAGGCCGTTTCTTCCCGGTAAGGGAAGGCGAACTCACCATCCGCGCTCCTACAGCTGGAGGGGAACGGTAGCATCGCCAAGCTCGCGAGCCGATCCAGCCGTACGGTTGCGGACACAGTTTAGCGGCGCAGATGCGAAAACGCGTTTGCGGACCACGTGGGACGACGCGATCAACGGCCGCGAAGGTCCGCAGTGGGTCGAAACCGGAAGCCGCCGATCCCAAATATGAGCTTCGGCTCTCAGTGCCGATACCGGTCACCCAGCTTACCTCGGTTAGACGGTTCAAGCGGACCCAAAAACGCCATCCGCGTTGAGACAAATGACTCGAATGAGGTTTTTTCTCGGCTTGAGCCTCAATTTCCTTAACCGAAAGAGGACGCTTCGGTACGCTAGCCGAATTTATTAAGCGTTCAGGTGCCTCATGGCAGTAATTATCTGGCTGGCCAATCCTGGTTCGAGCGACTTCAACACTGCCGCTAACTGGTACACGGGCACGGTGCCGGGTGCCAATGACACCGCGGTCTTCGATGCCTCGACAATAACCAATTTGACGTTCTCGGCCGCGGCCCAGGTCGGCGCGTTTCAATTCAACGCAGGTGCGCCAGCGTACTCCTTTACGCTGAACACCGGGAAGGAGTTAGACCTTGTCGGGCCCGGTATCCTCGACAATTCGTCAAATGCGCCGACCTTCGCGGTCACACCTGCTGCCTTTCCGTTTGACATACCCCTTCAATTCTTTGACGGCAGTTCCGCCGGCGACGCTACCATCATCGTCAACTCGGGACCGGCCGGCGGCGTTGCGTTCGATGACGGCACACCGGGCCAGGCCCGCTTGATCAACAACAACAACATTGGCTTCGCAAACCACGGTCCTCCCTTCCCGTTGCAAGTCCGAGCAATAACCGCTGGGTCAATTGAAGGGACCGGGGCTTTCGCATTCGACGACATACAGCTGACCATCGGCAGCAACAACCTGTCGACAGAGTTCAGTGGCGTGATGACCGGATCTTTCATGAACGACCGCAGTTCATTGATCAAGGTCGGTACCGGGCAGCTGACCTTGGCGAGCCACTTCGCCTACGGTCTCGGCGGTGGGTTCAAGGTCGTCAACGGCATCCTCCAGGACGGCGATGGCGGTGCCGGAGAATCCCGTCTCTCAGGGAACATCGAGGATGACGCACTCCTCATCGTAGATCATCCCGATTACGGGACGTATAGCGGCGATCTGACCGGTACCGGCTCCGTTGATTATATCGGCAGCGGCAGAACCGCCATGATCGGCGGCACAATCTCCTGTGCCGGCGGAATGACGATCGGCGCCGGCATTTTCGAATTGCAGCAGGGCGACATCACGGTCGGCATTACCGACAACGCGACCTTTGCGCTGAACTGGGCCGGAGGCGGCGTTCACACGTTTTCCAGTAACATCTCTGGAACCGGCGGCGTCCAACAGCTCGCATCTGCTACAATCTTCACCGGAACCGGCACTTATACTGGCGGTACCCAGATCCAACCTGGTGTGTTGCAGCTCGGCAATGGCGGTTTTACCGGCTCGATCGCCGGCAACGTGGTTCTCTCCGGAGGCACGTTGGCTATCGATCGCGCCGACACATTCACCCTTAATGGGGTCATCTCTGGTGCTGGGGACTTCAACCAGCTTGGGACGGGCACGACGATCCTTACCGGAACGAATACGTACGGAAGGACCGGGAATACGGCGGCGACAACTGGGATCGCTGCTGGAACATTGGAAGTGGCCGCCGGCGGTTCGATTACCGGCGACGTGTATTTCTCGCTGTTCGGGTATTTAACTTCAAATCCCCCCGCCCCCGGCAATGGTGTTTTAAAGCTGGATTCCGCGAATGGATTCAACGGAATCATTTACGACTTCGAGCTGCACGATAAAGTCGATCTGTCGTTTGTTTCATACGACCCATCGATCAATCTGTTCTGGCAGCAGACCACCTCGAATTCCGGCGCGTTGAGCCTGCGCGCGGGCTCGGCGACGCTCGCCGCCTTGCAATTCGCGGGAAAACATTCCTCGACCGACTTCAAACTGAGTGCCGATCCTCAAGGCAAAACGCTGGTCGGGCTTGATACCGACCCTCTCTTTGTCAGATTTGGCGACGCATACGGCGTCGGTCGGGACGACATCCTGTTGCAGAACGACAACGGACAGATCGTCGTCTGGAACATGAACGGCGGCGCTGTTGTCGACAGCCAGACCCCTGGGTCACCCGGTGCTGGCTGGCACGTTCGCGGCACCGGCGACTTCAATGGCGATGGTAACACCGGCGATGTCCTGTTGCAGAACGACAACGGCCAGCTGGACGTTTGGATGACGAGTGGTGGTCAGGTCCTGAACAGCCAGTCTCCCGGAATGATCGCCGCTGATTGGCACATCCGGGCGACAGGCGATTTCTATGGCGACGGCAGGACGGGTGTCTTACTGCAGAACGATGCCGGTGGCCTGACCGTGTGGGACATGAATGGCGGGCAAGTGATGACCAGCCAATCACCGGGGGCCATCGGTCCAGATTGGCATATCCGTGGAGCGGGTGATTTTTACGGCGATGGTCGAAGCGGTATTCTGCTGCAAAACGATGCAGGACAGCTCGCGTTCTGGGACATGAAGGGTGGGCAGGTTGTCAACAGCCAATCGCCCGGCATGATCGGCAATGACTGGCACATCCGCGAGATAGGCGACTTCTATGGTGACGGCCGAGACGGTGTTCTCCTCCAAAACGACTCTGGAGCGATGACCTTTTGGGACATGAATGGCGGCCAGGTCGTCAATAGCCAATCGCCGGGTGCCATTGGTTCAGACTGGCATATCCGAGGTACTGGCGACTTCAATGGCGATGGCCGGTGCGATCTGCTGCTGCAGAATGATTCAGGAGCGTTGACAGTCTGGGATATGAACGGCGGCACCGTCATGAACAGCCAATCGCCCGGTGCGATCGATAGTACTTGGCACCTGGTGTAGACGATAGGAGTCAGCTCGGCCTAACGCTCCCTCGTCGACCGCCTCACGTCACAAAGCACCACCCCGCCCGCGGTGCTACCTCGCCCCGACCTGCCACAACCCACCTGCGTCACGAAACGGCACACCCCGCCCATTTCCCCGCCTCCCGCCGCGGCACATCGCCTCGGTGAAATGCTGCACCTGCATCGGGTACCCCGCAGGCCAGGTGTGGCAGTAAATCTCGTTTGTCCTTTTGAGCCGGCCGTACTATTAAGCGCGCGAACGGACGGGCATGCTCCCGGAGCGCTGGCGATGCTAAGCGGGTTGAACCTCGCGCCGATCGTACCAGTTCTGCGGACGGACGGATGCGGGGCGCTCCGCCGGTTAGTCTCTTCGCTGGCCGAACCGACGGCGCATGCTCCGGAACGCCGAACGGGCACATTCGCTAGTTTTGTTCAGCTCTGTACCGCCCGTACCAGTTCTGCGGACGGAAGGACGCCCGACACGGGCCTGATGTGCTGCCGAGAGACGCTCGGCTCCGGACCAAGTAATCACTGAGTTTCCTGGGAATCGTCTGTGCGGACGGACGGACGGACGGACGGGCACGCTCCCTGGGGGGCGAATTGACCCCGCCTTACACGCCGCGGCGCTATCTCGAAGCGATCGAGGAGTTCCTACGCTACGGGGTCGACATTCTCGTCGTCGATTCGTTCTCGCATTGCTGGGAGGGACCGGGCGGCGTCCTGGAGATGGCCGACCAGGCCGAGGAGCACGGCCGGAAGGGGCTCCTCAAATGTAAGCGGTGTTGTCAGGCCACGACCTGCAGCTGAGGCATGAGTGGGTAAGCCGAGGGCATCAGCTCATCGAGCCGGGTCTGCGGGTGGCCGTTGACGATGCGGCTGATGACGTCGGCGAGATAGCT